>LNAP01002561.1_pt1 | contig 46882 bp, 36 predicted proteins | sample 602601 | NCBI WGS metagenome assembly LNAP01 (sample SAMN02440304, study PRJNA202911) | soil metagenome | biome: Subtropical and temperate rainforests or woodlands; isolation source: soil samples (1 kg each in a 20% v/v slurry with milli Q water) were... ...
TTTCATACGAGTATCCGAATTTGGATGGAGGTACAGAATTCTAGGCCGCGTATCATAGCCAATTTCGGTAAAACTGTACCAGCGCCGTCGCAAGATCGGGCCGAGAGGCCCATTGCAGAGCCTTCTGCTCGGCATGAGCAGCCAGTTCAGCACGCCAGCTTTGCAGGTTTTCCCAGCCCCGCGCGATGCCCGCCCCGGTATTCCACGCCAACCAGAAATCGTTGAGCGCGGCTTGCGCAGCCACGGGTAAGTCCTGCTGGTAGAGCGCCACAAAGGCCTGCAGCTTGTGCAGATGGGCGTCGTCCGCCTGCTTATAGATGTGCCACACCAATGGCCGCGCGGCCCAGAGCGCACGGACAAACGAATCTTCACCGCGTACCGCATTGAAGTCGCAGCACCACAACAGGCGATCGTAGGTTTGCTGCGAAACGAAGGGCAGAATCTGCACCCGTAAGTTGCCGCGCTCGTGCACCGCTCCTGCCGCCAATGACGGCACACCCAACCAGCGCTGCACATCGCCCAGCACCCGGCCTTCAGGCACCAATAAATGACTGGGCTGTGGCGCGCGCGCCAAACCCTCAAACCATTCAGGCAGACCGGCATTTTCGTAGGCAAATAACGAAATCAGCTGCGCATCGGGCCGCGGCTCCACGCCCAACGAACGCAAAAACGCCTGCCGTGCCGCTGGGGTTTGCTGCACGGCATCACGCGCCGAAAGCAAATCGCCCTCACGCAATAAGCCACCGGTTTTCTCGGTAAAGCCTGGAAAAAAGAAGAACTTCTGTAAGCCGTTGGACTGCATCGACGGCAGGCCATGGCAACCTTCTACCCAGTCTTCAGCGCTGAGGTATTCCAGGTTCAGCCACAACGACGGGCGCGGGCGCGCGGCCATCGCTTGGATATAAGCCGCCGGCAACGTACAAGCAAAGGCTTCGATCACCCCGTCGGCGGCCGCCACGTCTGGCCACACCACGGGCCACTGACAAACCTCAACGCCCTGCTGCATTTGCTGGTCGAGTGCGGCATCCGCCTGCGGACAAATACGCGCAAAGGCGGCCAGATCGTCGACCCACAAGCGCACCGCACAGCCCTGCTCCGCCACCAGCTGCCGGGCCAGACGCCAGGTCACGCCGATGTCGCCGTAGTTGTCGACCACGCTGCAGAAAATGTCCCACTTCACGCTGAGGCTTCCGAAAAAAGAGCGCGCAGTTTAACGCCCCGCTCAATTACAGGGACACCTCTAACGAACGCCTAAGCGCCGCTCTTGCCCTAGCAGGCTTTACTCGGTCGAGGGTTTCGGGACTAGCGCCAGGCAACGCAGCATGGCCGACGGCCCGGAAGCCGATTTTATTAAAAGCAAAAGAAAGCCCGCCATAAAGGCGGGCAAAGGGTTGTGCGGAGCAGCACAGGAAAAAAACAGGCAACCGGGGAGTTGCCAAGTACGCCAGGGGAGTAGCGTGAAAACGTTAGGCAGCGAGCACGTGAGCGGGCTTGCTGCGTAAAAGCGATTCAAAGGTCCAGAGGGTTTTGCTCGCGGCGGCTACCTCAAACGAGGTAAACGGCCCGGAGCGCTGCACGCCGTCGACCATCACATACCAGCAGGCCAGAAAGCCGTCAGCGCGCAAGGGCGCCGGGACAGCGCTGCCAACCACGGACATGATGTTGATGTGTGCCATAACCGCCTCCAAACGCTGTGTATGGGGCGTACCTTACTGGCCACCCTGGGCGGGCGGAAATCAGTCGGGTCGATAGTGGCTATGCGCAAATAAGATTGAGCGAGAAAGGCACGCCCAAATAGACGACGCGCCTTTCAACCTTTGCCTCGGGGCGCCACACGGAGCCCGCGGGGCTGCGCATGTAGCCCGCGCTGTGCGCGGGCTTAACTGACGCTAGGCGAGATCAGCCAAGGTCAGATCGAGGCACTTGCGTGCCTTCTCCACCAACTCATCAATCTCGGCTTTGCTGATCACCAACGGCGGCGCAATGATCATGGTGTCGCCCACAGCGCGCATGATCAGCCCGTTGTTAAAGCAATGCCCGCGGCAAATCATGCCCACGCCCTTGCCTTCGTAACGCGCCCGCGTGGCCTTGTCTTTGACCAGCTCGATAGCGCCGAGCATGCCAACGCCGCGCACCTCACCCACCAACGGATGGTCTGCCAGTTCCCGCAGGCGTTTTTGCAGGTAAGGCGAGGTTTCTTCGCGCACCCGCTCAAGAATCTTTTCTTCACGAATAATCCGCAGGTTTTCCAACGCAACGGCGGCCGCCACCGGGTGCCCGGAGTAAGTAAAGCCGTGGTTGAAATCGCCGCCTTCGTTAATCACCGCCGCTACTTTGTCGCTAACAATCAAGCCACCCATGGGGATATAGCCGGAGGTCAGGCCTTTGGCGATGGTCATAAAGTCTGGGGTGTTGCCGTAAAAGGTGCTGCCAAACCATTCGCCAGTGCGGCCAAAGCCACAGATCACTTCGTCAGCGGCAAACAAAATGTCGTACTTGGCCAGAATTTCACGCACCTTCGGCCAGTAGGTGTCCGGCGGAATAATCACCCCGCCGGCGCCCTGAATCGGCTCGGCGATAAAGGCGGCAACCTTGTCTTCGCCGACTTCAAGAATCTTCTTCTCCAACTGCTCGGCCGCCCAAATACCAAACTCATCCGGGCTCATATCACCGCCCTCACCAAACCAGTAGGGCTGCGGGATATGCACGATATCCGGCAGCGTGCCGCCCTGTTCGTGCATACCTTGCATGCCGCCCAAGGCAGCGCCGGCCACGGTGGAGCCGTGGTAGCCATTGATACGGCCGATGATCATTTTTTTCTCTGGCTTGCCCTTCACTTGCCAGTAGTGGCGAACCATACGCAGCAAGGTGTCATTGCCTTCTGAGCCTGAGCCGGTGAAGAACACATGGTTCATATGTGCCGGCGCCAGGTCGGCGATGGTTTTCGCCAGTTCCAGCACCGGTGGGTGCGCGGTCATAAAGAAGGTGTTGTAGAACGGCAGTTCTTTCATTTGTTTGGCGGCGGCATCGGCCAGCTCATCACGGCCATAGCCAATGGCCACGCACCAGAGACCGGCCATGCCGTCGAGGATCTTATTGCCCTCGCTGTCCCACAAGTACACGCCGTCCGCCTTGGTGATAATGCGCGGGCCGACTTGCTTCAGTTGTTTGTAATCACTGAATGGCGCCAGGTGATGGCTGTCGCTCAGGGCTTGCCATTCGAGGGTTTGCGGATTCTTCGCTGACTTGCTCATACGCACTCCTTACAGCCCGGCACAACGGCGCCAGGCGCTGAAAAATTAAAGAAACCAGCGGTACTCGCGGGCGCTGATTTCTTGCACAAAAGCCAGGTGGTCCTGACGCTTGTTTTCGCAGTACACATCGACAAACTCGGCGCCTAAGCCTTGGCGCAGTTCGGGTTGCTGCTGCATGGCACGCACGGCCTGGAGAATATCCAGAGGGAAATCCAGGCCGCTGCTACGGTCTTCGTTTAACGGCGCAATGGGCTCGCGGCCATTGGCCAGCCCGCTTTCCAGGCCGACCAGAATCGCCGCCAACACCAAATACGGGTTGGCATCGGCACCGGAAATACGGTGTTCGATACGCAGATTTTTCGGATCAGATTCGGGGATGCGCACACAGGCATCACGGTCTTCATAACCCCAACTGGCGAGCGTGGCTGCGTTTACCGTGCCACCCAGGCGGCGGTAGGCGTTCTGGTTGGGCGCAAAGATCGGCATGCAGTGCGGCAGCAATTCCAGGCAACCTGCCACGGCATGGCGCAGCGCCTGTTGCTCATTGGCGGCCAGCAGGTTGTTGCCGTCGGCGTCGTACAGGCTGACGTGCACATGCATACCGCTGCCTGGGTGTTCCAGATACGGCTTGGCCATAAAGCTGGCGCGATAGCCGTGCTTGAGCGCGACCCCTCGGGTACTACGGCAGAACAACGCGGCCCAGTCGGCAGCCTTCAACCCATCATCAAGATGACCGAAGTTGATTTCGAATTGGCCAGGGCCCAGTTCGGCGGTAATGACCGTGGTGTCGATGCCCTGGATGCGGGCGGTTTCCACCATGTCATCGAGCACCGGCGCAAAGCGCGACAACCGCTCGATATGCATATTGGGCATGTCATCGCCGTCATCGCTAAGCAGGTCACGGGGGAACTGCGGCAGGCCATCGCGGAGTTTTTTATCGAACAGATAAAACTCCAGCTCAAAGGCCACCACCGGGTGAATACCCTTACGTTTCAGGCGCTCCAGCACCTGCACCAGCACTTCACGCGGCTCAAATTCGATGGGCGCTTCGGTGCCATCGGAGGTAATCAGCATTTGCCCGATGGGCTGCGCCTCCCAGGTCACCAACTTCAACGTGCCTGGCACCAAGCGGCGCGCTGCATCCGGGTCACCGTCGTGAAAGCAGTAGTCGCCAATTTTGAACAAGCCGCCTTGCACGCCTAGCAGCACGCAGTTTTGCGGCAGCTTGAGGGCGCTACCGGCGGCGACTTTTTCGAGCATATCCACCGGGTAGCGTTTGCCATAAAAATGCCCGGGAATATCCAACGAAATCAGGTCGACATAACGCACCTCGGGGTGACGTTGGCGGAAAGCCTGCACTTCGTGCAGCAGGTCGGCGTTCATGGTTGCAGCTCCTGGAACGTTCATCAGGTGTATACCCACAGCACGCGCGTGGGCAGTTCAGAGAGGTTGCCGTAGCGGCAATGGGCGTGTTGGGCGAGCTGGAAGGCATCGCCGGCACGCAGGGTCACCGCTTCATCGCTGTCGCCCAGCCACAGGGTCAATTCGCCTTCCAACACATAACCGCCCTGCTCGGAAATATCACTCAAGGTGCGCTCACCGGAGCTGGAGCCCGGTTCCAACAAGCTTTCCAGCATCGAGAAACTGGCGGACATCTTTGGCGATACCAGGATGTCGGTAATGCCATTGGCGAAATACAGCGTGCGGCGTTCGTCCGGGCGGGTTACCCAAGGCAGTTGCTTGGGCTTGGACAGGTTGTAGAAATAGGTGGTGGTGACATCCAGCGCCTGGCTGATGGCGGTGAGGTCGGCCACCGTGGGTCGCGACAAGCCGCGCTCCACCTGGGAAACAAACCCCACCGAGCGGCCAATCTTGTCCGCCAGCTCTTTAAGCGTGAGTTTCTTATGCTTGCGCAGGTCGTGAATCAGGATCGCCAGCGCAGCAATTTCTTCTTCTTTGGTCACGGGTGCGGGCTCCATCACAGGCTGTCGCGTAGGCGGTAGTAGGCCTTGCCCACCGCTTCCAACGGTGCCGCCAAATAGCGGCCGCCGGGAAAGCTGGGGTTGCTCAGGCCTCGGTACAAATCGAGTAAATCGCTATTGCCGAGAATGGCGTCGCTCACCGCGCGGGCACCGGCCAGGGTCGGCAACACACCATGGCCCGAGTAACCCTGCAGCCAATAGCGATTGCCCTCGCAGCCGATATCCGGGGTGCGCTTAAGGGTGATGTCGATATGCCCGCCCCAGGCGAATTCAATCGGCACGCCTTTGAGTTGCGGGAAAACCCGTTCAAGAAATGGCCGAGTAGCGCCGGCGATATCTTTTGGCATACCGCCTAAATACGTACAGCCGCCACCGAATAGCAGGCGGTGGTCTGGAGTAAGGCGAAAGTAATCCAGCACAAATTGGTTGTCGGTCACGCAGGCATTGGTTGGCAACAGGGCGTTGGCTTGGGCTGCAGCCAACGGCGCGGTCGCCACTTGGTAAGTGCCCACCGGCAATACGCGTTTGGCCAACGCCGGGTCGAGCTCATCGACATAGGCATTGCAGGCCAGCACCACTACGTCGGCACGCACACTGCCCTGCTCGGTTTTCACCACATAGCCGTGGCCTTCCTGGCGATAGCTCAGGGCTTTGCTGTGCTCGTGAATGCGCCCACCGGCAGCTTCAAAGGCAGCAGCCAAACCCAGGGCCAGTTTTAGCGGATTGAGGTGGCCGCCTTCGGGGTCATAAAGGCCCGCCTGGTAACGCTCGCTCGCCACCCACTTGGGCAGGTCTTCGCGGGGGATAAATTGCAGGGCATCGTGGCCCCATTTATGGCTGGCCTCGTGTTGCCATTCATGCAGGATGGCGTTGCGCCGAGGCAGCACCGAGGTCCACAGGTGGCCGGCGCGGTAGTCGCAATCAAAGCCATGGCGGCCGGGCAAATCACGCAGTTCCGCCGCCGCCCAACGCATGCTGTCCCACAGCCGGCGGGCCCGCTCCAAGCCTAATGCGGCTTGCAGCGGCGGCATATCACACGACCAACCCAGAATCGCCTGACCACCGTTACGCCCGCTGGCCGCCCAGGCTAGGCGACTGGCCTCAATCACCGTTACCCGCTTGCCCGCCAGCGCCAGGCGCAACGCGGTGTGCAGGCCGCTAAAACCGGCGCCTATCACCACGACGTCGGTGTTGTGCTCACCCTGAACCGGCGCGCGCGGCGTTAACAAAGCCGCACAGCTGTGGGCGTAGTAGCTAGAGACGTGATGGGAGGAGCGCTGAAACATTGGCAATCCAAATTCACGAGCGTGAAATTAATTGAATTTATTTTCACGCAAGCTAACGGAAAACCCTGACAGCGGCAACCCCAACCTCTTGACCTTGCCACCGTGACAAGGCCGACCCTGCGAACCATCCGGATCGGGACTCCATCTATGACCACTCGACGCACCTTTGTAAAAAGCCTGGCCGCTGGCACCGTATTAGGCGGCCTGGGTCTGTGGCGCACGCCGGTATGGGCGGTAAACAGCCCCGGCCAGCCGCAGGTATTAAGCGGCAGCGACTTCGACCTGTTTATTGGCCAAACCGCGGTGAATTTCACCGGTGCCCCTCGCACCGCCATAACCGTCAACGGCAGCCTGCCCGGTCCCCTGCTGCGCTGGCGTGAAGGCGATACCGTGACCATCCGAGTGAAAAACCGCCTGAGCGAGCCCACGTCCATCCATTGGCACGGCATTCTGCTGCCGGCCAATATGGACGGCGTGCCGGGCCTGAGCTTTAACGGCATTGCGCCGGACGGCCTGTATACCTACCAATTCAAGCTGAAACAGCACGGCACCTACTGGTACCACAGCCACTCTGGCATGCAGGAACAGGCTGGTGTCTATGGCCCGTTGGTGATTGAGCCGCGCGAGCCAGAACCCTTCACCTATGAGCGCGACTATGTGGTGATGCTCAGCGACTGGACCGACGAAAACCCCAGCCAACTCCTACGCACCCTGAAAAAACAGGCCGACTACTACAACGCCCACAAACGCACCGTCGGCGACTTTATTGACGACGTTAGCCGCAATGGCTGGGGCAATACCGTTAGTGAACGCCTAGGCTGGGCGCAGATGCGTATGACCCCCACCGACATCGCCGACGTTAACGGCAGCACCTACACCTACTTAATGAACGGCCACGCGCCAGACGGAAACTGGACCGGGATTTTTAAACCCGGCGAGCGCATTCGGTTACGCCTGATCAATGCGTCGGCCATGAGCTACTTCGACCTGCGCATTCCCGGCCTGCAAATGACCGTGGTCGCCGCCGATGGCCAGCCGGTAAACCCGGTGACAGTCGATGAGTTGCGCCTGGCCGTGGCGGAAACCTACGACGTTATCGTTCAGCCGCAAAGCGCCCAGGCCTACACCCTGTTCGCCCAAGCCATGGACCGCAGCGGCTTCGCCCGCGGCACCCTCGCCGTTAGCCAAGGCCTGTGGGCGGCGGTGCCGGAATTGGACCCGCGCCCGCAACTGACGATGGCCGATATGGGCATGGACCATAGCGCAATGGCCGACATGCCGGGCATGGACCATAGCCAAATGCCCGGCATGCAACACCACCCGACCTCGGAAACAGATAACCCGCTGGTGGATATGCAAACCATGCAACCCTCGGCCAAGCTCGACGACCCTGGCATGGGCCTGCGCAACAACGGCCGCCGCGTGCTCACCTATAACGATCTGCGCAGCACCTTTGCCGACCCCGACGGCCGTGAGCCCAGCCGCACCCTGGAGCTGCATCTAACCGGTCATATGGAAAAATTCGCCTGGTCGTTCGACGGCGTGCCCTTCTCTGCTGCCGAACCCATTCGCCTGGTTTACGGCGAGCGCGTGCGCATCGTGCTGGTCAACGACACCATGATGACCCACCCGATTCACCTGCACGGGCTGTGGAGCGACCTAGAGGATGAGCACGGCAACTTCCAAGTGCGCAAACACACCATCGACATGCCGCCCGGCAGCAAACGTAGCTACCGCGTCACTGCCGATGCCCTCGGCCGCTGGGCGTATCACTGCCACCTGTTGCTGCACATGGACACCGGCATGATGCGCGAAGTGCGCGTAGAAGAAGGACAACCGAGATGAAACGGCTCTCTCTAACCTGCGCCCTGCTGGCTCTGGCAAGCAGCACTTACGGCGCCGAGGCAATGGACCACTCGATGCACAATAGGCCTGGCATGAGCATGGATATGCCCGGCATGGACCACGCCGCCATGGGCCACGACATGAGCGCCGGCAGCACCCCGCTGCCCAGTGCCAGCGAAAGCCGTACACCCATCGCGCCGATCACCGATGCCGACCGCCAAGCCGCCTTCGCGCCGGTCACGGGCGGCCATGAAAGCCACGACACGCAGCTCAACAGCTACCTGCTGCTCGACCGCCTCGAATGGCAAAACCTTGAGGCTGGCAACGCCTTGGCCTGGGACGCCAGCGGCTGGATTGGCGGCGATATTGACCGGCTCTGGCTGCGTAGCGAAGGTGAACGCGTCGACGGCCGCACCGACAAAGCCGAACTGCAGGCCTTATGGGGCCACGCCATCAGTCCTTGGTGGGAGGTAATGCTCGGTGCTCGCCAGGATTTCAAACCCGGTTCGGCACAAACCTGGGCCGCCTTGGGCATTCAAGGCACACCGCTGTATGGCGTGGAAACCGAGGCTACCGCCTACCTCGGCGAGGGCGGCCAAACGGCACTACGGGTGAAGGCCGACTACGACCTGCTGTTAACCAGCCGCCTGGTTCTACAACCCATGGCCGAAGCGAACCTCTACGGCAAAAACGATCCGCAACGGCACGTAGGCGCGGGCCTGAGCAACACCGAGCTGGGCCTGCGTTTACGCTACCAATTACGCCCGGAACTCGCTCCCTATGTGGGCCTGACCTGGAATCGCGCTTATGGCAATACGCCTGCCGAAGAAGACGATGGCCGCGCTCGATTGGTTATAGGTGTACGCGCCTGGTTTTAAACGCGGGATAACCGACCGCGAACCCTTCAGTCCTCAGGCTCTCTGGGTTGATCCGGCGTCTTTTCAAAGCGGCTGATCAGGTGCGGCACCAGGTTAAGCACAATCAAAGCAAAGCCAGTGCCGAGCAACGCGGTCGCCTCGCGCCCAAGCCCCACCGTGATGCCTATGGCGCAGGTCAGCCAGATGCCAGCAGCGGTGGTCAGGCCTTTGACTTGGCTGGGGTCACGGCCCTTGAGAATGGTGCCGGCACAAAGAAAGCCGATACCCGCTACCACGCCTTGAATCACCCGACTCATGGCGTCCTGCTCGGCGCCCATCTGCACCGCAGCCATCACAAACAGCGCACTGCCCAGCGACACCAGCATATGGGTGCGGATACCCGCGGCCTTGCCATGCTGTTCACGCTCCCAGCCCAGCAGGCCACCGAGCAACACCGCCAAGCCCATGCGCAAGGTTGCACGGGTGGTGTGTTCAACATCATTGAGATCGGAGAACTCGCTGCCCAGGGTGGCGACAATCGTCTCCCACACAGTCAAACGGCCTCGCCGGAATCACGGGTGGTTTCGGGCAGGTAACGGTGCGCGCCACAACGTGAACAGCATTGGCACAGCAGCAGTTCACTGCCGAACAACTCATGCGTGGCTTCTAGCCAAGAACAGCCTTTTAGAAAGCAGACAAAGGTCATTTCACCACCTCCTGCGGGCAACGCCGCTCGTTACGGGAACATCACGTTCCTCTCTACCTAGTTTCCTGCCCACCTAGCTTCCTTCCCACTTAGCTATCGACTTGCGCCCGTTTCGTTTGGTTTAACGATTTTTCACCGCTATGCGCAAAAGCGCGCGGCAACGCGCTGGAAAATCGCGGGATAGACGGTCACGCCGGCGGGGCAAAAAAGCTGAACCCTTTGCCTAACCACACGGCCAAAGACTTGGTGTGCGAACAGGAACGTTCCGACAGCTGCCCCATAACAACCACGAGTCCCAACAACCACGAGACATCCACGAGAGCCCCTTGATGAAAAATCTCGAAACGCCTGCCGTAAAAATCGCCGTTTATGGTGCTCAGAGCAGTCTTGGACACGCGTTGATGGTTGAAGCCTTGGCGCGTCAGTTCGAGACCACGTTGGTGCTGGACGACCTCAATGCCGTCGATGCCCGCCCCGGCCTCAGCACCATTCAGGGCGACCCCACCGACTCCATCAGCGTCAGCCAAAGCATTGCCGGCAAAGACGCGGTGATCAGTGTGCTGCCCAGCCAACGTGGCGGTGACCCGTACGCACATACCGTCAACGCCGTAACGGCCCTGCTTGATGGGTTGCCGATCGCCGGGGTCAAACGCCTGCTGCTGATAGGCGACTTCACCTGGCTGGATTCCGGCGACGGCATCAGCGAAGCACTGCGCCAACTGCAGGAACGCCTGACCGGCAGCCCGGTGGTGTGGACCCTATTCGACGCCCCGGTGCTGAGCGCTGATAACGCGCCCGACACCGCCAGCAACGCCCAGTCGCCACACGCACAACTGCTGCGCAGCTTTGCCACTCAAGTGGTCGACGAGGTTTGCCACGCCGACAACATGCACCAACGCATACGCATTCACACTGAAGCCACGGTGGTTGCGCAAAGTCGCAACGATGTCGACGTGATGCCGCAGCCGTAAAAGCGTGCAAGGAGGACCACATGCCACCTGAAAGCGTCGTTCTGCTGCTGATGGGTACCTGGCTGCTGGTGGCAGCGGCCGCCTTGTGGGGAATGCTGCGTATTGTTCGCCGCCATCACCAACACCCCCCTCAACCCGCTGAGCGCGGCGATATCGGCCCTGCGCAGAAACGGTACACACCGGCAGCTGCCGGCCACATCAGCGGTCATTAAGGAATGCTCACGCATGATGGATAGCCAAGCTGTCGACACCCACGCCTTTCTCGACGCCTTTATGACGTTGATACACGACTGCGCCATGCCGTTGTTCCAAGAGGCTAAAACCTACGCAGAAGGTGCCGGGCTTAAGGTCCGCGTGGAACTGCATGGTGCCGAGAAAGCCAACCCCGGTTTATGCCTGTTGGTGGCTTACCCCGACGGCCTTCCTGACCAAGGTTTTAATAGCTGCTGCATCACCGCCGACCCGGCCCAGCAAAAAGTGCTGCACGAAGACTTCTACAGCGACAGCAAACAACGCCGGGTGCAGCGCGGCAAGCTGGCCTCGATCAACCAGATGGTGCTGCACACCCGCCTCGCCACGTTCTTCCAGTCTGCCTTTGGCTTACAGCCGGACTACATCGCCAAACAGCATCCGGCTGGCTTCTGGTGAGGCTATTGCTTTTGCTCCTAAGGGCTACCGACCAAGGAAACGAGCTATGAGTACCGTCAACCCCGTACCCCAGCCCGCCGATCTACAGCAGCCTGCGGTGCGCTCACTGCGCATTCTTACCGTTAACACCCACAAGGGTTTTACCGCGCTGAACCGCAAATTTATTTTGCCGGAGCTGCGCGACGCGGTGCGCACCATGGAAGCCGACCTGGTGTTTTTGCAAGAGGTGCACGGCACCCACGAAACCCACGCCAAGCGCTTGAGTAATTGGCCGTCCACGCCGCAGTACGAGTTTCTCGCTGACAGCATGTGGCCGCAGTTTGCCTACGGCCGCAATGCGGTGTACCCGGACGGCGACCACGGCAATGCGCTGCTGTCGAAATTCCCCATCCTGCGTCACGACAACCTTGATGTGTCGGTCGGCGTACACGAACAACGCGGCCTGCTCCACAGCGTGCTCGACGTACCTGGTCAGCGCGAGGTGCACGCCATTTGTGTGCACCTGGGCCTGCGTGAAGTGCATCGGCAAAAACAACTGGAGCTGCTGTGCAGCCTACTCGACAGCTTGCCGGAGGACGCCCCGGTAATCGTCGCCGGCGACTTTAACGACTGGCGCCTGCGCGCCGATGCCGTGCTGGAAAAAGCCGGTATGCAGGAAGTGTTTAGTCAGCACTACGGCACACCAGCGCGCAGCTTTCCGGCGCGCTGGCCGCTGCTGTGCCTGGACCGTATTTATATCCGTAACGCCAGCAGCCATGAGCCGCAGGTGTTGTCGACTCGGCCGTGGTCGCACTTGTCCGACCATGCCCCTCTGGCTGTGGAGATCCGCCTATGAAGTACGAGTGGCGTGAAGGCAATGACGTACAGCTACTGATCAATGGCGAGGAGTTTTACCCACGGGTGTTTGACAGCATCCGCTCCGCGCGCAAAGAGGTGCTGCTAGAAACCTTCATTATTTACGAAGACAAGGTTGGCCAGCAGTTGCAGGACGTGCTGATTGAGGCGGCTCGCCGTGGCGTAAACGTGGAAGTCACCGTGGACGGTTATGGCACCGCCGGCATCACCGCGCCCTATGTGGCGGCGCTGACCGAAGCCGGGGTAAAGCTCAATGTCTTCGACCCACGGCCGCGGGTGCTGGGCTACCGCACCAACCTGTTTCGCCGTTTGCATCGCAAAATTGTGGTGGTCGACGCCGAGTTGGCCTTTGTTGGTGGAATTAATTTTTCTGCCGACCACTTGGGCGATTTCGGCCCAATGGCCAAGCAGGATTACGCCGTGGAAGTGCGCGGCCCCATTGTGACTGACGTGCACCGTGCCGCGCTGGAGCTGCTGGCCATCCGCCGCGGCGAACAGCCCAACAGCCTGCCGGCCTCCCCCGCCAACCACTTCCGCGGCAACGTGCGTATGCAACTGAGCCTGCGCGATAACGACCAATACCCAAAGACCATCGAGACGGCCTACATGGCCGCCATTCGATCGGCCAATTACCGCTTGGTGATTGCCAACGCCTACTTTTTCCCCGGCTACCGCTTGCTGCGCGAACTGCGCAATGCCGCCCGGCGCGGGGTGAAAGTCACCCTGATTATGCAAGGCATGCCGGATATGCCGGTGGTGCGCCTGTGCACGCGCCTGCTCTACAACTACCTGCTGCGTGACGGTGTGGTGATTCATGAATATTGCCAACGCCCGCTGCATGGCAAGGTCGCGCTGGTTGACCACGAATGGGCCACCGTTGGCTCGAGCAACCTCGACCCGCTGAGCCTGTCGCTAAACCTGGAGGCCAACCTGCTGATTCGCGACCATCGTTTTAATCAGCTGCTGTATGAGCACTTGAGCACCCTGGCCAAGGACAAATGCAAAACCATCACCCTCGAACGGGTAATGCGCGGCTACTGGTGGCGGGCGCCGATTATCTTTTTAACCTTTCACTTTTTGCGCTACTTCCCCGCCATTGCCGGTTGGTTTCCCGCCCATTCGCCACGCCTGAAAGCGCTTACAGCTGCCGATGCCATGGAGCCGAAAGATGAGGACGTGGGCGTGCACTGCAAGGTTGAGGAAAGTCGATGACAGGCCAAAGCGTTGCCGCCGAGCAGGACGAAAAGCCACAAGCGCCGTGGAAAATCTGGGCCAAGCGCTTGATCAATATCTTCTTCTTTTGCCTGGTGCCAGTGATGTTGTACTTGCTGGTACGCAATCTGGACTGGCAAGAAGTAAAAACCGCCCTACACGCCTACAGCTGGCAAACCCTGGCGCTAGCCCTGGCCGCCAGCGCCGCCAGTTATGCCGTGTACAGCTGTTTTGACCTGATCGGCAGCCACTACACCGAACACAAACTGCCGGCCCGGCAAACCATTCCAGTCACCTTTGTCTGCTACGCCTTTAACCTCAACCTGAGTTCCTGGGTGGGTGGCATTGCCATGCGTTATCGCCTGTATTCACGGCTGGGGCTGGACGTGCCGACCATCACCAAGGTCATCAGCATCAGCCTGCTGACCAACTGGCTCGGTTACATCATTTTGGCCGGTGGCGTGTTTTCACTCGGCCTGGTCGACCTGCCGGAAAACTGGAAAATCGGCGAAACCACCCTGCAATACATTGGCTTTGCCTTGGTCGCCGCCGCGCTGGTGTACCTGTTCGCCTGCAAATTCAGCAAACGCCGTAACTGGCACTTCGGTAAGCAGGAAATCACCCTGCCCAGCTTGCGCATGGCCTCAATGCAGGTGCTGCTCGGCACCCTTAACTGGGGGCTAATGGCAGCGATGATTTTTATCCTGCTGCCAGACAAGGTGTCGTACTGGGACATTCTTGGCATTTTGCTGATCAGCAGCATCGCCGGGGTGATCACCCATATTCCGGCTGGGCTGGGTGTGCTTGAAGCGGTGTTTATCGCCCTGCTGCAACACCAGGTAGCCAAGGGCACCATCGTGGCGTCGCTGATTGGCTATCGGGTGATTTACTTCCTCATTCCGCTGGCAGTGGCAGTGGTTGTTTACCTGGTGCTGGAAAAGCGCGCGAAGCATATCCGCACCTCGCAAGATGAGTAAGCGCGCTGTTCGCACGTACCGTAGGTTGGGTCGGTCCGCGTTCGGTGAGCCAAAGGCGAAGCCCCACAATTGGGCCGTACCGTTGGGCTTCACCTTTGGCTCAACCCAACCTACATGACTGATTCCACTGGCGGCTGCGGTGGTGGTGGTTTACCTGGTGCTGGAAAAGCGCGCCAAACATATCCGCACCTCGCAAGACGAGTGAGCGCGCTGTACGCACGTACCTACATGACGCTGTGGGCTACGCCGAATACTCCGGCGGCGTCGGTGGCAACTCGTCGAGCAATTGGCTGAGGCCCGCGGACCACTGCTGCCGCACGCCTTCAAAATACGGGTCATTTTCCAACACGCGAAACCCAGCCGGCACTTGCAAGCTATTGGCTTTGTACACCACCACATCCAGTGGAAAACCCACCGACAAATTACTGCGAATGGTCGAGTCAAAGGACACCAGCGCACAACGCAGCGCTTTGTCCAAGTCGGTGTGGTAGTTCAGCGCGCGGTCGAGCATCGGTTTGCCGTATTTGCTTTCGCCAATCTGAAAATACGGGGTGTCGTCGGAGGCGCAGATAAAGTTGCCCAACGGGTAGATGTTGTACAACTCCGGCGCCTGCCCGGCGATTTGCCCGCCGACCAAAAACGAACAGCTCAAATCAACCCCAGCGGCCATCGGCGAGTTGGCATCGCGGGCCATGACTTCGCGCATGGTGTCGCCCACCAAAGTGGTGGCGCCATACAGGTTGACCACATTGTGCAGGTGCAAACCGTCGTGATTAAGCCGCGTGCGTAGCAGGTTGATCACCGCCTGCGAGGTGGCCAGGTTGCCGGCGGTTTGCAGCACAATCAGGCGCTCCCCGGGCACGGCAAACACATGCAGTTTGCGAAAGGTGGCGATATGGTCGACCCCGGCATTGGTGCGCGAGTCGGAGACAAATACCAGGCCGTCAGCCAGGTTCAGTGCTACGCAATAGGTCATTTAGGCTTCCAGTCCGTTCCAGTCCACAGAGGCAAGTACGCCCGAATCAGCAGGAGCCGATTCGGGCGTTAGGGTGTTGACCGCGTGACGTGCAGTTTGGTTTTACTGCTATTGCACCTGTACCTGCATCTGCCCAAAGGTGGGCGACACTTCAACATGGGCATGCATTTTCTCGACGCCGCCCCCGCGGCGCATGCCGCGTACCGGGCAGGCGTCCAGATAATCCAAGCCGACCGCCAACTTCAGGTGGCGCTCGGCGCGGGTCAGGCAGTTGGTTACGTCAAAGCTGTACCAGGCGCCGTCCAGCCAGGCTTCGGCCCAAGCGTGGCTGGCCAGGTGGTCGCTGCTGTCGGTGTACAAATAGCCCGACACATAACGCGCCGGCACGCCAAGGCTGCGGGCGCAGGCGATAAAGGCGTGGGTTTGGTCCTGACATACCCCTTGGCGACCGGCGAAGGCTTCAGCGGCACTGGTTTTTACGTCGGTGCTATCGGGCACATAGCGGATATGCGCGTTAAGGCGGTTCATTAAGTCGATCATGCACGAGCGGTCGCGGCGGTCGCTGCATTGGGTTTGCGCAAAGTCGCGGAGGGCCTGGTCGGCTTCGGTCAACCGCGTGGTACGCAGAAACGGCAGCGGCGACTGGTCTTCATGCTCACACTCGCGTTGCTCGTCGATTTCGACCTGGCCACGGGCGCCCAGAATGATGCTTTCGTGCGGCTCATCCATGGTCAGTACGTGCAGGATATTGCCGTACGGGTCGACCTGGGCACGCACCGGGCGCGGCAAGTTGAGTTCCCAGCTGATCACCTGCTGACGCTCGCTGTCGTGCGGGGTCATGCGCAGGTATTGGATGCTGTTACGCACCTGATCTTCGTAGTGATAGGTGGTGTCATGGCTGTGCGACCTCCAAGTAAGACGCTTGAATGCTTTGGCCTAGCTGGCGCACCAGCAGGATGAAATCGGTGAGCCAGCCGTGCAGGCCCTCATCGAGCACTTCGTTGATGCTGGTATAGCGCAAGCGCGCCTCCAGTTCTGCCGCCAGGCGCTGGGCCGGACGACCGTTATCGCCAGGTAAGCTGGCAAGCATCAGATTCAGCTCGTCCATGCACGAGCGCAGCGAACGCGGTACATCAGCACGCAGCAGCAACAGCTCTGCCACCTTGCGGGTGTTGGGCGAGCCACGGTAAATCTCGGCGAAGGCTTCAAAAGAAGACAACGCGCGTAGCAAAGCGGTCCATTGGTAATAACTGCGGGCTGGGCGACCGTCGTTTTCGTCGATGTCTTCGCCAAGCATTTCGTAGCGGGCATCAAGCAAACGCAGGGTGTTGTCGGCGCGCTCGAGAAAGGTGCCCAGGCGAATAAAGCGGTACGGGTCGCCGCGCATAATGGTGCCGAAGGTGGCACCGCGGAACAGGTGGTTACGCTCCTTGGCCCACTCGCAGAAACGGCTGATGCCGTAACGGCCCAGGCCCTGCTCGGCGATACCGCGAATTTCCAGCCAGGTGGCGTTGATGTTTTCCCACATATCGGCGGTGATACGCCCGCGCACAGCGTGGGCGTTGGTGCGCGCCGCTTGCAGGCAGCAATAGATGCTCGCCGGGTTTTCTGAATCCAGGGCAAAGAAGTGCAGCATGCGTTCGGCATGCAGCGGGCCATGGCGCTCGAGGTATTCATCCAGGGTGCCGGTAATCAGCAGCGGCAGCGCGAGTTCTTCCAAGCCATTGTCGCGCCCGTCTTGCGGCATCAGCGACAGCGAGTAACTGACTTCCAGCATGCGCGCGAGGTTCTCGGCGCGCTCCAGGTAGCGCGACATCCAGTACAGATCAGAGGCAGTGCGGCTCAGCATAATTAGTCCTCCACCACCCAGGTGTCTTTGGTGCCACCGCCCTGCGACGAGTTCACCACCAGCGACCCTTCTCGCAGCGCCACGCGGGTCAAGCCGCCTGGCACTACACGGGTGTCTTTGCCGGAGAGCACAAAGGGGCGCAAATCGATATGGCGCGGGGCAATGCCGTTTTCGACAAAGGTTGGGCAGGTCGACAAGCACAGCGTGGGCTGCGCGATATACGCCTCGGGCCGGGCAATTAAGCGCGCGCGGAAGTTCTCGATTTCCGCCTTGCTTGCCGCCGGGCCGACCAACATGCCGTAACCGCCGGAGCCTTGAGTTTCCTTGACCACCAGGTGCTCAAGGTTGGCCAGCACGTGCTGCAGTTCCACCGGCTTGCGGCATTGGAAGGTCGGCACGTTTTTCAGAATCGGCTCTTCGTCGAGGTAGAAGCGAATCATCTCGCCAACATAGGGGTAGATGGATTTATCGTCCGCCACCCCAGTGCCGATGGCGTTGGCCAGCACCACATTACCGCTGCGGTAGGTCGACAGCAGGCCCGGTACGCCGAGCATCGAGTCAGGGTTAAAGGCCAACGGGTCGAGGAACGCATCGTCGAGGCGGCGGTAGATCACATCCACCTGCTTGGCACCGGCGGTGGTACGCATAAAGACTTTGTCGTCACGCACAAACAGGTCGGCGCCTTCCACCAACTCCACGCCCATTTCGCGAGAAAGGAACGCGTGTTCGAAGTAGGCACTGTTGTAGCGCCCCGGCGTCAGCACCACGACCGTGGGGTTATCCAGCGGGCTTGAGCTTTTCAGGGTGTCGAGCAATAGGCTTGGGTAGTGGTCGATGGGCAATACGCGCTGGGCGGCGAACAGCTCCGGAAACAGGCGCATCATCATCTTGCGGTCTTCGAGCATATAGCTCACGCCGCTGGGGGTGCGCAGGTTGTCTTCGAGTACGTAGTAGCTGCCATCACCATCACGCACCAGGTCGACCCCGGAGATATGCGCGTACAGATCGCGGTGCAGGTTCAGGCCCTGCATCGCCAACTGATAACCCTCGTTAGCCAGCACTTGCTCAGCCGGAACGATGCCGGCCTTGATAATGCGCTGGTCGTGATAAAGGTCGGCGAGGAACATATTCAACGCCTGCACCCGCTGGATGCAGCCACGCTCGACAACCCGCCACTCACTGGCCGGAATGCTGCGTGGAATGATATCGAAGGGAATAAGACGCTCGGTCCCCTGGTCGTCGCCGTACAGGGTGAAGGTGATACCTGCACGGTGAAACAGCAGGTCTGCTTCGCGGCGGCGCTGGGCCAACAACTCATCCGGGGTATCCGCCAGCCAACGGGCGAATTCTCGGTAGTGCGGACGGCATTCGCCGTTCGCCAGGTACATCTCGTCATAAAAGGTGCGGGTCATGCCGTACTCCTTGTCACCCGGACGTGCATAGCTATTGCAAAGCCCGAGCCATCCGTCTTATTCGTTATAAATCAAAGGCTTGCAAATAAGACCCAACTGTTACGCACCAATAACGCGCATTCCATGGGCCGCTGTGCGCGTCTACGCCCCGTTGCGCGGCAGCGCTGGCAAAGGCAAGCAAGGCAAGCGCCTATGCCGCATGTTTCCCTATGACCAGCATAGCTAGAGTTGATTTCAACAAAATGCGTGTGCCCCAAATAATTGCGTCCATCGCGCTGTCGGCCATGCCTGCCAACCGCACTCCAGCTCACGGCCCTTAAGGCCTACGATTGTTCCTGACTTGGCCGACTACCCTTACGGCCATCCGCTCCAGACCGCCCCAAAGGCGGTCTTTTTTTGCCTGCCATTTCCCCCTGCCACCGTCGTCCCCGCGCAGGCGGGGAGCCAGTTTCGGAGCTATCGCGTTCGGAGTTATCGCGGCGAAGAGTATGTCTCTTCGAGATTCTCGATCTCCGCACCGGTGGTGATCTTCAGGGAAACGCGAGTTGCAGCCAGCGCCGATAAAGCCCTTCGGCCACCTGGTTCAGCGCGGCCACTTTACTGGGTAGGTCATCAAGCATCTTGCCTGGCGATTGCTGGCTGGGCTGAGTCTCGTCGAGCAGATGCCCCCAGTCGCTCAGCCACAGCTGTACCAGCTCTTCGGTCATTTCCGGGTGGCCTTGCAAGCCCAGCACTTTCTCGCCCCAGGCAAACGCCTGGTTCGGGCACCATGGGCTGGATAGCAACCGTTCACCACCTGGCGGTATGTCGAAGGTATCGCCGTGCCACTGGTAGATCGGGAACTCATCCGGTAAATGCTCTAGCCATGGATTGCCTTGCGCTTGCTGAGCCTGCCACAGCGGTTGCCAGCCTATTTCCCGGTACGGCATACGGTGCACCGCCGCCCCCAAGGCCTTGGCCAGCAACTGGCCGCCGAGGCAATGGCCGAGCAACGGAATGTCGCGCGCAATGAAATAGCGCAAGGCGGCCAGCTCGGCTTCAATCCAGGGCAAGGGATCGTTGACACTCATGGGGCCGCCCATAATGGCCACCGCCTTGGGTCGATCCAAGTTGTAGCCATCGAGCTCGCCGAGGTCGACGCGCACGACGGTGAAATCCAGCTGTCGTTCATCCAGCACCCGAGCCAGATGGCCGGCCGGACAATAGTCGACATGGGTAAGTATCAGAATGTCGCTCATCACGGAACCGCCTCTACTTTTCCATCTCAATACGCAAACGCCGTGCCGAGGTCGAGTTCCTTCCAGGTAACCCGCTACAGCGTCGGTGAAAAACAGCACAACAGCAAGGCGCCCGACACATCTGGACAGACACCCCCAACGCCCTGCAAGCGCTCTGCGACGAACCTTTGCGCGCGCAACGCCTCGAAGCAACGTCCCTTCTTTGAAAGCGTGTGAGGCCTTTACGTGTCAGATTCGATTGCCAATGGCTACAGCTACATTTTGAAAACCATCGGCTATGTCGGTTGGGCGTTGTTCTGGTTACTGCTGTGGGACTTGATCGTTACCGTCGACTACATGCTGTTTCTGGACCGCAAGATTGAACTGCCGTCCATGCCCCTGACGCTACTCGGTTCGGCGCTGGTGGTGTTGATCAGTTTTCGAAATAGCAGCGCCTATAACCGCTGGTGGGAGGCCCGCACGTTATGGGGCTCAATGGTCAACAGCTCGCGCAGCTTTGCCCGTCAGGTACTCACGCTGATCGACGACAACGGCGCAACCAATCCGGTGAAAACCGTGCTGCTACGCCGCCATGTGGCCTATGTGCGTTGCTTATCGGTGGCGCTGCGCGGTGAACGCTGCACCGATGAGGTCGAGGCGTTTGTCTCCAGCGGCGAATTTGCCCGGCGCCACACGACCCACAACTTCGCTAACGACCTTCTCAACGGCTCTGCCGCGCTACTGGCGCGCGAATACCAGAGTGGGCGTTTGGACAGCATTCGCCTGGCGCGGATTGAATCCACCCTGGTTGACCTTTCCAACGCCCAAGGCGGCTTGGAGCGCATTGCCAACACGCCGCTGCCCTACCCCTATGTGTATTTTCCACGGCTGTTTCTAAGCGTGTTCTGCCTGATTGTGCCGATCGGCCTGGTGGAAACCCTGGGCTGGTTTACGCCGCTGGCCTCGACGGTGGTCGGCTTTATGCTGCTGTCGGTTGAACGCGTCGGCAGTGACCTGCAAAGCCCGTTTCAACGCAGCGAGCACGAAATTCAAATGGACAGCATCTGCGAGACCATCGAACGCAACCTGGAGTCGATGCAGCGCGATGCCCAGTTGGACGGCGATGGACGTTGGGCTGACTAAGACGATGCAAAGCGGCCGACCAGGTTGGTCGGCCACTGCAGATCGGTGCACAGATGGTTAGACGCGCAGGCCTTTGAGTTCCTGAGTAACGCCCCAGCCGTCGAGAACACCGCCCAACGGCGCGACCATGGTTTCCAGGTCGCTCTCAAACGCCCCAATACCGTCATAGGTGGCGTACATAACCTTGCTAATCAACACATGCCAGGCGCCGTCATCGCGCACGCTCACCTGGGCATTAAGTACTTCGCTGCGGAAATTTTTCGCCACCATGCGCGCCCGCTCCTCATCGGGAAAAATGGCGTAGAACTCGATTGGGTGGATGCGGGCGAAGTCAAAACCGCCCTCTTTCATGCGCCGTAGCACATTGCTGCTGATGTCGTTTGCGCTTGCTGTGCTCATGGTGCGACCCCCTCACATGCGATGGATGGATTGACCGCTTTCCCATTGCTGCTGCCAGCTCTACTGCGCTGACGTCGCGATACGCACAGGTGCCGTACCGCCCGAGGCTTGATGCATTGCTTGCATTGCGTGAAGCGACTAGAGACCGGGCGTAAAGCCCAAAATTGCAGGGGCCTTAACGAGCGCCCTGTTTGAGCGTAGTGCCATTACGGGAGTTGTGCTGGTTTGGTTACAAAGGTTTTTACCGCATCACCGTCATTCCCAATCCAGAATGGGTCAGGAGTCAGCGTTCGCGCCGACTTTCTAGATCCCCGCCTGCACGGGGACGCCGTTGGTTTAGGGCCGGCTAAGAAACCCCATAATCCAGCGCGTTACAAACGCCGGCGACACCTGCCCCGCCCAATAAAGCAGCTTGAACTGCAGGCTAATCGGCCGATGCACCGCCGCGCCATGGGCTTGCTGCCAACACGCCTGCGCCACATCAGCGGCCTGCAAATTGACCCCAAGCCTGCGCAGCGCCGGCGGTTCAAAGTGCTGGCTATCAACCATTGGCGTGCGCACAAACGGCGGCATCAAATCGCCAACGCGAATGCCATGCGCGCGCCACTCCAGATCCAACGCCTCAGTCAGCCCGCGCACGGCCAGTTTCGACGCTGAGTAGCTGGCCATATGCGGCGTGCCATACAGCCCCGAGGCCGAGCTCATATTGATCACCTGCGCGTCGGCGGTGGCCTTCAGGTACGGGAACGCCGCATGGGTCATGTTCAACACCCCCAGCACGTTGATCGTGACGATGGCGGCATGCTCGGCCTGGCTGATCTGCTCGAACAGGCCAAAGCGCAAAATCCCGGCGCAGTTAAACAGCAAACGCAGTTGGCCATTGTGCAACGCACAGAATTCGCCGATCAGGCGCTGCACCTCGGCGCTGTCGGTGACATCCAGGCGCGCATGCCAAGCGCCACCCAACTCCGTTGCCAGCTGCGCCAACGCGGCTTCGTTGACATCCAGCAGCCCCACTTTCCAGCCGTTGGCATGGAACAACCTCGCGGTCGCCGCACCAATGCCAGACGCCGCGCCAGTGATCAAAATAGTGTCCATCTCAAGGTCCTTTGTGCTGCGGCTCTGCGCAGTGCTGCTGAACAAAACTGGCCACCCGCGCCAGCGCCAGATCAGCTACATCGAGCAAGCCGGCATGGGCCTGAAACACATGCCAGCAATTGGCATAACGCTGCAACTGTACGGCGACGCCCGCCGCCGTGGCGCGCTCGGCCAAGCGCAAGCTGTCGTTAAGCAGCACTTCGTCTTCACCCACTTGAATCAGCAACGGCGGCAGGCCGCTAAGGTCGGCATACACCGGCGACAGAAACGGGTCACGACGATCCACCTGCGGCGGGCAAAACAGCGCGCCGGCCTGTTCGATCCACGCCACGCTCAACAGCGGATCACCCGCTGGTGGCTGGTGCAGGTGGCTGAGGCTGGCGTCGGTCAGCGGCGAAAAACACACCAAGGCCGCTGGCAATGGAAGGTCGGCGGCCTGCAAACGCAAGGCCAAACCCAGTGCCAAGTTGCCGCCCGCCGAGTCGCCGGCAAGCACAATTTGCTCGCCGCGATAGCCCTGGGCCAACAGCGCCTGATACGCCGCCACACCATCGTCCAGCGCCGCCGGAAAGGGATGCTCCGGCGCCAACCGATAATCCAACACACACACCGCCAGCTTGCAGCGCTTGGCCAGGTGGCTGGTGATGGCGCGGTGGGTGGCGGGCGAGCCAATCAGGTAAGCACCGCCATGCAAATAGAGCATCACCCGCTGGCTGTCATCGACCGGACGATGCCATTCACACGGCAACCCGGCCAAGGTGCCCTCCACGCGGCGCACACCGTGAGGCGTCAGGGTCGAGGCGGTTAGCACGCGAATAATCCAGCGCTGCGCGGCAATTGGCATCGGCGGGCGGATCAGGCTGCGAAAAAACAGGATCAGGCTGGTGCGCAGCACAGCGGCCAACATGCGCTGGCCCAAGCGTGGTGGTTCAACGAACGCAGTCATAGTTGCTCAGCTCCGGGCGGCGGGTGTGATGACGGTAGGTGAAGGTAAAGCCCGGCCAGTTATTGGTGTTTTTGCCGCTGGCGGTTTTGTACCAACTGTTACAGCCCTGCTGCCAAATCGAATGTTCATTGTCCTTATGCAACTGCTGGTTGAACTGCGCCTGCACCTGCGGTTTCAAGTCGAGATAGCGCAGGCCTTGCAGGTGCTGGATGCAACCGAGCACATAGGAAAACTGGCTTTCCAGCATGTAGATAATCGAGTTGTGCCCAAGGTTGGTATTGGGCCCATAGAGAATAAACAGGTTGGGAAAACCGCTGACGCTAATGCCCAGATACGCCTCGGCGCCCTCCTTCCACGCCGCGTTCAGGTCGCGCCCGCCGAGGCCGGTGATATGCATCGGCGCGAGAAAATCGGTAGCGGCGAAACCGGTGCCGTAGATGATCGCGTCCACCTCGCGCTCGCGACCATCGGCGGTGCGCACACCGGTCGCGGTAACCGCCTCAATGTCCTCATTCACCACCTCGACGTTGGCCCGTTCCAGCGCGGGGTAGTAGTCATTGGAAATCAGGATGCGCTTGCACCCCATCGGGTAGTCCGGCACCAGGCGCTGGCGAAACGCAGGGTCTTGAATGCCGCGCTTAAGGTTCTGGCGAAACAGAAACTGCATGCCCTTCATCATGTTCGGAAACACGGTAAAGGCCAGCACGCGCGACTCGTGCTGCACGTACTTCAAGCCACGGTCGAGCTTCTGCAACCACGGCAAACGGCGCATCACCGCTATTTCCCAAGGCCGATAGGCGCGGTCCGGCTTGCTCAGCACATAGGCCGCCGAGCGCTGGAACACATGCAACTGCGCCACCTGCGCAGCGATTGGTGGAATGAACTGAATGGCGCTGGCGCCGGTGCCGATTACCGCTACGCGCTTGCCGGTCAGATCGTACTCAGCGTTCCAACGCGCCGAATGAAAGGCCTCGCCCGCAAAGCTTTCCAGCCCTGGAATACGCGGCAAGAGCGGCCGATTAAGCTGACCGCAGGCGGTTACCAGCGCCTGGGCGCTAAACGTCTCGCCATCGGTGCAGGTCACCTGCCACAGCCCAGCCTCGGCATCAAACACCGCGCTGGCCACCTCGCGGTTGAAACGAATGCGCGGGCGCAGCTGGTACTTGTCGGCGCAGTGCTGCTGATAGGCAAATATCTCCGCCTGCGGCGCGAACTTGCGGCTCCAATCGGTCTTGGGTTCAAAGGAAAAGGAATACAGATGCGACGGCACATCGCAGGCCGCACCGGGGTAGCGGTTATCCCGCCAAGTGCCCCCCAGATCGCTGGCTTTCTCCAGCAGCAAAAAATCGCGAATGCCCGCGCGCTGCAGCGAAATGGCCAGGCCCATGCCGGCAAAGCCGGCGCCAATAATCAGCACGCGCAAGGGCACAGCTGACGGGGATGTTTTAGTCATTGTTGTTATCCCTGAGTGTTCTATAAGCGCAAGGAAAGCGATCTTCCACGGCGCAAGACTAAAGCGCCTACAGGGCAATGGTTATGGCATAGTCGGCCATCAAATTGTGAGTTTCGGACAAAAATGCTTAACCACCCGACCCTCTCCTGGCCCGCCAAGCGCAGCGCCATCAGCGTGCAACTGCTTACCCAATTTGGCCTCGACCAGGGGCTGGGATTGGACGCCTGCCTGGCCGGTACCGGTCTGGATTTGTCGGTATTGGCCGACCCAGGCGCGGAGATCGATGCCGCCCAAGAATTGCTCCTGATCGGCAACCTGGTAGCCGCCATCGGCCATATTCCTGGCATCGGCTTGAAAGCCGGCCTGCGTTATCAACTCAACACTTATGGCATCTGGGGGTTCGCCATGCTCAGCAGTGCCACCTTTCGTGGCGCCGCCCACCTTGGCTTGCGCTACCTAGACCTGACCTACGCCTTCCACGGTATGTGCCTGGAAGAAATCGACGACCAGGCGCACTTTGTTCTCGACCAGCGCAATGTGCCGGTCGAGTTGCGCAACTTTATTCTTGAGCGCGACCTGGCTGGCATGCTGAACATCCAGCGCGACCTCACTTCATCGCCCATTCCGCTGATTGCCGTGTACCTGACCTTGCCAGCGCCAGCCGATAGCCACCTGTACCGCGAACTGCTCGGTCTGGAGCCGATCTTCAATGCCGAGGAAAACCGCCTGGTGTTTGCCAGCGCTCTGCTTGACCGCCCCCTGCCAGGGGCCAACCCGCAAGTGATGCAGCACTGCGAACAACAATGCCAAGCACTCCTGGCCAAACGCCGCGTTCGCGCCGGCCTGAGCGGTCGCATTCGTGACCGCCTGCTGGCCCAACCTGGGCGTTTGCCCGACATGGAGCAGCTCGCCAATGAACTGCACATGACCACCCGCACCCTGCGTCGGCGGTTACTGGAAGAAAACAGCAGTTACCGCCAACTACTTGAAGAGGTGCGTCAGGCATTAGCCGAAGAGCTGTTGGCCACTGGCGCGCTAACACTGGAAGAGATCGCTGAGCGATTGGGTTATGGAGAAGTTTCTAACTTTATGCACGCGTTTAAGCGCTGGAAGGGCGTGACACCGCGGCAATATCGGCTGACGGCTTTGTAGCTGCCGCAGCTACTGTTGCGCGCCGCTCACGCCGACCTCGGCGCAGTGATTAAATCACTGCCGCAGAAAAAACCCATGGGGATAGTTTTAAGCCTGCAGATGCCAGCAGGCAGTAAAACTTTCGGCCTTGTACTGAACGCTCGCCAATCTAGAACGCTTGCGCCAACAACGACCAAACGACTTCGAAGCCCAAGCCAGGCTGCTGGAAGCAGCACTGGCTTGAAGCCTTTTGCGCTGCGCTTTAGATGCGGAACTGCTTAACCAAGGTGCCCAAGCGACTGCCCAAATCCGCCAAACTTCTGGCCGACTGCGCACTCTGCTGGGTTTCATCGGCCACCCGCTCTACCGCCCCGGCAATCTGGTGCACGCTGCGGTTGATCTCTTCGGCCACTGCGGTTTGCTCTTCGGCGGCACTGGCGATCTGCGCGTTCATGGCATTGATGGTGGCGATCAGTTCGGCAATGGCGTCCAGTGAGGCGCCAGCCTGGTTGGCTTGCTGGCTGGTGACATCACCGGCTTCGCTGGAACGACGCATGGCGGTTACCGCGTCGACGGTGCCTTTTTGCAGGCGGTCGATCATGCCTTGAATTTCCTGGGTGCTCTGTTGCGTGCGGCTGGCCAGGGCGCGAACCTCATCGGCCACCACGGCAAAACCGCGTCCGGCCTCCCCGGCCCGCGCCGCTTCAATGGCGGCGTTCAGGGCCAGCAGGTTGGTTTGCTCGGCAATCGAGCGAATGACGCCCAGCACGCTGACAATCGACTGTACGTCTTGCTGCAGGCTATCGAGCGAAGTGCCGCTGCTGCGGATATCGCCGACCAAGGCGTGAATACGGGTAATGCTGCCGTCGACCACTTTCTTCGCTGCTTGGCCTTCTTCGTCGGTTTTCTGCGCCGCTGATGCTGCGCCTTGGGCGCTTTGCGCCACCTGGTGCGCGGCTGCAGACATTTCATTAATGGCCGTGGCGACCTGGTCGGTTTCATGCCGTTGGCTGGCCATGGCCTGATCGGCGCGCTGAGTCTGCGCCGACACTTCACCCACCAACCCGGTGAGCTGGCCGGTCATTTCCACAATCTGCCGCACCAGGCCGTGAATCTTGGCGACAAAGGCATTAAACGAGCCGGCCAGTTCGCCCAGTTCGTCCTGGCCGTTTACCGGCAGGCGCTTGGTCAAGTCACCATCGCCGGCGGCGATGTCGTCGAGGTTGTCTTTGATCTGCTGCAACGGCCGCAAAAAGGCGTTACCCAACGCGACACCGGCAATGCCAAAAATCACCAGCAGCACCAGGGCAATCACCACGATGCTGGTGACGATGGTGGTGATCCGCGCATTAATGCCTTCCTGCACCTTGGCTACATCGGCTTCAACGCCATCAAGGTTGATCGCCGTACCCAGCGACATATCCCACTTGGGCAGGTAGACGTTGTAGGCGAGTTTCGGCACCAGCACCTTGTCGTTGGTAGGCAGCGGCGAGGCGTAGCGCAGATAGTTGGTGCCGTTTTTGCCCACGTTGTACAACTCGCGGTTTACGAACACACCGTTGGGGTCTTTGCGGTCGGCCAGCACTTTGCCGACATCCAATGGGTTGTCACCACGAAACAGCCGCGTGATGGCGGCGTCATGGCCAAAAAAGTAGCCGTCTTTGCCGTATTTGATTTTCGACAGAATAACGATGGCTTTCGCGCGGCTGTCCATGTCGCCTTGAGCAGCGCTGTCGTAAAGGCTCTGCACCGAGCCCAGGGCGATCTGCATATAGCTCTGCAATTCGTTCTGTCGTTCGCTGATCAAGCGTTCGCGGGTTTCCTTTACCTCGCCGTCCGCCAGGCTAAGCAATACTTGCGTTGCAGCGCCGCTAAGCACCAAGGCAAACAACAACACCGGCACCACGGCCAGCAGCAAAACTTTGGTCTTTAAACGCATGATCACTCCTTAAACAGCGCGCCGTCAGGCAACGGCCATGCTGGTGTATCGGCTTTTGTTTTTGTAGCTGTAGGCAGATTCGCAAATTCAGTTCAGACCATGCAGAAGAATTTCTCTGACTTTTTTGATAATTCTTAAGTTAATCCCACTGTGTTACCGATAAAACCCTCAGCAAGTCGAACAAATATCCGTTCAATATTTTGATCGCTCGCGTGCATAATTCCCGCCACCGCCTTTCCAGAGAAATCTCCATGCTTAGCCGTCTCTCTATCCAATGGAAAATCACGCTGCTCGCCGGCCTCTGTTTGCTGGTAATCGTCACGCTGTTGGTTGGCACCTCGCTATACCAGTCGACACGCACCGCCAATGTGGTTAAGGCGTCGAGCACCAGCATGCTTGAAGAGGCGGCGCAAAAGCGTTTAGCGGCGCGTGGTGAAACCCAGTCGCTAAGGATTCAGCGCTATTTTATGGACGCTTATGGCTTCGGCAGTGGCTTCACCCGCCAAGTGAAAATGCTGATGGCGCAAGCAAAAACCCATAGCCTCGACCCCGGCGCCATTCGCACCGATTTGTCCGAACAGATGCACACCGCGCTGCAAGGCAACCCCAATTTGCTCGGCCTTTACGTGGTGTTTTTGCCCAACGGCCTGGATGGTCAAGACGCTCAGTTCGTTGCCCAAGACGCCCTGGGCAGCAACGATATCGGCCGCTTCGCCTTGTACTGGTCGCAATCGGCCAGTGGCGCGTTGGAGTCCGAGGCCATGAAAGAGGAGTTGCTTAACGACACCAGCGTAATGAGCAACGGCACGCCCTATAACTCCTGGCTGACTTGCCCAATCGAGGGCAAAAAAACCTGCGTACTCGACCCCTATATTGATGACGTCGACAAGGTTAAAACCCTGATGACCAGCATCGCCTTCCCTGTCGAAGTGGATGGCAAGGTGGTTGGCGTGGTGGGTGTCGATATCAGCCTGAGCAGCCTGCAAGAAATCAGCAACAAGGCCAACAAAGAGCTGTACGACGGCCAGGGCCACGTCAGCATTATCAGCCCGCTAGGCCTGTTCGCCGGGCATAGCCGCGACGCCGCGCTACTGGGCAAACCGCTCAGCACAGGCTTTGGCGAACACGGCAACGAACTCACCCGCCTGACTGCCAGCGCCCAGCCGCAAGTGCTGCACGAAGGCGACATGCTGCAAGTGTTGGAGCCGCTGCAACCGATCCCTGAATCCAAACCCTGGAGCGTGCTGATTGAAGTGCCGCAAAAGGTTCTGACAGTACCGGCGAAAAAACTTGAAGCCGAACTCGATAGCCGCCGTACCAACGACAGCGCGTTGGCCCTGCTCGGTGGCCTGGTGGCGGTGATTCTCGGCCTGTTGCTGATGTGGCTGACCGCTCGAGGGGTCACCCGCCCGATTCTTGGCGTGGCCGCCATGCTGCAAAACATTGCCACTGGCGAAGGCGACCTGACACGCCGCCTCGACTACGCCAAGCGCGACGAACTGGGCGAACTGGCGGGCTGGTTCAACCGCTTTCTCGACAAGCTGCAACCGATCATTAGCGACGTAAAAAACTCGGTGCAGGACGCCCGTGGCACCGCGGACCAATCCTCGGCCATTGCCCGTCAGACCAGCTCGGGCATGCAGCAGCAATTTCGCGAAGTCGACCAAGTGGCCACCGCTTTCCAAGAAATGAGCGCCACCGCCCAGGACGTTGCCCATAACGCCGCCCAGGCCGCCGATGCCGCGCGCAGCGCCGACGATGCCACCCGCGAAGGCCTGAGTGTGATCGACAAAACCACCAGCGCTATCGAGCTGCTGGCCAACGAAATGAACGTGGCCATGGAAGAAGTCGAAGGCCTGGCCAGCAGCAGCCAGCAGATTGGCTCGGTGCTGGAAGTGATCCGCTCAATTGCCGAACAGACCAACCTGCTGGCCCTCAACGCCGCCATTGAAGCCGCGCGTGCCGGCGAAGCTGGGCGCGGCTTTGCCGTGGTGGCGGATGAAGTACGTAACCTGGCCAAACGCACCCAAGACTCGGTGGAAGAAATTCGCCAAGTGATCGAAGGCCTGCAAAACGGTACCCGCGAAGTGGTCAGCAGCATGGGCAGCAGCCACCGCCAGGCGCAAGCCAGCGTGCAACAAGTGGAGATGGCCGTTAGCGCGCTGCAACGCATCAGCAACGCCGTCGGCGTGATCACCGACATGAACCTGCAAATCGCCAGTGCCGCCGAAGAACAGAGCTCGGTAGCCGAAGAAATCAACCGTAACGTCGCCTCGATTCGCGACGTGACCGAATCGATTTCAGCGCAGGCCGATGAGTCGGCGCAGGTCAGTCAGGCATTAAATCGGTTGGCCAACCACCAGCAGGCCTTGATGGATCAGTTCAAGGTTTGAGCCGTGACGCCACATGCGTTGCCTTGGGTCGGGATCGGCGTAGGTTGGGTTGAGCAAAGCGAAGCCCAACAAGGAGCCTGCAGGACGGTGCGTGTCGGTCTCGCGATGCACAGTGTTAGATCTACACGCGGAGCCCTTTGGGCTCCCTGTTGGACCGGCCCGCTGGGCTTCGCCTGCGGCTCACCGCACGCGGACCGCCCCAACCTCGCATCCCCTCCACCCTCTTGCCGTGACCGCACGCGCCCGCTAGCCTGCGTCGAGTTTTTTACCTCGCCAAGGATTAGCAGATGCTTAACTACGCCATCGTCGCCGGCTCTAGCCGTAACAACAGCCAGTCGGCCAAGGTCGCTCATTTTCTTCAGCAACGGTTGATCGAGCTGAACCTCACCTCCGCTGAGCACAGCAGCGTAATCGACCTGGGCACCGGCCCACTGCCGCTGTGGCCCGCTGAAGACACCGGCCCGTGGGCGCAGTATGCCGAGCAGTTAAAAGCCGCCGATGCGGTGATTGTGGTTGTGCCGGAGTGGAACGGCATGGCCTGCCCGGCGATCAAGAACTTCTTTATCTACACCAGCAAGGCGGAACTGGCGCATAAGCCGGGGCTGTTGGTGGGCGTTTCGGCGGCCGTGGGTGGCCCGTATGTGATCAGCGAAATGCGCGCGTCCAGCTACAAAAACTGCCGCGTTAACTACCTGCCGGAACATCTCCTCGTGCGCCACTGCAACGGCGTGCTGAACGGGCCAGAAGCGGCCGGCGAAGAGGATCAACGTCTGCGCGCCCGTATCGACTATGCCCTGGATATTCTGGCCAAGTACGGCCAGGCGCTAAAACCCGTGCGTGAAGCCATCGACATGAGCAACCCAGGCTTTGCCAACGGCATGTAAGGGCGTTTTATCGCCAGGGTTTGCGCCACTGCCAGCGGCGCAAACCCTTAAGCGCTACCCCTTACGCGCTAACCGTCGTGAGCTCGCCCAAGTGCGCCGTCAAACTGTCGTGCAGCGCCCTGCCCTGCAGTAATTGGAAATGCCCCTGCGCCAAGGCGTGATGCGCCAGGGCAGCGCCATACACCCCATCCAACTGCTGCCTAGCGGCGTGCTCCCGGTCCTCGGCCCACCAACAAATAGGCCGTACCTGGGTACGCGGCAGACTCGCAAGCGCCAACGCCAGATCGTCCAACTGCAAGGTGGTGCGTAGCCAGTTGAGCTGCTCCTCTACGTTCAGACCGAGGGCAACCCACGCGGCGTTGTTTTGCAGCAACGGCAGTAGCGGCTGCAGATCGACCGCTTGCCACTCCTGCCCTTGCCACGCCGCACACACAGCGGCCACTGAACTCGGTTCAGCGCCCATGGCCAGCACACGCGCCTGCAAACGCTGCGGCCACGCCGGCACGTTGAGCAGCGGTTGCGGCAGGTAGCTATCCACCAAGCCCACAAACGCCACCTCAGCGCCGCGTTGTTCCAGCTCGGCCGCCACCAGCACACTCAATGCGCCGCCCAGCGACCAGCCCAGCAGGTGATACGGCCCGTTCGGCTGCAGGGCCGTGATGTAGTCGGCATAGTCTGAGGCCATGCTGGCCAGGGAAATATCCAGCCAGCGGCTATCGAGCAACATGCGGCATTGCACGCCGTGCACCGCCCACTGCGGTGCCAGCGCCTTGGCCAACGGCGCGTAGTCGAACACCGTGCCATGCCCGCCATGCACGCAGAACAGCCGGCGACTGCCGCGCGGCCCCTGGTTAAGCGCCAGCAGCGGCCCGCGACGGCTATCGGCCTGCAGCAGCTCGCTAATCCGTGGGCTGGCCATCAGCGCTTTAAGCGACAGGCTAAAACCGGCAATCGGCAATTGACGCACGCGGCTGATCACTTCCAAGGCCAGAATCGAGTTGCCACCCAGCTCGAAAAAGCTGTCGTCGAGGCCCACCTCGGCAACCTGCAACACCTCGCCCCACAGCGCCGCCAGCTGTTGCTCCACAGCGGTCACTGGCGCGCGGTAACGGTCGCTGCGTTCCAGGCTCGGGGCCGGCAGCGCATGGCGGTCGAGTTTGCCATTGGGGTTTAGCGGCATGGCTGCCAGCGCCACCACTTGCGCCGGCACCATATAGTCGGGCAGCACCTGGCGCAGTTGCGCGCGCAGGCTGGCCAATACGGCCTGTTCATCCCCCAGGCCGGGCGCCAGCACCACATAGGCGAGCAGGCGTTTACTGCGTTCTTCGCCCGCTACTGTCACCACGGCTTCACGTACTTCGCTAAGGCCAAGCAGGGCCGATTCAACCTCGCCCAGTTCAATACGAAAACCACGAATTTTTACTTGATGGTCGACGCGGCCAAGGTAATCCACCACGCCGTCGTCGCGATAACGCACCAAGTCGCCGGTGCGATAAAGCCGCCCGCCGGTGTGGCTAAACGGGTCAGCAACAAAGCGTTCCGCCGTCAGCCCTGGCCGCTGGTGATAACCACGCGCCACGCCTTCGCCGCCGATATACAACTCGCCCGCAATGCCCACCGGCACCGGTTGCAGGTCGGCGTCGAGCACATACGCCGTGCGTGCGCCAACTGGCTGGCCGACGGGCATGTACTGCGCCTCGAAACGGGTGTCCGGGTAGGCGCGCCAGAGCAGCGGCGTAATCACCGTTTCGGTCGGCCCATAGCCGTTGATAATCCGCGCAGGCTGTAGCACCCGTTGAATCTGCGCAAAGGTGGCGCGGCTGGTGCCCTCGCCGCCCACGGTGTAGGAGCGAATCGGCAACTGCCGCCCCGCCTCGCCGGCATACTCGGCCAGCTGTTGCAGATAGCTCGGGGTAAAGCAGGCGATGGTGATGCCATAGCGGGCAATCTCGGCGCAGCAGCGCTCGGCGTCCCACAGCTCGTTGTCGCGCAGCATCAGCAGGCTGCCGGACACCAGCGGCACCAGCCAACGCTCGTGGGCGCCGTCGAAATTGATTGAGGCAAATTGCAGCTCGCGGTCCTCGGGCGTCATACCGTAGCGCTCGGCAATCGCCAGGCAATGCATAGCCAGCGGGCCATGACTAACGGCCACACCCTTGGGCTTGCCGGTGGAGCCGGAGGTGTAAATCAGGTAGGCGAGGTTTTCTGCACACACCGGGTAGTTGCCGTTAGCGGCGCTATAGCCGTTCAGGTCGGCGCCATCGGCGGTGACCAGCAGACGTTGCACCGGCAATTGTTCCAGCAGCGTGGCCTGGGTCAGCAACAGGGCGATGCCACTGTCTTCAACCATATAGGCCAAGCGCTCGGGCGGATGCGCGGGGTCTAGCGGCACATAGGCGCCGCCAGCTTTGAGCACGGCAAGCAGGCTGACGGTCATGGCCAGCGAACGTTCGATGGCGATGCCCACGCGCACTTCCGGGCCGACGCCATGCTCGCGTAACTGCGCGGCCAGGCGATTGGCCCAAGCGTTGAGTTGCCCGTAGGTCAGGTATTGCTCACCGACGCGCAGTGCCTCGGCGTCTGGACGCTGCAACGCTTGCCGTTCAATCAGCTGATGCACACAGCGTTGCTCGGCTGGCTGGTTTAAGCCTGAGGCGTTCCAGGTATGCAGCAGCAACTCACGTTCATCGCGCGTGAGCATGTTCAATTCGGCCAGGGCGATTTCAGGTTGGGCCACCATGCTCTGCAACAGGTTTTGCCAATGCGCGAATAAGCGCTCAACCGTTCCGGCATCGAATAAATCGCAGGCATAGGTAAAGCGCGCATACAGGCCTTGGCCCTGTTCCACGCAATCCAATACCAAGTCGAAATTGGCGGTATGCCGTTGCCCGCCCAGGGCTTCGATATGCAAGCCGGCCAGCGGCGCTTCGCCCATCGGCATATCGCTCTGGTGGTTAAACATCACCTGAAATAACGGGCTATGGCTGAGGCTACGCTGCGGGCGCAGCACTTCCACCGCAGGTCTTGATGGGCCTGGGCGTCTTGCAGGGTGCGCTTTACCTGCTGCAACAGACCGCGACTGCTAACGGCACTGTCCAGACGACTGCGCAGCACCAGCGTATTGACGAAAAAACCCAGTAGGTTTTCGGTTTCCGGGCGGTTGCGATTGGCTGAGAGCACGCCAACGCAGATATCCGTTTGCCCGCTGTAGCGTTGCAACAGCAGTTGGAATGAGGCCAACAGCAGCATAAACAGACTGCAGCCTTCGGCCCGCGCCAGTTGGCGCAAACCGTCGGCCAAAGCAGCCGGTAATTCGCCGCCGACTTGGCCGCCGAGATGGCTTGGGCTGGCCGGGCGCGGGCGATCACCGGGCAGCTCCAGCACGCTAGGCGCGCCGTGCAGTTGCTGCTGCCAATAGTGCAGTTGGCGCTCACGTTCGCCGGCGGCCATCCAGTGCCGTTGCCACAGTGCGTAGTCGGCGTATTGCAGAGGTAACGCTGGCAACTGCGGCGGCAAATCCTGGCTATAACCTTGGTACAGCTGAATCAATTCCTGCACCAACACGCGCAGCGACCAGGCATCGCTGACGATATGGTGCTGGGTAACAATCAGCACCATATCGTCCGGCCCCAGGTGCAGCAGTTTTACCCGCTGCAACGGGCCGTTAACCAAGTCGAACGGCTGCTCGACTTCACTGGCAATCGCCTGCTCAAGCCGCTCAGCAGCGAGCTGTTCCTCACGCAGTTGCACCTGCCCTTCTGCATCGATGCACTGGTAAGCCTGCCCACCCTCTTGCACAAAGCGCGTCCGCAGCACCTCATGACGCACCAACAGCGCCGCAAAGCTGCGGCGCAGCGCCGGCACATCCAGCTGGCCGCGCAGGCGCAGCACGGTGGGCATGTTGTAGGCGCTGCTATGGGGCTCCAGTTGCCAGAGAAACCACTGCCGCTGCTGCGCATACGACAGCGGCAGGCCCTGACGCTCGGCCAGCGGCACGATGGGCAAGCGCGCCAGGTCGACGCCCTTTTGCGCCAATAAGCGAAACAGTTCGGCACGCTTGGCGTTGCCCAGCGGGCGGATGCGTTGCACCAGCATCTCGGTTTGGCTTACGGCCGTTTGCGGATTAAGCATCGACCGCCTCCAGTTCATCGAGGGTGGCGAAAATGGTGTCGAAGTCATCCGCAGGCACGCGGCTGGCGATCACGGCCGCCAATTCGGCCACCGTACTGGCGCGGTAAAACTCCTGCATCGGCAGGTCGATGCCCAGCTGGTTTTTCAACCGCGAGATCAGCCGCACCAGCAGCAAGGAATGGCCGCCCAGTTCAAAGAAGTTGTCGTGCCGCCCTACCCGTTCAACCTGCAGCAACTCCTGCCACACCTGCGCCAGCTGCATTTCCAGCTCGCCTTGCGGCGCGGCGAAATCGCCTTGCAGCGCTTGGCTTTCGAGAGTCGCCAGTACCTTACGATCCAGCTTGCCGTTGGCATTCAGCGGCATGCTGGCGAGCAGCACCCATTGCTGCGGCACCATATAGTCCGGCAACTGGCGTTTAAGCGCGGCTTTCAGGCTGTCACGCAAGGTGCGTTGTTGTTGTTCATCGGCGTTGGCCTCGGTTGGCACCACATAGGCGACCAGGTGGCGACCGCTCGCTTGGTCTTGCGCCAACACCGCGCTGTCGCGCACGCCGGGCAGTTCGCTAAGGCGCGCTTCGATTTCGCCCAGTTCGATACGAAAGCCACGGATTTTTACTTGGTGGTCGCGGCGGCCGACGTACTCCAGCACACCGTCGTTGCGCCGCCGCGCCAGGTCGCCCGTACGGTAAAGGCGTTGGCCGGGCTCGCGGGCATACGGGTCTGGCACAAACGCCAACGCGGTGCGCACCGGGTCGCCGACATAGCCGCGGCCCACACCGGTACCACTCACGCACAACTCACCCACCGCACGCGCGCCCACCAGCTCCAGCTGGCCGTCCAGAACGTGCAGTTTGTTGTTATCGGTGGGCAAACCGATGGGCAGATACACACTCGCGCAGTCGCCGTCGCTCACCCGCGTCAGCGACACATCGTCCGAGCACTCGGCCGGGCCGTAGGCGTTGATCAGGGGAATATGCGGATAGCGCTGCAACCAGCGCCGCGCCAACTCCGGCGGCATGGCTTCACCGGTGGTCAGCAACCAGCGCAGCCCAGGCAAGGCAACCGGTTCGCCCTCGAGCATGCCCTGAATCAGCGACGGCACGCTTTCCAGCACACTGATGCCGCTGGCATTGACGTGGGCGAGCAAGGCCTGCGGGTCGTGGGCAATCTGGTCCGGCACGATCTCCACCCGCGCGCCACACAGGGCAGCGGTAAGGAATTGCCAGACGGAAATATCAAAGCTTTGCGAGGCGGTCTGGGCGATCACATCGTTGGCGCTGAGTTGCAGATACGGCAGTTTGCTCAACTGGTTATTGAGCATGCCGGCCTGCTCGACCATCACCCCTTTCGGTAAGCCGGTAGAGCCGGAGGTGTAGATCACATAGGCCAAGTGCCGAGGGCCGATCGGCAATTGCGGCGCCTTGGCGTCATGGCTTTGTTGCAACTGCTCCCAGACCAATAACTGCGGACGTTGGCTCGACTCCACCGCCGCCAATAGCGGTTGCAAGGCCGGCAGGCATTCAGCGGTGCAAACCAATACCGGCGCGCGGCTCAAGGTGAGGATATGGCGCAAGCGTTCGGCGGGCAGGTGTGGATCAAGCGGCAAATAACCGGCTGCGGCCTTCAGGGTGCCAACAATCATGCCCAGCAGCGGCAAACCGCGCTCGGCCAGCAAGGCCACCGGTTGGTCCGGCTGTACGCCGGCTCGCAACAGCGCTTGGGCCATACGGTTGGCGCGCTGATCAAGCTCGCGGTAATTCCATTGCTCGCCGGCGCAACTGGCCGCCACGCGCTCAGCGTTGAGTGCCGCTTGCTGTTCGAACAGCAGCGCATAGCCCTGTTGCAGATTGGTTAAAGTCGTGCAGCAGCTGTTGCCGCTCGCTCTGCGCTAACAACGGCAATTCATCGAAACGCTGTTGCGGCTGCTCGGCCACTTGCAGCAGCAGGTAGTTAAAGTCCGCCAGCAGCTGTTGCACGGTCGACTGATCAAACCAGCGCTGGTCATACGACAGATGCAGCCCCAGCGCTTCACCTGGGTAAACGACCACGGTCATCGGGTAGTTGGTGTGGGTACGGCCCGAGTCGGAGGTGACGTTAAGGGCCTGCGCCTGCTCCATTACGCCGTCTTCCAGCGGTGCGTTTTCAAACACAAACAGGCTGTCGAACAGCGGCTGACCATTGCCGATTTCGCTGCACCCTTGAATGGCCACCAGCGGCAAATGCTCGTGCTCACGCAGGCGCAGATTCAGGCCGAACACCTGCTGCAACCACTGGCCAACGCTGACGCCACTGCCCGCCTCTGGCAACTGCACGCGCAAGGCGATGCTGTTGATAAACAGGCCAACGGTACGCTGCATATCCGGCATATCCACCGGGCGCCCAGCCACGGTGACGCCAAACAACACATCACGGGCGCCGCTGTAACGATGCAGCACCAGCGCCCAGGCCGCTTGCACTAAGGTGTTTACCGTCAGTTGCAGCTGCTGCGCGGTGGCATGCAGTTGCCGTGTCTGCTCGCGGCTCAGTTGGGTTTGGCAATCGCCGATCAGCGAATGGCTGGCATCGCGCAGCGGCTGACGGTCGAATGGCAGGCCGGTCGGCTGCTCAAAACCGGCCAACTGTTCGCGCCAGAATTGCTCGGAGGCAGGGCGGTCTTGCTGCTGCAACCAGGCAATAAAATCGCCATAGCGCGACGCCGGCGCCAGCTCGGCGGGGCGCTGTTCAGCCAGGGCGGCGTAGAGGGCGAAGAATTCATCCATCAACAACGAGCGGCACCAGGCATCGATCAGAATGTGATGGTTGCTCAGTACAAAACCAAAACGCTGCTCGTCCAGTTGAATCAAACGCAGGCGAAATGGCACCGCCTGCTGCAAGTCGAAACCGGCGCGGCGCTCGTCGGCGAGCATCTCCAGCAGTGTGCGCTCATGGTCACTGGCAGGCACATCGCGCCAATCGTGAATCTGTACATCTGGCGTGGCGATACGCTGCACCACCTGCACCATGCGCTCCCCCACGCCCCAGGAAAACCGCGTGCGCAAGGCATCATGGCGCTGCGCCACGGCGTACCAGGCCTGGCGGAAGCGTTCGGTGTCGATGGCGCTGTCGACGCTGTAGCAGTACTGCATCATGTAAATGCCCGAACCTGGTTCCAGCAGCGTGTGCAGCAGCAGGCCTTCCTGCATCGGCGACAGCGGGTAAATGGCTTCGATCTGGCGCAGGTCGAACGGCAATTGCTGCAGTTGCGCCTGAGTAAACCCGGCCAAGGGGAAATCGCTCGGCGTGGCACCACCGACCTCGCTGCTTAGGCAATGGGCGATCAGGTTTTGCAGCTCGTGCAGGTAGTGCTCGGCGAGGCCGGCGATTACCGACTCATCAAACATTTCCCGGCTAAAGGTCCAGCCCAACTCCAGCTCACCGTTGAGCACCTGGCCGTTAATGCTCAGCCAATTGCCGAGGTTATTGCGCTCGCTTTGGGTAGCGCCGACGCGTTCGCTGGCCGGGGCCAATAGGCTGTCTTCGGCAAAGCTCTGGTCGAACTGGCCCAAGTAGTTAAAGGTCACCCGTGGCTGCGGCAAGGCCGCCATCGTCGCCTGCTGTTCGGCACTGCCCAGGTAACGCAAGGCACCAAACCCAACCCCCTTGTTCGGCACCCCACGCAGTTGCTCTTTGATGGTTTGGATCGAGTCGGCTACGTCTGCCGACGGGGTTAACGCCAGCGGGAACAGGCTGGTAAACCAACCGACACTGCGCGACAAATCGACATCGTCAAATAGCCCTTCGCGGCCATGACCTTCGAGTTGAACAAGCGCACTGCCCTGCCCGCTCCACTGGCACAGGGTGCGGGCCAAGGCGGTGAGTAGCAAGTCGTTAACCTGGGTGCGGTAGGCGGCCGGTGCTTGTTGCAGCAGCTGTTTGGTTTGCTCGGCAGTTAGCCGGCAGTAAAGGCTCTGGCTATGGCGCAGGCTCAGGCTGGCGTCGGCACGTGCAGCCGGCAGGTCGTTGGCCTGCTCGCGCAACGCACCTTGCCAATAGCTGAGCTCGGCGGCGCCGGCTTGGTGCGTCCATTGCTGCAGTTGCTCGGCCCAACGTTGTTGGCTGGGCGCCGGTTCAAGGGCTTGGCCGGCGCACAGTGCTTGCAAGTCTTCGAGCAGAACGCGCCAGGACACACCATCGACCACCAGGTGGTGGATGACCAAAAGCAGGCGCTGACTGCCATCGCCAAGGGCGACTAACACGGCGCGCAGTAACGGGCCGTTTTGCAGGTTTAGACTGCGTTGCGCCTGTTCGGCGATGGCGCTCAGTTCAGCCGTATCGGCGGCCTGGCGCTGCCACAACAGCTCGCTGTCGGCTGTCGCCCGTGGCCTAGCCACCCAGCGCTGTTCCTGCTGCACGAAGCCAAAGCGCAACGCCTCATGCTGTTGCTGCAAACGCTGCAAGGCGTCGTCCAACAGCGGCGCGCTCAGGGGCTGACGCACGAGCAAGAGCACCGCTTGGTTGTAGTGGTATGGTTGTTCCAGCGCCAGTTCGAAGAAGCGTTGCTGTACGGGTAGCAACGCGCTGTCGCCAGACGCTGGCAACGGAGCAGCAACCTTGGCCGTCGTGGGTTTGGCCACCTGCGCCAGTTGCGCAATGGTCTGTTTTTCAAACAGCTGGCGGGGCGTCAGTTTCAGGCCTTGGCGTTTGGCCCTGGCGATGATTTGCAGGCTGAGAATGGAGTCGCCGCCGAGTTCGAAGAAGTTATCGTGCACGCCGACTTGGGCCACCTTGAGCACGTCCTGCCAGATCGCCGCCAGGCTGCTTTCCACCTCGTTAGTCGGTGCGGCGTAAGACGCTTGCTGCACCTGCGGGCCAGGCAACGCGCGGCGATCGAGCTTGCCGTTGGCGGTCAGCGGTAGCTGTTCCAGCAGCACGATATGGGCGGGCACCAGGTAATCAGTGAGCTGCGCTTGCAGCTGTTCTTTGATCGCTGGCGCGCTCAGGCTGCCGACGCAATAGGCCACCAGTTGCAGCTGTTCCTGCACCTGCACAGCGAGCACGGCGGCATCGTCTATACCGGGCAGTTGGCGCAGCACCTTGGCTACTTCGCCGGGCTCGACGCGGTAGCCGCGAATTTTCACTTGGTCATCTGTGCGGCCGAGGAAATGCAGCAGGCCATCGGCCGTGCGCCGCACTCGGTCGCCGCTGCGGTACACGCGGGCACCGGGTGGGCCATAGGGGTCTGGCACAAAGCGTTCGGCAGTGAGCGCGGCTTGGCCCAAGTAGCCTTGCGCAACGCTGGCACCGCCGATTAACAGCTCGCCCGCCACCCGTTCCGGCACGGGATTCAGCAGGTCATCCAGCACATACACATGGGCACCCGGCAGCGCTGTGCCCAACGGCACATTGCCCTGTTCGAGCTCATCGCTCTGCTCATGGGTCAGCACGCCGACCGTAGTCTCGCTGGGGCCGTAATGGTTGATCACCCGGCAGCCCGGCTTTAACGCACGCACGCGCTGATACAGCGCCTGCGAACAGGCTTCGCCCCCCACCAGCAAGGTATGACTGGGCAGCACATCGGCGGCTTTGGCGGCTTGCAGCAAACCATTAAGGTGGCTGGGCACAATCTTCAACACGGCGATCTGCTGCGCGGCCATATAAGCGGCAAAGCGGTCGGGGTCGAAGGCCAGTTCCTGCTCCAGCACATGCAGAGGGCGCCCCGAACAGAGCGCGCCAAATACCACGGTGTGGCCCAGGTCGGCAGCGATGGTCGAGACCAGCGCCATGCTCGCGCCTTCTGGCAACGCCAGGCGTTCCAGCACGCCGTCGACATAACTGGCCAGCGCGCCATGGCTGACCATCACGCCTTTGGGCTGGCCGGTGGAGCCAGAGGTGTGAATGACATAAGCCGGGCTTTGAAGGTGCAGAAGTACCGGCTCTGCTGCGTCGCCGTGTTGCCAGTGCTCAGGCGCATAACGCAGCGCCTGGCAACCTAACTGATCGTGGCGGGCGTCATCGGCGGCCAACAGCACCAGCTTGGCCTGTGCACGCACAAGCATCTGCGCCAGGCGTTCGCTGGGCGCTTTGACATCCAGCGGCATATACACCGCACCCACTTTTAGCGTGGCCAGCAGGCTGACTAACCAGTCCATTGAGCGCTCCAGCAGCACGGCCACTGGCATACCCGAACGCACGCCCAAACCTTGTAGCTGCGCCGCCAGGCGATTGGCCTGGGTATCCAGCTCGGCATAGCTCAGGCGCATTTCGCCATACACCGCGGCCACGGCATCGGGTTGGCGGCTGACTTGCTGATCCCAGCGCTGCACCACCAGCGGCAGCCCGTTGCGGTCAGCGGCAATGACGGGTTCAGGGCGGGCGACAAGGCTAAGTAGCGGCGCATCCGGTTGCTCCAGCACCTGCTCAAACAGCTCACACAGGCTGGTGATAAACCCGTCGATGCTGCCCGGCCGATAGAGGTCGCTGGCATAGGTCATTTCCCCCAGCACGCTGGCGCCGCTATCGGTGATATCCAGAGCCAGGTCGAAGTGGGTGCCAACTTTATCCAGCGGGTACTCCGCCACGCTCAGCCCTGGCAATTGCAGGGCTTGGCGGCGCTGCATACCGACGTTCTGGTTGAACTTGGCCTGGAACAACGGGTTATGGCCCAGGCTGCGTTCGGGCTGCAACGCTTCAACTAACTGCTCAAACGGCAATTGCTGATGGGCTTGGGCGGCCAGGCTGGTATCGCGGACCTGGGCAAGCAATTGCGTAAAGCTCTGGCGCAAATCGATCTGGCAGCGCAGCACCTGGGTGTTGATAAAAAAGCCGATCAGCCCTTCCACTTCTTCGCGGCCACGGTTGGCATTCGGTACGCCGATTCGGATGTCGTAGTGGCCGCTATACCGGGCCAAAAACAGGCTGTAGCCGGCCAGGGTCAGCATAAACAGGGTCACGCCCTGGCGGCGGGCAACTGCGTGCATACGCTGGGACAATGGCGCGCCAAAGTCGAAGCGCACCGTGGCGCCTTTGTAGCTCTGCATTGGCGGCCGTGGGAAGTCTGGCGCCACATCCAGCAGCGGATGCTCATCACCCAAGTGCTCACGCCAATACGCCAGCTGCCGCTCGCCCTCGCCGGCCTCCAGCCAACGCCGTTGCCACAGGGCATAGTCGGCGTATTGCACCGGCAACGCCGGCAGGCTAGCGGCGCCGTGCTGATAGAGCTGCACAAACTCGCGGACCATCACATCCATCGACCAGCCATCGGAAACGATATGGTGCATACACACCAGCAGCACCTGCTCCGTCGCGCTTAAGCGCAGCAGCGTAGCCCGTAGCAGCGGGCCGTTGAGCAGGTCGAAGGGTTTAGCGACGTCGGCCTCTACGGCGTGCTGCAACTGCGCTTCGCTGATGTCCAGGCGTTGAATAGCCAAGGACTGCACCGGCAACAGCCGTTGCTCGGCGTGCTCGCCGTCGATTTGAAATACCGTGCGCAGCGCCTCATGGCGTTGCAGCAAACCGTCAAAGGCAGCCTGCAGGCGCGCCTCATCTAATTCACCGGTTAAACGCAAGGCGGCGGCCATGTTATAGGCGGCGCTCTGTGGCTCCATTTGCCAAAGAAACAGCAAACGCTGCTGCGCGTAAGACAGCGGCAGGCTGGCCTGGCTATGCCGGCTAGGAACGATGGGCAGCAGGCTAAAGTCCTTGCCGTTTTCTTGCAGCTTGGCGAGGAACTGACGACGTTGTTCAAGCGACAACCCGATAAACGTTTGCGCGATACGTGCGGGGGTGTTCGGGGTCATGCTCAAACCTCTTCCAGTTCATTTATAAAGGCTTCCATCTCGTCCCAATCCGCCGCGCTGTGGCTATGTTGAGTGGCCAATTCGGCGGCCAAGTCGGCGAGCAGCGGGCGCTCGAACAAGCTGCGCAGCGGCAGGCTCAAGCCCAGTTCACGCTTGATCCGCGCCAGCACTTGGGCGGCCAACAGCGAGTGGCCGCCGAGGTCGAAAAAGCTGTCGTCCAGGCCGATGCGCGGCACCTGTAATACCTCCATCCAAATGTTCGCCAGCGCGATTTCCAACTCGCTGTGCGGCGCGCGGTAGTGGCGTTGCAATTGCGTGGGGTCGGGTTTGGGCAGGGCGTTGCGGTCGAGTTTGCCGCTGCTGGTGAGCGGCATTTTTGCCAGCAACAGCAGGTGGCTGGGCACCATATAGTCGGCCAGGTTGGCTTGCAGGCTGGTGCGTAATTGCTGGCGAAAAGGCTGCTGCGCGCTGGCGCCTGCAAGGGCCAAACCAGCCTGCTCGGGCACGATATAGGCCACCAACGTGGCGCCGCTGCCCAAGTCTGCCGCCACCACCAGCGCTTCGCGCACGCCGGCACATTGCTGCAACCGCGCTTCGACTTCGCCGAGCTCAATACGGAAGCCACGAATCTTCACCTGGTGATCGACGCGACCGATGTACTCCAGCGCGCCATCGGCCCGGCAACGCACACGGTCGCCACTGCGGTACAGGCGTTGGCCGGGGTTAAACGGGTCGGCGACAAACCGTTCGGCGGTCAATGCTGGCTGACCGTGGTAACCACGCGCCAGGCCGGGGCCACCGATATACAGCTCACCAATGGCGCCTTGCGGCAGCAGATTGAGTTCGCCGTCCAACACATACAGGCGCGTGCCCGGCAGTGGCCGGCCAATGGGAACGTGACCTGCTCCGCCCGCAGGCCGGTGCAATCGTGAATGCTCGACACCACCGTGGCCTCGGTCGGGCCATAGGTATTGAGCAGGCGAAGACCGCCTAAACCGGCGCGCTGGGACAGCTGCAAACCTTCCACGGCCATGGCTTCACCGCCGACATGAATCTGCCGCAGCTGAGCAAAATCGCGGGTGGTGCCGTGGGCAAACTCCTTGACCAACATATGCCAATACGCGGCGGGTAAGTCGGCCAAGGTAATGCCGTGCTGCTGCACCGCGTGCAGCCAGGTTTCGCTGTCCCAGGTGCGTGCGTCACGCAGCACCACGGCCGCGCCACGGATTAACGGCGGATAGAACTGCTCAACAAAACCGTCAAAGCTCGCGGTGGCAAATTGCAGCACACGGTCGCCACTGTGCAGCTCGCTGTACTCGGCGGCCAGCTGACTAAAACCGGCCAGCGCACCATGGCTGATGGCTACGCCTTTAGGCTGGCCGGTGGAGCCGGAGGTGTAGATCACATAGGCCAGTTGCTCGGGGTGCACGGGCAGGTTGAGGTTGCTGTCGCTATAGCCATCGAGCCAGTCGCTTTCCTGCTCAACACAAAGGCTGGCGATGCCCTCCAATTCCGGCAAATTGGCGCCCTGGCAGAGCAGCAACTGCACGCCACTGGCGGCGCAAACCTTAGCCAGGCGTTCAGCGGGTTGACTGCGGTCCAACGGCACATAGGCGGCGCCGCTTTTTAACACCGCCAGCAAGGCCACCGGCAGGGTTAAATCGCGGCCCAGCAGCACCGCAACCAAGCTGCCGGGGCCGACGCCCATCTCGCTTAAGCGCCAGGCCAAACGGTTGGCCCGGCTATTCAGTTGGCTGTAACTGAGGCGCTGTTGACTGCCGGCCAACTGCACCGCCAAGGCGTTTGGCGTGCGCTCAGCCTGTTGTTCGAAAAGCTGCTGAACCGGCGTTTCGGCGGCAGGCAATTGCTGGTAGGCGTTGCTGGCGTGCTGGCGTTGCTGCTCATCAGCGCTCAGTAACGGCAAGCTGCCAATAGGCTGCTCGGGCGCCTCGATGATGGCCTGTAGCAGATGGCGCCAGTGGCTGGCCATGCGCTCGATGGTGGCCGCTTCAAACAGGTCGGTGGCGTACGTAATCGCCGCCAACAGCTGTTCACCCTCCTCGCGGGTTTCCACCATCAAATCGCTGGCCGCCGCATGCTTGCGCGCCCCACCTGCGCCCTGCTGCGCTTGCAAATGCGCCACCTGTAAGCCACCGGCCAACTGCACACGGGTGACATCGGTCACCAACGGCTGGTGGTTAAACATCACCTGAAACAGCGGGTTATGGCTCTGGCTGCGCGACGGCTGCAAGGCCTCCAACACCGCATCGAACGGCAACTCCTGATGGGCCTGGGCGCCCGTGGTCGCCTGCTTCAGCTGCTCGAGCAAACGGCTAAACCGCAGCTCGCCACTGAGCTGACTGCGCAGCACTTGGGTGTTCACAAAGAAACCAATCAGCCCCTCGCTTTCACTGCGAGTGCGGTTAGCGATCAGACCGCCCACGCGGATATCGCCCTGGCCGCTATAGCGGTGCAACAGCACCTTAAAGCTGGCCAACAGCACTACAAACAAGGTCACGCCACTGCGCGTGGCCAGCGCCTTAAGCGCCTGCTGCAGCGTTGCATCCACGCTGAACTCCAAGCGCGCGCCGGCATGGCTAGGCAGCGCCGGGCGCGGGTGGTCAGTGGGCAGTTCCAACAATGGGTGCTCATCACCCAGGTGCGTGCGCCAATACGCCAACTGCCGCTCGCCCTCACCGGCCTGCAGCCAACTGCGCTGCCACAACCCATAGTCGCGGTACTGCACCGTTAGCGCCGGCAACTGCAGCGGTTGGCCGGCGGCGAAGGCGTCGTAGCCAGCCATAAATTCCTGAATCAGGATATTCATCGACCAACCATCGGCAATGATGTGGTGCATGGTCAGCAGCAACACATGTTCCTCGGCGGCCAGGCGCAGCAGTTGCGCGATTAGGGCTGCGGGTGCGATCAGGGAAGCGGTATCCCCGCTGGAAAACTTGATTGAGGTGGTGATGTTCCGCTCTTTGATCTGAGCATGAAGGAACTTCGACCAATTGCCGGCCAAGTCTCCAAGGTTCCTCGCGTTCTGAAATGCGTGCTGAAGGTTCACAACTCACCTCGCCAGAAAAGATCGGGCCAGTTTGACCAACTCGTGACACTTCGCAACTGAATCGCCGGTAATTCCCGCAGCCCCAAAGTCGCCCCGAGTTGGCTTGTCATACGCGAGGCGGCCGTTACTATCGGGTTCAGGATGACTTAGAGGAAATTCCGATGGCCAAGCTCCAACTTACCATGGCCACAGAGCAGGCATCGGCGGTGAGCGATGCTCTCGATGCGTACACGCGCCTGTGTATTGGCCAGCTTGAGGAAGTCGCGCAACTGGTGCGCCAGGGGGTGATTCCGATGGCCATGCCAGGTCCAGATGGCCAGCGGCAGACCGCTCCTGTCGAGGTGAGTGATCGAATCGAAGAGTTGATGGTAGAGGCTAAACGTCTGCTCGGGCACCCCAGCAACGGAAGCCACGGCATCGGCCATGCCTTCAACGCTCTAGCCGGGCGCCGAGCCTATGAGGTGAAGAAGGTGATA
>LNAP01000438.1_pt1 | contig 46849 bp, 48 predicted proteins | sample 602601 | NCBI WGS metagenome assembly LNAP01 (sample SAMN02440304, study PRJNA202911) | soil metagenome | biome: Subtropical and temperate rainforests or woodlands; isolation source: soil samples (1 kg each in a 20% v/v slurry with milli Q water) were... ...
ACGGGCAGGTCGCCGATCCAGACGAAGAGGGGCGTTCCGGGCACGTACGCTTTTCTCGCTTCGCTCGAAAAGACGAATCCTTCGGTGGCCATGGTTCCTCCGGCTGGGGCGATGTCGCCCCGGCAGCCATCCTATGGCGGTTGTGAATACTTGAGTGTTCGTGGTTTACCCTGCGCAGCCGGGCGTTCGATGGGCATTCGACCAGTGGGGAATCTTTCGGCACGCGATCCCCGTGCCCGCGGGCCGGGCATCATGAGGGGCCGATTCCGTATCCGACGAACCCGGAGAAAATCCCGCCCATGACCGCTCACCTCAAGATCGACTTCGTCTCCGACGTCTCCTGCCCCTGGTGCGCCATCGGGCTGACTTCGCTGGAATCCGCGCTGGCGCGGGTGGCGCCGGACGTCACGGCGGAACTGCACTTCCAGCCCTTCGAGCTCAACCCGCAGATGGCGCCCGAGGGCGAAGACACCATCGAGCACCTGACGCGCAAGTACGGCATCTCGGCCGAGCAGGCGCGCACCAACGCCGAGGCGATCCGCCAGCGCGGCGCGGCGGTCGGCTTCACCTTCGGTCTCGACAAGCGCAAGCGCATCTGGAACACCTTCGACGCGCACCGCCTGCTGCACTGGGCCGCGCTGGAGGGCGAGGCGCTGCAGAAGGCGCTCAAGAAGCGGCTGCTGCAGGCCTACTTCACCGACGGCGACAACCCGTCGGACCACGACGTGCTGCTGCGTGCCGTGGCCGATGCGGGGCTCGACACCACGCGGGCCCGCGCCATCCTCGAGAGCGACGAGTACGCCGAAGAGACGCGTCAGCGCGAGCGCATGTACACCGAAGCCGGCATCCATTCGGTGCCGGCGGTCATCATCAACGACCAGCACCTCATCTCGGGCGGGCAGCCGGTCGAGGTGTTCGAGCGCGCCCTGCGGCAGATCGCCGGCGCAGCCGCACCGCAGACGCAGACCGCCTGAGGGGCGACGCCTCGTCGTCGTCGGCACAGCTGGATCGCGCCTTCGCGGGCATGGCCCCGAAGGATCTCGGCCTGGGTTGACCCCGCTTCAGTGGGCGGCGTGCCCGCCCAGGTAGGCCGCGCTCACCCGCGGGTCCTTCGCCATGCTGGCGGCGTCGCCCTCCAGCACGATGCGGCCGCTGTCCATCACGTAGGCGGTGTCGGCCACACGCAGCGCGGCGCGCGCGTTCTGCTCGACCAGCAGCACGGCGGTGCCTTCGGCGCGGATCTCGCGCACCAGCTCGAACACCTGCCGCACGACGATCGGCGCGAGGCCCATCGAGGGTTCGTCCATCAGCAGCAGGCGCGGCCGGCTCATCAGCGCGCGGGCGATGCACAGCATCTGCTGCTCGCCGCCGGACATCGAACCCGCCTTCTGCGTGAGGCGTTCCTTCAGGCGCGGGAAGCGCGTGAGCATGCGCTCCAGGTCGTGTGCGAACTCGTGGGCCGATCGCTTGCCGGCGCCGAGCTTGAGGTTCTCCAGCACGGTCATGGCCGAGAAGATCTGCCGGCCTTCGGGCGCCTGCGCCAACCCGCCCGCGACGATCTCGTGCGGCGGCCGGTTGGTGATGTCGCGGCCCTCGAAGCTCACCTGGCCCGCGGTCGCCCTGTACACGCCCGACAGTGCACGCATCAGCGTGGTCTTGCCCACGCCGTTGCTGCCGAGCACGCTGACGATACCGCGTTGCGGCACCTCGATCGACACGTCGTGCAGGATGGTCTGTTGTCCGATGCGGACGCCGAGGTGGCTGACGCGCAGCAGCGGCTCGTTCATGCGGGTTCTCCCAGGCCGAGGGCGGCGGGCGCGACGGGCTCGTCGTCCTCGAGGTCGGTGCCGAGGTAGGCGTCGAGCACCTTGGGGTTCTTCGACACGTCGGCGGGCGTGCCGTCGGCGATCTTCTGGCCCGAGGCCATCACCATCACGCGCTCGCACAGGTTCATGACGAAGCCCATGTCGTGTTCGACCAGCAGGATGGTCATGCCTTCGTCGGACAGCGCGCGCACGAAGCGCGAGAGCTCTGCGGTCTCGGTGTCGTTCAGACCGGCCGCGGGCTCGTCGAGGATCAGCAGCGTCGGCTGCAGCGCGAGGGCGCGGGCGATCTCGAGGTACTTGCGCTTGCCGTACGACAGGTTGGCGGCCAGTTCGCCCGCCAGCCCGTCGAGGCCGGTGCGCTCCAGCGCCTGCATGGTGAGGTCGCTGATGCGACGCGAGATGCCGCGCCGCCCGAACAGGCTGTTCCACGGGCTGTGGCCCACATGGCCCAGCGCGCCGATCGAGACGTTGTCGAACACCGTCACGTTCGGCAGGATGCGCAGGTTCTGGAAGGTGCGGGCGATGCCCAGGCGCGCCACCTCGTGCGGCTTGAGGGCGGAGATGGATTGGCCTTTGAAGCGCACGTCGCCGGACGACAGCCGGGTGTAGCTGGTGATCAGGTCGAACAGCGTGGTCTTGCCGGCGCCGTTGGGGCCGATCAGGCCGACGCGCTCGCCCTGGGCGATGTGGCCGCTGAACTCGCCGACGGCGGTGAGGCCGCCGTAGTGGCGCGAGACCTTGTCGATGTCGAGAAGATGGGTCATGTGGGGTCCCTCGGCTCAGCGCCAGCCCAGCGTGCCGGACGGGCGCCAGGCCGCGCCGAAGCGCTTGCGCACCAGCTCGATGGCCGAGACCTCGCCGAACAGGCCCTTGGGACGGAACATGATCGACAGGAACATCACCAGGCCGACCACGATCATGCGGAAGTCGCCGATCGGGCGCATCAGCTCGGGCAGGCCGATCAGCAGCGCCGCGCCGATGATGGCGCCCGGCAGGCTGCCCAGGCCGCCGACCACGATCATCGAGATGATCAGGATCGATTCGGAGAAACGGAAGTCGGCCGGCGACACGTAGCCGGTGCTGTGCGCCCACAGCGCACCGGCCACGCCCGCAAAGAAGCAGGAGAAGCCGAAGACCTGGATCTTGAGCCGCACCACGTTCAGGCCCATGGCCTCCGCGCACTGGTCATCCTCCCGCACCGCACGCAGTGCGTTGCCGAAGTACGAATGCGACAGCCGGTGCACCACCGCCACGGTGGCCGCCAGGCACAGGGCCGTGACCAGGTAGGCCGCCATGTCGCTGTTGGCCGGCAGGCCCGGCAGGCCGAGCGGCGGGATGCCCGTGATGCCCATCGGCCCGCGCGTGAAGCCGACCCAGTTGAGCAGCGTGACGTGGATGATCTCGCCCACGCCCAGCGTGGCGACCGCGAAGTAGATGCCGACCAGCCGCATGGTGGGCAGCGCCAGCAGGATGCCCGCGCAGGCCGTGACGATGCCGGCCACCGGAATGGTCAGCCACACCGGCCAGTGCAGTGCGGTGCCCAGCAGCGCTGCCGTGTACGCGCCGATGCCGTAGAAGGCCGCATGGCCCAGCGACAGCAGCCCGGTGGTGCCGGTGATGAGGTTGGCGCTGAGCGTGAGGATCGAGAACACGCAGATGGTGGTCGCGATGCGCAAGACGTAGCCGCCGCCGGCCGCGAGGCCGATGGCCGGCACCGCCAGCAGCAGCACCGCCAGCAGCGCGAGCGTGAGGGTTCGGGGAGATTTCATATCGGTCGTGCGTCCGTTCGTCAGGCGCGTTCGCGCCCGCCGCCGAACAGGCCGGTCGGGAAGAAGACGAGCGTGATCAGGAGGAACAGGTACGCGACCATGTCGCCCCAGCCCTGCGCGACGAAGGTGGTGGTCAGCGCCTCGGCCATGCCGAGGATCAACGCGCACACCACGGCGCCGCCGATCGAGCTGAGCCCGCCCATCACCATCGCGACGAAGGCCTTCACGCCCGGCGTGAAACCCATCGACGGAAAGATCGAGCCCTGGTAGAGGCCCACGACCAGGCCCGCCACCGCGCCCATCATCGAGCCGATGACGAAGGTCGCGACGATGGTGCGCTCGGTGTTCAGGCCGACATACATCGCGCCCATCGGGTTGTTCGCCACGGCGCGGATCGACAGGCCGATGCGCGTTCGGAACAGCAGGAAGTACAGGCCCGCCAGCATCACGACCGACAGGCCGAAGATCACGAACTGGCCGCTCGAGAACGAGATCGGGCCGATCTCGATCGGCGTCATCAGCAGGTAGTCCTGCGGAATGGTCTGCATGCTGGCGCCGAAGAACTTCTCGACCAGTTCGCGGATGACGATGGAGAGTGCCAGCGACGACAGCAGCGTCGCCTCGCGGATGGCCTTCGACTTGAGCGAGGCCTCGTCGCGGAAGCGGCGGAAAGGGCGGAAGGCAATGCGTTCGAGGCTGAAGCCCAGCGCAGCGCCCACCGCCAGCACGAACAGCAGCACCGCGAACAGCGGCGGCGCCGTGCTCGTGATGAACAGCAGGCCGGCGTACGCGCCCAGCATGTAGATCTCGCCGTGCGCGAAGTTGACGACGTTGAGCACGCCGAAGATCAGCGTGAAGCCGATCGCCATCAGCGCGTAGACCAGGCCGAGGCTCAGGCCGTTCGCGAGCTGCTGGACCAGGAAGGCATCGAACATGAGGGCCCGCGCCTTACTTCGCGACGACGGTGAAGGCGCCCGCGCTCACTTCCATGCGCGTGAGGCCCTTCGACGGCTCGCGCGTCTTCGGGTCGAAGGTGGTGTCGCCGGTCACCCCCGGGAAGCCCTTGGTGGCAGCGAGCGCGTCGCGCACCTTCTGGCGCGTGGGGTTGGGGCCGGCCGCGACGATGGCGTCGAGCATGATGTTGGTGGCGTCGAAGGCCTGCGCGGCGAACATGCTGGGCTCGGCGCCGTAGTGTTTCTTGTAGTCGTCGACGAAGGCCTTGACCTTCGGGGCCGGGTTGCTCGCGACGAAGGTGGTCGGAAACTTCACGCCGTTGGCGCTCGGGCCGGCCAGTTCGATGAGCTTGGGCGCGTACATCGAAGAGGCGCCGTAGATGGGGGTCTTCACGCCCAGCTGCGTGCGCTGCTGCAGGAAGGACGCGCCTTCCTCGTAGAACATGAACATCACGATCGCATCGGGCTTGTCGCGGCTCTGCTTGGTGATGATCGAGCGGAAGTCGCGGTTGCCCGGGTTGAAGAACTCGGTGCTGGTGATCTGCGTGCCCGCCGCCTTGGCGGCGTCGGTGAAGGCCTTCACGGCGCTCAGGCCCCAGTCGTTCTGGATGGCGACCACCGCATACTTCTTCAGACCGTTCTCGGCGAGCCACTTGGCGATGAAGGGCGACTCGATCTCCATCGTCGTGATGTTGCGGAACTGCCAGTCGCTGATCTTCAGGAAATCGGGGTGCGAGGCCGTCTGCGACAGCTGCGGCACCTTCTGTTGCGCGTACACCTGGCCCGCGGCCATCGACACGGTGGAGTTGAAGTCGCCCAGCACCCCGACGATGGCCGGGTCGTCGGAGAACTTCTTGGCGATGTTCACGCCTTCCTTGGCGTCGCTCTTGCTGTCCTCGTAGCGGATCTCGACCGTGCTGCCCTTGAGCTTGCCGGATTTGTTGAAGTCCTCCAGCGCGAGGGTGGCCGAGTTCTTGAACAGCGTGCCGTACTGCGAGTTGTCGCCCGACAGCGGCAACTGGTAGCCGATCACGATCTTGTTCTGCGCCAGGGCGGCCGAGGCGGCGAGGCCCAGTGCGGCGGCCAGCAGGGTGGGCAAGGCGGTGCGGAGGATGGCGTTCATGGGAGCTTCCGGTGAGAAAGAGGAAAGGGGTTCAGGCGGCGGCCGGCGCGGGGAAGATCGGCTCACCCAGGTTCAGCATCAGGCGGTTGGCCCAGGCGAACAGCGCGACGGAATGGACCAGGTCGAGCACCTCGATGTCCGTCAGGCCGACGGCCTTGAGCGCCTGCACATGCTTGGCCGACAGCGCATCGGGCCGCAGCGTGAGTTCGGCCGAGAACTGGACGATGGCCTTCTCGCGCTCCGTCGTGCCGGCGGTGGCCGGGTCCTCGAAGACCTGCTCGATCACGTCGCGGCGCTTGGCCAGCTGCTCGAAGCGCTGCGCGTGTACCGACGTGCAGTACACGCAGCCGTTGATGCGCGACTCGACCGTGGCGCCCAGCTCGCGCTCGGCGCGCGGCATGCCGCCGGGCGCGAACATGATGGCGTTGAAGGCGATGGAGCGCTGCAGCAGGATCTCGGGCTGGTGCGCCAGCAGCAGGAAGTAGGCCGACTGCTTGGCCGTCGGGCTCATCTCGTCGAGCGCGGCGATCTGTTCGGGCGTGGCGTCTTCCAGCTTGACCGTGTCGAGCCAGGATTCCCAGTCGAGCACCGCGTTGGTGAAGCCGTTGATGTTGATCACGCCGGGCTTCGGCAAACCTCCGCCCTCCGGGCTGCGGTGCTGAGCGCCTTCGGGCGGCCGGGCGGCGCTCGCCGCCCCCTCCGCAGCCGCCATGGCCTTCAGGCCAGCGACGACGCGCACCTGGTAGGACAGGAAGGCGATCAATTGCGCCAGCGCGACGATGGCCGGCGTGGAGATGCCGGCCTTCACCAACGTCTGCACGGCGTCGCGGTCGCCCTCGATCGGGCGTTCGATCAGTTTGGTGGTGAAGCCGAGCATGGCGACGATGCGCGCATCGTCGATGGCCGCAATGCGGCCGGCCTCGACGGCCGCGATCAGCGCGGCGTCGGCCTTCTCGGCGACCAGGCGTTCGCGGTAGTGCGCGGCCAGGCTGTCGGCCTTCGACAGGCGGCAGGCATGGAAGGCGGTCAGCAGGCGCTCGACCACCGAGATGCCTTCGATCTCGGGCGCGAAGAGGCCTTCGTAGCTGCCTTGCGTGGCGGCAACGACCTTGGTGCGCTGGTGGCGCACGGCGTGCGTGGCCTGCGACGGCGCGAGGGGCACGGCGTGGTCGATCACGTCGATGGGGAAGGGACTCGTCATGTGTTTCTCGGAAAGGTTCGTCGTCGAAAGAAATGCAGGTGCGTTCAGGCGGGCGTCCACTCGTTGCCGAGCAGTTCCGGCTCGTCGTACGCCTCGAGCCGCGCGAAGTGGTGGTCGAAGTCTTCGCGGTAGAACAGGCTGGCGATGCCGTTGGCCAGGCGGCGGGCGCCGTCGCTGATGGCCGGGATGTCGCCCGACACCGCGCCGTGCGAGAGCGTGGCCGGGTAGCAGAAGCAGTGGATGCGATCGAGCCCCGGGCAGGCGCCGGCGGTCTTCTCCTGCAGTTCGAAGACGGGGCCGAGGTCGGGCGAATCGGAAAGCTCCGCGTCCTCGGCGCCCGGCGCAGGGGCGAAGCGGTCTTTCCAGGCGCGCACGTGCGGCGCGATGGCGGCGTATTCGTTGCGCAGGCTCCAGTCGATCTTGAAGCCGGTCGACACGATGAGGAAGTCGAACGCGAACTCACCCTTGGGCGTGCGCACGCGCATGGCCCTGCCGTCGCGCTCGACCGCCAGCACCGGGCAGCCGAAGTTGAAGCGCGCATTGGGGTGGCGCGACACGCGCAGCGTGCTGCCGTGCGGCGGCGGCACATTGGCCGCGTTGATGTAGTGCCTCAGCCGCCACTTCAGTTCGTCGGGCAGGTCGAAGTGGCCTTGGGTCAGGCCGGGCACGCCGGCACCTTTGGACTTGTTGATGCGCGGCAGGTCGTCGCGGCGGATCAGCAGGTCGACGCTCTTGGCGCCGATCTCGAGCGCCGTGGCGGCGCTGTCCATGGCCGACGAGCCGGCACCGATCACGCCCACGCGCAGCCCTTCGAGCTGTCCGTAGTCCATCACGTCGGACGAATGCGCCCAGCGGTTGCGCGGCAGCTTCTTCGAAAATTCAGGCACATAAGCGCCGCCCAGGCCGTCGCGTCCGGTCGCCAGCACCACGCGGCGCGCCAGCACCGTGCTGCGTCCGGCGGGGGATTCGATGTCCAGCTGCACCAGTTGGTCGGCGCGCGGCAGCACGGCCAGGATGCGGTGCTCGTTACGCACGTCCAGGTCCAGCGCGCGGCGGTACCAGCGCAGGTAGTCCATCCATTGCAGGCGCGGGATCTTGTCCAGCGCTTCCCATTCTTCGGAGCCGAATTGCGCTTCGAACCAGGCGCGGAAGGTCAGCGCCGGCAGGCCCAGCGCGGGACCGGTCAGCTGCTTGGGCGAGCGCAGGGTTTCCATGCGGGCCGTGGTGGCCCAGGGACCTTCATAGCCTTCGGGCGCCTGGTCGAAGATCGGGGCGTTGATGCCCAGATGCTTGAGCGAGGCTGCCGCGGCCAGGCCGGCCATGCCGCCGCCGATCACGGCCACGTCCAGTACCGGCTGGCCGTCGACAAGACGGGGCGTGACCCAGTTCTTGGCGGGGATTTCCAGCCAGGACAGGTCTTGCCGCAAGCGCGCTTCCAGCGCGGCCAGGCCTTGCGGCGGGGTGGCTAGGGGCTGATTCATATAGCAGGGGATTCCGTAAGAGGGGCGTCGTCGCCATAGATCGACTGCAGCAGCGCCGAATGTTCGGCGGCGTCGTGCAGGGCGAAGCCGGGCAGCAGGGCCGCGGCGGCTTGGGCGAGCGCGTCGACCATGGCCTGGCAGGCTGGCGTCGGCGTTTGCGACTGCGGGGTGATGACCCCGAAGAAAAAGGGGATGTCCAGGTCGATGGGCCGGATCGCCACGCCCGGCATGGGGGCGCCGTAGGCGGTGATCGGTTCCAGCACCGACACGCCCAGTCCGGCGCGCACGGCGGCCAGGGCGTTGACGGACGAATTGGTTTCCATGGTGCCCAGCGCCTGGGCGTTATGCGCCATTGCGGCGTCCAGGCGGCGGCGCAGCCGGTAGGGGTTGGCCATCGTGATCAGGCGGCGCCCGGCCAGCGCGGCTACCGGCACCACGGCCTGCTGCGCCAGCGGATCGTTTTCCGGCAACGCGACCACACAGGGGGCTTGCCCGATCCAGTGCACCGTCAGGCCGCGATGCTCCAGCGGCAGGCTGGTCGCGCCCAGTTGCGCGGCGCCTGACAGCACGGCGTGCACCACGCGTTCGGGCGAGGCGCTGCGCAGTTGGATGCGCGCGGCGCCGATGCGGTCTTCGATGCGCTTGAGCGCGTCGGGCACCAGGCCCGCCGCCAGGGCGGACGTGGCGGCCATCAGCAGCGGCTGGGCCTGGCCACGGGCGATTTCATCGGCGCGGCTGCGGATCTGTTGCATGCCCGCCAGCGCGCGCTCGACGTCGTCATACAGCAGGAAGCCCTGCTCGGTAGGCGTCACGCGCGGGCCGCTGCGCGCAAACAAGGGATAGCCGATCTCGGCTTCCAGTTCCTGCAACAACCGGCTGATCGCCGGCTGGGAGCGTCCCAACAGCCGGCCGGCAGCAGTGACGCTGCCCGTGGACATGACGGCCGCGAAGGCCTCGAGTTGACGAAGTTCCATCTTTATTGATCTATGCCAAGGACGAATTCTTGCCCGGCAAGTATGCGCTTTGCAAATAATTAAAGAGCATAAGTAAATTCCCTGATGGGGTTTTCCTCAGGGATTTTCATAACTTTCAGTTATTTCAAGGGCTTGCGGCGGTCGCCCGACTTCCGGGCGCCAGGCAAGAGAAAGCCCGCTTGCGGCGGCAGCGGGCTTTGGGCGTCTTATGCGGGAAGGTTTGGGGAGACTGGTTGGTTCAGGAATGGCTGCGTCCTTCGCGGCGCCAATACAGGTAGCGTTCAATCTCCGCCTGTTCCACCGCTGGATCAAGCCAGCGCCATCTGACCACGTAGCCACGGTGCGCCGGCGGCATCCAGCCCAGCACCGAGTACATCGTGACTTCGGTCTCGCCCGTATTGAATTCGGTTTCGAAGAATCCCTGGCGATCCGGTGGATCGCTGCCGCACATCCAGCTGGAACCTGGCATGACGTTCTCCCCATACACCATCGCGTTGTAGGGGCGATCCGCTCAAATAGCCGACCCGCGTTTCGGATTGAGGTCGATGGCTATAGACCAGACCACCTGCAATCAGCCGATTTGTAAAGCTGCCTTCAATCCTACGCGCCGGTCCGAGAAATGGCATACGTTCTAGCCCCGATGCGGGCTGCGTCTACCTTGTGTTAGAAACACGGATGGGGCTCTTGCGGCACGATTGCCGGGATCTTTGCGAACCTTTGCAGTTCGATTTGGCGGATGCCGGTAGTATTCGCCCATCGAACCTCAGGAGCCCGTCATGCACAGTCAGCAACCCGCGCCCGAGCCGAACAAGCGCCGCTGGCCTTTCGGCTACGGCGAAGAAGAATAGGGCGCTCGCGCTACCCGATGCGCGAAATCCGGTCGCCGGGGCCGGAAAGCTCGTGATAGATGTCGTCCAGGTATTCCGCTAATTCGTCGGCGGACACTTCCGGGGGAATGGCCAGGTCCGTAGCCGGGACGTGCTTTCCCGCATCGGAACGGTAAACGGCCCACGCCGCGCCCACACGCTGGATGTCCAGTTGAAATCTGCCGTAGATGTCGAATTTCATGGGCGTCCTGAAAAAGTCATGACCAGGTCAATGCCAACTCGGCGGCCACGCTGCGCGTGAGTCCCAGCAGTGCTTGCGAGGCCGGGCTGAGCGTTTCACCGCCGCGGGTCAGCACTTCCAGGCTGCGGACGGCGCTTTGGTCGGCCAGAGGCACGACCGCCAATTTTGCGCTTGTCGTGACCGCCAGGGCGGGCAGGATGGTGACGCCAAAACCCTGTTCGACGAAGGTCAGCAAGGAAGTGGTGTTGCGCACCGTTAGCAGCGAGGCTTCCACCAGTGCGGCGACTTCCGGGGAATTGAAGCGGGCGCACAAGCCATTCGCAATGAACTCCGCAGCATCGATATCGCTCCAGCGCACCTCGCGTCGCAGTTTGGTCAGGCCATGTCCGGCTGGGCACACCAGTACGAAACGGTCTTCGAACAGGGGTTCGGTCACGATGCCGGGCAAGGGCGCCGGCAGCGTGGCAATGCCGAAATCGACCTCTCCGTCGGCCACCGCCTTGCCCACCGCGGCCGAGTCTATGTCGCGCAAATCCACCCGCACCTGCGGATACTGCCGGCGCATCGAGCCGATGACTTGCGGCAGCAGCTGGATGGCCGCCGAGGGCACGGCGGCCACCTTGGCGGTTCCGAGCGCGCCGCTGGCATAGCGGACCATATGGGCCACGGCCGTATCGAATTCGGCAATGGCGCGCTGGGCCTGCGCGCGGACATAGAGGCCCAGCGGAGACAAGCGGATCTTGCGCTCGCCTTCGAATAGCGGCCCTCCCAGCTCCGATTCCAGCTGCTTCAAGGTCATGGAGAGCGCCGCCGGCGTGCGGCCCACACGATCCCCCGCCTGGGCCAATTCACCCGCATCGACCACGGCCATGAACATGCGCAAATGCTCAAGCTTCATATTTAAGAAAAAATGAAATAAAACTAAGTAATTTTAGTTTGACTGAATTCCGGCCAAATATCTACAGTACCGCTCACTGCCAATCAAGGAAGCAAGCAATGAGCGCAAGCGCCTTACGCGTCGACGGGCTGCAATACAGCAACTGGTCCGAAAAGATATTCCGCCAACTGCGTGAAGGCGGCGTGGACGCGGTCCACGTCACCATCGCCTATCACGAGAACCTGCGCGAGATGATCCACAACATCGAGCGCTGGAACCGGTGGTTCGAGCGCTTTCCGGAACTGATCGTGCAGGCGCGCAGCGGCGACGACGTCAGGCGCGCCCGCGAGTCCGGCCGCACTGCGATCATTTTCGGGCTGCAGAATCCCTCGCCCATCGAAGACGATATCGGCCTGGTCGAGGTGGTGCACACGCTGGGCGTGCGCTTCATGCAGCTGACCTATAACAACCAGTCCCTGCTGGCTTCGGGCTGCTATGAAGCGGTCGACAGCGGCGTCACGCGCATGGGCCGCGAAGTGATCAAGGAAATGAACCGGGTCGGGCTGGTCATCGACATGAGCCATTCGGGCGAACGCTCTACGCTGGAAGCGATAGAACTGTCGGAGCGGCCCATCACCATCAGCCATGCCAATCCGCATGCCTGGGCGCAGGCGCTGCGCAACAAGTCGGACACGGTACTCAAGGCGCTGGCCGGCGCGGGCGGCATGTTCGGCTTCTCGCTGTATCCGCATCATCTCAAGAACAAGTCGGCTTGTACCCTGGACGATTTCTGCGCCATGGTGGCGCGCACGGCGGACCTGGTGGGGGTGGAGCACCTGGGCCTGGGCTCGGACCTGTGCCAGGACCAGCCGGACTCGGTGGTGCAGTGGATGCGCACGGGCCGCTATACCAAGAACATCGATTATGGCGAAGGCTCGGCCGCGCAGCCGGGATTTCCGCCGCAGCCGGAGTGGTTCCAGGACAGCCGCGATTTCCAGAATATCGAGCAAGGCTTGCGCGCGACCGGGTTTTCATCGGACGACGTGGCGCTGCTGATGGGCGGGAATTGGATGCGCTTCTTCGACCAGAGCTTCGGCACGCAAATCTCTTCCATCCGCAATCCCTGACCGGACGCAACCTCGGAGCACTTACATGAAGAACGCCATTCGCATCCTTGCGTGCGCCACGCTGGCGCTGTGCGCTGTCGGCAACGCCAGCGCACAGGACTTTCCCAATAAAAGCATACAGATCGTCGTGCCGTTCCCGCCGGGCGGCGTGGCCGACCTGGTCGTGCGCACCGTGGCGCAAAAGCTGGGCCAGGACGTCAAGCAGCCCGTGCTGGTGGTGAACAAGCCCGGCGCCAGCGGCATCATCGGGGCCGAGTTCGTGGCCCGCGCGCCGGCGGACGGCTATACGCTGCTGTTGGCCAACCTGCCGATCATGTCGATCAACGAATTGCAGTACAGCAGTCTGCCGTATTCCGCCGCACGCGACTTCGCGCCGGTGATCCTGCTGGCCGACCAGCCCTACATCATTGCTACCGGCAACGCCGTGCCCGCCAAGACGATGAAGGAATTCATCGCCTATGCCAAGAGCAAGCCAGATACGCTGACCTTCGGCTCGGCGTCCAGTTCCACCTTTCTGGCAGGCGAACTGTTCAAGCAGCGGGCCGGCATCCGCATGGCCCACATTCCCTACAAGGGCAGCGCGCCCGCCATCAACGACCTGCTGGGCGGACATATCAGCCTGATCCTGGATCCGGTGATTACCTTGCTGCCGCACGTTCAGGCCGGCAAGCTGCGGGCTTTGGCGGTCACGTCGTCCGAGCGGATAGATTCCGCGCCGGACATACCCAGCTACAAGGAAGTCGGCCTGGAGGATATGGACATCACGTCCTGGCAAGGCATCGTCGCTCCAGCCGGGACGCCCGAGGCGGTCGTCAAAAAGCTCAACGAGGATTTCAACCGGGCGCTGCAGTCGCCCGAAGTGGCCTCGCGCCTGAAAGAGCAGGGCGTCAGCACCAAGGGCGGCTCAGCCCAGGCCTTCAGCGATTTCGTCGCGGCCGAGAACAAGCGCTGGGCGACGCTGGCCAAGCAGGTCAACTTCCTGCCCGGCAGTCTCTGAGGAGCATCATGAGCGGAGCCGACGCGCGTTTGCAGGCTTTGGGACTCGTCCTGCCACAGCCCACGCCCACGCACTACGCCTATCTTCCGGCGTTGCGGCATGGCAGCACGGTGTATGTCGCCGGGCAGATTCCCAAGCTCAGCGCGGACCAGTTGCTGGTTCAAGGGGCCATAGGCGAGCGGGTCGGCGAAGCGCAGGCGCACGAGGCGGTACGCCTGTGTGTATTGCATGCGCTGTCATGGGTCGCCCATCACGCGCAGGGCAGCCTGGATGCGGTGGAGCAGATACTGCGCGTCAACTACTTCTTCCAGGTGGGCGAGCGCGCCAGCACGCGGCTATCGGCCATCGCCGATACCGGATCGGAACTGCTGGTGGCGATTTTCGGGCGCCAGGGCGAGCATCCGCGGTCGGTCATCGGCGTGCGCGAGTTGCCGCGCAACGCGCCGGTGCTGGTCAGCATGGACGTAGCCTTGGCCGTTGCGGACGAGTCGCGAGACCCGGCCCGTTGACGCAGGCTCGGTCCCGCGCCGTGCAGTTCAGCGCTTGGGCAGCACGAACTCCACCCGCCGATTCTGCGCCCGTCCTTGAGGATTGTCCGCGCCATTGGCCAGCCGGTTCGACTGGATCGGCTGGGTATCGCCGAATCCCTTGACGGTCAGCCGCGCCTTGTCCACGCCGTGGCTTGCCAGCCATTGCGCCACCGCCTGGGCGCGGCGCAGGGACAGGTCTTTGTTGTAGGACGCCGATCCCTTGGAATCGGTATGTCCTTCGATCGCAACAGTGCCCGCCGAGCTGGCTTTGATCAGGCTGGCGATGTCCCGCAGCGTAGGCTCGGCGGCGGGGCGTATGGCGGTCTTGTCGAAGTCGAACAGCACGTCGCCCAGCATGGCGACGGTCACGGCATTCTTGTCCTGCCGCACCGACAGGCCGTCGTGGCGCGCGGCCAGTCCGTCTATCTGCGCGTTCAGGTCCGAGATGCCGCCGCTGGCGTCGGAAGGCAGCCCCTTCAGGTCCAGGATGGTGGCCTGCAGATCCAGGATCTCGGCCTTGTAGGGTGGCTCCTGCGCCATGGAGCCGCCGGCGGCGGCGAGCAACGCCGCGGCCAGCAGAGTGGACGAGCCCGGGTAGCCGGCCATGGCTAGCGGTCGGTGATCTTGATGGCGTCGAAGGTTTCGACGCTCGGTATCGTCAGCGAGACCTCTTTGATCTCCTTGGGCGGGGCGGGGAATTTCCCCTGCCAGGAGCCGGCGATCGGGGCGTCCTTCTCGGTCCTGATCATCAGTTTGGGATTGGTCAGCGGCTTGTCGTTGCTGTCTCTCAACAGCAGGTGCTTCTTGTTGCCAGCCACGACGTAGAAGCTGTTTTCATAGTCGCTCTTGCTGATCTGCGGATAGAGCATCTCCGTCTTGCCCATGACGATGGGCTTGAACCGCACCTTGATCGACAGGATGTCGCCGCTGCGCACTGCTTCGACCACCTGGCCTTCGGCGACGCCGGAATCGGTCAGGCCGGTAGCCAGGGGCGCGGGGGCGTTCGCCTGGGCTTGGGCAAAAGCGGCCTGGCCAGCCGCCGCCAGGGTCATGATGGCGCCCAGCGCGCAGGCGGCGGCGGTCTTTCTGATAGGAGTCACGATAAGCATCCTCTGTCGTTGAAAACCATTCAGGGCAGGGCATCCGGACCGGGACTCATGCTTTTGGTCCCATCCAAAGTCCAACATGTGATGGTCCGACTTTCAGGCGCTTATTGCAGTTTGATGTTTTTCCAAGAAGTTACGGAATCTAGCCAGCAGGAACGTCATCCGCCGCGGTGCCCGTGATAGCGCGGCGCGGCGACGCTGCGCGTGTTTTCCTTGTGCTGGGATCCGACCAGGGCCTTGCGCCGGGCTTCCTCATGCTGATGGTCGGCGCGGGCCCGGTCCTTTTCCGCATGCGGGGGCGAGTGTGTGTCGGGCGAGCCGGAATCGGGCGCGGCCTGGGCCGGTTTGGGGTGGGGAGTGTTGGGCGTCATGGTGCGTACCTATGCAGGTGACGCGGCTTATGCCGCTCTTCCACGTTACGCCTGGGGTGCGTGTATCTCAAGCGGCAATTGCGACAGACTCTTTCTGGGGCCTCCACCCTTATTTTTGAGGCGCGGGCGTCGCGGTAGCGGCAAAATGGTCATGCGCTGGTTTCCTAGACGTTCGTCTTTCAGGAGAGCCTCATGTGCGACTGTTCCTCTTGCGCAAATCCCCTGCATTTCAATCGCCGCCGCTTGCTGTTCGGTGCTGCTGCAATGGCAGCGGCCGGCGCCTCGGGCTGGCTGGGCGCTGCCCAGGCCGCCGTGCCCTCAAACGATATCGGTCCTGACGCGGCATTGAAACGCCTGATGGCCGGCAACGCCCGCTACGCCGCCAACAAGCCGAACATGCGGGATTTCTCCGCCGGACGCGCGGCCCGAGCCGTAAAGCAGAAGCCGATCGCCGCCATTCTGGGCTGTTCGGACTCGCGCGTGGCGCCCGAACTGGCTTTCGACCAAGGCCCGGGCGACCTGTTCATCGTGCGCGTGGCTGGCAATTTCGTGAACGAAGACGGGCTGGCCAGCCTGGAGTACGGCACGCTGGTGCTGCGCGCGCCGCTCATCCTGGTGCTGGGCCACGACAATTGCGGCGCGGTGGACGCGACGATCAAGGCGTGGAAGGACAAGACCGAGTTCCCGGGCCATCTGCCGGCCCTGGTGAACGCGATCAAGCCCGCCGTCGAACTCGCGAGCAAGTCGGGCGCCAAGGATCTGATGGCCGCCGCCGTACAGGAGAATGTGCGCATGGCGGTCGATCGCCTGAAGAACGCGCAGCCGCTCTTGCAGGAGATGGTGCAGCAGAAAAAGCTGGGCGTGGTCGGCGGCGTGTACAGCCTGGCCACGGGCAAGGTGACGCTGGTCTGACGCAGCGGCCGGGGGTGGCCGAACTACAGCGCCGGCCGGCCCCGGAACGGTGAGAATTGCTGAGCTTTAAACGTTTTTCCCTTCGTAATATCCGCTGAAAGGATATTGAAAGGGGAAGAGACATGGGGGCGTGCGAAAAATGCGAGGCTATCGTAACGAACCGGCGCGATGCGCCCGGACATGAAGACCTGATCAGCCTGGGCGTAGTGCGGTCAGCTGGGGAGACGCCGCGGGGCGTGCAGCAACTAGCGTTCACCTGCGCGGTGTGCGGCACGGATTGGGACTATCTCCACGACAAGCGCGACCCGGCATCGGGGTGGCGTCGCTGCGACGCCAATGCGGATGTGCAAATGGCCGAAGAGCCTCTGGCAAGAGCGGTGGGCGCGGCCTAGCGCGTACGGTCTTCAACCAGATGCCATTCCCGCGCGTCTGGTCGGCGACGGGGCAGCGCGCCTACACCTGCATTTTCTTCTTGCCCAGCAGCGTCAGCGCCAGGCTGCGGCCGGTGCGCATGAACGGGTAGAGCGCCGTCGACAGGCAGGGGTTGCGGAACACGGCGGCGTTGACGCTGTTGAACAGATCGTTGCCAGTGCTGATCAGCGCCAGCCGGTTGATGCAGTCGGCGCCCCAATAGTCCTGGCCGTCCAGATGCAGCAGCATGCCCTGGTTCAGGTCATAGCCCTGCGCCTTGTAGGCCACCGCCAGATCGGGATGGTCGCGCATGTTCAGCAGATCGATGGGGCCGACGGCCTTCTGCAATTGCAGCATCCGCACGTAGTTCGAGCAGAAAGGGCAGTCTCCGTCGTAGAGCAGGAAGTTCTTTGCGATGGCCATGACGCACCGTGTGGAAATGCGCAGGCGCGAAAAGCGCGCCCGCCGCTTATCTCCGATTAAAACCCATATCGCTGAACGCGCCCACCGCCGGCATTGCGCACGCGGGCCGGGTGCGGGACATCAGCGCATCTGACGCACGCCGTGGCCCAGGCGCCGGCGCAGCAGGTTGCGCAGCGTGACGCCGTCGGCGTAGCCGACCTGCGCCGCGATCTGCTCCAGCGACAGGCTGCTGGTCTTCAGCAAATGGGCGGCGCGCTCCACGCGCAAATCCTGAAAGAACGACAGCGGGCTCTTGCCCAGCACTTCCTGCGTGCGGCGCGCCAGCGTGCGCTTGCTGGCGCCCAGCGCCTGCGCCGCGGCATCCAGCGAGAATCCTTGCGCAAGATGCGCGCGCGCCCAGCGCTCGAAGCCCTGCACCAGCGGCTCGGCATGCGTCAGGTGATCCGTGATGACGTAGGCGGATTGCGCCGGCCGCTGGTCCACGATCAGATAGCGCGCCACCAATGCCGCCAGTTCGGGACTGGCCTGGCGCACCAGCCAGAGCGCCATGTCCATGTGGCTCAAGGCCGCGCCCGCCGTCAGCAGCGACGACGAGCGCACCAGCATGTGCTTGTCCTCCAGGTCGACCGCTGGATAGCGCTGCCTGAACAGCGGCGCCAGCCACCAGGTGGTGGTGGCCTTGTGGCCGTCCAGCAGGCCCGATTCCGCCAGCACGAAGGTGCCGATGCAGGCCGCGGCGGTGTTCGCGCCAGGGCCGCGTTCGCGCAGCATCCGGCTAGCGTCGCGCACGTCGGCGCGGGCAAGCGCGGGTACCAGCGTTTCGGGCATCTTGCAGCCGATGGCCGGGATGACGAGCCAGTCCGGGTCCGACGGGGCCGGGCTGCCCGAAACGGGCACGCCAAATCCCTGCGAGGTGCGCACCTTGCGGCGCATGCCGACTACCCGTGCCTCGAACGGCTGCACGGGGGCGGGCAGCAGTGGCGACAGCTCGTTGGCCGTCGCGAACACGTCCAGGATGGCGGACAGGCCGGTATCGAACACGCCCTCCAGGGCGAGGATCTGGATCTTCATGGCAAGAACGCTATCAAAGATGTCAAAACCGCCAATATTAATAAGGCCGGCCCGGACCCACAATGCCGCTGTCTGATCGTCGGCGCCAAACGTGCGCCGCGTGCCACCGGAGCCTGGTCTTGTCCATTGAAAATCTGCTTGCCCTGGCGGTGTTCGCCTTCGTGACCTCTGTTTCGCCGGGCCCCAGCAACGTCATGCTGATGACCTCGGGCGCGAACTTCGGCTTCGGCCGGACGCTGCCCCAGGTGTTCGGGATCACCGTCGGTTTTACCTCCCTGCTGTCAGGGGTAGGGCTGGGCCTGGGGGCGCTGTTCCAGGCCTGGCCGCCGTTATCCGTGGCGCTGAAGGTGGGCGGGGCGGCCTACCTGCTGTACCTGGCATGGCGCATCGCGCTGTCGCGTTCGATCAGCGCCGGCCAGGCGTCGACCAGGCCGTTGACCTTCATGGAATCGGCCTTGTTCCAGTGGATCAATCCCAAGGCGTGGATCGTGGCGCTGGCCTCGGTGGCGGTCTATGTCGATGCTGCAGCGCCCTGGATATCGCTGGCCTGGATGTGCCTGGTGTTCGCACTGGTGAACCTGCCCAGCGTTTCGCTGTGGGCCGGCTTCGGCGTGGCGCTGCGCGGATTCCTCGCGCAGCCCGGACGCCTGAAGTGGTTCAACATTGCCATGGGGGCATTGCTGGCGTTGACGTTGTGGCCGATGCTGCGCTGACGGCGCGCGGCCCTGACGGGAAGCGTGCGGCGGGTGCGCGCCGCGCCCGATTCGGGGTTGGGATCAATTCGTGACACTGTCGCCGGATCCGCCCCATGCCAGGCCCATCGCATAGCCGCGCACATCTTCGGGCCACGTGGCGATCTGCTGCGCAAAGCGCTCGCGTTCGCCGGCATACAGCGCCCGCGTCGCTTCCTCGAACCCGGGCAGGTTGCCGCCCATGCTGGACATGAAGCGGTAGGCGGCTTCCTGGCGTTCGCGCCGGCGGTCCTGCGCCTCGTTGTCGCGGCGAGCCTGTTCCACCAGTTTGCGCAAGGCGACGGACGCGCCGCCGGGCTGCGCGCCCAGCCAGTCCCAATGGCGCGGCAGCAGCGTGACTTCACGCGGTACTACGCCCAACTTGGGGCGGCCCCGGCCGCGCGGTTGCGTCTCGTCGGCTGCCACGTCGGCGGGCATTTCGGCGGCCAGGGGCGCCGGCTCGATGCGGGCGCGGTGACGTTCCGCGATGGCGGCGGAGTCGCCTCTCAGGTCCAGGTCGACCTGCTTGCCGGTCTGATCGTCGAACACCAGGATGGCGGCGTCGCTGCCCGAGTCCATGGCCCGTTTGACGGCGAGCGCCACGTCGGCCAGGGGGCCAGTGGCAAGCATGCGGTGGCCGGCGAAGGCAGTGTGCGGATCGGTGTGGCGGGATACGGATAGTTGGTTCATTATTTTGTCCGGATGAAAATGGCGGGCGAATTATGATCCGGGTAAAAATACAAGTCAATATATCCGGGTAAAAATATTGCGAGGCGGCAATCCGCCACCGCGGCGGATAGAAATATCCCCGTGAACCTAGGGTCAACACCTAGGCAAAACACACAGGCGGCGTATAATCTTGCTTTGCGCCCGGAGTTACCCATGCGTCTCGTACAAAAAGCGCTCACCTTCGACGATGTGTTGCTGGTGCCTGCGTATTCCGAGGTCCTGCCTCGCGACACTTCCCTGGCTACGCGCCTCACTCGCAATATCAGCCTGAACATCCCGCTTGTGTCCGCCGCCATGGACACCGTCACCGAATCGCGTCTGGCCATCGCCATGGCGCAAGAGGGCGGCATCGGGATCATCCACAAGAATCTGTCCGCCGACGCCCAGGCGCGTGAAGTCGCCCGCGTCAAGCGCCACGAATTCGGCATCGTGATCGATCCGGTCACCGTCACCCCCCAGATGAAAGTGCGCGACGCCATCGCGTTGCAGCGCCAGCATGGCATCTCGGGCCTGCCGGTGGTCGAAGGGCGCAAGCTGGTCGGTATCGTCACCAACCGCGACCTGCGCTTCGAAGAAAACCTGGACCAGCCCCTGCGCAACATCATGACGCCGCAGGAACGCCTGGTCACCATGAAGGAAGGCGCCACGCTGGAAGAGGCGCAGTCCCTGATGCACAAGCACCGCCTGGAGCGCGTGCTGATCGTCAACGACGGCTTTGAACTGCGTGGCCTGGCCACCGTCAAGGACATCGTCAAGAACACCGAACACCCGATGGCCAGCAAGGACGCCCAAGGCCAGTTGCGCGTGGGCGCTGCGGTCGGCGTGGGCGCCGGCACCGAAGAACGCGTGGAAAAGCTGGTTGCGGCTGGCGTCGACGTCCTGATCGTCGACACCGCCCACGGTCATTCCAAGGGCGTGCTGGAAGGCGTGCGCTGGGTCAAGCAGAACTATCCCAAGGTTGAAGTCATCGGCGGCAACATCGCCACCGCCGCCGCCGCGCGCGCGCTGGTCGAGCATGGCGCCGACGGCGTCAAGGTCGGCATCGGCCCCGGCTCCATCTGCACCACCCGCATCGTCGCCGGCGTGGGCGTGCCGCAGATCCATGCCATCTCCGAAGTCGCCAAGGCGCTGGAAGGCACGGGCGTGCCGCTGATCGCCGACGGCGGCATCCGCTACTCGGGCGACGTCGCCAAGGCCCTGGCCGCCGGCGCTTTCGCCTGCATGATGGGCGGCATGTTCGCCGGCACCGAAGAAGCGCCGGGCGAAGTCGTGCTGTTCCAGGGCCGTTCGTACAAGTCCTACCGCGGCATGGGCAGCCTGGGCGCCATGACGGACGGCTCCGCCGACCGTTACTTCCAGGATCCGTCCAACAACGCCGACAAACTGGTCCCCGAAGGCATCGAAGGCCGCGTCCCCTACAAGGGCAGCGTGCTGGCCATCATTTACCAACTGGTCGGCGGCATCCGCGCCTCGATGGGCTACTGCGGCTGCGCCACCATCGACGACATGCGCACCAAGACCGAATTCGTGGAGATCACCTCCGCGGGCGTGCGCGAGTCCCACGTGCACGACGTACAGATCACCAAGGAAGCGCCCAACTACCGCGCCGACTGATCCGTACAGTCAACTACAATGTCATGCATCGCGCACCGGCAGGACCGCAAATGAATCAGCGGTTCTGCCGGTGCGGTTTTATTTACTGCGGTTTTATTCTTTACCGGTAGAGTCTCCATGCACCAGCGCATCCTCATTCTCGACTACGGTTCGCAAGTCACCCAGCTGATCGCCCGCCGCGTCCGCGAAGCCGGCGTCTACTCCGAAGTGCACCCCGGCGACGTCGACGACGCCTTTGTGCGCGACCAGATGGCGCAAGGCTTGAAGGGCGTCATCCTGTCCGGCAGCCACGCCTCCGCCTACGAAGAAGGCTCCATGCGCGTGCCGCATGCGGTGTTCGAGCTGGGCGTACCCGTCCTGGGCATCTGCTACGGCATGCAGTCCATGGCGCAGCAACTGGGCGGCGTGGTCAGCTTTTCCGACCACCGCGAATTCGGCTACGCCGAAGTCCGTGCCCATGGCCACACCAAGCTGCTGGAAGGCCTGGAAGACTTTTCTACTGCCGAAGGCCACGGCATGCTGAAGGTCTGGATGAGCCACGGCGACAAGGTCACCGAGCTGCCCCCGGGCTTCAAGGTGATGGCGTCGACGCCGTCCTGCCCGATCGCCGGCATGGCCGACGAAGACCGCAAGTTCTACGCCGTCCAGTTCCACCCCGAAGTCACGCACACCGTTCAAGGCAAGGCCATGCTGGCCCGCTTCGTGAACGAGATCTGCGGCTGCGAAGGCGACTGGAACATGCCCGACTACGTAGCCGAAGCCGTCGCCCGCATCCGCGAGCAGGTCGGCACGGACGAAGTCATCCTGGGCCTGTCCGGCGGCGTGGACTCCTCGGTAGCCGCGGCGCTGATCCACAAGGCCATCGGCGACCAGCTCACCTGCGTGTTCGTCGACCACGGCCTGCTGCGCCTGGACGAAGGCAAGCAGGTCATGCAGACCTTCGCCGAAAACATGGGCGTGAAGATCATCCACGTCGACGCCACCGCCCAGTTCATGGGCAAGCTGGCCGGCGTGGCGGATCCGGAAGCCAAGCGCAAGATCATCGGCCGCGAGTTCGTCGAAGTGTTCCAGGAACAAGCCGGCAAGCAGCAAAGCGCCAAGTGGCTGGCCCAGGGCACGATCTATCCCGACGTCATCGAATCCGCGGGCGCCAAGACCGGCAAGGCCACCTCCATCAAGTCGCACCACAACGTGGGCGGCCTGCCGGACACGCTGAACCTGCAACTGCTGGAACCGCTGCGCGAACTGTTCAAGGACGAAGTCCGCGAACTCGGCGTGGCCCTGGGCCTGCCGCCGCAGATGGTCTACCGCCACCCGTTCCCCGGCCCCGGCCTGGGCGTGCGCATCCTGGGCGAAGTGAAGCATGAATATGCCGAACTGCTGCGCCGCGCTGACGCGATCTTCATCGAAGAACTGCGCAACACCAAGGACGAGGCCAGCGGCCTGACCTGGTACGAGCTGACCTCGCAAGCGTTTGCGGTGTTCCTGCCGGTGAAGTCGGTGGGGGTGATGGGTGATGGGCGTACTTATGAGTACGTCGTAGCGTTGCGTGCGGTGCAGACGTTTGACTTCATGACGGCTGATTGGGCGCCGCTGCCGCATCCGCTGCTGGCGCGGGTGTCGTCGCGCATCATCAATGAAGTGCGCGGCATCAATCGTGTTGTTTACGACGTGTCGAGCAAGCCGCCTGCGACGATTGAGTGGGAGTGATCCCGCTTCCGGCATAGACCGCCGCCAAAGAGCATAAATGCCCTTCAAGCCCGCGTAAACGCGGGCTTTTTTTCGCTACCGGCCAGCCGCCAGCGTACGAGTATCGCGCGCCTTTCGCCCAAGATAAGGCAACAAGCTGACCAATCCCAACATAGCCAATGCGGCTCCAACCCACAGCGGCGAACGCACCCCGTAACCCGCCGCGATGCCCAGGCCGCCGATCCACGCACCTGCCCCCAGCCCGATATTGATCACCGAGGTATGGACAGTATTAACCAACGCGCCCGGATGCGCAGTCTGCATGACACGCGCAATCATCGCGGGATTCATAGGCACGCCAACCAGGCCGATCACGATCAGCGCGCTCAGGCTGAGAATCTGGCTTTCAGCGAATACCGCGAACAGCGCCAAGGTTGCGCCCAGCACAATCAAACCGCCAGCCATGATGGGCATGGCGTGTTTGTCCGCGTAGCGCCCCACGACCATGTTGCCCGCCACGTTGGCCGCACCGTAGATGCCCAGCAACCAGGGAATTGAAGATGCGGCGAAACCCGTCACTTCGGTCAGGATCGGAGCGAAGTAGCTGAAGGCTGCAAACGTCGCGCCGATAATCAATCCGCTGGTGGCGAAAGCCGCCCACAGGTGCCGGTTTTTGAACTCTGCCAGTTCCGCGGCGAGGCTGGCCGTTGCAGACACTTTGGAGCGCGGCACCAGGATAGTGATGATCCCTGCGCACAGCACGGCAAGCGCAACCACCAGCCAAAAGCTGGCGCGCCAGCCCAGGTGCTGGTCGATGACCGTGGCGATGGGAACACCCAGCACCGTCGCCAGCATCAAGCCTCCGATCACGATGGACGCCGCCCGGCCGCGTGACTGCATGGCCACGATTTCGGCGCAGATCGCCAGCGACACTCCAAAGCACGCGGAGCCTGCCACTCCCGTGGCGACCCGGGCAAACGCCATGACTTCGTAGCTGGTCGCGGATGCGGCGACCGACTGCGCGATTGCGTAAAAACCCAGCAACCAGAGCAGGGCCTTCTTGTTGGGGACGCGCAGCTTGATCAGGCCTACCGTGAGCAAGGGACCGCCTGCGACCATGCCTATGGCATACAGCGATATGAGGTAGCCGATCTGGGTCACCGAAACGCCGAAGGCCTGGGTCAGCGACGACATCATGCCCGCCACCATGAACTCGGACGTGGTCAACGAGAAGATCGTCAATCCCAGGATGTAGACCGCTAATGGCATGGGAAACCCCTAAAAGTTTATTGTTCAGTACAAAATTACCCCAAGAGAACCGGCCGAAAGGCCGGTGATCATTTCTAGGGTAGCAGCAGACTTCTTGTTGGCGTCACCGCTTGGGCGATGGGAATACGATCCCGTGCGCGTGTGCTGTCACGGGGTAGGGGCCTCGGCGTCAATTGCACGGTTGAGCGGTGCAAAGGCCACCGCCTTGATCTCCACCAGCCCGCCATCGGGGTTCAAGTCAGCAACTTCCAGCTCCACTGCGGCAGGATACGGAGCGAAGAAAAACTCGTCGCGGACCTGTCCGATGGCAGCCAACTGGCCCGCCTTGTCCAGGTCCAGGCGGTCGCTGCCGAAGACATGGAACATCTGCAACTCGATTACATCTTCCATCTGCGCGTCGCAAGCCATGAGCAGGTGCTCGATTTGTCTGAACACGTCGCGCAGTTCATCGCAGAACGCCGCGACGCTCATCGGCTCTTTGGATCTGTTGCTGGCCACTATGCCGGAGAGGTACACAAAGTCGCCTGCACGGCGCGCGGGGGCATAGTGAAACTGCGCAACATCCGATTCCAGCGAGGCGGGAATTGCGACAGCCCCCGTTCTGGTTGCTACGAGCCGGACGTCGATGCTTGAAGATTGGTTCATATAGGCTCTTTCAGGTTGATAGTGTACTGATCGGTAAACAAAAGAGGAAAAAAATAGGCCGGAGCCTGGGGTTCGTGGTGATTCAAAAGAGGGGATCTATTGCTCATAGGCCTGCCAAGGTACCTTCCAGCACATCCTGCAGAAACGCGCGATCCGGCATGGATTGCCCCAGGATGCGCAGCCCGTAGTAGCTTGCGAGGAACGCGCGCGTCACTTCCAAGGCGAGCCGGTCGCTTGACAGCTCGCCATTGCGTTGGCCGACTGCGATAACGTGGCAGATGGTGGCTTCCAGCTTGTTGACATAGGTCCGGTTGATCTGGTCTATGACAGGGTCTTTGCTGCTGCGCTCCATGACCGAGAAAAGCGCCATGCAACTACGGCGCCGAATCGGGTCCAGGTCGCCGTCAATTCCCCATTGGAGTAACGCCCGCAAGCGATCCTTGGCGCTGCCGGGGCCGTTGAGGATCTCCGTTTGCGCCTGAAGTCCTAGCTCCTGATAGCGGCGCAGGGCTTGCTCATAGAGGTTCTGTTTGCTGCCAAAGGCATGGTAGAGGCTGCCGCGCCCCAAGCCTGTGCGCTCACATAACTCCTGCGTTGAGCTGGCTTCGTATCCATTGGTCCAGAAAACGTCCATGGCGGCGTCTATGACGGCAGTGTCGTCGTACTCCTTGGGCCGTCCGCTCATGATCGTTGTCCTTCGCCGTTGTTCACGCGTTGGATTATAGGTAGTATTTGACTGAATGGTAAACAACTATTTTTTGATGCCCTTGCGGCAAGCAGTAGGACGGCAAAGCCCTTGGTTATCGCCTGGCGCCTGCAATTTCGTTCAAGACGGAGCCGTGCGGGACTCGGTAAAAAGCATCTCCGCCAGTGGCAAGGACATCCATCTGAAATGGCTCACTCCAACCGTTCCCGAACCGCCCGATCGCCATTCTTTCACCTTCCGGTTGCCGAGTTGACCAACGCCTTTGTGGCGTTCCTGTTTGCCGCATCGGCGCCGGTGACAATCATCATGAGCGCGGGCGCGAAAGGAGGGCTCAGCCAATCCGACATCGCGTCGTGGATCTTCGCGGCTTTCTCCATCAACGGCATCTTGACAGTTGCCATGTCCGTGATCTACCGACAACCCTTGGCGTTTTTCTGGACGATTCCTGGCACCGTGCTGGTCGCCAGCGCGCTGCAGCACCTTAGCTTCGCCGAGGTCATCGGCGCCTACCTCATCACGGCCGTTTTGATCCTTGCCCTGGGGCTGACCGGATGGGTCAAGCTTGTCATGGATCGTCTGCCATTGCCTATCATCATGGGCATGGTCGCCGGTGTATTCCTGAACTTCGGCCTGGACTGGATACGATCGTTTGTTTTGGACCCCTGGCTCGCTGGGGCCATGACCGTGACTTTCTTTGCGCTCTCGGCTTTTCCTGCCGTTCAGAAACGGCTCCCGCCCATGGTCGGCGTGTTGATCGTTGGCGTGGTGTCGCTGGTGATTGCGGGCAAGGCTCCGAGCATGGAAGGCATGACGGCCGCCAATGCGTTGGTGCAGCCCAATCTCTATGTGCCCGTCTTCTCCTGGCCTGCGACGCTTGAATTGGTCGTGCCGCTTGCGGTCACCGTGGTGGCGGTTTACACGCCACAAGGAGTGTCCCTGCTACGGAATGCGGGCCATCATCCGCCCGTCAATGCGATTACCAATGCCTGCGGCATTTTCTCGGCCATCACCGCGCTTTTCGGTTGCGTATCGACTTGCCTGACCGGCCCTTCAAGCGCCATCCTCGCATCTGGCGAATGCAGAAGCCGTCACTGGCTCGCCGGCATCTTTCTGGGCATTCTCGCGATCCTGTTCGGGGCGTTTTCGCCGGTCGTGACGCAGGCGCTGCTGGCTACGCCCACGGCGTTTCTTGCATCGCTTGCCGGTCTTGCGCTTTTGCGGATATTGCAGGGGGCCTTCCAAACCTCCTTCAGCCAGAAATTCTCGCTGGGGGCATTGGTCGCGTTTCTGGTGACGCTGGGCAGCCCCGCGTTGTTTGGTATCGGCGCGCCGTTCTGGGGGATAGTCTTTGGCGTCGTCGCAAGCTTGATGCTGGAGCGCTCGGACTGGACCCGCTCTTGAAGCGGGTGTCGTGCGATCCTGGCCGATGGACAAGTACAACAATGGAGAGACTATGGACGACATCAATGCGGCGTTGGCTGACGCGAGGACGCTTCATCCCGGCGCCGTCGTGGCGCGCTTCAGCGGGAAATCGCCAAGCCGCTTTACCGCGGCCGGGCACGTCGATATGGAGCGTTCAGCTGCGCTGGCGCCTGATGCCATTTTCCGTATCTCGTCCATGACCAAGCCGATCACGGCGGTCGCGCTCTTGATGCTGATTGAGCGACTCGATATCGAGCTGGCCGAACCTGTGGCCAAGTGGCTGCCCGAACTCAGCAAGCCCAACGTACTGGCCGATTTGCACGGCGAGCTGGATCGCACGGTGCCCGCGAAGCGCGAGATCACCATCGAGGACATCCTGACATCCCGGCTTGGTACCGGCATTGTGCCGGCCGCTCCCGGCAGCACGCCGCTCCAGCGGGAAATCGCGCGCCAACAGCTGGTGGGCTTTGATGCCCCCCGGCCCGCGTCGGCCATGGGGCCGGATGAGTGGCTTCGAAGGCTTGGCGCCTTGCCGCTAATGGCGCACCCCGGCGACCGGTGGTTTTACTCGGTCGCGTCCAATGTGCAGGGAGTGCTGATCGCCCGGCTCTCCGGCATGGCATTGTCCGAGTACCTGAGCACGCATGTGTTCGAGCCGCTGGACATGAAGGACACCGGCTTTTACGTCAAACCCGGGCAGTTGTCCCGCCTCGCACCCGCCTATTTCAGCGACCTCCAGCTCGCAGATGGCCCGAAAGAAGAGAGCGCCTGGGCGAAGCCCCCAGCATTTGAGGGCGGCGAAGGCGGTTTGGTTTCAACGGCAGCCGACTACCTGGCCTTTGTACGCATGCTGCATGCCGGGGGCGAAACGCCCAGAGGGCGGCTGCTAGGCAAGGCTTGGGTCAGGCGCATGCTGACCGATCATCTGACTGCCGGGCAGCGTGCCGATGCAGGCTGGTTTCTCGATGGACGGGGCTGGGGTTACGGTGTCTCCGTCGATGCAGGGCGGTTCCTCACCGACAGCTTGCAAGGCACCACGGGCTGGTCTGGAGGACTGGGCACCTCGTGGCTCAGCGACTTCTCCAACGATCGGGCGGTAGTGGTCATGTGCTCAAGGGCGCTTGATGAACCCGCAGTCTATTCGGATCATCGGGCGCTTCAGCAGGCTGCGCTTCGTTAACGTCCGCGCTGCATGCTTGCCTGGCTCCAGCCCTGCCATATGCGAGGGCTGGAGCGGAACAACATCTGCGTCAATAAGGTTTATGGGGCTTCGATCTCGTCAAAATCGATAAGAGCAACGCTGCAGCCGCCAGGGCCGCGGCAATGAAGCCCAGATTGACCGCACCGACCCATTCGATTCCAAGCCCGCCGATCGATCCGGACAGTGCGATGGCGAGATAAAGGATGGCCTGGTTGAGCGAGATGAGGACGGCTGCGGCATCGGGTTTGAGCGAGATCAGGCGGTGCTGCTGCGGCGTCGTGATGGCAAAGGCTGCAATTCCATAGAACGCAATCATCACGAACGCAGCAGCCAGGCTTTGCGTCGTCAGCGGCAGGACCAGCATGGCGGCAATCAACCAAAGCAGGGCAAGAATCACCACTTTCGGCCCGCCAATGCGGTCCGCAAGCATCCCGGCGCCCAGGTTCCCGATGGTCCCTACGATGCCCAGGGTAGTCATGAGCCCCGCCAGGTAGAAGCTGTTCGCCTGGGTGGCCGATTCAAAGATGACGCCGATGTAGGTGTACGGCATATAGATCGCGGTGAACGCCAAGAGCGTTACGCCAAGCACAGCAAGAATCCGGGGCTCCAACAGGAGGCGGAATTGTTGACGCAGGCCATTGGCGGCGGCAACGTTCAGCGTCCCGGGGATAAAACGGAAGACTCCAATGACGCCGATCGCGGCCAGGCCCGTTGCCAGCCACATGGTCGAGCGCCAGCCGAACACTCCGCCGAACGCGGTACCCAATGGCGCGCCCAGCGCAGTCGCCGCGGTAAAGCCGCTCACCACTAACGCGATGGCCTTGCCGCGATGTTCTGGCGAGACCATGGCGGCGGCGGTCACGGTGGCTGTCGGAACGAACATGCCTACGCCCAGTGCGGCCACGACTTGGCCCAGCAGGACTTGCAGGTAAGAGGGTGCGAGCGCGGTCCAGGCGCTGCCCAGGAGATACACGGCCGAGGCGGCAAGCAGGACTGTCCTGCGCTTCCATCGCACCGTTGCGGTCGTCAGGATCGGACCTGCGATCGCGCAGGTCAGCGCGAATGTCGTGATGACCTGGCCTGCGACGGAGGGGGAAATTTCAAGCGAGCGACTGAGCAGCGGCAGCAGACCCGCCAGAACGAACTCGCCGGTCCCGACGACAAATACCCCGAAGGCGAGCATGGAAACTGCGAACCACTGGCTTTTTACCGTGGGAAGGGGAGCCTCTCGTGAGGAGGGCAACGTGGAATTGAGCATGACAGGTCCTTCTGATGCTGCGACGCGGGCGCCGCGCCAAGTGGGTGTTTTTCGGGGTGGGTCGTAACGAGCCGCCGGGCTGAAAACGGGGAGGCGCCGGCGGCCTCGTTGCCGTCTCTTGCCAGCTGTTTTCATATCGACCCACAGCTGAGTTGAGGTTTTCGTTAAATATATACGGTCGTACGTATATATGTCAAAACCTGCACCGAGAGTGCGGGCCGACGAGCAGTGGCATTGACGTACCGCCTAACTCGCGCAATTACGGTTTTTTTGCTGCTCATTGAGCGTTGATATACTCGCCCGGTTGCGATCCGGTCATGCCTCTGAAAGTTTGCGGCAATCTGCCTGGCATGCCCCAGGCAAGTCTCGAAGGCCGCTTCCGGAGCATCAAGCCAGATGGCTTGTTGAACCTGCTTGCAAGGCAGGCGCCGCACAAACACCGAGTGAATTACGTAACGGGAGATATTGGATGCGCTTAAAGGCTCTTGCACTGTGCTTGATGGCTGGATGGGGAACTTCGGCCGCGGCACAAGACAGCACGCAGACCCTGCAGCAAGCCTTGAGGCAGATACCGCAGGCGGTGCTTACGGCCCCTGAAGCGATGCAGGTGTTCTTCATGGACGTGCAAGCCTGGCGGGGATTGGAGCAGGCCGGGCCGTCGGCTGATGGCATGCGCAGACTGGGCATTGCGCAGTCGATCAGTCCGCTTCAATCCATCGGCTATGGCCTGGATCCATGGTCCGATAGCGCAAAAGTCCGCTTCGATGAGCTGTCCTATTTCGCCGGATTTGGTCAGGCGCCCGGCAACGTTGCGTATTGGGGGTTGAAGGACAGGCAGGCCGCGGACAAGTTGGTGGATCGCCTGAAGCAGGCTGGTTTCGCTGCGGTGAATGGCGATGTCGCGGGCCTGATCGCCAATGGCGAGGCCAACAAGCCTGATATGACCAAAGCCAACGGACGCGACCCGTGGAGAGGCACGATGGGCAGCGCAAGCTTCGTTCTGCCGCTGGATGCGGCCTTGGTGCAAGCGTCCGCGCCAACGGGAATGAAAATGCTGGGCCAACCCAAACCGTCCGTTGCGGACAGTGAAATCGTTGCTGCCTCTCTGACCGGTTTGAAGGAGGCGGTGCCTGCGGCCAACGGCCAAATCGTGCAGGCGGCGATCATATCGCCTGTGCTGGGTCTGCAGGCTGCCGATCCGAGCAAGGTCATATCTTCTTCTCCGGGCGATATGGAGACTGCGAAACAGAAGCTCAAAGCCCTGGCCGAATCGAGCGGACGCGGCATTCCGCCTTACTTCGCTGGCGTGATTGCGGACGCGCAGATCAAGAGTGTGCCTGCGGTCGTGATTTCGCTGTCCTATGCCGATTGCGCCACCGCCAAGGTGGCCGTGGACGGCGTGGCCGCCGCATGGCAGCAAAGCATGGCCAGCGCGGTGCAGGCCGAGGTTTCGGGGCGCACTGTGCAGGCTGGCAAGCTGTGCGCGGCGGTCGTGAGCGTGACGGCGCCGAAGGCGGAGAATGCCGGCAATCCGATACTGGCGCAGCTCATGAACCGCTACATGCGGCGCGAATTCACGGTCCTGCAGATCGGTTCGTCGCTCTGAACTTCCACCGCCGCCTGGGCCAGTCGCCATGCGCGGCAGGCGGCCCAGGCAAGGGAAGGGCAGTTACGGACGCAAGCCGCAGATATCGCGCAACTGCGCGATGTCTGGCTCCACTCCCAGGCCCGCCTCGTTTCCGAGGTTGGCCTCTCCTTCGACGATCCTGCCCAATGCCGGGCTGAGCGCCGCGCGCAGGGGATTCTCGTTGGCGTCGATTTCGAGCATGCCGCCGGTTTGTCCGCGTGCCGCCAGGATGTGCGCCGAGGCGAGCTGGCCGACGCCCGCGCCGAGGAAATGCGGGCAGTAGCGCAGTCCTGCCTGGTGGATCCGGTCGATGACGGGCAGGCAACCGGAAATGCCGCCCCATTTGGCCAGATCCGGCTGTACGACGTTCAGTGTCTTGCTGTTGATCATTGCCTCGAAGGCATCTGGACCGATGAGGTTCTCTCCGGCCGCGAGCGGGATGCTCGCATTTCCAGCTAGCTGCGCCCATTCCGATAGTGGGCGGTCCGCGCGCAGCGGCTCCTCCAGCCATCCTGGCGTGAACTCACTCAAGCGGCTGGCCATGCGCAGCGCGCCTTCCAGATCCCAGGCCTGGTTGGCGTCCAGCATGAGCTCGTTGCCTTGGGGCAGCCGGGCATGAACCGTCCTGACGTTTGCGAGGTCCCGCTCATCGCCGAAGCCCACCTTGAGCTTGAAGGCGCGATAGCCCTCCGCATGCTTGGCGAGCACCGTATCCTCGGGACGATCCGGGTTGATGCCGCTTGCGTAGACACGGACTACCCCTGAGGCGCCGCCCAGGAACTTCCAAAGCGGAACGCCCGCCCGGCGGGACAGCATGTCCCACAAGGCCAGGTCGATCCCGGCGATCACCTGCGAGATGGGGCCCGGCTCGCCGGACTGGATGGCAAGCACCGCGGTGCGCGCGCTCATGTGGGCATACGCCGCTACAGCCGAGGCGTAGGGCTGGCCGATGACCAGCGGCGCCACCACGGTTTCAAGCAGGCGGGCGCGGTGTTCCGCGCCGCAGGCGGGAAAGTTGCACCAGATCTCTCCCCAGCCCACCGCGCCGTCGGCGTCTTCTACCCGCACGAGCAGGGCGGGGCGGTCATGCATGGTGCCGAACGAGGTTTGTACCGGACGCTTGACGGGCCAGCGCAGGACGTAGGCCTCGACGCGCGCCAGCGTGAAAGGCCCGACGGCCCGGGACTGTTTGGCATTAGGGTTTGTCATGGCTTTAAGATGTTAAGTGCTGGTCTATAGTATGTTTAGCACTTAAGGATTGCAACTCAGGTCTAACCCTCTATACACACCATGCGCCTTCCGTCCTTCATCTCGCGTCCGCTGCTCATCGCGGCGCCCTGGCTATGCATCCTCGCGCTGTGGCTGGCGGTACGCGCCAGCGGGCTCGTCAGTCCCGCCCTGGTGCCTTCGCCTGCTGCGGTCATCGAAAAGTTCATCGAGCTCTCCAAGGATCGCCTGTGGCTGGACATCTGGATGTCGGCGCGCCGCGTCTTTACCGGGGTCGCGTTGGGCATCCTCGCCGCGGTGCCGGTGGGCTTTTGCCTGGGCTGGTATCGCGGGCTGCGGGTCTTTATCGATCCCGTCATCAACTTCTTCCGCGCGCTTCCACCGATCGCGCTGATTCCGCTGGTGATCGTCTACTTCGGGATCGGCGAATCGGCCAAGACCGTGATCCTGTTCTACGCCTCGTTCTTTGCCGGCGTCATCGTGATGTATGAAGGAATTGCGCAGATCAGCCCGATCTTCGTGCGCGTCGCCCGGACGCTGGGCGCCAATGACCTGGAGATCTTCGCCAAGGTCATCGTCCCGCTTACCGTGCCGCACATCCTGACGGCCATCCGGGTGGCGCTGGGCGTGGCCTGGGCCACGCTGGTGGCGTCTGAACTCATCGCGGCCCAGCAGGGGCTGGGGGCGCTCATCCAGAATGCGTCTTCGTTTTTCCAGCTGGACGTGATTTATGTCGGGATCATCTGCATCGGCCTCATCGCCATGCTGATGGACCTGGCCCTGAGGGCCGCAAGCCGGCGCCTGGTCGCGTGGCAAGACCGCATCGCCTGAGACCGTCCCGGACATCCAAGACCATGACCATGAGCACCCAACTGCGCAGCGTGGATACCGCCACGCCGAAGCCGTCCCAGGAACCGAAAGTCAGGATCCGGTTCGATAACGTCACGGTGGATTTTCCCACCGCCACCGGTCCGATGAGGGTGGTGGACGGCGTGACCCTGGACATCCGGGAGGGCGAGTTCGTGTCCATCATCGGCCCGTCGGGCTGCGGCAAGACGACCTTGATGAATATCGTGGGCGGATTCGTGCAGCCTACCACTGGCGCCGTGACGCTGGATGGGCAGCCCGTCACGGCTCCCGGGCCGGACCGGGGCGTGATCTTCCAGGAATACGGCGTGTTCCCGTGGCTCACGGTCCGCGGCAACATCGAATTTGGAATGAAGCTCGCGGCCAACAAGGTCAGCGCGCGGGAACGCGGCGAGATCTGCCAGCGCTATATGAAGCTGATGGGCCTGACCGACTTCGCCGATCACTTTCCCAAGCACCTGTCCGGCGGCATGCGGCAGCGGCTGGCGATTGCACGCGCCTACGCCGTCAAACCGCAGTTCCTGCTGATGGACGAACCCTTTGGCGCGCTGGATGCGCAGACCCGGACTGCCATGCAGGACCTCCTGCTCGAGGTGCTGCAGACCGAAGGCAAGACGGTAATGCTGATCACCCATTCGGTGGAGGAAGCCATCTACCTGTCGTCAAAGATCGTCGTGGTCACTGCCCGGCCTTCAAAGGTCCGCAAGGTGATAGAGGTGCCTTTCGGCTACCCCCGTTCGGAGCGGGTCCACGAGGACCCGCGCTTTGTCGAGTTGAGCCGCGAGATCCGGGCGCTGGTCATGTTCGAGTACGAAGCGCAGGCCCGCCAATCCGTCCGACCGACCGATTGAGCCCGCGTCAGCAGCCCCACAACAAGGAGACTCCATGAAGCTCGACCGCAGAACCATACTCAAGGCCGGCGTAGCCGCGTCCATCGCAGCAATCGCGGCGCCCGCCATTGGCCAGGCACGCAAGAAGCTGCGCGTGGGTTACCTGCATACACCCGCCGTCGACGGACACTTGTGGCTGGGCCTGCAGATGGGCAGCTACGCCAAGCATGGCCTGGAACTGGAGCCCATCGTCTTTACCACGGGCCTCGAGATCTTCCAGGCCATGATAGGCGGCAGCCTTGACGTGCTGGCCACCGGCGCAGTCGTTTCGAATTTCCCCGCCCGCGGCCAGGGCAAGGTCTTTCTTGTGAACGACATCGAGTACGGCACCGCCCAGCTCTGGGTCCGCGACGAGTCGATCAAGACCGTGGCCGACCTGAAGGGCAAGCAGATCTCCACGACCACGGGCACGACCGCCCATGTGTTCCTGGACCGGGCCTTGCGCGCGGCCAAGCTCGACCCGGGCAAGGACGTGCAGATCGTCAACCAGCGCATGGCCGATGCCGTGACCTCGTTTGTATCCGGGGCGGTCAGCGCCGTCGCGCTCTGGGTCCCGTTCGACACGATCGTCAGGTCCAAGGTCACCCAGGCACGCATGCTGATCGACGCATCCGCGTTCTATCCGGAGGCGGCGATCATGGGCGGATGGGCGGCCAGGAACGACTTCTACGAGACCCAAAAACCAGCCATCCTCAGTCTCATCGCCGCCTGGGGCGAGGCCAACGACGCCATTGTGAAAGCCCCGGAATCGGCCATGGAAACGCTGCAGAAGTCCCAATACAAGGATGTGCCGCTTGCCGAGTTCAAGGCGCAGTTCAAGCAGGCCAAGTACTTTTCCACGGCCGAGTGGCGCACCAAGTATGAGGATGGCTCCGTGACCCGCTGGCTGCAGCAAGTGACAGACTTCTTCGCGCAGGCCGGGAATATTCCGAATCCCGTTCCCGCGTCGCGCTACTTCGATCCTTCGGCCTATCTCGAGGCGATCAAGGCATGAGCATTGCGGCTGGCACGGGCTTTGATTACATCGTCATCGGCGGCGGCTCCGCCGGATGCGTGTTGGCCAATCGGCTCAGCCGCGATCCTGCCGTGCGCGTGCTGCTGCTGGAGGCGGGCGCGGCGGCGCACAACTTCTGGCTCAAGCTGCCGGTGGGCTACTTCAAGACCATCTACGATCCGCGGTTTTCCCGGCTGTTCCCGGTCGAGGCCCAGGCCGAGACCGGCAATCGCACCATCCTGTGGCCGCGCGGGAAAGCGCTGGGCGGTTCAAGCGTCATCAACGGTTTGTTGTATATCCGTGGGCAGCATGAGGACTACGATGATTGGGCCGATCTCGGCGCGACCGGCTGGGGCTATCGGGACGTACTGCCGTACTTCAAGAAATCCGAGCGCTACGACGCAGGAGAATCCGAGTACCACGGGGCTTCGGGTGAACTCCGTGTCTCCAACCTGCGCAATGAACATCCTTACACGGCTGCGTGGGTGGAAGCAGCGGTCGAGTCCGGTTGCCGGAAAAATGACGACTTCAACGGCGCGGAATCCGAGGGAGTCGGCCCCTACCAGCTGACGCTCGGCAGCCGTTGGCGTTGCGATGCCGCGACCGCCTTCCTGAACCCGGCCCGGTCACGGCCGAACCTGGTGATCGAGACCGGGGCCCATGTCACGCGCATCCTGATCGAGGGCGGCCGGGCGCTAGGCGCGGAATGGGTGCAGGATGGCCAACTGAAGCGGGCGATGGCGGACGCCGAGGTGGTGCTTGCCGCCGGCGCGCTGCAATCGCCCCAGGTGTTGCAGCTCTCCGGTGTGGGCGATGCGGCGCTGCTTGCCAGGCACGGCATCGCCGTCGCGGCGCATTCGCCGGAAGTCGGCCGCAACCTGCAGGACCATTACCAGGCGCGCGTCATCGTTAAATTGAAGCAGCGCATGTCGCTCAACGACGCGGTACGCAATCCGTTCAGTCTCGCCGGGATGGGGGCGCAGTGGCTGTTCCAGGGCAGGGGACCGCTTACGGTGGGCGCGGGCCAGGTGGGCGGGCTGGCGGCGACCGAGCACGCGGTGGACGGCCGGGCGGACATACTCTTCAATGTCATGCCGCTGTCGGTCGACAAACCGGGCGACCCGCTGCATCGGTTTTCTGGATTCTCCGCGTCGGCGACGCAATGCCGGCCCGATTCGCGCGGAAGTGTGGAGATCGTGGGCACGGATCCCTTGGCATCGCCGCGTATCATTTCGAACTACCTGACCGAGCCACGCGATGCGAAGGTCCTGGTCGCGGGGTTGCGCATGTTGCGCGATATCTACGCGCAGCCATCGTTCCGCGACCTGGTGACCGGCGACGAATACCTGCCGGGGAACGACGTGGCGACTGCCGCCGCCTTGGAGCAATTCGCCCGCAACAAGGGCGGCACGGTGTTCCATCCTGTCGGCACCTGCCGCATGGGCGGCGACGCTGGATCGGTGGTCGACGCGCGCTTGCGCGTTCGCGGGATAGAGCGCCTGCGGGTCGTCGACGCTTCGGTCATGCCCCGCATGGTGTCGACGAACACCAACGCCGCCGCCATCATGATCGGCGAGAAGGGCGCCGCGCTGATCCTGGAGGACGCGCGCGGCGCTGGCCGGCCGCAAGCGCGTGATATAGTCGCGGACACTTTGACGCCATGATTCTCGACACCGCCCAAGCCCCTCTGTACGTTCAACTTTCGGATCTGTTCCGGCAGCGGATCCTGAAGGGCGTGTGGAAGAACGGTGACAAATTGCCCTCGCTCGACGCGTTGGCCGAGGAGTTCCACGTGGCCAAGGTCACGGTGCGCCAGGCAATCGACAGGCTCACCCGCGACGGCTTGCTTTCACCGCAGCGGGGGCGCGGCACCTTCGTGACCGGGGAGCCCCAGGACAACCGTTGGTTCCGTGTCGAGACCACGCTCGAGAACCTGTCCAGCGTCTATCGGGATACGCACCCGACCATACTCAACATCGACGAGTCGACGCGCACGCCCTTGCTGAACGAGTCCGACGGCGTCGCCGCGGAGAAGTATGTCTTCATGCGGCGGATCCATACGCGCAACGGGCAGCCGTATTGCGTCATCAATATCTACCTGGATGCCGCGATCTTCGCAAAGCACCCCACGCGTTTCCGCAAGGAAACCGTCATCCCTATTCTGATGGGCATGTCCTCGGTGGATATCGTCTCCGCCCGCCAGGTGCTGACCATTTCGACGGCCGACGTCGAGGTGGCGCGGCATCTGGGCATCAATGTGAATGCGCCCGTGGCGGAAGTCCGGCGCGTGTTCACCGGACCGGAGCGCCGCGTCATCTACCTGGGCGAAGTGACGTATCGCGGCGATTTCGTGCGCATGGAAATCGACCTGAAACCGTGATGACGGAGAGGCTGCCCGTTGTGTCTACGCAGACAAGCCTGTCGTGCACCTGTCCCAGGTTTATCGGACGCCGGCCAGTCCCTCAATAGCGGCACGGGCGTGGCTGATGAACGCCGCGGTTTCGGCCTGATGCCGTTGCGCCAGATCGTCTTCCTCTTGCCCCAGATAGATCGCCCGCGCCTTGCCGAGGACGGCTCGATAGGGGGGCTCCAACCTTTCCAGCAGCCACGTCGCCGCCAGTTCCTTGGAGGCGATGTCGCCAGATACGGCCGTGTACCAGATGCGCGCCAGCGCGAGGATGATGTGTTTTTCATCGCCGGCCCAGTCTTCGGGTGAGTTCCACTGCGCGACGGTGTCGAGCAGCGCGCGTCTCAGGTCCTCGCGAGGCACGGCCTCGAATACCTGGTCGGCCTGCGGGCCGATGATGGAGATGCTGTGACCACGGGCCTTGGTGAGCAGGATGGCCAGGTCGGGGTCCGTCATGGGCGGTTCGATGACGCCCGCTTCCAGATCGGCACGCAGCCATTCGCCGAACTGGAGTTCGCGCCTGGCCGGGTGGCGCCAGGGCACGATGTGTTCACGCGCCAGTACGGTGACTTCCAGCGCGCGCAAGCTGGGCGAAGAGCCCGGCGAGGCGGATATGGTCAACAAGGCCATGGCCAGCGCGCGCAGCGCAGCCTCGCCGGGCGGCTGGGCCACGGTGACGAGCAGGTCGATATCGCTGTGGGGTTGCAGCCCGCCGTCCACGGCGGAGCCGAACAGGTGGATGGCGACGATGTCGGCGCCCAGGTGCCGTTCGATGAGGTGTCTGGCCGCGGCGACCTGTGAGGCGATGGCGGGAGTAATGAGAGGGAGCATGCATCGATAGTAGCCAAGATTGCAGGCAGCCGGCAGGGCGGAGGCGCACAGTCCGTGGCCGCGGGACCGGCACTGGTACTATGCCGGCGCAAGGTCCAAGTCCCGAGTCGGATGACCTCCACAAGTCCAAGGCAGGCACTCAGATGATCCGTTTACTGTTCCGAGCAGGCGCCCTGGCCGCAGGCGTTCTGATGGCAATGGCCAGCCAGGCGCAATCGTTTGCGCCTGCCCCCAATGTCGGAGGCTGGCGCCAGGTGTCGGACAGCCAGTTCGGCCGGCAATTCCATTTCTCGATGCTGCCCAGCGTGGCGGCCATCGGCAGCAACTGGGCGGTCTACGACTCCCGCGCGGGGAAGGTGGTGTGCTGCCTGGTGGTGGAAGGGCCGGAGGTTTCAGAGGAGCAGCTGGGTAGCGTCTATGACATTCCGGGCCCTTGGATCACCGATCTGACCAATGGCTGGAACCTGGACGCGGCGCCTTACCGGCCGCGCGTGCAGTTGCTGCGGGTCGACGGGGAGTTGCGCGACTACGAGTTCGCCGATGTCGGCGACGGGGTCGGCGGACTGCTGGTGCCCGACCATGCCGATGCGGCCGCAGCACGCACGCTGGAGATCGATGGTCAGCGCTATGCCGTGGAGCGCAAGGATACGGCGCTCGCCGACGATGATGGCGGCGTTTACACGTATAGCCTGCGCCCAGCCAATGGCGGCGCGCCGCTGAAGATCGAGGTTCCCATCGGAACCTATTGAGCAAGGGAGGCAGCGATCAGCGCATGAACCAGACCCTGCAAGTCGAGGACGCCCCGCTTACTGACGACGACATCCTGCTGCTGCGCAAATGCAGCCGCGGGAGACTGCTGATGGCCGGGTTCGGCGTCTTCGTGGTGCTGCTGCTGGCGCTTGCCGTGTTGACCTTTATCGCGCTTGGCCTGTCCGAGTGGCGCACGCTGGACTTCGGCGTGGGCGCGATACTGCTGGCGGCCATCACCGTGATGGGAGCGCTGGCGGTATTTTTCGGGCGCAAGCTGCTGCGCATTCCGCGAGGCTGGCGCAGCCTTGACCGGGCGCTCAAGGGACGGTTGGCCAAGCAGATCGTATCAGGCCGGCTGACCTCATTCGGTCCGGGCGGCTCGACGCCGGGCGTGTGCTACGGATTCGGTGAGCAGCGCGTGGAGGCAGCCTTGCCGTTCTGGAACGAGATCGCCAGCGACACCCGCAGCGGGCACGGGCCGGCGACGGCCGTGGGCTTGACGGATCTGCCCGTGCGCCTGCACCTGCTGACCTTGCAGCCAGACGCGCCTGCCGTGCTGTTGCGGGCGGAGTACCCCATGAGCGCGGAGTCCCTGGTCGCCGTGGAGGAGATCAGCGACGCCGACCGCGCCGCCGTGCGCCGGGAAGAGTTGGACGCGCGCAAGTTCATGCTCATATTTGCCCTGGTGCCGCTGGTGGGAGGGTTGTTTCTGCCGCCGCTGCTGTTCGTGGCCGCGATCTTCGCGATCCTGGCGATGTTGTTCGGCATGCGCAGCCGCAAATTGAAGCGAGGGATCTACAAGCATGGGGTGCGGGGCGTGGTCGAAGAGGCCGTGGTTTACCGGCTGCGCAGTCCCAATTCATCGATCGTCTCGCTGGTCCACAACTACCGTATCGGCGGCGTGATGTATCGGGTCGAGTACCTGGGCGACGTGGTTGAACCGGGCAGGCGCGTCGAGTTCGAGTTCCTGGATGCCGGCCTGAAGGGGCAAACCGGTTTGTTCTTCCGCGTGGACGGCGAGCCTGCGCAGGCGTAAATGCAACGGCGGGATTGCCATCAGTGGATTCCGCCAAGCAAAAGGAGAGTAGTGTGTCCGTACCCATAGACGTGTCCGGCGAGCCCGCAGGCTCGGTGAGCGAGGCAGGGCATTATCAGGTGAACCTGACCGCGGCGGGCAGCCACGTCTTCGCACGCGAAGCAGGGCGCGGCAATCTGATCATCGGCCCGGCCAGCATGGGCAAGAAGGCTGATCTGCACGTGGCTGGCGACGAGGCCATCAACTGGGCTGCATTTGAACCGTTCTCCACGCCTGCCGGCTCGCCGTGGCCGCGGCATATCGATTATTACGGCAACGACAGCGGTTTCTTCGGCTGGTCGCAGGATCGTGAAATCGAGCAGTTCAGCTGGGCGCCGGCATACTCAGGCAGGCGCGCCATCGACGCAGGCGCGGCAAGAATCGAGACGCTGCGCATCCGGCTGGACCAGGTGTCGGGGCATCTTGAAGCCAGGTTGCCTCAGATCCGTGACCTGGAGCTGTTTGGCGACCTGACGCGCGTTGCCGTGGCGGGCGAACTGCCCGACATGTTGTTGCTGCGGCCGGCGCTGGGGCGCCGGACTGGCGCGGCGCCTTACGCCTTGCCCGACCTCGGCCCGCTGCAGGAAGTGCGCGCGCTGGCGCTGCACGGCGCGCCGCTGGGGCAGCCCATTTCGCTGCAGGGAATCGATCGCTTTCCGGCGTTGGAGAGTCTGTCGCTCTGGGGCAGCTTCAGCGGCTGGGAGGCGCTTGCCCGCCTGCCGCGCCTGACGAGTCTGGAGATCCGGTTCACGCCCGATCTGGACGGCTTGCCGGAACTGGCCAGTTGGCCCGCGCTGGATAGGTTCATCGCCTACAACGTCGACGAAGCCGCAGGCAAGCGCTTGAAGGCGCAGATGAAGGCGCGGGAGAAGGTCCGCGCATGGGGCGGTTACAACTCCGTCTCCCAACTGCGCAAGCGGGAGTGGTGGCAAAGCGAATACGGCCGGCCATTCTCGGGCTGGAACAGCCGCATGGCGAAGTCGGCGAATACCGCCTACGACACGGCCCGGTCGGCGCTGGAAAGCGCAAGCAATGCCGCCGAGGTGCAAGCCGCAATCTCCGCCTTTGCCCGCCACTTCAACGGCATGAAGGGGATCGAGACCGCGGAGCGCGAAGACATAGGCGAGGCGGTGTGGCAGTTCAGCCAGCTTGCTCAGGTCGAACGGCTGGGTATAAGCGAAGCGCAGACGCAGCGCTGGTTCGACGAGGCGAGGGACTACTGAGACTTTGCTTCCCGCCCCGCGCCGCGGCCGGCGGGCGTGGATTGCTTCGCACAGGCTATTCTGGCAGTCGAACTCATTTTCGGAGCATCTCATGGAACCAAGAATCACGGTCATCACGCTGGGCGTCGATGATCTGGAACGATCGGTGGCTTTCTATCGCGATGGGCTGGGGCTGTCGACCGAGGGCATCATCGGCAAGGAGTTCGAACACGGCGCGGTCGCGTTCTTCGACCTGCAGAATGGCGTGAAACTTGCCGTCTGGCCGCGCGCGAGCATGGCTGCCGACACGGGCATTGCGTTGCGACCGGGCGGCTCTCTGGAATTCACATTGGGACACAATGTGCGTTCCAAGGGCGAGGTGGACGCGGTGATGCTGCAGGCCAGCGGCGCGGGCGCCAGCGTGGTCAAAGCGGCGGGCGACACCTTCTATGGCGGCTACGCGGGCTACTTCATGGATCCGGACGGACATTTGTGGGAAGTGGTCTACAACCCTCAGATGCTGCCTTAGGAATAGTTGCGTATCGCTCTGTTACGGTGGTGCGAGGCCGCTTCCTTTAAGCTGCGCCGGTCTCAATTGTGATGGAGCTGGCGCATGTTCAAGCCCTTGATTTCCGTGGCGTCGATGATTGCATTGCTGGGGGCGGGTGGCATGGTCCGGGCCCAGGACCTGATCCTGCCTTCCATTCCCGAAGCGACGGATGCGATCGTCGACATGCTGGCGGACACGGGCATGCCCCGGCCGTCCAAGGTCAAACTGGGAACCTGCATTCCGGCGGTCGATGCCACGTATCCGGGCCAGGTCGCCTGCACGGTCGCGGTGACCTTGGGGGCCGCGGTCAGCGAGAACCAAATGGACTTCTACAAGCAGGACGGCAAGTGGAAAGCGCAGCCCAGCGTTTCCCAGGATAAGCTGCCGTTTCCTGATCCCAAGCTGGATTGAGAACGACCTCCGGCGTAGACCCATGTCGTGATCGAGGAAGTGGACACGGAAAAATTGGGGCTTCGCCGGGCACACGATAGCGGCGATCCGGGAGGGGCGGGGGCGTTGCCGGACGTCGATCCGCAGAGCGGCCGCTAGGAGGCCGGCCACCGGCCGCGGCGTTGAGGTGTGCTGTGATGCGTGCGTCAGGCGGCCTGGCGCTGCCGGCTCATGATGCTCGTGGCCACCGCCTCGGCGATCTTGATGCCGTCCACGCCCGCCGACAGGATCCCTCCGGCATAGCCCGCGCCTTCGCCCGCCGGGAACAAACCCTCGGTGTTGATGCTTTGCAAGGTTTCGTTGTCGCGCTTGATGCGTATCGGCGATGAAGTGCGGGTTTCGACGCCCGTGAGCACGGCGTCGTGCATGCCGAAACCCTTGATGGTCTTGTCGAAGACCGGCAGCGCCTCGCGGATGGCGGTGATGGCGAACTCGGGCAGGGCGGTCGCCAGGTCGGTGAGATGCACGCCCGGCGTGTAAGACGGCAGCACGGAGCCGAATTCGGTCGAGGCCTTGCCCGCGATGAAATCGCCGACCAGCTGACCCGGCGCGCTGTAGTCGCGGCCGCCCAGTTCGAATGCCTGGGATTCCCATTGGCGCTGGAAATCCACGCCCGCCAGCACATGCTCGGGATAATCGACTTCGGGCGAGATGCCGACCACGATGCCCGCGTTGGCGTTGCGTTCGTTGCGCGAGTACTGGCTCATGCCGTTGGTGACCACGCGGTTGGGTTCGGATGTGGCGGCCACCACGGTGCCGCCCGGACACATACAGAAGCTGTACACCGAGCGTCCATTATTGGCGTGATGCACCAGCTTGTAATCCGCCGCTCCCAGGATCGGATGGCCGGCGTTGGGGCCGAAGCGGGCTTTGTCGATCAGCGATTGCGGATGCTCGATGCGGAAACCGATAGAGAACGGCTTGGCCTCCATGAACACGCCCTGGTCATGCAGCATCTGGAAGGTGTCGCGCGCGCTGTGGCCGATGGCCAGCACGACGTGGTCGGCCTCGATATGCTCGCCGCTGGCCAAGGTTACGCCGGTAATCCGGCCATTTTCCCGGTGCAGCGTTTCGGCCTTGCTGGAGAACCGGACCTCGCCGCCCAGCTTGGTGATGGTGTCGCGCATGACTTCGACCATGCCGACCAGGCGGAACGTGCCGATGTGCGGCTTGCTCACGTACAGGATCTCTTCCGGCGCGCCGGCCAGCACGAATTCCTTGAGCACTTTTTCGCCGTAGTGCTTGGGGTCCTTGATCTGGCTGTACAGCTTGCCGTCGGAGAACGTGCCGGCGCCGCCTTCGCCGAACTGCACGTTCGATTCCGGGTTCAGCACCCGCTTGCGCCACAGGCCCCAGGTGTCCTTGGTGCGCTCGCGCACCGCCTTGCCGCGTTCTAGGATGATGGGCTTGAAACCCATCTGCGCCAGGACCAATCCGGCAAACAGGCCACAGGGGCCGGTGCCGATGACGATGGGGCGCTTGTCCAGGTTGGCGGGCGCCTGGGCGACGAATTTGTATTCGGTATCTGGCGTGGGCTTGACGTTGCGGTCGTCGTGAAAGCGCTGGAGCAGCGCCGCTTCGTTTGCGACGTCGATATCCAGCGTGTAGATCAGCAGGATGTTGTGTTTCTTGCGCGCGTCGTAGCTGCGAGATGCCACGGTGTGGCTGCGCAGGTCGCTGGCCGGAACGCCTAGTTTCTTGAGAATCGCGGCAGGCAATTCTTCGGGCGTGTGATTCAACGGCAGCTTGATTTCAGACAGTCGCAACATGCAGGGATCCAGACAAAACGGGCGAGCACAACGTCGCCAAACGCGGATTGTACTGGACCGCAGGCAGGCGGCGGGGGAGCAATTGGCGCCGGCTCAGGGGGCTGGCGGGCCGGCCCGCGCGTCGCGCCGCACGGACTGAGGCGGCATGCCGAAGCCGCGCAGGAAGGCCTCGCGCAGGTGGCGCCGGTCGCGGAAACCGGTCTCCCTGGCCACCACTTCCAGCGGGTGGCGGCTGCTTTCTATCATGAGGCGCGCGGCCTCCAGCCGCAGTCCCTCGATGGCTTTTGCGGGCGACTGGCCGGTTTCGGCCGTGAACACGCGGCTGAACTGACGCGGACTCAGGCTGGCGGCCTGGGCCAGATCCTCCACGCTCAGGGGCTGGGCGAGGTTGCGGCGGGCATGTTCCAGCGCTTGCTGGATGCGATCGGATTTGGGCGCAAGCCTGAGCATTTCCGAGTGCTGCGATTGGCCGCCCGAACGGCGCTGGTGCATGACCAGGCGGTGCGCCACCGAGCGCGCGATGTCGGCGCCCAGGTCCTTTTCCACCAGCGCCAGCGCCAGGTCCATTTCCGCCGTCATGCCGGCGGAGGTCCAAGCCGGCCCGTCGGCGATGTAGATGCGGTCGGCCTCGACCTGCACGCGCGGGTGGCGCTGTTGCAAGGCGTCGGCCCAATGCCAGTGCGTGGTGGCGCGCCGCCCGTCCAGCAGGCCGGCGTCGGCCAGCAGGAAGGCGCCGGTGCACAAGCCGGCGACGCGGCGCGAGCGGGGCGCGAGTTTCTCCAGCAGCCGGTTCAGTTCGGGCGCCACGGGCCTCGAAAGGGGCGAAAGCACGCCGGTCACCAGCCAGGTGTCGGCCTGGCTGCGGGCGGTGAGCGGCTGGGCCTGCACCGTCAGGCCCGCCGACGCGCGCACTGCGCCGTCCAGGGCATAGCTGTCCAGGGCGTAGAAGGGCTCGCGCGCCACCACGTTGGCAAGTTCGAACACGGCCTGCGTGCCCAGGCCAATGATCTGGAAGCCTTCGGGAAGTATGTAACCGATGCGGTGCATGGGGGCCGTCCTTGCGGATTTATGTCGCGGGTGTTTGTCCTGATTAATGACTATATACGTCATTTACGCCATTTACGGCAAGCCGCAACATGAATCCCGTCGCAATCACCTTTCCTGGAGCCTCACCATGGCACAAACCCAACCCGGCACCGCCCTCGTCACGGGCGCATCCAGCGGCATCGGTGCGCTGTACGCGGACAAGCTGGCGCAGCAGGGCTACGACCTGATTCTGGTCGCTCGCAACCGGGAGCGCCTGAACTCCCTGGCCAACGACATCAGCACGCGCACCGGCCGCGCCGTCGAGGTGCTGCCCGCGGACCTGGGCGACCGCGCTTCGCTGGCGCGCGTGGAAGAGCAACTGTGCCAGGACGCCAGCATTACCTTGCTGGTGAACAATGCCGGCATCGGCACGCATACGCCGCTGCTGCAAAGCGACGTGGAGCAGATGACGCGCATGGTGGAACTGAACGTCACCGCGCCGATGCGGCTGACCTACGCGGCCGTGCCGGGTTTCGTGACGCGCGGCCGGGGCGCCATCATCAATATCGCTTCCATCGTGGCCATCGCGCCCGAGGTCTTGAACGGCGTCTATGGCGGCAGCAAGGCTTTCGTGCTGGCGTTCAGCCAGTCGCTGCAACACGAGCTGGCCGGGACCGGCGTGCAGGTCCAGGCGGTGCTGCCCGGCGCCACCGCCACGGATTTCTGGGCCATCGGCGGCCGTCCGGTGGAAATGCTGGACCAGCGCATCGTGATGCGCGCCGAAGACCTGGTCGATGCTGCCTTGCTGGGCTTCGCGCGCGGCGAGAAGGTCACGATCCCCTCGCTGCATGCCGGCGAGGAATGGGACGCCTACGAAGCCGCGCGCCAGACCATGGCGGGGCACCTGTCCAGCAATACCGTTGCGCAGCGCTACGCGGCGGCGGCCTGACCATTCTTGAGGACTGAACCATGAAAGCTGTCATTGCCGCCTATGCGCGCTCGCCTTTCCACTTTGCCCGCAAGGGCAGGTTGGCCAGACTGCGGCCCGACGCCTTGGCCGCGCAGGTGGTGCAGGGCCTGCTGCGGCGCACCGATCTGGATCCGGCGCTGCTGGAGGATGTGATTCTCGGCTGCGCCTATCCGGAAGCCGCCCAGGGCAACAACCTGGCGCGCATCGTCGGCCTGCTTGCCGGCCTGCCGCAGGAGGTGGGCGGCATGACCGTGAACCGCTTCTGCGGTTCGTCGATGCAGGCGGTGCACATCGCGGCGGCCCAGATCGAGGCGGGCATGGGCGAGGCTTTTCTCTGCGTGGGCGTGGAGTCGATGACGATGGTGCCGCAGGGCGGCTTCAATTTTTCGCCCAATCCCGAACTGCTGGCGACCAGCGACGCCTACCTGTCCATGGGCGAGACGGCGGAAAACGTGACGCAGCGTTGGAACGTCAGCCGCACGGACCAGGAACTGCTGGCGCTGCAATCCCACCGCAAGGCCGCCGCCGCGCGCGAGCAGGGGCTGTTGGCGGCCGAGATCGTGCCCATCCACTTGCCGGACGGCGAGGTGGTCGATGCCGACGGCTGCATCCGCCCGGGCACCACGCTGGAGGCATTGGCGGGACTCAAGCCCGCGTTCCGCGCCGATGGCGCGGTCACGGCGGGCACCTCCTCGCCGCCGAGCGAGTGGCGATCGACGAAGGCTTCGAC
>LNAP01000439.1_pt1 | contig 46801 bp, 40 predicted proteins | sample 602601 | NCBI WGS metagenome assembly LNAP01 (sample SAMN02440304, study PRJNA202911) | soil metagenome | biome: Subtropical and temperate rainforests or woodlands; isolation source: soil samples (1 kg each in a 20% v/v slurry with milli Q water) were... ...
TCCACGAACATCAGTAGCAGCTCCCGACCGGAGGCGAACCCTGCACCGACAATGACGCCGACAAATGCGCCGGCTATTTTCAGACTTTCTTTCATGACGACTTCCCTCAAATTATTGTTGTTATCGCTCAGGGGGGAAGGCCACTGCTCATGGCCTACCGGGGCATCGCTCTGGCAAACGGCAGGGGTGGATCAACGGGCGCCGACCCATGCCTGGACTTCGATCTCGACATCGACGCCCAAGGCCAATTGGGCGCCGCCGACCGTGGAGCGCACCGGGAAGCCACCGTCGAAGTGGCGCTTATACACGTCGTTGAAACCCGCGAAATGCTGCATGTCCGACAGCCACACGGTGGCCTTGATCACCTGCTCGAAACTTGCTCCGCATTCGGCCAGGGTTTCGCCGATGCGGGCCATGGCCGCCTCGGTCTGCTCGCGGATATCACCGAGCACCACTTCGCCCAGAGGGTTCATGGGGACTTGCCCGGAGAGGTACAGGAAATCACCGACCCGAATGGCCTTGGAGAACGGGTAGGGCAGGTGGCTGGGGTAACGTTGGAAAGTGTCAGACATGCTATGCACCTCGTTGGGGGGATGAATTAACGCAAGCGGCCAGGGGCCAGGCGTTGTGGCTCGACGCCCTGGTGGCGCAGGGTCTCGGGAAGGGGAAGATCGAGTAATTGGCTGCAGGCCAGTTGCGATACACCGGCTGCAGACTGGATGCCGTAACCGCCCTGTGCCGCCAGCCAGAAGAAGCCTTCGCAATGATTGTCCCAGCCGACCACCAGGTCACCGTCGCCGACGAATGAGCGCAGGCCGGCCCAGCTATGGCGTGGGCGGCGAATGGTCAAGGAGGTGGCGGCCTCGATGTGATAGATGCCGGTGGCGATATCCAGCTCTTCGGGCATTACATCCTGTGGCGGGACAGGATCGGCATTGGCCGGTGAGCCCAGCAATTGGCCAGCGTCGGGTTTGAAGTAGAAGCTTTCGTCGATACCGATCACCGCTGGCCAGCGGGAGAAGTCCGTGTTTTCGGGGCCGTCGAAGGTAAAGGCGGAGCGTCGGCACGGTTGCAACCCAACGGGCGGCACGCCGCACTGCTGTGCGACCTGATCGGCCCAGGCGCCTGCGGCATTGACCAGGTGGCGCGCGCGCAGTTGGCGGCCGTCGGCCAGTATCAGGTGCCATTGAAGGCCTTCGCGGGTGGCGACATTCAGTTGGGCATCGCAGTGCAGCACCCCGCCGGCCCGCCGCATGGCCCGCAAAAAGCCCTGGTGCAGCGCATGCACGTCGAGGTCGCGGGCATCGGTCTCGAGCATCGCCCCGGCAACCGCCTCGGGGCGCAGGCACGGCACCAATGCCAGGGCCTGCTCGGTATCAATCAATGACACGTTGCCGGCCTGCGCCCAGCTGGTGGCGAAGGCTTGTTGCAGCAGGGATTGCTGCTCTTGGCCGGCGATGTACAGGCAGCCGCGCGGTTCCAGGAGTGCATGTTCGGTGAACGCGGCGGGCGGCTGCTCATAGAAGCCTCGGCTGGCGCGGGTCAGGGCCTGGATCTGTGGCGTGCCATAGCTCTCCATGAACATTGCGGCAGAGCGCCCGGTGGCGTGGTAACCCGGCTGGCTTTCACGTTCGAGCACCACGACACTGGCCTGGCCGGCCAGGCGATAAGCCAGGGAGGCCCCCGCAATACCACCGCCGATGATGGCGAAATCGAAACATTCGCTGTTGGGCACTGCGAGTACCTCCTGTCTCTGGGGAAGGGACGACATGCCCTTTCCTGTGTTTTTATAATTCTCAGATAAGAGAAATGTAAGATATGAGAATTTTCCAGTCAACCCACAACCATGAGGTATTATTCCTGCCCATGCCCTGGCTCAGCTCCAGGCACCGTTTTTTGTACGACAGAGAGCCTGCATGAGTTCCGATTGCGCCTCGGGTTCCACAACCCATCCCTTGATAGATCGCGCCCAGGTTGGCGCCCGCCTGCGTGTGATCCGCAAGCACCAGAAGTTGACGCTCAAACAACTGTCCGAGCGCTCAGGCGTGGCTTTGTCGACCTTGTCGAAGATGGAACTGGCGCAGGTGTCGGTCAGTTATGAAAAACTGGCGGCTGCGGCGCGGGCCCTGAATATAGATATTGCCCAGCTGTTCAGCCCGACCAGACAAGGTGTCAGCGCCCAACAGCCTACGGTGGTCAGCACCGCCATCGACGGTGCGGCCGGCTACAGCACGGGCAATTATGACTATCACCCGATGGCCGGGGATTTCCCCGGGCGCAGCATGACGCCCATGTATGCGCGGATCTATGCGCGGGAACTGGGTCAATTCGAAGACTACATCCGGCACCCTGGGCAAGAGTTCGCGGTCGTCCTGTCAGGCCGCGTACGCATTCAATTTGAAACCGGTGAATCCCTTAGCATCGGCTGTCGTGAGACGGCCTATTTCAATAGTGCAATCGGCCATATTTACCTGGCGGAAGGCGAGGATGGCACCGCCGCCGAAGTGATGGTGGTGATGTCGGAGTCCTGAGGCGCCAAGGCGTTTTTGGGCAGTGACCTCTACCGGTGCCCTGCAGTGATTGCCTGGTCTTTGGAGTAACACCGGATCACCCGCAGGGCGGTAAAAATGGCAACGCCGGGCGCGACCGCAAACACACCGAACAGCCAGCCGGCAGCATTGGCCGTGCCGGCGATGCCTGCGGGATGCGTAAGGCCGGCAAGGTTTGCCACCATGCCGGCGAGGGCCGCACCGAGGGCGGTGGCGAACAGTTGCACAGTAGTAATCGACGCGCCTGCCAAGTCCTGCTCGCTGGCAGGCGTCACCTGAAATACCCGGGTCAGCAAATGCGGCCACGCCAGCCCGACGCCAAACCCGACGGCGACGAGCGCCAGGCAGATCGGCGTGACCGTCAGCCAGCCACCGCTACTTTCGACGCGAATCAAAACGGCCAGTGCAGCCATGCCCGTCAAGCCAAGGATTGGGCCGGCAAGGATCGCGCGCCTGATGCCTTTGCCGCGCGCCCCGGAACTTGCGATTGAGCCCAGCGTCCATCCGCCCGCCATAAGCGCCGCGAGGTAGCCGGCGGCGAGCGGCGATTGATGGTGCAGGACCTGCAGGAAAAGTGGCACGAAGATCTCGCCACTGGTAACGGCCACCGCAAGCAAGGACAGGGTTGCATACAGCACTCCCAGCGCGGAGGTGATCCTGAAGGCGCCCGTTGGCAGCAGTCGATGGCGGGCGCGGCTTTCTGTGACTATCAGCAGGCCAGTCAGGAGCGCGGCGGCACCCAGACCGGCGATGTTCCAGGCGAGTGTTGACGAGACGCTGGCGGCTGAAACCGCGAGCACGGCCGACGTCAGGAACACCAACTGGGCCAGAGGGAGCGGCAAGCGTTGTGATCTGATGGCGTTGCGTTTGGGCAACACCACGGTAGCCAACAGGGCGAACAACGCGGCGACAGGGATGAGCGACCAAAAAGCCGCGCGCCATACGCCGAGTTCAGCGAAGACGCCACCGACCGCCGGGCCGATCAGTGTGGCCACTCCCCACATGCCCGACACCAACGCCATCGCTCGCGGCCACAAGGTTTCATGGAACACCAGGCGGATCATCGCGTAAGAGAGCGCGAACAGAAAACCGCCACCCAACCCCTGGATCAGACGGCCGGCCAGCATCACGGGCATGGATGGGGCAAACGCACAGATCAGCGCACCGGCTGCAAACACCAGCGTGGCGAGGGTGTAGGCGCCGCGTGCCCCCAAGCCGACCAGGAGCCTGGCTGACAATGCTGAGCCAAGGATCGAGGCGGTGACGAACAGTGTGGTGTTCCACGCGTAGTAGTCGATACCGCCGATGTCCCGGACAACTGAGGGCAGGATCGTAGTCGCAATGTAGACGTTGATCGCGTGGAGCACGACGCCCCCTGCCAACGCCAGGGAGCGCACGCCATTGGCGCCAGAGAGGAGGGTGGCCCAACCTGCATTTGGAGGATCATCGACCTCTGGTACCGGTTGCGAACGTTGATCTGGTGAGGTGTGGTGGGTATTCATAGGGAGGCCACGTTGCGATTCAGGCACTCCTTATAAAACCTCAAGTAAGGTTCAGGTCAAGACCCAGGTCAGCCTCCATCTCCGAGTACAACTGGCCTTTCAAAAGACCTTGCAAGGGATAGCCCTGTGGGCAAAAGCCCATCAATGTGCATCCACCAGACGCTGCAAGGCGCCATCACGGATCGCAAGCACTTCAAATAGTCCCAGGGCACGCAGGGCCGGCAGGCTGTCGATCAGGTCCTGCTCGGCAGCGCTGCGCGCCGCGGGCGTGGAGGTAGGGGCGGTCCACACTCTGGCGTTGATCAGGAAGGCGCCAACGCTGCCTTTACGAATCATGACGCCGTTGCGTTGTACCTGGTTTTTGTCATCGGGCAGCATATCTTCTGCACGCATGGTGTTTCCTCGCGAGGTCTTGAAGACCTTGACTATAAGGGCGTAGTGTTGGCTGATTTACGTTATTGAAGACAATCAATAACCCAATAAGGCCACTCATGCCAACTGCCTTGATTTCCCCCGCCGAGGCCTCCTCGGCCGAGGATCCGTTGATTGTTGCAGTGATCCGCAAGGAGCTTGAACCACGGGTTACCGAGCGCCACTGCCATGCGCGGGGCCAGTTGCTTGGCGCAACGTCGGGCCTGCTTTCGGTGGATGCCGGCACCAGTCAGTGGGTGGTGCCTGCGACACATGCCGTGTGGATCCCACCCAATATCTCCCACGGCGTGCGTTCCCATGGGCCGTTTGCCGGGTGGAGCGTTTACGTGCGCGAACTGGCGTGCATTGATTTACCTGAAACGCCATGCATCCTGGCAGTGTCCGGGATTTTGCGAGAAGTAGTTGCCCGTGCCGCCGGGTGGGGAGCCAAGCCTCTGGACCAGGCGCAGTCGCGTTTGGCCGGTGTAGTGCTTGATGAAATACAGACTCTGCCCCGGGTGGCCCTGGGTTTGCCGATACCTCAGGACGCCCGGTTGCGCAAGATTGCCCAGGCGCTGTCGGATCACCCCGATGACGAGCGTGGCCTGCCTGCCTGGGCGACCTGGGTGGGGATGGCACCGCGCACGCTGACACGGCGCTTTGTGGTGGAGACCGGTTTCAGCTTTACCGAATGGCGTCAGCGGGTGCGCCTGCTAAGGGCCCTGGAAATGCTTGCGGCGGACATGTCGGTCACCCGTGTGGCCCTGGAATTGGGCTACGAAAACGTCAGCGCTTTTATTGCTCTGTTTCGTCGCACGTTCGGTGTTACACCGGGTCGCTACTTTGCAAACTGCCTTTGAGGCCGGGCGCGCCCTAGCCGGGATCCGATCCAATACGAGCGACCTGTCAGATTCCGTCACGGCCTACGCGGCATGGGGGCCGCGCGATGGGAGTAACAACGCGCTGATCAACTCCAGCACCCTGATCAACGATGTGGGTGACATCAGTTCTTCGGCGAGTAGCTCGACCCGCAGCGGCACCCAGCAATCCGGTGAAGTAGGCCTGAAGGGCAAATTCCAGACCGGACCTGTGGGCCACGCCTGGACCCTCGCTACCACCCGTTTCACCTCCGACAACAGCTTCAAGGACGCCAGGGCCGGTATTCCCGGTACCACCCATTTCGACAACCTGGACTTTGGCGACACACCGACCTTCCCGGGTTATGGCGTGACCACCTCGCAGACCCGCGCGACCCTGGGCAGTTATGCGCTGGCCGATACCCTGTCTTTCGCCGATGACCGCGTGCAATGGACCGTGGGCGCCCGCCGCCAGCGCGTGGAAAACACCACCGAGAACTTCGGTGACCGGGCGTCGAATGCGTGCGACGCTGCTGGCTATTTCGGGATGAGCTCAAGCGCCGACGTCACGAACCCACCCGGGCTCAAGGGCAATGGTTCACTCGGGTGGTGAGTGGTTACTTCAATTACCACGCGGTGCCAGGAAACTTGAAGCTATTGAGTGGCTTCAGGAAGGCCATATGCCGATACTGGCGTCAGGCTCTCGGGCGACGCAGCCAGCGAAATCGGCTGCAATGGTCTCGCTTCGGGTTGCTCACAGATCACTACATACCGAGCCCAAAGAATGCACACCCGTATCCTGAGGATCGCTTCGCGTCACGCACCCAAGGCAGGAGCCGTATGCGGTAGTTCCGCACGTACGGATCTGTGCGGGGGGTGGCAGGCAACTGCCATCCCTGCCGCGACCTGTTCATCTATGCGGCCGCAGATGTGAAACTTCACTCGTCCGCTGTGTCGGCAGTCACGCCATCCGCACGTTCCCAAGCCTACTGGCGACGGGCAAGACAGGATTGTTTGGAGCTCAGTGTGATGACACGAAGGGCGACGGGATTGTCGGTGCCGGCAACGCATAAGCCTGCTTCATCCACGCCACCTCCGCTATCGGCGTGCGTCCGAAGAGGCGCTTGAAATCGCGGCTAAATTGCGAAGCACTTTCATACCCCACCAGAAATGCCGACTTGGCCGCTGTCAGGTCGTTACGCAGCATCAGTAATCGCGCTTGATGCAACCGCGTCGACTTGAGGTACTGCATAGGCGAGGAATCGGTCACCTTGCGAAAATGTAGATGAAAGTTAGGCACGCTCATCTGCGCTTCCTGGGCGAGTATTTCTACATCCAGATGCTCGTGGTAACAGCGGTGGATTTTGTGAATGGCGCGCGTCACCTTGCCGAACTGACCCTGCTGGGCGATAGCCGCGCGTAGGGTGCCGCCTTGTTCGCCAGTGAGGATGCGGTAGTAGAGTTCGCGCAACATCGCTGGCCCGAGGATTTGCGCGTCGGTGTAGTCGCCCATGACTTCCAGAAAACGCAGGGTCGACTGGCGCAGCGGTTCGTCCATGGGCGAGGCGTACATACCCATAGGTTGAGCCACGCGGATGTTCCATACCTCATCTACCTGCTGAATCAGCTCGCCGGCCAGATTGAAATCCAGACGTATGTACACCGCCAGCATTGGCTCCGCCTCGCTAGCGTCGGTCTCCATTGTAAAAGGTACTGGCACTGAGACCACCAGATAATGCTGGGCGTCATAGATGTAAACCTCATCACCCAGATAGCCGCGCTTCTGCCCCTGACAGAGGATGACGATGCCCGGTTCATATAGAACCGGCGTGCGCTTCAGCGGCCGGTTGGAACGCAGAAAACGCACATCATCCAGCGGACTCAGGTTGTAACCCTCCAGCGGTGCAAGCTGGCCCATCAACTGCACCATACGCGCAGTGCTCGGGTTCTTGGGTTTCGGCATCGATTGCACGTTCTCCACTTTTATGCTCAGCCGTCCGTGGAACAGCTCAGCGCTTCCCATTGCTCAATACTCTCCGCCGTCCGGTGCAACTTGTCACGCACCAGAGCCAGGGCGTCGCTGCCCAGCAGCAGTTGAGCCGGCGGGTTAGGGCTGGTGATAATAGTCATCATGGCGCGTGCGGCTTTCTGCGGGTCGCCCAGTTGAAGGCCGCTTTTTTCCTCACGTGCTTTTCGCACCGGGTCGAAAGTCGCATCGTAGTCACTGATGCTGCGCGGCGTACGCTGCATCGAACGACCTGCCCAGTCCGTTCGGAAAGACCCCGGCGCCACGGCCGTTACAAAAATATTGAAGGGTGCAAGCTCCTTGTTCAACGTATCAGAGATGCCCTCCAGGGCAAATTTGCTGCCGCAGTAGTAAGCAATACCTGGCATGGTGATATAGCCACCCATGGACGTGATATTGAGGATATGCCCCGCCCGTCGCTGGCGAAAAAAGGGCACAAACGCCTTGGTCATCGCCACCGCGCCGAATACATTGACGTCGAACTGACGGCGCATTTCCTCCAACGACGACTCCTCGAAAACCCCTTCGTGCCCATAACCCGCGTTGTTAACCAGCACGTCCACCGGGCCATACTGATCCTCAACAGCGGCGACGACGGCTTCGATGGCATTAAAGTGGGTAACGTCCAGCACCACGCCATGGGCTCTCTCAGGCAAGAGTGCCTGGAACGTTGCCAGAGAGGATTCGCTGCGAACAGTGCCGATCACTCGATGGCCCTGAGCGAGAGCTTCCTTAGCCAGGGCCTGGCCAAAGCCGCTACTAACGCCCGTGATAAAAATGGTTTTGTCTGCACGCATGGGGCGCACTCCTGAATATATAAGGTCAGGCTATGCTAGGGCGGGGAGTGGTTGGGAACTATGCCTGATTCGATTTTAGTATTGCCTGATTCTATCGGAGTGATCGGCGAGCAACCTGAAATCTGGTGGCAAAAAACGAGGCCAAAGGAAGAAAAACGACGGGCTTATTTACCTGCTCTAATCTCTGCTTCGTGTCGCGAGTGGTTTTTCGGTAACGCTGATGTGCATGCGGTCTGGCCGAAGGTGCCCATGAATGTGAGAGTGACAATGCATTTGGAGTGCTGTCAGCCATCAGCCTGGATCATTGGCCTATCCGCCGAGAGAGCCGTAAGAAGGTCATCGTGATCGAGGCCAGAGGGTTGAGAGATTGGCAATGTATGACAAGCGGAATCTCCCTCGCCTTGAGGTCAATCAGTACGAACAGGCCGATCCCAAACGATTCCCTTGGGTAGTGCGCATGCCTGTAGCGGGGGTGCTCCAGCCGGAAATCGTGCACCGATGATTTCGCTAAAGTTCTCTTGGCGCTTAGCGACACACTGATGCTTAGGCAAGATTGCGGGCAGTGGGGGCATCCTTTTCAAACCATCCAAAGCATGCCCTCAGATTTGCACCCCAATGTAGCAATCCACTGGAAGTGAATGAAGCTCCATGGTCTGTGAAAAGGCAAAAATGATCAGAAGAACTGCCTGTCCTACGAGGCTTAAAGACTCTCAGGATCCCCCAAAAACATTTTGACTTGGCTCTAGGACGGTGTTTCCAGGTCGAACGAGTTTGTTTCTGCCCCCACTCGCACCGAATACGCGAATGAATGCGAAGGGCGGCTTCCGACGAACTCCAGTGTGGCAGTGGCTGGTACTCAGTGTTTTTCTCCCGCGGGGATCGTTGCCTCCAGGCCCAAGCTGTTGAGGTAAGGAGTCGAAAGATAACGCCGACTTACGCGGTCTCCGCTAATCGTTCACTGAGCATTTCTCCCTGGTGACGATGCCCTAGAACCTCGTAACCGACTACTGTGATGATAGGCGCAAACATGAGCACGACCAGGCACACTACGATGCTCATGCCCAACATAGCTGCGCCGATCGCAACCGCGATGACCACAACGGTCGCCAGCAAGAGCCATACGTGCAGTAGGTCAAAGTGGCGCACTAGAAAATAATGAAGCGCGTAAATCAGCCCAAGAAAGATCGCAAGCGGAATAGCTGTGGCGAGCAGAGCCGGTAGCACTCCAATGTGGGCTTTGTTCTCGATAAAGTTCGCCGCGACGTCCAGTCCCGCACCCGTTGCGACAATCGAGGCAATAATCAGTATTTGCCCATAGCTCCATACGAAAGCGCGCGAGCGATAAGCGTGCAGCACGTTAGCCGATGGCAGAATTGAATAGACCCACCACATTCCAAAGGTGATTCCGACACCTGCAACGCAGGCCAGTGCCGTTTCAGCCGTCCATCCCACATGCTCCATTTCCGCAGACAGGGCTGCGACCGTCCCCACCAACCCTTCGCCCAGGGCAATAATTGCGAACAAGCTGTAGCGCTCTGCAATGTGCTCCGCGTGCCACGGCGTGCCGCCGTCCCTGCGTTCCGCCAATATCGGACCTGCAAACTCGACTAGAAACCACAAAAAAAACAGTGTGATGGTGACGTCTATCGAAAGAGGAAAAATGAAAAGTGCTATCCAGCCGAGTTGCGCCACCGCGATCGCGACAGCGTAAGTGATGCAGGCGCGGCGCCTTGAAGGGTCTTGTTTCGCTGCTCGCAACCACTGAAATATCATCGCAATGCGCATGATCACGTAGCCCAGTACCATAACTGAAGCATCCAGCTGGTGACCCTCCTATATTGAGGAGAACAGCCGTGGCAATCCGATCGCCAGCACGAGGACACCAGCCATCTGCACCATTGTGGTAATGCGAAAAATCCAATCGTCAGTATCGTAGGCTGATGCGAACCACGAGAAATTGGTCCAAGCCCAACAAATGCAAAAGCTCGCGAATCCGAACCCAATCAATGCAGTGGAGTAGTGGCCTGCTGCCAATGCATGTGCGAGTTGGGTAGCAGCAAACGCGAAGCAGGTCGCGAAGGTCAGGTCGAACAATAGTTCGAGAGACGAGGCAACGCGGTGTGTTTCGTGCGGATCGCGCCCGGACATCCGCCGTAGGTGATGGTGAAGAGCTTTAGTAACAGACGCCGATGTGCTCATGCGTGATCCCTCGTTGGCAAGCGCCATGTATCAAAGGTGGTTTGAAAAGTTATGTTCAACGTGACTCGCATAGGTCATTTCGCTTCCCGCGCGTGACGCCACAAAGAGGTTGGCTCAAGGAGTCGGCTATTCAGACACGTCCGCGTCAAGACGCATGCGCCGAATATCGCGCGAAGGGGGCGAGCCAAACAGTCGCTTATATTCCCGGCTGAATTGCGAGGCGCTTTCGTAGCCGACAAGGTTGCTGGCTTCGCCTGCGTCGAAAGCCTGGTTCAACATCAATTGCCGAGCCTCTTGCAGGCGCATTTGCTTTTGGAACTGCAGAGGACTCATACCGGTGATATCGCGAAAGTGCTGACGGAACGTTGATGGAGTCATGTGCGCGTGAGCGGCCAGGTCATCCAGATTCAAAGCTTGTTTGAAATTCTTCCTGAGCCAGGAAAGGGTTTGGGCCATTCGCTGACGCGGCGTGCCATCGGCAATGATGTGGCGAAGTTGGGAACCTTGGGGACCAGCTAACAAACGGACGACGATTTCTTGCTGAAGCAGTGGCGCAAGTGGGCTTACCAATTGCGGCTCGTCCAGTAGCCGTACCAGTCGCAAAAACGCATCGAATAAAGCAGGCTCCAGCTTGTGGACAGAGATTGGCTCATAGGCGGTCTCGGGCGAAGACGGCAACTCCATCTCATAGGCCACTTGCGCAATCTGGCGAATGTCCAGCTTCAGCATCATACCCAGCAGTGGTTCGCTGCGAGATGCCCGCGTGACGTGGGCAGTCACTGGCATGTCGAAAGTCGACAGCATCAATTGGCCAGGCCCGTAATTGTGCACCTTGTCGCCGACCATGATTTGCTTGTAGCCCTGGGTAATGACGCCTATGCCCAGGTTATAGATGCAAGGCATCGGCTCGCTAACGCCATGACGGCGATGCATCGTCAGCGCGGGAAGCGCTGTAGTGAAATCACCGTCCGTGCTGGCAAAGCGCTGAATCGCGGCGGACAACTCTACTGCCTGAGGGACATTTGCGGTTTTAGATCCCTGATCGCCGTGCATTTGGTAATTTCCTTAGCTAACTAAACGGAAAATGGTAGCAGCAGGCGCCGCTGGAAGTTGTAGCCCCCCTGAAATTTCCGTCTTTTAGGTAAAAAAATCTAAGAATCAGGCAATTTGGTCTTGGTTGTAGTGCAGTCCACTAGATGCAAGCCATGCCCGACCGTTGTTGCCTGGCCGTCCAGCATCGCAAGATCATTCGCCTCCCGCGTCCCTAATTGCCGAATCCGATTAATCAGGCAAGTAATCATAACTTTTGTGCAAGCAGTCGAGATGTTGCTCACCTACTCTTAAGCATCTGCGTGGACAACAAAGTGGTGACTGCATCATCAGAAATCGCGCCGTGGGTTATCCATTGGCTGTCACCGGATCAATCAAGAGCGGCGCAAAAAGATGCCGCCTGAATAACCTGGCATGTTCTGGAGAAAGTATCCACCAAGCCGTCTGTCCAACACCGTGAGTTCGCCTGAAGGACCTTTATAATGAAAATAGGACTGATCGCATTATTACTGGCATTGCCTATTTCGGGCACGGCACTGGCTGACAGCGCAGGCAGTTCCATGCCTCCGGCAGGTAGTGTCAGTAAAGCCGAGGGGTTAAAGGCTTGGCAGCGGATTGAAGCCGTGGTGACTCACCCGCGCTGCGCCAACTGTCACGTCGGCCCCAACAATATTCCAATGTGGACCATCGCCAGTGAGAACAAGACCCGCCCGCACGGCATGAATATCCACGCGGGTGACTCTCGAATAGGCGTTGAAACAGTGTCTTGCGTTGCTTGTCACGCAAGTTCGGACACACCAAACGTTGCCCCCAACATGCCGCCGCATGTGGGCCTTCCCTGGCAGCTCGCCCCAGTGGCATTCGAGTGGTTCGCAAAGACCGGCGCGGAGATTTGTACCCAGTTGCGCGACCCCAAGCGTAATGGGGGACGTGATGCCGCTGGCCTGGTTGAGCACCTTCATCATGACGCAAAGATAAAGGGCTTTATTCCCTGGGCCTGGGTTCCCGGACCTGGGCGCTCTACACCGCCTGGCAGTTTCGAGACGCACGTGCAGGACATGACCGTGTGGGGTGCTGCAGGCCAGCCTTGTCCCGAATGATGAACATATTGATGTGCTGCCAAACAGTTTTTGGCGAGCGATCTGCGAGTGTCTGGCATTCGCCCTTTAAACAGCCTTCGGGCAAACGCTTCGCAAGGCTGGCCTGGCGCCAGCCATTTAAACACCTACGGGTCGGAGGATTTCATGATCACGCTTAATATCAATAACAAGGACCTGCGTGTCGACGTTGCCCCCGATACGCCCCTGCTGTGGGTGCTGCGCGATAGTTTGCAGCTTACCGGTACCAAGTTCGGCTGCGGTATGTCCCTGTGCGGGGCGTGCACTGTTCACCTTAATGGTCAGCCCGTCCGCTCTTGCGTTACACCTGTCTCGGCAGCAGTCGAGGCGAAGATCGTCACGATTGAAGGTGTCGGCGAGACCCCGACCGGTAAGGTAGTTCAGGAGGCCTGGCAACGGCTCGACGTGGTGCAGTGTGGTTACTGCCAGTCAGGTCAGATCATGAGCGCTGTGGCTTTGCTGCAAACCAATCGCTCACCTTCAGATACCGACATCGATCGAACAATGGGTGGCAATGTCTGCCGCTGCGCAACCTATGTACGCATTCGCGCGGCCATCCATGATGCTGCCAAGTCGCTGGCTTGAGCAACGAGGTAATGAATATGATCCGGTCTATCGAGAACGAAAGTCGTCGCCGCTTCCTCAAAGGTACAGCAGGCCTCACTTTGGCCGTTTATATGCCTTGGTCGCTGGCTGACAGCACCGCGCGCGTGGGAAAGAAGGAGGGAGAGTTTGAACCCAACGCTTTCTTGCGCATAGGCGAAGATAATGTCGTCACCGTCATCTCCAAACATTTGGAGATGGGACAAGGCGCTTACACTGGTCTGGCCACTTTGGTTGCTGAGGAGTTGGATGCAGACTGGGCGCAAGTCCGTGTTGAAAGCGCCCCGGCAGAGTCGCGTTACAAAAATTCGCTATTGGGTATTCAAGGTACCGGTGGCAGCAGCTCCATCGCCAACTCTTGGGAACAACTGCGCATGACCGGAGCTACCGCTCGCGCCATGCTGGTATCGGCCGCGGCTTGGCTGTGGAAAGTGCCGGCGCAAGAAATCGAAGTGGTAGATGGGGTACTGCGGCATGCTGCGTCGGGTAAGCAGGCAACATTCGGCCAACTTGCCAAGCTCGCCGCCGATCAGCCGGTCCCGGCCCAGGTCAAGCTCAAAGATCCCAGTGCATTCAAACTGATCGGTCGGCAGCAGTTGGCGCGTAAAGACTCGGCTGACAAGGTCAATGGCAAGGCGATCTATACCCAGGACATTCACTTGCCCGGCATGCTAACGGCTGTGGTTGCTCATCCGCCGCGCATTGGCGCCAAGGTGAAATCCTTTGATGCCAAGGCGGCGCTTGCCATCCCTGGAGTGGTACATGTGGTGCAGATCCCCAGCGGCGTCGCTGTTGTGGCGAAAGACACCTGGAGCGCAAAGAAGGGGCGTGACGCAGTAGCGATCCAGTGGGACGAGAGTGGTGCGTTCAAGCAAAGCTCCGAGCAGTTGTTCAAGCGCTACCGTGAGTTAGCCAAAACGGAGGGTACGGTTGTCCGCAACGATGGTGATGTTAATACCGGTCTTGCGGGCGCAACGCGTACGTTGGAAGCGGAGTACGACTTTCCCTTTCTTGCCCACTCGGCCATGGAGCCGATGAACTGCGTGGTCGCCCTGACTAAGTACGGTTGTGAAACTTGGCATGGTGCGCAAATGCAGTCACATGTGCAGACGGTGTTGGCCGATCTGTTCGGCCTGGAACCGGAGCAGGTTCGGGTCCACACGCTTTACGCCGGTGGCAGTTTCGGCCGGCGGGCTAGTAAAGATGCTGATTACGTTTTGGAAAATGCCCATATCGTCAAAGCTATCGGTGGGAAGGCGCCGGTAAAACTGGTGTGGTTACGCGAAGACGACATGCAGGCCGGCCACTACAGACCGATGTACCATCATCGCCTGACTGCCGGGCTAGATGAGCAAGGCAAACTGGTGGCCTGGCAGCACCGCTTGGTCGGTCAATCCGTGTTCGCAGGATCACCTTTCGCTGCGTTTATTAAGGATGGCATCGACTCCACATCGGTAGAGGGAGGGTCGACGCTTCCTTATCGAATCCCCAATCTGCGTGTTGATCTGCATACCCCAAGCGATATTCCAGTACCCATACAGTGGTGGCGGGTAGTGGGACATTCCCATAACGCTTTCTCCACTGAGTGTTTTTTTGACGAGCTCGCTCAGATGGCGGGACAGGATCCAGTGGCCTGGCGCCTGGCAATGCTCGAAGGGCATTCACGTCACATCGAAACGCTCAAGTTGGTGGCGCAAAAGGCTGCCTGGGACACGCCGTTGGCAGCTGGCAAGCAGGGTGAACGTCGTGGCCGGGGAGTGGCTCTGCACGAAGCCTTTGGCTCTGTGGTGGCGCAAGTGGTCGAGGTTACGGTGCAAAGCGACGGCAAATTCAAAGTGGACCGTGTGGTTTGCTCGGTGGAATGCGGCATTGCGGTCAACCCGGATGTAATCCGTGCTCAGGTCGAGGGCTCCGTTGGCTTCGCTCTTTCAGCGGCCATGCACGAAGCGATTACCTTGACCGACGGTAAGATTGATCAATCCAACTTCCATAACAACGAACCGCTGCGCATCTATGACATGCCTAAGGTCGAGGTACATATAGTGCCGTCGGCAAGCCCGCCAAGCGGTATCGGTGAGCCGCCCGTTGCGCCTCTCGCGCCGGCGCTGGTGAACGCCTTGGCTGCGGCGACCGGCAAGCGTATTCGGCGCTTGCCTATCAGTGACCAGTTGTCGGCTTGACCATGCAGCATTTGGACTTGCAGGTTATTGAGCAAGCGTTGACCTGGACCCGCAGTGGCGAGGATGTTTGGCTGTGCACAGTGCTCGCCACTTTCGGGTCCTCTCCGCGAGGGCCAGGTTCCTGGCTCGTGGCCCGCAGCGATGGGCGCTACGTTGGCTCACTGTCGGGTGGCTGTGTCGAGGAGGATTTCCTTGAACGCTTGCAGGAGGGTGAGTTCGGGGATCGTATTCAGGTCGTGCGTTACGGGGATGCCCACGGTGGACCACGGGATTCGCGAATCACTCTGCCTTGCGGTGGAATATTGAAAGTGCTGATCGAGCGTCTGCCGGCCGACCCGGCGACACTGGACCAGTTGGAGATCATGCGTTCGACACTGCGCGGGCAGCGCCATCTGCTGCGTTGTGTCAACTTAAGCAGCGGCGATGCCCGTTTCGAGGTCGACGACGGCCTTGGCCCGCGGGTAGTTGAACAGGTCGAAAGTGAAATCGTGCATTTGCGGATCGGTCCGGCTGCGCGCCTGATCATCGCAGGTATGTCGCCGGTATCGGTGGCGTGCGCCGAGTTCGCCCGCACGCTTGGTTTCGAAGTCATCCTTTGTGACCCACGGGAGGAAGCTCTAGTAGGTGTCGAGCTACCCGGCATAGAGGTTAAAACTATCTTGCCGTCGATGTTCATCAGTGCCGGCGGATGCCATGCTGCCACTGCCGTAGTGGCGCTGACCCATGATCCGCGCATCGACGACTTGGCGATGATGGAGGCTGTAGGCACGTCGGCCTTCTACATCGGCGTCATGGGTTCGCTACAAACCTCTAAGCTGCGCGCGGAGCGACTGCGCCGTATCGGGAGGTTAAGCGACAAGCAAATTGCTCGACTGCACATGCCGATAGGGTTGTCCTTGGGCAGCAAGACGCCTGCCGAGATCGCACTGGCGGTGATGGCGGATATCATTCGAGTCCAGCGTGGAAGGTCACGCGATGCGCTCTGAACCGATCGTCGATGGGCAAGGGCGGCGTTTGGGAAACCTGCGTCTGAGCCTGACCAGCGCATGTAATTACGCGTGCATCTACTGTGTGGCTGATGGCAAACGGCTTCAGGCTCGCAACGATAGCTTGTCGCTGGACAAGTTGTTGCTGGCGGTGGAATACCTGAAAACCGTAAACCCACTGGGGCGCCTGAGGATCACCGGCGGCGAGCCGCTGATCAGCCCTTTGTTCGATGGCTTTCTCGGGGCAGTAGGGCGGCTGGGCTTCGAAGATGTATCGCTGACCAGCAATGGTCAATTACTGTCGCGCAAGCTTCCTCTGTTATTGGCGGCTGGCGTCAAGCGTATCAACATTTCGCTCGACACACTGGATGCAGAGGCTTTCCAGCGCATCGCCCGGGGTGGGGATCTGGCCACAGTACTCGATGGCATTGACCAGGCCCTGGAGGCTGGTTTGCAGGTAAAAATCAACATGGTGCCGCTTCGTGGGCACAACCATGATCAGATCTTACCTCTACTTGAGTACTGTCTGGCCCGGGGGGTGGAATTGCGCTTCATCGAGTTGATGCGCATGGGGCATCTGGCGCGCGATGATGAAACTTTTCGTCGGCAGTTCTATGGCATGGCCGAGATTCTTGAGGTTATCGGTCAGCACCATCCGTTCAGCGCAGTACCGAGTGCGCCCAGCGCCACGGCATTGCGCTTCAATATACCGGGGCGAGGTGACTTCGGCGTGATCGCCAACGCCAGCGCGCCTTTTTGCTGCAGTTGTAACCGAGTGCGCCTAAGTTCGAGCGGGTGGCTGCATGGGTGCCTTTCCTCCAGCCAAAGCCATTACTTGGGCGATGCCCTTGAACTTCCACGCGATCTTGCCTTGTCACGTATTCGCGAATTGTCGAGGCACGCCTTACTGGACAAACAACCGACTCATTTCACGGGCGACCTCATGATCATGAAAGTCATTGGTGGGTAATAAGCAATGATCCCTGAAACTGAATCGCCACCTCGGGTATGGGTAATACGCAGCATGGTTTCTGCCCGGGCTAGGAGCCAGGGCCTGCTAAGTGGTATACGGGCGATCGAGCACGCGGATGCATTGTCAGCGGCGAGCTTTCTTAGTGACATGCCCTGGATCACTGGCGACACCCTGCATCATCTCGTGTCAGTAGTCTCGCCTGAACGCATAGTTATTCCGACATTTAGGAGGGTGCAAGGGGCTAATTTCTTGTTAAAGCGGCAGTTCTGGCAAACGTTAAAGTTGCTTGCTGAGGACTTCGATGAAAAAGACCAATTGCAGGTGGCTCCGCACCCTGTATGGCCCCCAGAACTAAGCGATATCGATTCCCGGCGGCGTGTCGAAATCGAAGAGTTCATCGAATGGTGATCACGCCTTTAGAATTTTCATCGTTCGCTTAGCTGTACAAGTACGACGTTCTACCTTTTTTAAGCTGGTTAAATGCGAATAAAAACATCCAAGTCTACAAGCTACACATCGAGCAATATTCATCTCTGAAGCTTTTCTGTAGAGCTCCTTTGGAAAGAGATGAATCTTTAGCGCCCCTCGGGGCGCTCTTTTTACCTAGTCGTTGGAAAATATATCTACTCATGGTGCCTGCAGTTTTACATATCCCTTCTAAGCGCAAGTCCTCGCCTGGAAAAGCGAATCGCAGATACCCACCCGCGTCGCCATGGTGCTTCCCGAACTGCTCCAACTGCCTGACAAAGAGCGGAAGAGCTGGCAGCGGTATATGGCCGAGCCAGAATAGCTGGACTGGCTTGCGAGGCAGCATGCACTACAATCAAAAAGCCTAGGCGGAGTGACGAAATATAGGCGCCGGAGGAGTGGACACAAATGCAAAAGAATACTGAAAGGCTGACAATCTTGATTGCCCCATCGACTAAACAGCGTCTGGAGCAGGTCGCGGAAGAGGAAGACAAAACAACGTCGCAAATCATTCGGAGGCTGATAAAGCTATACCTCATAGAAGCCGAAACTCGGAGGTTGACCGGTGAGCCGGAGTAATTTTCTTTCGGGCAAGATCGCGTTGGAGTTACATATAGGAATACTCGGCCGCGTGGCCCCAAAAACTGTACTGCTCATCAAGGATGGAACTATCTATGGAAGTGGCCTCAACTCATCCAGAGTATTTTTCGCATGTGCGCACGATTATCGGCATGGTCTTGGGCCTAAGCCTTGCGCGACTGGTAAACGGCCTGACACGCTTCGTACAGCACCCAGGAATAATTAAAGTTTATCCTGTCCACCTTGGGTGGGTGATATTCCTCTTCATCACGATCGTGCACTTTTGGTGGTACGAATTCCATTTGTCGCGGATCCCTGTCTGGACATTCCCACTCTATGGGTTCCTGCTTTTCTACGCGATGGTGTTTGCAGCGCTCACGGCATTATTGTTTCCCGACCAAATGTATGAGTACAAGGGATTCGAGGACTACTTCGAGCAGCGCAAGCGCTGGTTTTTCGGACTACTTGCCTTTGCGTTTTTGCTAGATGTTGGAGATACATTAATAAAAGGCGAGGATTACCTGTACTCACTCGGGGTCGAGTACTTGATCCGACAGATTGCGTTCGTCCTCCTTTGCATAATTGCAGTAGCAATCACTTCAAAGAAACTCCAGATGGTTTTGGTGCTCGCGGCCATTACTTATCAGGTGAGTTGGATCTTGAGGCTTTATGTCATCCTTTGACAAGGCACGCACCCGCGTGTCTCCCACGGGCGCCGCAAGCTTCGATCTGCACGCGGCGGCCCGGTAAACCACCGGTTTGAGAGCCCAAGTACCCGTGGCCTGATATGGTTCTCCACCGGGTTGTAGTCGATGGGCACGGCCTCGTCTTCCGGGTAGCGCGTCAGCGCTACCCAGCGTTTAAGTCTGTAACCCAGGGTGTTGGCCGTTGCTGATCCATTGGGCATCTGATCGAGGCTAGGCGAGAAAGTCATGCCGCAGGTTGTGCCAGAGTAGGAGTCGATCAGCGGCGATAAGCTGATACCGGCATAAGTTTGCCGGTATCTCTTTTACTGCCGCATCAGGAGAATCCAGTCACCGCATGGGGTACATATGGGGCCTCAAGGCGTTTGACTTCCTCTTCGCTCAGTACCAACTCCAGCGCAGCGATTGCGTCGTCAAGTTGGGTTGCTTTAGAGGCGCCAACGATAGGTGCTGAGACGCCACGCTTGGCTAACACCCATGCCAACGCAATTTGCGCCATAGGCACGCCTCGTTCCCCAGCAATCTGCTCAACAATGTCAATCACCCGACCGTCTTCGACTTCAGTAGCCTGGTAAAACGACTGCCCTGAGAGATCGGTTTTGGTGCGCTCGGTCTGCTGGCCGTATGGTCTGGTCAGCCTGCCGCGTGCCATCGGACTCCATGGCATCAACCCCACGCCCTGATCGAGGCAGAATGGGATCATTTCCCGCTCTTCTTCTCGATACACCAGGTTCAGATAGTTCTGCATGGACACAAACTTGCTCCATCCGTTTGCCATGGCGACCTGCTGTGCTTTAGCGAACTGCCATGCATACATGGATGAGGCGCCGATGTACCTGGCTTTGCCTGCTTTGACGATGTCATGCAGGGCCTCCATCGTTTCTTCGATAGGCGTGTCGTAGTCCCAACGATGAATCTGGTACAGGTCGATGTAGTCGGTGCCCAAGCGAATCAGGCTCGCATCAACGCCGGCCATGATGGCTTTACGAGAAAGACCTTTCTCGTTTGGCTTTGCGGAGCCTTCCCATTCCCTCATGTTTGCCGGGAAAAATACCTTCGTGGCGATTACGGTCTCTTCTCGACGTGTGAACTCCTTCAGCAGCTTGCCAACGATAATTTCCGACGTTCCAGCGGAGTAGCTGTTTGCTGTGTCAAAAAAGTTGATCCCTTGCTCCACTGCGTGCTTGATGATCGGTCGGCTTGCTTCCTCACCCAATGTCCAGGGATGCATGCCAGCATCAGGATCACCGAAGGTCATGCATCCAAGGCACAGTCTGGAAACATCAAGGCCCGTACTACCAAGTTTCACGTACTTCATAAACCCTCCAGCAGATCGTTAATTGGGTAGTCAAGATACGCAAAAACCGAGCAAGCTCGGTTTCCATATCATTGCGTGTTTAGACTTTAAAATCGGTCGAGATAGACAGCTCTTTCCATTCAGCCAATTCAGCGTTCACAAAACGATTCTTCTCGCCAACGATGGCTACCGTGTCACTACCCATCGTCAAACGCTGTGGAGGGTTAGGTGCATTGACCAGCGTCAACATGGCTTCTGCAAACTTCAATGGATCACCGGACTGCGCGTGGTTAGCGCCCTCAGCAAACTGCCGCATTTTACCGACCGTCTCATCGTAGTCAGACAGCTCCAGCGCGGTCTTGATCAACGACTGCTCATCAAGAAAGTCGGTGCGGAAGAAACCGGGCTCAACGACCGTCACTCGAATTCCCAGAGGTGCCAATTCCTGATGCAGTGCCTCGGTAATGCCTTCCACAGCAAACTTGGTGGAGCAGTACACACCCCAACCGATAAACGACTGATATCCGCCTACAGAGGAAATATTGATGATGTGCCCGCTACGTTGCCGACGCAGGTGCGGCAGAACAGCGCGCGTCACGTTGAGCACACCGAAGACGTTTGTGGCGAACAGGCGTTCCGTCTCTTCAGCACTGGTTTCTTCAACGGCGCCCAACACGCCAAAGCCGGCGTTGTTGACGACCACGTCGATCTGGCCAAATCGCTTGATACCTTCGGCAACAGCCTGATGTGCTTCTTCTTCACTGGTTACGTCCAGGCGTACAGCCAACAGATTCGGGTGATCTCCCAAGCGACTGGTAATGTCTTGAGGCTTGCGAGCGGTAGCGATGACTGCATCACCAGCACGCAGAGCTTGTTCTGCGATGAGTGTGCCAAAACCACGAGAAGCGCCTGTAATGAACCAAGTACGCATATCAACTCCTCCTGCCAGTAGCCCGTGCGGCATTGCCGGGCCTTACTGATAAGTTGACGCAACTTTAAATGTGCATTACTGATGTGTTAATACCATGAAGGTTACTTGACTCTGTGAAAGCGGCTCACAAATGAAATCTCCATCTCCCGCCGATTTATCGATCTTTTTGAGCATCGCTCAGCATCTAAACCTGAGTAGAGCGGCGATAGATCTTGGCCTTACCCCCTCAGCATTGAGCCATTCGCTGCGAGTACTGGAGAGTCGTCTCGGCGTGCGCTTATTCAATCGGACGACTCGTAGCGTCGCCCTTACGGAGGCGGGGGAGCGGCTGTACATTCGTTTGCGGCCTGCGTTTCGAGATATCGATGATGCCCTTGAAGATCTCAATAGCTTTCGTGACAAGCCTTCTGGCAGTTTGCGCATCACCGCAGGACGCCAAGCTTGCGAATTGGTGCTGCTCCCAATTGTTAGCCCGTTTCTCCAGCAGTACCCGGATATCAGAGTAGAGATTGTCGAAAGTGATGCGTTTGTAGACGTAGTAGCTGGAGGGTTTGACGCTGGGGTGCGCTTCGGTAATCGTCTAGAAGCAGACATGGTTTCTCTGGCTATTGGGCCCAACATGCGGTCAATTGTTGTGGGGGCACCTTCGCTTTTCGAACGCCATGCTGCGCCGCAAAAACCCGAGGATTTGCATCGGCTCCCCTGTATTCGCCATCGATTTCCCAGTGGCTCGATTTATCGCTGGGAATTCGAGCGGGGGGGAATCGCCCAAGAAATCGAAGTTAACGGTCCACTCACTCTGGGTGACGTCAGCCTTATGCTCGGACCAGCCATAGATGGGCTGGGGTTGGCTTATGTCTTTGAAGGCATGGTGACTGAGTATTTAGCAGATGGGAGACTGAAACAGGTCTTAGCCGATTGGTGCCCATACTATCCAGGGTTGCACTTGTACTACCCTGGCCGGCGACATACTCCCGCTCCGCTAAAGGCATTTATTGAATTCACTCGCTCTACCCGCCAGATCAAAAATTTATAGCGTTATTATTTTTTCCAACGACCTCTGTAGTTGGCGTTCCTGGACGGAATTGTCAGGATTTCAGAGGCGCCAGAAGATCGCTTCAAGTCTACAAATTGAGGTGATCGGATAGCGCTCGACGGCGGTTTGGGAGCGGCAGCGTATGACTTTTCCGAGAAGTGGCTGTTGGACTTCAGCCTGGGGCATCCTTTTCAAACCATCCAAAGCATGCCCTCAGATTTGCCCCCAATGTAGCAATCCACTGGAAGTGAATGGATCTCCATGGCCTATGAAAAGCCAGAAATGATCAGCTAAACAGCCTGCCCGACAACGCCTAAAGACTCTCAGGGTCGCCGAAGAACATCTGTATCCGCGACCGCAACCAGCGCTCCCCCGGATCATTGTCCTGTGAACCACGCCACGCCATATGCAATTCAAAACTGCGCACCGGCAACGGCGGGTCTTCAGCCCGCAGGCCGCCTGCGGCGGTCAGGGCTTCGGCGGTGTAGTCGGGCACGGTTGCGAGGATGTCGGTGCCCGCCAGCAGGGTGCCCAGGCCGTTGAATTGCGGGACGGCCAGCACCACATGGCGCTTGCGATCGAGCTTTTCCAACTCTTCATCAATAAACCCGCTGAGGTCGCCGGCAAACGAGACCAGGGCGTGGGGGCGGGCGCAGAAATCGTCCAGGCTCAGGGAGCCGGGCACGCTGTCGGCGCGCAGCAGTTTGGGCAGGCTGCGGCGCAGCAGCTTGCGCTTGGCGTTGGCCGGCAGGTCGGCGGTGTAGCTGACGCCGATGGAGATTTCCCCGGAAGCCAGCAGGCCCGGCATCAGGATGTAATTGACGCGGCGGATCACCAGCACGATGCCCGGTGCTTCGGCGCGCAGGCGCTTGAGCAGGGGTGGCAGCAAGGCGAACTCGACATCGTCCGACAGGCCGATGCGAAACACTGCGGTGCTGGTGGCCGGATCGAATTCGGCGGCGCGGCTGACGGCGGTGGAAATCGAATCCAGGGCCGGCGAGAGCAGGGCGAAAATCTCCACCGCCCGGGCCGAGGGTTCCATGCTGCGCCCGGTGCGCACGAACAGCGGATCATCGAACAACCCGCGCAGGCGCGACAAGGCGGCGCTGATGGCCGGCTGGCCGAGGAACAACTTCTCGGCAGCGCGGGTCACACTGCGCTCATGCATCAAGGTTTCGAATACGATCAACAGGTTCAGGTCGACACGACGCAGGTCGTTACGGTTCATCTTGTGTCCTGGCAGATTCAGCGAACTTGACGTGAGCGGCCACATGATAACAATGGCCGGCATGAATCTTACGGGGAAAGGCTGGTACTCTGCACCGGCTAATTCAGATTTCCTACGCTGCCTGGGGTATTTTCCGAGGTGGCGGAATCAATGACAGACATGACGACTATTAATGGCGACTGGTGGCCTTGCCCCGAAAGCCCAGATAAAGTTCATGGCATTAGAGGTTACTTTGGCGAGGTTTGCGATGTCCCGCACGATCCGTTTTCACAAGTTTGGTCCGGCCGAGGTGCTCAAGTGCGAAGAGCATGAAGCCACGTTGCCCGCACCGGGCGAAGTGCAGGTGCGTGTCGAAGCGATTGGCATCAGCTGGTACGACATTCTCTGGCGGCAGAACCTGGCGTCTTCCCATGCGCGCTTGCCGTCGGGCCTTGGCCATGAAATGGCCGGTGTGGTGGTGGCGGTGGGCGAGGGCGTTGAAGACCTGGCCATTGGCGACAAGGTTGCCAGTTTTCCGGCCGAAAGCCCGAATGACTATCCAGTGTATGGCGAACTGATTGTCCTGCCCCGTTCAGCCCTGACCCGTTACCCGGATGTCTTGAGCCCGGTGCAGGCCAGCGTGCATTACACACCGTTGTTGATTGCCTACTTTGCCTATGTCGACCTGGCGCGGGTCAAGCCCGGGCAATTCGCCCTGGTCACGGATGCCAGCCATTGTGCCGGGCCTTCGTTCGTACAATTGGGCAAGGCCCTGGGGGCGCGGGTGATTGCCGCCACCAAGTCGCCGGACGAGCGTGAATACCTGCTGTCCCTGGGCGCGGAAAAGGTCATCGTCACTGAAGAGCAGGACTTGCTGATGCAAATCAACAAGTTCACCGAGGGACGCGGCGTGGATGTGGTGTTTGACGGCCTCGGTGGCCCCCAGATGTCGCTGTTGGGCGATGTGCTCGCACCCCGTGGCAGCCTGGTGTTGTATGGCTTGCAAGGTGGTAACCAGACCCCGTTCCCGGCCTGTGCCGCGTTCCAGAAAAACATCCAGTTCTTTGTGCACTGCATCGGCAACTTCACTGGCAAGCCGGAGTTGGGCATTGCCCAGGACCAGGCCGCATTGCAACGGGCCCTGCGCGAGATCAACCAGTTGACCGCCGACGGCATGCTGGTGCCGCTCAAGACCCGAGTGTTTGCGTTCAGCCAGTTCGTCGAAGCCCATCGCTATATGGACGAATGCCCATGTCGCGAGCGGGTGGCGTTGCAGGTTGAAGCCGTTTGATCTGTGGGAATGTTCGTAAACGGACATTTCGCCGGTGTTTGCCATGGGGCAAATACGCCATTTAGAAGGACAGGATCTCCGCACCTGCTGAATCTGCCGCCGGGATTCTTCCCCTGCAAAACCTGCCTTTAATGCCGCCGCTGCCCTGAATCCCAGAGCAGCGGCGTTTTACATGGGCACTGCGGTAAACACCGGCTCGCCAAACTGCACTGGTTTTTGCGCCGAGTCTGTATCTTTTAATCATCAAACAAGCGCTGATAATTGCCCAGTCACTTTCATCTCAAGGACTGAGCAATGATTGCAGAAATCAAATCCAAACAGCAGTTCGCTGTAACTAACAAGTCGTCTTGTATACCGGCTCAAGGACGTTGGCCTGTAGAGAGAGGCTTAAGGTGCGCGCGAACTGAATCCCGACCTTGCCCTGCACTGCATATGTCAGATCATTCTTTAATGTTTGAATTAAAGACTAGTAGGAAGTTGTAAGACCGTTCCTAAGGCGGTCATTGGGCCGCTGTAGGGGCTTTCTTCAGCAGGTGGTGGCATCTTCGTCGGGATGTTCCAACTGGCGTTTTGTTGTGCGGTGCTAACATTTAGCTATCAGCTTTAATCGCAACAGACGTCAACTCTAAGCAAACAGCAGATCGGACAGGCACGCGCAACTGCTTGCTCGGAACTGACAGTTAACCTCAGGTAGTAAAGCTATGAGCGCTATTCACGAACAAGCCATGAATTATGTTTACCAGCAGGTATTGCAACGGTTGCAGGGCTACTTCTCGCGAGCGGAGCGCACCGCACTTCAGTTATTGATTCAGCGGTTGATTGTAGCGGCAGGTGGCATCGAGCAGATCGGCGACTACAAAGTACTGGTCACCCACGGGGGCGGCAAAGGCAGCAGTTACGCACTGGCCTTCTTGCGCGCCGCCCAATTGACCATCGCCGGCCGGGCGCCGAGGAGTTTTCAATTGCGAGTCGCCACCCTGCGCCATACCGGGATGACGCAAGCGGCGCTGGACAGCATTCATCGGGGCTACAGTGCGTTGTTTTTCCACGACGACCCCAGGGTCGAGCTGCTGATGGTGGAAAACCAGGAAGTTCTGCCCTTCAACCACCTGCGCCCCGCTTCAGCAGCGGGCCAGGATATCGGCCGGCGCAACATGTTGATGATCGGGCATAAGCGTTCAGGGGATATCCGCGCCAGCGTGTGCAACGACAGATACTTGTCCCTGGGGGATTTCTATCGCCGTATCACGGCATGGGACGGTGGGGTGCACGCCCTGGTCAGCAGTGATTCGCCGCGCCAGCAGAACCAATACCTGGCGTGGCTGTTCAGGACCACCCGCGCTGCAGGCATGAAAGGCCACGCCGGCCAGCCACTGGCGCTCAATGCCCTGTTTTGCCGGATGGATGATTGCAGCGCCGGCTATTACCGCGATGTCTATGGCGAACATTACGCGTCGGAGGATAACGCTTCCAAAGAGGTGCATCGTCACCTGACCTATATCGGCGTGGCCGATCTGTTACGCGCGGCCGGGCAGGATTTCACGGCACTGCTTAACGATTTTATGGGTTACAAACAGGATGAATTCGCCTTTCAGTTCAGCACCCCGGCTTACGCCAACCCCTTGCTGATGGCGCATATGCATGGCCTGCAGGCCGAAGTGCTGCTGGGCCTTGATTATCGAGAGGGCGTCACGCGCTTTATCGAACACGCCAGCGGCTTTATGCGCCGTAAAAAAATCCCCGAATTGCTGATTGCCCAAGCCGGCACCAAGGATGGGCGCATGCTGGCGGCGACCTACGCCCGCGAGTTCTTTGGCCTGGAGGAGAGCCAACTGGTGTGCCTGTTGTTTTCACCGTTTATCCAGCAAGGACAGCGGCTGGAAGCCTTCTTGCGTCGCTGTCACCCGGGCATGCTGGTGGTGCTGCCCGAACTGCACAAAGCCCTTGAGGGCAAGGCGTCGGCAGAGCTGATCCAGCATTGGATGGTCGATACCAGCGGTTTGCCCCTGGCGCTTTTGCAGCATTTGTACGGCACCCATGTCGCGGCCAATGCGGCCTGTATCAATGTCGAGGAGCCGGCCACAGGACCGTGCGGCGTAACAGGGTACTGAGGGTGGTTGCGCGACGGCAGCCGTTGCTCGGGCAGGAATCCTCATGAGGGACGATAAACAGGCAGACTTCGCCTATCAGGCGGTGTATCGCTACATGATCAACCTGATCAATGAAGTGGGCACCGAAGGCCGGGTCAAGCTGCCGTCCTTGCGACACCTGGCAGAGCGGTTGAATGTGTCGATTTCCACCATTCAGTACGCCTACTCGCTCCTGGAAAAGGAGGGCAGGGTGTACTCGGTAGCCAAGTCCGGCTACTACGCCTTGCCCATTGCCGGTAGCACTGCGTGCTGTACCACGGGGGATTTGCTGGAACGCTTGTATGTAGGGGCACGCAGGCCGGGGATGTTGGTACTCAGTGCCGATGAGCCGGCACAGCTGTTGTCCCTGGACGCGCCGCTGCTGCAACTGGAGCGTGAACTGGTGCGCCAGTATCCGCGCCAGTTGCAACCCTATTCCCAGCCGTGTGGTATCTGGGAACTGCGTGCGGCACTGGCGGCGCGCTATACCCGTTCGCCCACACGTTGCTGGCAGGCGGATGACGTGTACATCGGCGCGGACCTGCGAGGTGTCCTGGCCATTCTGATCGAAGTGCTGGCGCTCAAAGGGGCGGCGGTGTTGGTGGAGTCGCCATGTGACTGGCTTATCCTGCGCCTGTTGCAAGATGCCGGAGTGCGTGTGATCGAGTGGCCATGCAACGAGCAGGGCAGGCTCGATCCTGCGTATCTGGAGCAGCAACTGCGGACCGAGGGGGTGCAACTGGCGCTGCTGTCCTCGACTCCAGGCCTTGCCACGGGCAACGCCTTGAGTGTGGCGGATCAGGCGCAGGTGGCCAGGTTACTGGAGCAATATGACTGCTGGCTGCTGGAAAACGACACCCATGGCGGGCTGGCGTTTGAGGCGTGCACCCGCTACCTGCGGGACCTGGTGAACCCCGAGCGGCTGATGGTGTTTTCCAGTTTCGAGAAAGCCATGGGCCCGGAGGCGCCCTATGGTTATCTACTCTCGCGGCACCTGAGCACGCCCTTGCAGCGTCAGTTCCTGTTGCGTGCGTTTCGTTTATCGTCCATTCGCCAGCGTGCGATTGCCCGGCTTTACCACAGTGGCCGCTTTGACCAGCACTTGGATGATTTGCGCATGGTGCTCAAGGAGCACGCTGCAGCGATGCAGGCACGCCTGGCCCAGCATCTGGGCGAGCGCGTGACGTACCGGACGCCGCAGGCTGGCGCCACCTTCTGGTTGCGTTCGACCGAGGCCGTGGATATGCGCCGGGTGTTCCAGAACATGCTGGCGCGCCAGGTGGTGATCGCCCCGGGCGAGTTGTTCAGCGTGACTGGCCTGTACCAGCAGCACTTTCGCTTGAGCCATGTGGTCAGCACTCATCACAGCCTGGACCTGGTGCTGGAGGAGTTGGCCCAGGCCCTCAGGCAGGGGCAGCACGGATGAATTGGTTTTGTGGGAAATATCACTGATTGTTGTGGGATAGATACCGTCGCGTGGCGGTCGAACACCCAGTAAACTGCATTCCTTTTCCGAATCCTTCTTTTCAGAGGTTTTTGCATGACTCTCAGTCCTTTTGCGGGCAAACCGGCGCCAGCTCAATTGCTGGTGGACATCCCGCGACTGGTGACGGCCTATTACACCGGCCAGCCCGATGCAGCGATCTCCACTCAGCGCGTGGCTTTCGGTACCTCCGGGCACCGTGGCAGTTCTTTTGACTTGAGCTTCAATGAGTGGCACGTATTGGCCATCAGCCAGGCCATTTGCCTGTACCGCGAGGCGCAAGGCATCAATGGCCCGCTGTTTGTCGGCCTCGACACCCACGCGCTGTCCACGCCGGCCGGCGCCAGCGCCCTGGAAGTGCTGGCCGCCAACGGTGTGCATGTGATGCTCGCCGAAGGCGATGAATACACGCCGACCCCGGCGATTTCCCACGCCATCCTCTGCTACAACCGTGGCCGCACCAGCGGGCTGGCCGACGGCATTGTCATCACGCCCTCCCATAACCCGCCCCAGAGCGGCGGCTACAAGTACAACCCGCCCAACGGCGGCCCGGCCGATACCCACGTCACCAAATGGATCGAGGCCAAGGCCAACGAACTGCTGGCGGCCAAGCTGGCCGGGGTCAAGCGCATCACCCACGCGCAGGCGCTGAAAGCCGACACCACCCATCGCCATGACTACCTCAACACCTATGTGGCCGATCTGGTGAATGTCATCGACATGGACGCCATCCGCAGCGCCGATCTGCGCCTGGGTGTGGACCCACTGGGTGGAGCAGGGGTGCGCTACTGGTCGGCCATCGCCGAGCATTACCGTCTGAACCTGGACGTGGTGAATACCGAAGTCGACCCGACCTTCCGTTTCATGAGCGTGGATTGGGATGGCCAGATCCGCATGGACCCGTCCTCCAGCTACGCGATGCAAGGCCTGATCGGCCTTAAAGAACGCTTCGATGTAGCGTTTGCCTGCGACCCCGACCACGACCGCCACGGCATCGTCACTCCGTCGGGCGGGCTGTTGGCGCCGAACAACTACCTGGCGGTGTCGATCGACTACCTGTTCCAGAACCGTCCCCAATGGCGGGCGGATGCTGCCGTGGGTAAAACCGTGGTCAGCAGTGGTTTGATCGACCGCGTGGCCGCACGCATCGGCCGCCGCCTGTACGAAGTGCCGGTAGGCTTCAAATGGTTTGCCGACGGCCTGTTCGACGGTTCCCTGGGCTTTGGCGGCGAAGAAAGCGCGGGCGCTTCGTTCCTGCGCAAGGACGGCAGCGTGTGGAGTACTGACAAGGACGGTCTGATCCCGGCCTTGCTGGCCGCAGAAATGACCTCGCGCAAAGGCCAGGACCCCAGCCAGATCTACCGTGGCCTGACCGACGCCCTGGGCGAGCCGTTCGCCATTCGGGTGGATGCCAAGGCCACGCCGGCGCAGAAGGCGCTGCTGGGCAAACTGGCACCGGAGCAGGTCACGTCCACGCAATTGGCCGGGGAGAGCATCCAGCAGATCCTCAGCCATGCGCCGGGGAATGACCAGGCGATTGGCGGGCTGAAAGTCATGACCGAAAACGGCTGGTTTGCCGCACGGCCGTCGGGCACCGAGGATATCTACAAGATCTACGCCGAGAGCTTTATTGGCGAAGATCACCTCAAGCGCCTGGTGGAAGAGGCGCAGGTGTTGGTGGATGGCGCCATCACCCCGAACTGACACACCGTTGTAAAAAATGTGGGAGCGGGCGTGCTCGCGATGGCGGTGGATCAGTCAATACATGTGTGACTGACCCACCGCCATCGCGGGCAAGCCCGCTGCCACATTGGTTTTTGAGTCTGGCTCGAGATCAGGCCAGGTCCACCAGCACCACTTCGCTGTCTTCGACCGCCGTTACCCGCAACACCCGCTCATCCTGCACTGCAACGCCGTCACGCGCCTGCGCTCGCAGACCATTGACCTCGATCACCCCGGTCGCCGGCACCAGGTACGCCCGGCGGCCTGCATCCAGGTGATACTCGGCACTTTCCCCAGCCTTCAGATTGGCCGCCACCAGGCGTGCGTCGGCACGGATCCGCAAGCTTTCATGGTCACCGTGCTTGCCGCTGGCCAAGGTCACGAACCCTTCGCGCTCACCCTTGGGAAAAGGTTTGGCGCCCCAGGAAGGGGGCAAGCCCGCTTCATTGGGAATGATCCATATCTGGAAAATCTTGGTTGCCGTGGCTTCCAGATTGTATTCGCTATGGGCGATCCCGGTACCGGCGCTCATCACCTGCACGTCGCCCGCCTCGGTGCGGCCCTTGTTGCCCAGGTTGTCGGCGTGGCTGATGGCACCTTCACGCACATAGGTGATGATTTCCATGTCCCGGTGCGGATGCTGCGGGAAGCCGGTGCCCGGCGCGATGATGTCGTCGTTCCACACCCGCAGGTTGCCCCAATGCATACGTTGCGGGTCATGGTACTCGGCGAACGAGAAGTGGTGATGAGCATCCAGCCAACCGTGATTGGCGCCGCCCAGGGAGGTAAAAGGTCGAAGTTCAAGCATGATCGTCTCCTGTTGATGGGCCTATCATCCGCCAGGGCATCATCGACAAAAAGCGTAAAAAATGCCTGATTCTTATCAGATTATTCGATTGTTTGTTCAGTCCCAAAACTAGACCCCAGCTTCAGTTCATCGCCTAACTGCATGAAGCCAAAGCAATTGGCTGGAACTGTCGGGGGATTCCGGCGACCATAGGGGCTCTGTTCGCTCAAGCCCCCGCAGGAGTCCGCGTGCCGCAACACACCCCCGATCTGCCTCCCGAACTGCGCCCCCTGGCGCAAATGCCGCTGTTCAAACGCCTGGCTGCGCGGCTGTTTGGCCATGGGTTGACGCGCCTGCGGGCCCAGCATCGTTTTTCGTGGTTGCACGGTCAGGCCGATGGCTTTCGCAGCGGGCATGAGGCCGGCGTGGAGTATGGCTACCAGGAAGGCCGGCGCGATGGCATCGAAGAGGGGCGTCAGGTTCTGTTGATTCGCGACTTCCGTAGCGATGAGCACCGCGCCCCGGGCGTGGACGACAGCCTGTTCGACGATTGGCGCCTGCCACTGACCCCCGAGTTGAAAAAACGCATCAAAGCCGATGTGGCGCGCCTGCTGCCGGCCCATGCGCAGCCCAGCACGGCGCAGTGGAAGATGATCTTCAGCGATACCCCTTCAACTTCGGTGATTGCCGGGGCCGGGGCTGGCAAATCTACCTCGCTGGTCCTGCGGATCCTGCTGTTGACCCATTACCTGGGCTTTGAGCTGAGCGCCATGACCGTGGTGACCTTCACCCGCGAGTCACGCCAGGACTTTATCCGCAAGCTCATGGAGATTCTCCACCTGTGGGGCCAACCCCTTGCTTTGAAAGAAGCCCAGGCGGTAGTGCGGACCTTTCACTCGCGCATCCTGCCCATGGTTCGCAGCCTTCCGGGCTTTGAGCGGTTGCAGGCCTTCGAAAACCTGCGCAGCGGCCTCTACGATGACGAGGCCGACAGCAACCCCTTCGACCTGCGCATCAACGATGCCCAGCGCCAGCAGCTCAATGCCTGCTACCACGGCCTCTACGGCCGGCATGCACGTTTTCGCGAGTTGATTGCACCGATGGCCCGCCATGCCTTGCAGCTCAAGGAGCTGGAGCGCGACCACCCGGATGTGCAAAAACGCGTGGCCGTCACCGAGTTGGCGGCCAAGCGCGATGAAGAATTGTGCGATGTGATCGAGGATCTGTGGTTCCGGGCCGGCGCATGGCCGATCAAGGGCATCGAGCCGAACCGCCAGCGTGTTGAAATCAATGGTGCGTCGTTCCATTGCCATGGCTACAGCGCCGAGCTGGATGCCTGGGTAGTGCTGGGTTTCGACGCCAGGGAAAACCCACAGATCGCCCGCTCTGGGGCTAAGCTGTCGGTGCGGGCTGAATGGGCGGTCAAGCGCACCCTGTTTCAAGCATTCTGCCGCAAGCCATTGATTTGGCTGGATAATTACGAATCATCCAGGCGCCTGTTGAGCAGCCTGGCGGGGGATGCCAGCTCCGGCCCCGGGTTTGATTACAAGGTCAAGGGTGAGTTGGCTTCAGCGCCATTGCTGGACTGTTTCGTGAGCGCCGCCGGCTTTATCGAGAACCTCGGCCTGGACGTGCCCACGGCGGTGGGCCAGATGAGCTTTGCCAAGGATGACCCGGACCGCGGCTTCTTCGAGGCCCTGAGTATTTTCTGGAAGGCCCTGGAAGATCATCTGCTGGACCAGTCGCCGCCGATCATGACCTACAACCGCATGTTTTCGCTGTTTGGCGAGAACACGCCAGAAAACCTCAAGCTGCTCAGCGACGGGCTGTTGCGCCCGCTGTCGCACTTGATGATCGACGAATTCCAGGATGTCTCGCCACAGATCGTATCGTGGATCCGCGCCAGCCTGCGCGAGATCCGCAGCCGTGGGCCGGCGCTGCATGTGGGGCGCGCGGCCCAGCATTCTTCGCTGCTCTGTGTCGGTGATGACTGGCAGTCGATCTATGGCTGGCGCGGCAGTTCGCCCAAGTACTTCATGGAGTTCAACAAGGAGTTCCCGTCGCCGACCACCACGCGGGTGATGCTCGGGGAGAACTTCCGCAGTCATCAGCACATCATTGATGCGGCCGAACATATCGTTAAAGCCGCACCGGCAATCAGCGGCAAGAAGGCCAAGGCCAGCGGCGCAGCCAGGGCGCTGGTGCCGGTACAGGTGCTGGATCGTGACGAGGCGGGCCTGGCGCAGCAGTTGCTGGCGCACTATCAACGGGGCGAATCGGTATTGATTCTGTATCGAAAAAGCAGCGATAAGCTATTGATTCAGGAGCATATTCGGTCTGTAGTTAACCTTGATTCTAGCTTGCCGCCGGGCATGCGCCGCTTTAAGCAACTGACCTACCACAGCGCCAAGGGGCTGCAGGCGGATGCCGTGTTTTTGCTTGGCGACTGCCAGCACCTGACCCGTTCGCCTTACAAGAACCAGGTGTACCGCATGGCCGGCCTTGGCAAGGACGGGGATGCCGAGCCTTACGACAATGCGCAAAAAGACGAAGTGCTGCGCCTGGCCTATGTCGGGATTACCCGGGCGGTGAGCCATTGCTATTGGTATGTCGAAGGGCAGGATGGCCAGGTGGGGCATGCGCCCAGGGCGTCGGATCGGGTGGCGGGGGGCAAGGCGTTCTTTGATGATCGCCGCGCCATTAAAGCGCAATAAATCAAATGTGGGAGCTGTCTCGCCGGGCGAGACAGCTCCCACACCCTTCAGGCCTGCAGCAACTTTGGCCGCACAAACGATTCCAGCTCAGCCTCGATCGCTTCGATAATCCGCTCCACATCCGTGGCATTCATCACCGTGGCGCAGGGAATGCCAGCGATGGCAATCAGGGTTTCACCACTCTCTCGGTCAAACAGGCGCGCAATCAAGCTGCCGGGTGCGTCCATGCTGCCTTCAAAACCGACCGGATGAAAATGCCAGCGCATCAACTGACATGCGTTGGGGAACGTCACTTTGTTCATGTGGCCCACCTTGTTCATTGAGCACTTCCTTTAGCTCGCGGCAAGGGTGTCAGAACCATCAATGGTGCTGACTGTGAAGCTTAAAAAATAGCACTCACTTGCAGTGAGCAGCGGAGTTTTTTCTATCCGTTCGGCAGTTGCTTGCAAGAAGTTTGACGTGGGTCATGTCTTACAAATACTTAGGCAAAAGGCCACCACTTAAAACTGTCACGTTGCCATTGAAGCCCTTGGTAAAGTTGTGCAAGCTCCAGGCTTTAGCCGTTTTCGAGCGTTGTATGCCACAGACCGCCCCGGCCGATAGCCCGCAACAGACGCAAGCGACTGCCGAGGTGGTGTTGCGCCATCATCTTTGCTGGAAACACCGGGACCTGGACGGGGTGATGGCGCACTATCACCCGGATATCCAGTACCACGACTTCTTCCAGAACCGCGTGGTGTGCTTCGACCAGTTGCGTGAGTACCTGCAAGCCAGCATGCCCCGCGACCCCGACGAAGGCATTGAACACACCGACCGCATTCGCACCGACGGCGATACCGCCTTTATCCAGTATCGCGTGACCTTGCGTGGCGGCCAGGGCCTGGTGTCGTTTCGCACCAGTGAGGCGATCACCGTGCGTGACGGGCTGATCTGGCGCGTCAACGAATACGCGTCCCTGGTGCACGAGCCCGCCACCAGCCGCTCCCAGTCCCAGGCTACTCGGCCGACCGTCAGCCGCCTGGGCCTGTCGCCCCAGCAACTGAGTTACCTGGCCAACGATCTGCAGCAGTACTTCCAGCGCCAGCAACCCTATCTCGACCCCGAACTGGACCTGCAGCGGGTGGCCAAGGAATGTGGTTACAGCCGCAACCAGATCTCCTACCTGCTCAACCAGGTACTGGGGCAGAGCTTCTACCGCTACGTCAATCAGGCCCGCCTGCAGCATTTACTGGCGGCGCTGGACGGCGCCACGCCGCCGATCCGTATCGACGAGCTGGCGTTTGCCGCCGGTTTCAATTCCTTGTCGGCGTTCTACAGCTGTTTCCGCCAGCACACTGGCTTGTCGCCCAAGGCCTACGTCAAACAAATTTCCCTGCGTGCACGCGCGCAAGACGACGACTGAAGCCAGGCACTAGGATCACGCCATCGACGTTTGGTGGTGGAGTTCGGCATGCCGGCATGGCGCAAGATCAGTTTATGGATGGACCAGCTGCAAGAGCCGCTGGAGGCGCGTGCGTCCCTCGGGCAGGACCTGGATGTCGATGTGGCCATTATTGGCGCCGGCTACACCGGGTTGTGGACCGCCTATTACCTCAAGCGCCACGCGCCGCAGCTCAAGGTGGTGATCATCGAGGCGCAGACCGCCGGTTTTGGTGCTTCCGGGCGCAACGGTGGCTGGCTGATGGGCAATCTGCTGGGCGAAGATCGCTTGCTGGCAGGGCTGCCCGCCGAGCAGCGCCGGGCCTCGTTTGACCTGCTGCACGGCATCCCCGATGAAGTCGGGCAGGTGTTGCAGCGCGAAGGTATCGACTGCGACTACCGCAAAGGCGGGGCGTTGCACTGCGCCGCCCGTTACCCGGAGCAGGAAGCCAGCCTGCGCGAATACCTGGCCAAGCTGCATGGCCAGGGCCTGACCGACGACGACTATCGCTGGCTCAGCCCCGAACAATTGGCCGGGCAGATCCGCATCGCCTCGGCCTATGGTGCGGTCTACACCCCCCACGTCGCGACGATCCACCCGGCCAAGCTGGTGCGCGGGTTGGCGCGGGTGGTCGAGGCCATGGGCGTGGCGATCTACGAGAACAGCCCGGTCACCCACTGGCAGTCCGGCAGTCTGCGCACCGAGCAGGCCCAGGTCCGCGCCTCGTGGGTGGTGCCGGCGGTGGAGGGCTATGCGCCGACGCTCAAGCCCCTGGGCCGCTATCAACTGCCGGTGCAGAGCCTGATCGTCGCCACCGAACCCCTGCCGGCCAGTACCTGGGAGGAAATCGGCCTGAATCAAGGCCAGGCCTTCGGTGAAAGCAGCCGCCAGGTCACCTACGGCCAGCGCACAGCCGATAACCGCCTGGTGTTCGGGGCCCGCGGTGGCTATCAGTTTGCCGGCAAGCTGCGCCACAACTTCGACCTCACCGACAGCGAAGTGGAACTGCGCCGCTACCTGTTCTGCGAGCTGTTCCCGCAACTCAAGCATGTGCGGGTCACCCACTCCTGGGGCGGCAACCTCGGCATGTCGCGGCGTTTCCGGCCGCACATGCTGTGCGACCAACAGAGTGGCATCGCCTTGTCCGGCGGGTATGGCGGGGAGGGCGTGGGCGCCAGCAACCTGGGTGGCCGGACCCTGGCCGACCTGATCCTGGGGCGCGACACGCCGCTGGTCCAGCAGCCATGGGTGTTGCGCGACGGCGGCCTGAGTGCCCTCCGGGGCTGGGAGCCGGAGCCGTGCCGCTGGTTGGGCTACAACGCCATCATTCGCAGTTTTGTCCATGAGGACCAGACCCTGGCCGACCCGAACACCGCGCCCTGGCGGCGCAAGCTGGCCAGTGGGATTGCCGGTTTCATGGAAGGTTTCATGCACTAAGTCGCTTCAATCACCACAGGTATGACCATGAGCATTACCCAATTCAAAGACACCCTTAACCGCCACTTGCCGGACTCAAACCCGGTCGCCGTGCCCCTGGGCACTCCGGTTGCCGTGGCCTCCACCCTCAGCGTAGAGCGCAACGACGGCGTCGAAACCGGTATCTGGGAATGCACCCCGGGCCGCTGGCGGCGCCAGATCGTGGCCCAGGAGTTCTGCCACTTTATCCAGGGCCGCTGCACCTTCACCCCCGATGACGGTGAAACCCTGCAGATCGAAGCCGGCGATGCGCTGATGTTGCCGGCCAACAGCACGGGGATCTGGGATATCCAGGAGACCGTGCGCAAGACCTATGTGTTGATCCTCTAATCTTTTGATCCTTGATCGCCTGCCATAAAAACAGCCCTATAACCGCCAGGAAATCGAACCATGAGACCCATTGCCCTGTTGCCCTTGATGTTGGTGGCGTCCCTGACCCAGGCCGCCGAGACGGTGAAAATCTACAACTGGTCGAGCTACATCGCGCCGGACACCACCAAGAACTTCCAGAAGGAAACCGGGATCGGTTTCAGCTACGACGTGTACGACAGCAACGAGACCCTGGATGGCAAGTTGATGACCGGCAATTCGGGTTATGACGTGGTTTTTCCGTCCAACCACTTCATGGCCCGGCAGATCCAGGGTGGGGCCCTGAAAAAACTCGACAAGAGCCAGTTGCCGAACTGGAAGAACCTCAACCCGGTGCTGCTCAAGGCCCTGCAAACCAACGATCCGGGCAATGAACACGGCTTCCCGTACCTGTGGGGCAGCACTGGCATCGGCTATAACATCGACAAGGTCAAGGCCGTATTGGGCGACGATGCGCCGGTCGATTCCTGGGACTTGATCTTCAAGCCCGAGTACATGGAAAAACTCAGCAAATGCGGGGTGGCGATCCTCGACAACGGCCCGGAACTGCTACCCATCGCCCTGAATTACCTGGGCTTGCCGCACCACAGCAAGAACCCCGAAGACTACAAAAAAGCCGAGGCATTGCTGATCAAAGTACGGCCGTACATTGCCTACTTCCACTCCTCGAAATACACCGGCGACCTGGCCAATGGCGACATCTGCGTGGCAGTGGGTTTTTCGGGTGACGTGCTGCAGGCCGAAAGCCGCGCCAAGGAAGCCAAGAATGGCGTGAAGATCGGCTACAACATCCCCAAGGAAGGCGCCGCGATCTGGTTCGACATGGTCGCCATGCCCGCCGATGCCCCGGATGAGAAGGCCGGCTATGCCTTTATGAACTACCTGCTGCGCCCGGACGTGATGGCCGACATCACCAACTTCGTGCACTACGCCAACGGCAACAGCGCCGCCGACAGCCTGGTAGACCCGTTGATCAAGAGCGACACCAAGGTGTACCCGAGCGAGGAAATGATGGGCAAGCTCTTCGCCCTCGAAGCCATGCCGATGAAGATCGACCGTGTTCGCACGCGGATATGGAACACTATCCGTACCGGGCGCTAAGGCAGCACGCTTAGCCTGGAGGGGGCTGGAGTGTCAGGTTAGATAAATGTGACTGACACACCGCCCGCTCCCACAGGGGGAACTCGGCGAGCAGAGAATTGTGTCCACACCACAAGTCAAATGTGGGAGCTGGCTGGCCTGCGATAGCGGTAGGCCAGTCGACACATCCTTACTTGATCCACCACTCCCGCGTGCCTGCCCTATGGGTTATCCAGGTCATGCCCCAACGACTGGATAAACAACGAAAACAACTCCGGCTGCGACGAGATATCCAGCTTGGCGTACAGGTGCCGGCGATGCACCTTGACCGTGTCCGGCGAGATGCTCAGGCGTTCGGCCATGGCCTTGGATGAGAACCCGCGCAATACCAGGCGGGCGATTTCCAGTTCGCGCTCGGACAACACCCCACTGCCAAAATGGCTCAACGCATCGCGAATCTGGCTGGCCATGGCCTCGCCGGCCGGTGCGCGCCGGGTGCTCTGCTGCCAGTGCTGCTGCATCAGTGGCAGCACCCACGCCGCCAGCAGGGTCAGCAGCCCGGTTTCAGACGCGGTAAACACCCGCTGCATCCCCAGGGACAACGACAAGGTGCCCACCCCCGGCAGTTGCAGGATGAACTGCACCTCATCCTCCAGCACATTGTCGTGAAAGTAATTGAGGAAGTACTCGCTCTGGCGGAAATGGTCCGGCGCCACCTCTTCCAGGCGATACACGCCGCTGGCATAGCCTTCACGGCAGGCCTGAAAGAACGGGTCGAGCAAGTACAAACCATTGAGGTACACCAGCATCGACGCCGGTTTGCTGGTGGGCTGCGCGTCGTACTCCTCCAGCGCCTGGGGCGGGCCATCCAGCGGGTAGAAGATTGCCAGGGCGTTATCGAACGCCAGGTTCTGGTGCAGCAGCAACACCAGTTGCTTCCAGAAACGCTCGGTGCCAATTTGCGACACCGTCCGACCCAGCCCCGCATGCATGCCGATTTCCCTGAACAGGCTCATGTGATGGGTTCCGATGGCTGAAAGATCGGCCAAGGGTTCGGCTTTTGCACGAGCCCGTCAAGGGGAGTACTCCAATAGGGGAATTGGCGGGTGCCGGCGCAGCGCCTAGATTCCCTGGCATTCAGCGGGAAACATATCCCGCACACGCATTCCCTTTTCGTTCCTGCCTCAACCAGCTTTCCAATAAAAAGAATAACCACGAGGATAACGACATGAGCGCAACCCCCGCACCCGATGGCGTGCTGAAACCTACCTTGAGTGTGTTCGATGTGGTGGCCATTACCGTTTCGGCGGTAACTCCGGCCAGTTCCGTATTTGTTATTGCACCGTTCGCGATCCAGCAAGCGGGCAGCGGGGTGTTCCTGGCATTTGTGATGGCTGGGCTACTGGCGCTGATGTTTGCCTTTTGCTACGCGGAACTGGGGCGTGCCCATAACAGTGCCGGTGGCGAATACGTGTACGCCAAGCGCGTGTTTGGCGGCATGGCCGGATACGCGACGTTCCTCACGGTACTGGTGATGCTGCTGTTTATCCCGCCGGTCCTGGCCACCGGCGCCGCGACCTACCTCAATAACGCCCTGGGCACGAAGTTCGATTCACAAACCGTGGCCCTGGTGATTGTGGTGTGCAGTTACGCCCTGGGCATTCTCAATATCAAGCTCAACGCCTGGATCACCGGTACTTGCCTGCTGTTGGAAGTGGCGGCGTTGCTGGTGATTGTGTTTATCGGCTTTGGCAACCCGGTGCAGCCGGCCAGTGTGCTGTTCCAACCGCAGATCGTCGAAAACGGCGTGCTGCACCTGGCGCCCTGGGCCCTGGTGATCGGCGCGGTGGGCATCGGCCTGTTCTCGTTCAACGGCTACGGCCCGGCGGTGCTGCTGGCCGAAGACATGAAGTGCGGCGGCAAGGGCGTGCACAAGGCGGTGCTGTGGTCCCTGGGCCTGGTGGTGGTGATCGAGTTGGTGCCAATCACCGCGCTGTTGATCGGCGCGCCCTCCCTGAGCGAGATGATCAGCAGCCCGGACCCCATCGGCTACCTGCTGACCAGCCATGGTAATGAAACCCTGTCACGCCTGGTCAGCGCCGGGATCTTCCTCTCGGTGTTCAACGCCATCGTTGCCATCGTGATCCAGATCGGCCGGGTGGTGTTCAGCAGCGGCCGCGATGCGCTGTGGACGCCGACCATCAATAAACTCTTCACCCGCATCCACCCGCGCTGGGATTCGCCATGGCTGGCCACGCTGTTCCTGGCGATCCCATCGGCACTGCTCAGCTTCAGCTCCAACCTGGCAGACCTGACGTCCTTCAGCGTGTTGTTGATCATGCTGGTGTACCTGATCGTCGCCCTGAGCGCGCTGATGAGCCGGGTGCTGTTGCGCGACCGCGAGCACCCGTACCGCATGCCCCTGTGGCCGGTGCCGGCACTGCTGGCCGTGGCGGGCGCGGGTTATCTGTTGTTTACCTTGTTTAGCGCGGCGTCCATGCGCGACATCATGATTATCATCGGCCTGCTGGCCTTGTCGGTGATCCTGTACTGCATCAGCGGCCGGTCGAGTCCGGCGTTTCAGAAACTGTAAGGAGTGGTTATGCGCGCACGTCAATTGGGCATCACGTTGGGGCTGGGTACGCCCGGCGAATTGAATGCGATTACCGACGTCCCCGGGATTCGGGTCGGCCACAGCACGCTCAAGGAGCAGATCGACGGCAAACAGGTGCGCACCGGGGTCACACTGATCCAGCCACGGGCCGGTGCAGCCCGGCTGCAGCCGTGTTTTGCCGGGTACCACGTGCTTAACGGCAACGGCGACGCCACCGGCCTTGAGTGGATCGGCGAAGCCGGGCTGCTGACCACGCCCCTGGCGATCACCAACACCCACAGTATCGGCATTGTGCGCGACACCCTGATTGCCCTGGAGCGCGACAGCCTGGCGGACCCGGCGGTGTACTGGTGTATGCCGGTGGTGATGGAAACCTACGACGGCCTGCTCAACGATATCTGGGGCCAGCATATCGGCCCCGAGCATGTGCTGCAGGCCATGGCCAACGCGGAAACCGGCCCGGTACAGGAGGGTGCCGTGGGCGGTGGCACCGGGATGATCTGCCATGAATTCAAGGGCGGCATCGGCAGCGCCTCGCGCAAGCTGGCGGCGGAGCAGGGCGGCTGGACTGTCGGCGTGCTGGTGCAGGCCAACCACGGCAAGCGTCAGGAGCTGCGGGTGGATGGCTACCCGGTGGGGCGGCACCTGATGGAAATCGCCTCGCCATTTGCCGAGCGTGGTACGCCGGGCATGGGCTCCATCGTGGTGATTATCGCCACCGATGCGCCGCTGCTGCCGCACCAGTGCCAGCGCCTGGCGCAACGCGCCTCTATCGGCATTGCCCGCACCGGCGGTGGCACCGAGGACTCCAGTGGTGATCTGTTCCTCGCGTTTGCCACCGGCAACCACGACCTGCCGCCGGCGGATTACGGGCGCAAGGACCTGCCCCTGAGCACAACGCTGAGCATGGTCAATAACGATCATATTTCGCCCTTGTTCAGCGCCGCGGCCGAGGCGGTGGAAGAGGCGATCATCAACGCGATACTCGCCGGGGAGGACATGACCACCGCCGATGGCGTGCTGGTACCAGGGCTGGAGGGGCAGACGCTGCTGGAGGCCTTGCGCCAAACAGGGTGGCGTGGCTAGTCGTGACCTCGCTATCGCCGGCTTGCCGGTGATAGCGGGCGCAAGCTGTCGATATTTAAACAGTGGCTATTTAATATTTACCAATGACACGGTGGCACTTTAAAAGTGCACCCCACTCAATATATTGGATCCACTTATCACTCTAAAGTGTGACGTGTCTGGCATTTAACTATTTAGCACTATTTAATATTTAAATAGCCCGCTTGCCGCCATCCAGCCCAAAGCAAAGAATATAAACACTTAATTCCCAATGTTTGCAGTCGTTATTCCGTCCACGCACTTTTCCAACAAAAAAAATACTGGACGTGTGATTTCGAATTGTGTCAGTTTCCTTTCGCCTTCATAAGAGGCGAGTGATAGGACGATCTCGCCCGAGAACGTCGCTATCGGACAAAAACTGTTCCACTTGCAAACAAGGAAGTACGTTTATGTCGAAAGTAAAAGACAAAGCTATTGTCTCGGCAGCTCAAGCAAGTAGTGCCTATTCACAAGTCGATAGCTTTAGCCATTTGTATGACCGTGGCGGCAATCTCACGGTCAATGGCAAACCCTCGTTCTCTGTCGACCAGGCAGCCGACCATTTGCTGCGCGAAAACGCGGCATACCGGGACGTTGACGGTAACGGCAGGATCGACTTGACCTACACCTTCCTGACCTCGGCTTCCTCGGCGACCATGAACAAGCATGGTATCTCCGGGTTCAGCCAGTTCAGCAACCTGCAAAAAGGCCAAGCCGTACTGGCCATGCAATCCTGGGCCGATGTGGCCAATGTCACCTTCACCGAGAAAGCCTCGGGCGGCGACTTCCACATGACCTTCGGCAACTACAGCGCAGGCCAGGACGGCGCCGCAGCGTTTGCCTACCTGCCTGGCACCAATGAGAAGTACCACACGAGTGGCACGGATGGCACCTCGTGGTACCTGATCAACAACAGCTACACCGCCAACATCAACCCTGGCCTGAACAACTACGGGCGTCAGACCCTGACCCACGAGATCGGCCATACCCTGGGCCTGGATCACCCTGGCGACTACAACGCCGGGACCGGCAACCCGTCTTACAAAGACGCGGACTACGGCCAGGACACCCGTGGCTACAGCGTCATGAGCTACTGGGGCGAAAACAACACCAACCAGAACTTCACCAAAGGCGGGGTCGAGGCCTATGCGTCCGGCCCGCTGATCGACGATATTGCGGCGATCCAGAAGCTCTACGGTGCCAACTACAACACCCGTGCCGGTGACACCACCTACGGTTTCAACTCCAACACCGGGCGCGATCACCTCAGCGCCACGTCCAACGCCGACAAGCTGGTGTTCTCGGTATGGGACGGTGGCGGCAACGACACCCTGGACTTCTCCGGCTTTACCCAGAACCAGAAAATCAACCTCAACGCGACTTCGTTCTCCGACGTGGGTGGCCTGGTGGGTAACGTGTCGATCGCCCAGGGCGTGACCGTGGAAAACGCCTTTGGTGGCTCGGGCAACGACCTGCTGATCGGCAACGCCGTGGCCAACACCCTCAAGGGTGGCGCCGGCAATGACCTGATCTACGGCGGTGGCGGTGCCGACAAACTTTGGGGCGGCGCGGGTTCGGACACCTTTGTGTTCGGTGCCAGCTCTGACTCCAAGCCGGGTGCGGCGGATCAGATTCTTGATTTCACCTCGGGTTCGGACAAGATCGACCTGACCGGCATCACCAACGGCAGCGGCCTGCATTTCGTCAACGCCTTTACTGGCGCTATCGGTGATGCCGTGCTGACTTATGCCTCGGGTACCAACCTGGGTACCTTGGCGGTGGACTTCTCCGGGCACGGCGTGGCGGATTTCCTCGTCACCACCGTAGGCCAGGCGATGTATAGCGACATCGTGGCTTGATCAAGGCGTAACGAAGGGTGGCGCCCCGGCGCTGCTCTTCCCTTGCAACAGCCCCGTAAACGGGTAATGGTGATGACTAATTTTCGCAACGCAATCGCCTGGTTGATCCTGGCATTGCACGTGTCGGCAGGAGCCAACGCAATGGCAAGCAGTCTTGTTTTACCCAGCACCACGCAATTGGCGGGGCACTGGCAACTGCGCCAGCAGGAGCAGGTGTGCGAGCTGGATCTGATCGCCGAACCCAACAGCCTGGCCGGTGATATTGAGTGCGCGCAACAGTGGCTGGGGCAAAAACCCCTGACTTGGCTGCCCACCCCGGATGGCATTTGGCTGATGAATACCGAGGGCACCGGTATTACCCATTTGAATCGACAGAAAGAAGGCGAATACACCGCGCGTTCTGCTTCTGGAGTAGAGCTGTTACTGCGACGCACACACTAATTAAGTATTGCGGTTATATGCTTATAACTGCCGGGTATAGAGACATTTGTTGGTCGTGACCTTTATCGACCTGTCACTTCCAACGCATTAAACACTATTGAAATAGTTGCCCGCCCCATTGTTTGGGGTGCTCGGCAGACTATTGCGCGTATTTCAGTCCAGGGAAGATCAGGCAACATGGCGAAGACCACTCCCACTGCACCACTGTTTAAAGCCCTCGGCGATTATAAAAGTATCCTGATCAGCGTCGGTTGCTTTACCGCGCTGATCAATCTGCTGATGCTGGTGCCGTCCATTTACATGCTGCAAGTGTATGACCGGGTACTGTCCTCGCAGAATGAAACCACCCTGGTGATGTTGACCCTGATGGTGGTGGGCTTCTTTGCTTTTATCGGCACCCTGGAAATCGTCCGCAGCTTTATCGTGATCCGTATCGGCAGCCAGTTGGAGCGGCGGTTCAACCTGCAGGTGTACAAGGCCGCCTTCGAACGCAACCTGCAACGGGGTGAGGGGCACGCCGGGCAATCGCTCGGGGATTTGACCCATATCCGCCAGTTCCTCACGGGGCCGGCGTTGTTTGCGTTCTTCGATGCGCCGTGGTTCCCGATCTACTTGCTGGTGATCTTCCTGTTCAACGTGTGGCTGGGCGTGCTGGCCACGGCGGGTGCGGTGCTGTTGATCGGCCTGGCGTGCCTTAACGAATACCTGACCAAAAAGCCGTTGCGCGAAGCCAGCGGCTACTCCCAGCAGTCCACCCAACTGGCCACCAGCCACTTGCACAACGCCGAGACCATCCAGGCCATGGGCATGCTGGGGGCGCTGCGCAGTCGCTGGTTCCAGGTGCATTCACAATTCCTCGGCCTGCAAAACCGGGCCAGCGACACCGGTTCGGTGATCAGTTCCTTGAGCAAATCCCTGCGCCTGCTCCTGCAATCCCTTGTGCTGGGCTTGGGCGCCTTGCTGGTGATCAAGGGTCAGATGACGGCCGGGATGATGATTGCCGGCACCATTCTGATGGGCCGGGTGCTGAGCCCGATTGACCAGTTGATCGCCGTGTGGAAGCAATGGAGTTCGGCCAAGCTGGCCTATCAACGCCTCGATGAGCTGTTGCAGGAGTTCCCGCCTGGGGCGCAGGCCATGGCGTTGCCGGCGCCCCAGGGCCAGGTGAGTTTCGAGCAGGTCAGCGCCGGGCCGCCGGGGCGGCGGGCGGCGACCTTGCATCAGGTCAGCTTCAAGCTGGCGGCCGGTGAAGTGCTGGGGGTGTTGGGCGCCTCCGGCTCCGGCAAGTCGACCCTGGCGCGGGTGCTGGTGGGGGTGTGGCCAACCCTGGCCGGCACGGTGCGCCTGGACGGCGCCGACATCCATCGCTGGGACCGCGACGACCTCGGCCCCCATATCGGCTACTTGCCCCAGGACATCGAATTGTTCAGTGGCAGCATCGCCGACAACATTGCGCGTTTTCGCCAGGCTGACCCCGAGCGGGTGGTGCAGGCCGCCCAGCAAGCCGGGGTGCATGACCTGATCCTGCGCTTGCCCCAGGGCTACGATACGGTGTTGGGCGACGACGGCAGCGGCTTGTCCGGCGGGCAGAAACAGCGGGTGGCCCTGGCCCGCGCGTTGTATGGCGGGCCGCGCCTGATCGTGCTCGACGAACCCAACTCCAACCTCGACACCGTAGGCGAAGCCGCCCTGGCCAGCGCCATCATGCAGATGAAAGCCCAGGGCAGCAGCGTGATCCTGGTGACCCATCGCTCCTCGGCCCTGGCCCAGGCCGACAAATTGCTGGTCCTCAATGAAGGCCGCCTGCAAGCCTTTGGCCCCAGCCAGGAGGTGCTGCGGGCACTGTCCGGCCACACGGAGCCCCCCCGTGAAAAGGCCGGCGTCAGCTTGAACCGTCAATATCCTGCGGCAAGGAATCCAGGCCAATGAGTACCGATAACAGCCTGCCACTCGAGCAGACCTTTCCCGAGCGCGATGCGCGCTTTTTCTCCCGTTTGGGCTGGGTGATGACGGTGGTTGGCGCCGGGGGATTCTTCCTCTGGGCCAGCCTCGCGCCGCTGGACCAGGGGATCCCGGTGCAGGGCACGGTGGTGGTGTCCGGCAAGCGCAAGGCCGTGCAAACCCTGAGCCCCGGCGTGGTCAGCCGGATCCTGGTGCGCGAAGGCGAGGTGGTCAAACAGGGCCAGCCGTTGTTTCGCCTCGACCAGACCCAAAGCCAGGCCGATGTGCATTCCCTGCAAGCCCAGTACCGCATGGCCTGGGCCAGCGTCGCCCGTTGGCAGAGCGAGCGCGACAGCTTGCCTGCCGTGGCCTTTCCCGCTGAACTGAGTGCCAACCCCGATCCTGCGCTAGCCCTGGTACTTGAAGGCCAGCGCCAACTGTTCAGCAGCCGGCGCGATGCCTTTGCCCGCGAGCAGTCCGGGATCCGCGCCAGTATCGAAGGCGCCAGCGCCCAACTCAACGGCATGCGCCGCGCCCGCACGGACCTCAGCGCCCAGGCGCAATCGCTGCGTGATCAACTGGCCAACCTGCAACCTTTGGCAGACAACGGCTATATCCCGCGCAACCGCCTGCTGGAGTACCAGCGCCAACTGTCCCAGGTGCAACAGGACCTGGCGCAGAACAGCGGCGAAAGCGGGCGCCTGGAGCAGGGCATCCTCGAATCGCGCCTCAAGTTGCAACAGCACAGCGAGGAGTACCAGAAGGAAGTCCGCAGCCAGTTGGCCGACGCGCAACTGCGCAGCCTGACCCTGGAGCAGCAACTGACCTCCGCCGGCTTTGACCTGCAACACAGTGAAATCAACGCGCCGGCCGATGGCATTGCGGTCAAAGCCGGCGG
>LNAP01000500.1_pt1 | contig 46800 bp, 48 predicted proteins | sample 602601 | NCBI WGS metagenome assembly LNAP01 (sample SAMN02440304, study PRJNA202911) | soil metagenome | biome: Subtropical and temperate rainforests or woodlands; isolation source: soil samples (1 kg each in a 20% v/v slurry with milli Q water) were... ...
CTGTTGATGGATGTGCTTGGCTCGCTTTGGATCACCCGCAACGGCCTGCGTTGACCAGGCCGAAGACTTGAGTCCACAATCGAGTCCATTCCGTGACGCTTGGATCGGAAAAAACGTTCGTAATAAACGAGTTAGCGACCGGGTGCTGTTCCCTTCACCCGCTCCAATCGAATTCTGGTCTCACGTCGCGTGGTTTTGGCGGGGGATATGAAAAAACCGGCTCTTGGTGGCCGGTTTTTTTTCGTCCGCAGTTTGTTGGGCTCCGCCCTTAAAGCACAGTGCTTGCAGTAATACCGACCCAGGATGAGAGCGAAGAAAACTCGACCTGTTTAATTTTCGTAAACACATCCGGCGAAGATACGTTTAAATACATTCCACGTTACGCCCTAGAGGCTACGAGACCTTGCGTCCTTACTTACGCGTGCGTCAGAATCCGCCGGCTTGTGCGCTTTCCCCCCGGCCCCTATCGTTTACCTGCCACTGCCCATCAGTGGTCGGGTTTAGTCGCTCGGTCGGTTTTAGTAAAGTGCATGAGTACCATTCAGTCAGGTCATTCTATTCCTGTACTTGATGGTGGTTGTGCGCAGGGCGCCCTTGGGCGCGCCGGGTTTGCTAATTCCACCGGTCGACTAACCTGCGTACAGCCGCCACCCTCTTTTAGTCGAGAACGGTTGCGGCCCCAACTCTGGAATTAGACATATGTTCAAGGTTACCCCCAACCCCCCGGATATCGATTCGGTACTCTACGGCGACTCTCTCGACCCTGAAAAGTTGAAAGAGGCGGCAGACCGCGCACTCAAGCACTACCTGAACCCGGGGGCGCCGAAAACGCAGATACGGCCCCGCAAGCCCAGCACGATCTTCACCATCGACGCAGCGGTGGATGACGAAACGTTGCTCGTTGAGGCGTGCGAATCCTTGGCATCCGCCAGCGTGATGGTCAGCGACCTCACCGACTTGACGGACGGCCCACAACGCCAAACGATGCTGGTGTTGCAACGGGTCATCATGTTGGGTGAGTTAGCGGTCAATCGAGTACTGGATAACCACAAGCCTGGCTAATCGCCAGGGGTTGTTGTGGGGGCACTTGCGCCCCCCCAACAGTCATTCAGTCCAACAACGAAGCCTGTTTGAGCAATTCGAAAAGTCCTTCAGGGACTAGTTCAGACGTAGCGGTGAAGCTGGAACCCAGGCACCACGTGGCTTTGAACGAAGCACCATTGCTTTCATGACCTTCTAACCAAGATCGCTCATAGACGTCTACATCATCAAACCTTGCATCGTAGACCTGGACTATTTCGTGTCCTGGCTTGCCTGCGTAGGTGAAAATGCTTTCCAAAGTGCCAATCAATCGAACATCACTGATCGAAAGAGCCAGTTCTTCCTGCACTTCACGGACGATGGCATCGATACCTCGTTCGCCGAACTCAATGCCGCCGCCAATAGGGCGAAAGAGGGTTCGCTGTTCAACGGAGTCATAGAATTGGTTAACCAGTATTTTTCCGTGATGATGAAAGATACAGAGCGCGAGGGCACGAATGCGTGGTTCTGACATGAGTAAAATCCCCTTTTGACTTGATGAGCTGACGGCACTGGATTCCCCCAACGTGACGCATGAAATCCAGTAGCAGTGAGATCGCGACCCACAATACTCAATGTGCGAACAGACATTCTAAGCGGAGCCTGGCTGGCAATTATGCGCAAGCAGCTCGCCCATTTCACTTGTCCCCGTGTGTGAGCGCGAAATCAATCGCTGGCTCGAACTGGCCGACAAAGCCAGTGGCTGATCAGCGTCACAACACCCACCACCAGCCCCGCCAGCAACGCGCCACCCGCCGCAGGTTGCGCACAGCAGGCACCTCAAAGCGTCGATAGGCTGGTGAGCGGTAGTATGACGGGCGGACGGTTTGCCGATTTCCCTCTGCTATATAGTTTGTCCGACGATGGCTGTCCGGCGCGAAAGGCCGTAATCGGCCGATTCTGTTGAAAAAGTCGGTTTTCCTAAAACGCTCGAATATTGAGGGATGAAAACACCTCTGTTGCACGCTGCTACGTGAAATCCGAGCCCTGAACCGTCTGCCCAAAATTCAGATTTCAATCTCAGGCGCGTACTTTTCTGCCGTGGAATTCGATGTCGACTTTTTCAACAGAATCGGCCAAGAGGAGCCCTTCGTGAGAATCCGCTTCCGACCCTAAGCGGGTAAATCGCTAGAACGGATGTTCGAATCGATTCGCTGAATTTCCGCCTCGCTCATCACTCGCCAATCATTTGGCAAAATACCGTACTCGAACTCAGCGCTTTCCAGTGCCTCATCCAATCCAAGTATCAAGTGGTCGCCTTCAATCTGGAGTTTTCCGTAGTCCTCAAAACGTATTAGCAAATACACCGGGTCATCGTCTTTTACCTCCAGGCCGAAAAGCACGATAGCGGTAACGTCAGGCCGGAAATCACTGACTGTCCTTACATAAGCCTGGGGCATGGCGTCGGCTGCATTTAATTGATGATGGGTTACGGCATTCTATATGACCGCTTCTGGCCCAGAGTGTGTAAAAACGCTTTGCCAAAACTGAAGTGCGCACGTCTACGTTAAATCTGAAATTTATCGGCACGTCAGCAGATGTGCATTTTGCGTATAAGCGCGATTTCCAGTCCGGTTTTGAGTATCTGTCGCGCTCAAAAACGTTTTTACACAGCCTCGGCCGGTTAGCGACAACCTGACTTCGACCGTCGCCATGCATGGTCATATCTCAGTTTGTTCCGCCATCTCCAGGGCGTCATCGACCTCAATCCCCAGATATCGAACGGTGCTCTCCAGCTTCGTATGGCCGAGCAGCAGCTGAACCGCCCGCAAGTTCTTCGTCCTGCGATAGATGAGCGATGCCTTCGTACGTCTCATCGTGTGAGTGCCATACATGGCTGGTTCAAGGCCAACGGCTTTCACCCATTTTTTTTTGCCGATACGAGCGTATTGACGAGTGGATAGATGGTTTGAGGTATGTAGCCGGCTAGGAAAAAGGCAGTCTTCGCTGCGTAGATGGGCCTGATGTATCCAGGCCGTGAGAGCGGACCGTGTTTGCTCAGTGATCTCGAACTGCACTGGCCGCTGCGTTTTCTGCTGCATCACCATGGCTCGTGATGATACGTACTCGCCATGGGCAACGTCGCGCACGCCGAGCTTGGTTAAATCGCAAGCTCGAAGCTTGCTGTCGATGGCCAGATCGAAGAGAGCCAGATCCGGAGTTTTTTCTGCAATTTGAAGCCTTACTCGGATGGCCCAGATATCTCTCAGTCGTAGCGGGGTTTCTGCACGACCAATTTACCTTTGTTCCTGGGCTGACGGTTGCAGGTTGCGATGATGGACGCAGGGTTTCTTCAATTTCCCTCAATCGACATTCCGACTTCAGCAACGCCCTCCCACACTGAAATACCTTGCAACTCTTGCCTGATTGAGAAATCCCGCGCGCTTTTCTAAATTTTTTCCCACAACGCCGGGCCCCTCTGACAGCGAATCGCTGCCATGTCGGAGTTGCAGTTTGTACAACTTCGACACTGAGAGGAGGGGCTTATGACTGCCCTGGAACCGTTCTTTTTTGCCGAGTTTCTCGGCACCGCCACTTGGTTGTGGCTCGTTTTTATCAGCATCGTTATCAGCCTGTTGGTCTTCGACCTCGGGGTGCTACACCGCGAGCATCGAGAAATCGGCGTTCGTGAAAGCCTGCTGCTGTCTGCTGGCTATATCACGGCCAGCTTGCTGTTTGGGCTCTGGGTCTGGCAGGTCAAGGGCGGTGATGCCGGGATGGATTTCTACACAGGCTTTCTGATCGAGAAATCGTTGTCGATGGACAACGTATTTCTTATGGCGATGATCTTCAGCTTTCTCTCAATCCCGCGTAAGTATCAGCACGAGGTGCTGTTCTGGGGCATTCTCGGTGTGATAGTGCTGCGCGCGATCATGATTGGCCTAGGTGCGGCGCTGATCGCCGAGTTCAGCTGGATTCTCTATGTGTTCGGCATCTTCCTGCTGTTGACCGGGGCCAAGATGCTGTTCAGCAAGATCGATGACCATCCGGACCTTAGTGAAAACCTGCTGGTGAAGTTCCTGCGCAAGCACATGCGGGTGACTGATCGCTTGCATGAAGGGCGCTTCTTCGTCCGTCAGGCGGATGCCAGTGGGAAGTCCGTGCTCTGGGCGACGCCGTTGTTCCTGGCCCTGGTGCTGATTGAATGTGCCGACTTGGTGTTCGCTGTGGACAGCGTGCCGGCGATCTTTGCCATCACCCAGGATCCCTTCATCGTCTACACCTCTAACATCTTCGCCATCCTTGGCCTGCGTGCGTTGTATTTCGCTCTGGCGGCAATGATTCACCGCTTCGCCTATCTCAAGTACGCCCTGGCGCTTGTGCTGGTGTTTATCGGCGGCAAGATCTTCCTGGTCGGCATCATCGGCAAGATTGCGCCGGTGATTTCCCTGAGCGTGACCCTGGCTTTGTTGCTGGGCGGTGTGCTGCTATCGCTTTGGAAAACCCGCGACCAGGCCTCTGCTCGCTCGCAGGTTTAGATCCAAACAGGCGCAATATTTGCGCCTGCCATCGGGGGCCATAGGCCGATGTCGTTGAATGGGTGAGGGGCAGCCGAAAGTGAGCCGCCCCTCGTCACTTAAACGCGATGTACTGTTGTGTAGGCGCGTTGGTGAATAGTCCGCCCCCCTTCGATGCGTTCTCGAATGCAGACGCGAATTGGTAGAGTCCGATATCGTTCATCTGCACGACCTTGCTTTCATTCGCCGATCCGTGGAGCGAGTGAAAGACAATGCCTCGAACGGGAATCCCCCCTGGGTTGATTAATGCGTTGAGGATTTTTACAGGTAAATCCGTCTTCGTTTCAGGCCCTATGTACGATGCGTTTTTGCTTGCCATATTGATAAGGCACCAGAACAACCATTTGGGTGACATTTGCTGGCCGGTGCTGGGATGACCCAGTGTCGCGTTGACGCTTCCTTTCGCTTCAACAATCAGGTACTCAATTACGTTGCCTGTGCGCATGTCGCGTTTGACCCAAATCTGGTCTATTCCATTGGGGCGCATCCCGTTTGCGGACTTCCCCATTTTCATCTGGTAGTCCGTGCCATACGCGGTGATCAGGAGTTTGCTTGCTGCATATTCCCCGCGGGCCGACGTTATAGACTGCGGGGTATTCAGATCTCCACGAAGGTTCGTGTAGTGGGTGCTCAAGCGATTTCCAGATTTGACATCGTTTCTTTTGAACCGGTCCCAGCCGAGGCTGTGATCCTCCCCCCGAAGCCAGGCGTTCACCGCTTCCCTGGTCGTGGCGTCGAGCCTGGAAACGGCGTCGTAGTGATCCCACGCTTCTTTTGCCTGCCGACGCACGATCCCTTGCTGCCGTATATCCTCGAATGCCAGCAACATCTGCGCACGATGCGTCCGAATCCACTGCACATGCTGATTAGTTGAGTCGAACAGCGGATGACTATGGGCGCTACCTTGGGTATGACGCGCATCCCGCCTCAGTGCCTGTGAGATTTCAAGTTGGCCCTGCATGTCGAGTAGAACGAGTTGGTCGGCGCTGGAATTGCTCGGAAGGACGGTGTGACGGTTCACAATCTGGCTGATCAGGCTACTCTCGGGTGGATCCAGCAACTTTCGTATGCCTATCGTTCCGAGGGCTGTGTAAGGGTATTGCTGGCTCGATAAAAGCGTCAGGTTATTCGTGGTCAGATCCAGCGTAGGTTGGTCGCCCAGATAGAGATCTACTTTCAGACCGCCAGGCCGCCCCGCTTCCAGGTTGTTCAAGATGCGTTGATTCAACTGGTCGTTGGTGTCGGTATAACTTGTCAGCAGGTTCATATCAGGCGCCGTCCGTTGGCAAGGGTAAAGGCCGGATACAGAGCCGCAGTGAACGGTCGTTTACGGTCACTATCACTACGCGGGGCTTGATAGCAGCATAGAACACTGTGTCTGGAGTGTGGGTCTGAATTCAAAACCGGTGTAACGGGCGCTCAGGGGCATTCAGCGGGAATACGCGGATGCCTGCAAGAAGCCGCCTGCGCAAGCGGCATGACGCGAAATGGGCCGGCCGCACATCGCCAACATGCGCAGGGTGCTGGATCCTATTGTTTACAAGGTTCCGGTCAGTCGAAAAACCATCACCGTGCTCAATCAGAACCTTCAGTACCATAGCGCCAGACCGAAGGCTATCCGCTCGGCCCTTAAAGGCCGTGAGTCACTAAGCCAAAAGGTACAGTGATGGATGATAATCAGAGTCAAGGCTCACCAGTCCAGATGGTGAAGCTGAGATGCAATGCCCCACTCGCGTCAGCCCTCCGCTAACAAGCAGAAAATGGGTTGACGCACGTGGCAATTCTCTCTAGATTCACCCCCATCGAAGCGACTGACCAGATGAGATTGAGCGCTTCCCAGCGACGAAAGTCGTAACCGCGCAAGGCGGTTCGTAAGTGGTGTCTGGATCTGCTTTACCGAATACGAAAAAAGACGCCTGCGGCGTCTTTTTTCGTTTCTGTCTCTAACGCTTGGTCGATGTCGGCTGCCGCATGTGGATCTTACCGCACAGCAATATAAAGCCCATCCTGCCCAGTAATCGAGGCGGTTTGTCGGTTTGATGATAAGCGCTTTCAACGACAAGGTTCAGGTCCTGAGGCTTATTCTTGGCAGCCCGACGTATCTCAAAAAACACGTGATAAGGTCCGTTCGGGTCTACGATCGTCATTGAGTACGCCCAATTGCGCAGCGCCGCCGTCTCGCGCACCTTGGCCTGGGGATGGTTTAGCGCTTGGATCACGGCCGGTAACATCAGCGACAGACGATAACGGGTTGAACAGAACGTACGCTGCCGCCCGGCCTGGTCGAGAACAATCTGCTGTTCGACCGGATGCGTGGCCTCGTCATACCCCTGACTGAAACAGTGGCTCGAGATGGTGACGTGCACACCCAAATCACGTCCCGCCAAATCACTCTGTACTGTGAATGTAAACGGCTCAAGATGAGCAAAATCGTAAACCTGACCACCGATGGTCAGCGGTGGAAAATAGACGGTCACTGAGGTCTCCGTTCCGGCCAGCGAGTCAAAGTAAAATATCGAATAGTTCTGGGGAGGTTTGTAGGCAAACTCCGAGAGTTGCGTAGGGGGCACAGCAAACCCCATCCGATAGGCAGCAAAAAGCCCCGATGCTTTCGCACCGGGGCTTTTTGTGAATATCAATATCGGCTCGCCCTTTCACGGTTTCCCGCTTATCCCGCTCCCTCGGGGGTGTCTGAGCGATAGAGAATCAAACATGCTTTGCGACAAAAGCGACGACGGCAAACAAGGTCAGAGCGAACACTGCACCGATGCTGAACGGCAACAACGTAACTCGCATTGTGGTCGGGGCAGGGCGTCTCATCTCTTCAGCTAACGCCTCTACCTCTTGATGCAATTGCTCGATGCTTGCTTGATAACTACGATGCGTAGGCATGTCTCATTTTCCTCCGAGGCCGCAGGCCGTGCTGAGTCTGTGAACCATTTCGATCGAGCTCTAAATTATCTCGTTCTGAAGCATTGATCATCCTTCCAGGGTTTGAGCCACCGCCTCAGCGTCGCTTTCTGAGAAGCCAGCAAAATCTGTCGGACGTCCATCACTCATTGCCAATCGTGCAGCACATTTGCTAACCGCCAGCCTGAGTGTCCGCTTCAATCGAGTTGACACCCGCAAGATCATAAGCACCTGGATCGATTAGTTGTTTACGCATGGGTATGCAAGCCAATTGCAGCCCAGAGGGAGAGTTGTAAACACTTTGGGCACCTGCGGTGAAGCCACAACGGCGATAGAAAGCAGCAGCGTTTAGAGTCGCTTCAAGATGGATCTCAGCAAGTCCCCCCTCTCGGGCCAGATGCTCGAGATAACTGACCATACGTTTACCGATGCCCTGCCCCATGAACTGCGGCAGCACAAAGACTGCGCCCAGTTCACCGCTTTGGAAATCTATCAGACCTGTTCCAACGGGAACCCCATCCACCAACGCCAGGTGATAGTCCTTTTCCACCCACGCCCTGTACCCGTCCGTAAATGGCACAGAAGTCCAAGCCATCACTTGATCGTTCGTGTAAGCAGCAATGCACTGGTGCCGTATTGCTTGAACGCGGATATCAAAAGCAACCTGCGCGTCACCTTGTTTGGCTGGACGAATTTGTAGCATTTTCACACTCCTTTCCTTGGCGACTATGGACGGGAAATCAAGTAAACAAGCCCAGATCAATGCCTTCAGTGGCCAACGCACGTCGAACAGCCGGCCGCTCAATTACAAGGCTCATGGTATGTGCCCACATCGGATAGTTCTTGCTCATATCCAGGCCGATCCATTTTCCCCAAAGCCAGAACACCAGAAGCACGGGATGCACGATCGTGAAGCTTTTAGGATCGGGCAATGCCCTCAACTGATGTTCGATAAAGGCATAGTCCCGCTCGACATTCTTTATGCCCATTGCAATCACATTGGGAAAGCACGAGGGATCGTCGAGGACTCGCTGGGGCCTCCAGATCTGTCCGTATGCCAATGTATGCACGGTGCCCGACAGCCAATTCAACCATTCGATACAACGTGCCTGCGCGCCAGGCTCGCAAGGAAGGAGGTGGCCTTCCGGATGCCGGGCTGCGAGAAAAAACAGAATGGCGGGCAGCTCGGTCAGGACATCACCGACGCCGCCGATATCCCCCGAACTTGATTGCAAGCAGGCACTCGCCCCTTCGGGTTGATCGATAAATATTCGGGCGTCTGGGTCCCGCTGCCTTTGAGTGCAGAACGTAATTCCAATTCGAAGGGCAGCCCCAACTCTTCCAAGATTATATGGGCCGCCAACGAACAGGCGCCGGGAGAATAGTAAAGCCGGTACATATGCATTCCTTGGATATCCTTATCGAGGCGCAGATTAGCCGCCGTAACTATTCAGCCCCCGGCAAATGCCCCAACGGCAGGGCCCCGGGAGTCTTCACCGTATGAATCGCAAAATTACTCCGGATGTCACTCACCCCCGGCAACTTCAGTAGCCGCCCAGTGAGAAAACGGTCGTAGGCCCGCAAGTCCGGCACCACCACTTGCAACAGAAAGTCCGATTCGCCTGAGACCAGAAATGCTGAAATCACCTCCGGCAACGCCGTGACCGCTTGGCGAAACGCTTCGGCCTGTTCGTCGTTGTGCCGTTCAACCTTGACGCCGACAAAGATCGTCAACCCAAGTCCTACTTCATCACGGTCGAGGATGGCTTGGTAACCGCGAATGACGCCGGCTTCTTCCAGCATCCGCACGCGGCGCAGGCATGGCGACGCGGACAGGCCGATTTCCTCCGCCAGTTGCACGTTGCTCAAGCGGCCGTCGCGTTGCAGCGCGGCGAGGATTTTGCGATCGAAGGCGTCCAGTTTCATGGATTGGTAGTTTCCGATTGAACTTCACGATTACTTAGCAGGTTATGCCAATTTCATAAGCTTTAGAAGCTGACTTCGCAACCACCTGCCCTGCCCCTCAGCCATAGACTGGCATTACCGAAATCGTCGATATGCAGGGGGATGGTGTGGCAGAGCTCTGGTTGTTTTTGATGGCGTTAGTGGTGGTGTATCTGTTGCCTGGGCCGGACATGATCCTGCTTCTGCAAACGGGCGCTCGTCAGGGTAAGGGCGCGGCGCTGGCGACTGCGGTAGGCCTGGGGATCGCTCGGGGGTGTCATGTCGCGCTGGCAGCGTTGGGGCTTTCGGCGTTGTTCAAGACCGCGCCCTGGACCTTTGACGTGGTGCGCCTGGCCGGTGCCGCTTATTTGTTATGGATTGGTTTTCAATGCCTGCGGACTTCGCTGTTGCCAAGCTTTGAAGGGGCCGGCGTTGAGGCAGGAAGACGGCAGTGGCACCCGGCGATTCGGCGCGGGTTGTTGACCAACCTGCTCAATCCCAAGGCGCTGCTGTTTTGCTCGGTGCTTTTGCCACAGTTCATCGACCCACAGGGCGGGCCAGTGCTTGGGCAATTTGCAACCCTCGGCGTGGTGTTGGTCAGCGTCGGCTTATTGTTTGATAGCGCCTATGCGCTGGTGGGCGTGGCGCTCGGTCGCTGGCTCCAGCGTTCTCCTTCGGCCCAGCGCCTGCAGCAGTGGCTATTTGGGAGTCTTTTGATTGGGTTTGCGGTGCGACTGAGCTTTGTGCAGCAGTCGTAGTGCTTTGGACAGGCTGATTGGAGAAGAGCGCAGCAATCGGAGTCGAAAATCCGACCGACTTTTGGTGGTTATAGTGTTGATCATCAAAATCAAGTAGGTATAGTAACCACCAAGCACACCACACAGAGGTGATGTGAATAGCCGATTTGCCAGTTGCCCTGCCCTCCCGGAGAACGATTGACATGCTTTACCCGATTGCAATTTCCATGGGCGATGAGAAGCACGCCTGGGGTGTTGAAGTACCGGATATTCCGGGTTGTTTTTCTGCTGGCGATGACCTGGACGATGCCATGGCGATGGCCCGCGAGGCGATTGAAGGGCACTTCGAGATTCTGGCTGAGGACGGCTCGCCGATTCCATCGGCCAATACAGTCACCTTGCATGCGGCCAATGCGAAATACGCAGGTTGCACCTGGGCGCTGGTGGATATTGATGTGACCAAATATCTGGGCAAGGCGCAGAAGCTCAACATCACCTTGCCTGGCTATCTGCTGAACCGTATTGACGAGTACGTGCTGCACCATCCTGAAGAAAAAAGCCGTTCCGGGTTTCTGGCCTCGGCGGCGCTGAAGGTGTTGCAGCAAGGACGTTGAAAACCAACCTGCCCCAGCCCCTAACCCCTTGTGGGAGCGAGCCTGCTCGCGATGGCGCCATGTCAGCCAAGAACAATCCTGCTGATCTGCCCATCGCGAGCAGGCTCGCTCCCACAGGATCTTTGCAATAAGCCGGTTATTTTTTCTCCGAACCGGACTCCTGCATCTGCACCGACGACTTGGTGCCATCGGTGTTGTCCTTGGTCTCGTTGTCCGAGTTGTCGAAGCAGCCCTGCAGGGCGAACAGGCAACAGGTGAGGAAAAAGGTGCGCGTGAGATTCATGGTGTACTCCGATTGAGGGCTTTAAGCAGTGACCTCTGAATACGGTGAATGGTTGCGATGACCTTGCAGCTCGCTGAACTTCAGGCTGCGCGGCAAATGTAAGTAGAATTTTCATCGCTTCATTGCTGTCACACCAGACAGGTAAGTCCCAGAAGGAAACGCAGCAATGAACTTCGCAAAAATCGCACAAAAACTGGCCCTGTGGGCAGGCAGTCCCAAGACGTTTTTGGGGGCGCTGGTGTTGTTGGTGCTCTGGGCAGTCAGCGGGCCGTTTTTCCAGTTCAACGATACCTGGCAACTGATCATCAACACCTCGACCACGATCATCACATTCCTGATGGTGTTCCTGATTCAGAACACACAGAACCGCGATACCGACATCTTGCATCTGAAGGTCGACGAATTGATCAGGGCGAACAAAAATGCACACGATGCAATGCTCGGGCTGGAGTCGCTGGACCTCAAGCAGTTGGAGGCGATGAGAAGGCACTACCAGGCCATGGGTGAGAAGGAGGCCAAGAACCTCGGTGCCGAGCAAGGCCTGGAGCCAAAAAACAAGATCGATCTGAATCAGTGCTGATACTGGCGCGCGAGCAGCCTTCGCCACTCGCGCGGCCAAGCGTGAAGTCAGGGCAGCGGATTACCACCCGTCACGCCAAACACTTCCCCGGTGATGTAGCTCGACTCCTGTGACGCCAGCAGCACATAGAGCGGTGCACACTCGGCCGGTTGGCCCGGGCGCTTCATTGGTACTTGAGAACCAAAGGTGGGGATTTTCTCCTGGGGTTGTCCACCGCTGGGTTGCAGCACGGTCCAGATCGGCCCCGGTGCCACGGCATTGACCCGTATGCCCTTGCTGATCACTTGCCCCGCCAGCGCCTTGGTGAATGCGACGATGGCCGCTTTGGTGGTGGCGTAGTCCAACAGGGTGGCGGACGGATCGTAGGATTGGATCGACGCGGTGTTGATAACCGTCGCCCCCGCCGGCATCAGCGGTACTGCGGCCTTGCAGATCCAGAACATCGCATAGATGTTGGTTTTCATGGTGTCATCGAATTGCGCGGTGGTGATATCGGCAATGTCTTTCTGTGCTTCCTGTTTACCCGCAACATTCACCAGGATATCCAGGCCACCCAGTTGCTCATGGGCGCTTTTCACCAGTTGGACGCAGAATTGCTCATCCTTCAGATCGCCCGGGATTGCAATCGCCTTGCGACCCTCGGCCTCGATCAGCTCGATGACTTGCCGTGCATCCCGCTCTTCGCTGGGCAGATAGTTGATCGCTACATCAGCGCCTTCCCGGGCGTAGGCAATGGCGGCGGCGCGACCGATGCCCGAGTCGCCACCGGTCACCAAGGCCTTACGCCCTTCGAGGCGCCCGAAACCCTGGTAACTTTTTTCACCGTGATCGGGCTTGGGCACCATGTCCTGATCGATACCCGGTGGCGACTGCGGCTGGTCGGGGAAAGGGGGACGGGGATACTGGGTCAACGGGTTCTGCATCGCGTATTGGTTGGGTTCTCGGCGTGTGGACATCGAGCTTCTCCTTTTCGGCGGGCAAGGTGAGCCGGGACGCAAGCGCCCTGGCCCTGAATGTTAAACGTGCGGCGAATCAGCGACTGGCCTGGAGCGCCCGGGCCATTTCGAGGTGGGTCTGCAACTTAGGCAGGGTTTCGTCGGCGAACGCCTTGATTTCCGGCACTTCCGTGGTCTTGGCCTGTTCCTGGATCTGCGCAATGGCTTCCTCGGTAGCCTTGACCTGGCTGGCGGCATAGGCAGCCTCGAACGACTCGCCTTCCGGCACTTGCGGCATCAGCGTCTTGGCCTTGTCTGCCACTTCTTCCCGTGGCGCGACAGGCAGGTCGAGTTTCTTCGCAATCTTGGCCAGATGCTGGTTGGCGGTGGTGCGGTCGTTGATCACCATGATGGTGTAATCCTTGACTTCCCTGGACTCGGCCTTGCCGTGGGCCATGCGGCTGGCCTCGATGTCGGCCATGCCTTTGGCCGAAGCATCGTTGATAAACTCGGCAGGCGATTGTGCCCAGGCACTGTTAACCCCCAGGCCCATCAGCACGACGAGACTGGTGCTGCGTAAAAAGGTGGCCATCCGGCTCATGGTCACGCCCTCCTCTAAAAAGTTGCGGCAGATTTCTCGCCGCTGAATCAGAACCACCTGTAACGATGTGGACAAACGTCTGTCCCGAATACGGCCGATACCGGCTTCAACGGGTGCCTCTGGACGACGATGAAGTGGGTGGTTCTCCCACATGTGCGACCCGATCCAGACGCCTTCGTTCGATCCAGGGCAATGTTTCCGGCGAGCGGGCCCCACCTGATATTCGAAAGGGTCGCGAACTGAAAGGTTTGAAAAATCGTTGGGCGCCACGACGAACGGTGGCCCGTAGTCAAATATCGAACGCCTTGTGATTCTGGCGTTTAGCGGCGTACATCGCCTCATCGGCGTGGCGGAACAGTGCGACATCTTCCAGGCCATGCTCGGGGAAACAGGCCACCCCGATGCTCGGCTCGATGCTCAGGCAATGCCCGTCCAGGCGCAGCGGCTGGGTCAGTGCATGACGGATCTTTTCCTGCACATGGTGGGCATCTTCCAAGGCCTGGACACTATGGAGCAGCACAACGAACTCATCGCCGCCAATGCGCGCCACGGTGTCGGTGTCGCGCACACAACCCTGGAGCCGGCTGGCCACTGCCTGCAACAACATGTCGCCCACCGCGTGGCCGTAGGTATCGTTGATCTGCTTGAAGCGATCCAGGTCGATATACAGCAGCGCCATGCGCCCAGACGCCGTCCGGGCGGTGGCCAGTGCGGCCTTGAAGCGTTCGCGCAGCAGTTCGCGGTTTGGCACCTGGGTCAACTGATCGTACTGAGCCATGCGCTGCAACCGGGCGTGCAATTGCTGGCGCTCGATGGCGATGGTGAGCTGCGCACAGACGTATTGCAGCAACTCCTTGTCCTGCTCGGTGTAGCGCTGGTTGTCTTGCGTGCTCTTGACGATCAACGCACCGATCGTGCCGTTTTGCGAGATCAGCGGTACACCCAGCCAGCACGGAGCGTTCGGTTGCGCCACAAGGTCGCAAAACCCCGATGGCAACTGACTGCAACCGGGCGTCAGCAGGATTGGTTGGCCGCTGCGAATCACTTCGGCGCACAGGCGCTTGGTGACTGAGCCCGGCCCATCGGGCTGTCGTTCCAGATCATCGACGTGATAGGCAAAGTTCAACTGCTCGCACTGCTCGTCATACAGCGCCACCGAAAAATTCAGCGCCGGCAGCCACTCGCCAATGATCAGGTGGATGCGCTTGAACAACGCCAGCAGGTCCGCAGCCGCATGGGCGGCCTCGGAGATCGCATACAACGCCGCCTGCCGAGACTCGGCCTGCTTGCGCTCGGTGATATCCCGGGCCACGGCGATCCGCAACTGGTCCGCCGGCGACCAGCGCGCCGACCACAGGATATGCACCACCCGACCGTCCTTGTGCAGGTAGCGGTTCTCGAAATTGAGCTTGGGTTCGCCGTCCATGATCTCCCGCGCCGCATCAAGAGTCCGCTGGCGGTCGGCAGGATGCACCAAGTCGATCATCGGCTGGCCGATCAACTCCTGCGGGGTGTAACCGAAAATGCGTTCACAAGCGGCGCTGACAAACACGAAACGCCCCTGGCCGTCGACGGCACACACGGCGTCCAGCAAAAGATCCATGTAACTGGCCAGCGGCGCACGATTGCGAGTGTCCATGGGGCTGGTGGTCTTCCGATAATGCATCGTTGAAAAAAGCCTTGCCTGCGCAGCCGGCACGTCAGCCCTGCGCCTTGCTGGCCAACAACCGATTCGCGCCAACAATACCCATGAGGATAGCGTAGGCCAACGGGCCGCCCAAAAAACTGATTGTTATCAGCAATGGCAATATCGACCCATGCAGCAGCTCGGCACGGCTGCACAGGCGGGGCGAAGATTCAGGGAGCCGTAAAAAACTCCATGGCGGCGTAAGGCGCCTGTCGACAGGCCTGCAGGCGGGACGTCAGATCTCCCACATGGATTTCGAGTTTGTGCCCGTCCGGGTCGAGAAAGTAAAACGAGTCCCCTTCGCTGCGGTTGTCGCGCCACGTCACCACCCGGGCCGCATTGAGCCGCGCCACCAGCACCGGGAAGTCCTCGGCACGGATACTGAATGCGTAATGGGTGTAGTCCGCCGCAGCCCCCTTTTTGCGCAACGGGTCAACAGACAGGCACAGCCATAGTCCGGGCAGCGACAAATAGGCCCCTTTGTCCCATCTGGCCTCAAGACGAAGCTGCAATAGCTCGCTATAAAAAACCACACTGGGGTCCAGCTCGGTGACGGCAAGTGTCAGATGATTGAAGCCTGAGAGCATCGACAAGCAACCTTTGGAAAAGAAACGGATGGGTCAAGTGCAGCAGGCTCAAGGGTGAAAGCATCGCGTTGCCCAGCTCCGACAGCGCAAATGGATTCCCCGCCCAGCCCCTTAGGCAAGATCCTACACAGAAGTCTCCGGTAACACTCAAACACGCCGGAAACGGCCGATTCAAAGCCCTGCATAACGATCTGTAAAGTCTGGAAACACACAGATATCGAAACCACCCACGGACAGCACCACTCAACCAAGGAATGTAAGCGCACCATGAACCAGACTGCACAGCCAACCCATCGCTACACCAACTACCGTAAGGTCATTTCCCTGGCGGACCAGGACTGGCAGAGCGCCGAAGTCGGAAAAATCTCAGGGCTAAATGTCGAGGTCAAGACACCCAATGTCCTGGTCGACCAGTACGGCCGAACCTTTCACCACTTCTGTACCACGTCCTATCTGGGCCTGGATCACCATCCGGCGTTGCTGGACGGGGCCATGACGGCCCTGTGGGAAACCGGGACCTTGCGCGTCGCCAACTCGAAAAACCGCTGCAAACTGGCGATCCTGGACCGATACGAAACCCAATTGTCGGAGTTGTTTGGCGCCAGTTGTCTCAGCGCCCTGTCATGCAGCGCAGCGAGCGCCGGGATCCTGCCGTTGCTGGCCAGCGGCGTGCTCACCGACAATCGGCCGCCGGTCATGGTGTTTGACAAACATGCCCATTACTCGATGAACCACGTCAAGGCTGCCTGCGCCGATGAAACCCAAGTCATCACCGGGCCCCACAACGACATGGACTTTCTCGAGGACGTGTGCAAACGACAGCGCAACGTGGCGTATGTGGCCGATGGGGCCTACAGCATGGGCGGGGTGACGGATATGGACAGCCTGTTGTACCTCAAACAGCGCTATGGCCTGTTTCTCTATCTGGATGACTCCCACGCGCTGTCCGCCGTAGGGCAATGCGGAGCGGGCCTGGTCCGGTCACGCTTGCACGCCGTGGACGAGCGCACGCTGATTGTCGCCTCGCTGGCCAAATCATTCGGGGCCAGTGGCGGCCTGGCGATGTTTGGCAGTGAACGGCAAAAAACACTGGTGCAGCGCTACGGCGGGCCGAGCAATTGGTCCCAGAGCCTGAACGCGGCGGCCATTGGCGCCGGCATTGCCTCGATCCGCCTGCACCGCAGTCGAGAATTCAGCGCCTTGCAGGAGCGTTTGCAGGCTAATATCCGCCTCTTCGACAGCCTCATCCGCACCGAACAACTCGGCAATGCCATGGCGATCCGCCTGGTGACATGCGGTGAAGCAGCCCTGGCCAACAGCCTGGCGGTCGAATTGGCCGACCTGGGGTATTTCACTTCAGCGGTCTTTTTCCCCGTAGTGCCGCAAAACAAGGCCGCAATCCGCATCACCCTGCGCGCCGACATGGAGACGAACGTGATTCGCTCGTTCTGCGAACGGATCACCGATCTGCTGCTGGCACACGGGCGTGACATCCGTCCTTGAACGAGCGCCTTGATGAAGAACCGTACGACCCTGATCATCACCTGCACCACCGTCTTCCTGGCACAACTGGGCATGAGCATCTACTTGCCGGCCCTGCCCGACATTGCTCGGGATCTGGGGGCCGATGCGTCCCAGGTTTCCTGGGGCTTGTCGGTTTACCTGATCGGCATGGCGCTGCCAATGTTGCTGTGGGGCAGCGTGAGCCAGCGTCTGGGACGCAAACCGGTGTTGCTGGCGGCATTGGGGTTGTACGGCCTGAGTAACCTGGCGTTACCGCTGGGTACGACAGTCGAGGCGTTCCTGACGCTCAGGTTGATTCAGGGCATCGGCGCCAGCGGTATCTCGGTGATGGCCAGGGTATTGATCCGTGACAGTTTCAGCGGCGATCTGCTGGCCAAGGCCCTGTCATGGATCTCGATAGCCTTCGTGATTGCCCTTGGCATTGGCCAGTATCTGGGCTCCTTGATCCAGGTTGCCTTCGGCTGGGAAGCGATCTTCTACGGGTTGGGTGCGGTCAGCCTGGCCATGGCGGTGGCAGTGTCCCGGGTCGGTTTCCCAGTGCTGACAGAAAGCAGCCACGGGCAATCAGCGTGGCGCGTCTACGGCAGAATTCTCCGATACCGAGGTTTTTTACTGCCGGCATTGGCTGGTGGCCTGGGTTACGGCGTGATCGTCGCGTTCAACACCGCCGCGCCACTGATCCTGCAGGAAAGCTTTCATTGGTCAGCGATTGAGTACGGCCTGCTGGGCTGGCCGATCAGTGCGGCGTACCTGTTCGGCGCGCTGGCGGTAAACGCCTTTGTGCTGCGCACCGGTCAGCGACGGCTGATGAGCTGGGGCATTGCGCTGGTGCTGGGTGGCAGCGCAACCATGCTGCTGGGGAGCATCGCGCTGAGCAGTGTTGCGCTGCTGTTCTGGTTGCCGTACTGCTTCGCGGTGTTCGGCCAATCGTTGAATTACCCCATCAGCCTGTCCCTGGCCAATGAGGGTTCACCGGTGGCCGGTGCTTATGCCATGGCGTTGAGCGGTTTCCTGCATCAACTGATGGCATCGGCGATCGGCGCCATGGCCAGCCTGTTGTTGAGTCAACAGGCCTGGCCGCTGGCGGCATTGTGCACGCTGCTGGCAGTGGCAGCGATGCTGTGCGTGCGGTTCATGCCGCCACGGGTCGCTTAAAAGGCGCTGCGGAAAATCTCCTCGATCTGCCGTTGATCCCCCGCCCGTGGGTTGGTCAGACCACAAGCATCTTTCAATGCGTTGGTGGCCAGTACCGGCACGTCGTTGAGGCGTACGCCCAACTCACGCAGGCCGGCCGGAATGTCCACGTCCCGGGCCAGGCTGCGGATCGCCTCAATGGCCACCCGCGCGCCCTCCTCCGGGCTGAGTCCGCGCGTATCGGCGCCCATGGCATGGGCCACGTCGGTCAGCCGAGCGGCACATACCGAGGCGTTGAAACTCTGCACATGGGGCAACAGCACGGCATTACACACGCCGTGGGGCAAGTCATAAAAACCGCCCAGTTGATGGGCCATCGCATGCACAAAACCCAGCGAAGCATTATTGAACGCCATCCCCGCGAGAAACTGCGCGTAGGCCATGTTCTCCCGCGCCGTCAGATCGTTGCCGTCGCGCACGGCCTGACGCAGATTGTTGCTGATCAACGTGACCGCTTTCAGCGCGCAGGCATCGGTGATCGGATTGGCGGCAGTGGATACGTAAGCTTCGATAGCATGGGTCAACGCATCCATGCCGGTGGCGGCCGTCAGCCCCTTGGGCATCGCCACCATCAACGCCGGATCGTTCACCGACATGAGCGGCGTCACGTTGCGGTCGACAATCGCCATTTTTACGTGGCGGGTCTCGTCGGTGATGATGCAAAAACGGGTCATCTCGCTGGCAGTACCTGCCGTGGTGTTGATGGCGATCAGCGGCAACTGCGGTTTACTCGAGCGATCAACGCCCTCGTAGTCACGAATTTCCCCGCCGTTGGTGGCACACAAGGCGATGCCCTTGGCGCAATCGTGGGGCGAGCCACCACCCAGCGACACCACGAAATCGCATTGGCTCTCCTTCAGCAACCCCAGCCCGCGCTCGACATTGGCGATGCTGGGATTGGGCTTGGCACCGTCGAAAATCACCGAATCGATGTCCTGTTGCGCCAGCAGGTCGGCCACCTTGCTGGCGACGCCGGCCTTGGCCAACCCTGTGTCAGTGACGATGAGGGCCTTGCGAAAGCCGTAGTTACGGATGGCGGTCATGGCCTCGTCGAGGCAACCCAGCCCCATGACGTTCACGGCGGGAATGAAAAAGGTGCTGCTCATGGGAGATGCTCCTGGAAGAGGCCGGGATTGGCAGGGCTACCAGAATGACCGACTGGTCACAGCGCATCTTGATCTGGCTCAAGACTGGGTCGTGATAAAGTCGCGCCCTGCCTTAACCACGTTTTGAGATAACTTTCGCAATGACCGACTTCCAGCAATACGACGCCCAGCTCGAAGACTGGGATGCCTTGCGCGCCAGCACCGCTTTCAGCGGCTTGCTGCTGGGTAACGGCGCCAGCCGCGCCGTTTGGGACGATTTCGGCTACGACTCGCTGTTCGAAAACGCTCGCACAGTCGAAGAAAAACCCTTGAGCCCGTCGGAAATGAGTGTGTTCGACGCGATGCAGACACGCAGTTTCGAACAGGTACTCGGTGCGCTGAAAACCACCAGCCGGGTCAACAAGGCCCTGGCCGTCAGTTCCGCTGCACCGCGCAACCGCTACTACGCAATCAAGGAAGCACTGATCAACACCGTGCACGCGGTGCATATCCCGTGGCGACTGGTCGAACCCTCGACCCTGGCGACGCTTAATCAGGAGCTGGGCCGCTATCGCACGGTGTTCACCACCAACTACGATCTGCTCAACTACTGGGCGATCCAGCATGCGCCCGAGACTGTCACCGACCTGTTCCTGGGCAACGATCACAGCTTTGATCTGAGCCAGGCAGACACGGACAAACCACGTCTGCTGTACCTGCACGGTGGCCTGCACCTGGTACGCAACCAGGACGGCACGGCACGCAAGCTGACCGCCACCGAAGGCACGCTGTTGGGCAGTTTCGCCATCAACAATACGATCAAGACCCTTGACGACGTGCCGCTGTTCGTCAATGAAGGCCCGAGCCAGGACAAGCTCAAGACCATTCGCAGCTCTGATTACCTATCGTTCTGCTACGACCAGTTGCTGCACCACGGCGACAACCTGTGCCTGTTCGGCCATGCCTTGGGCGAACAGGACAGTCACATCGTCCATGCCCTGCGCCAGGCCGCGCCGAAAACCGTGGCAATCTCGATCTACCCCCGCAGCCAGGCGTTCATTCAGCACCAGAAGCGCCATTACGCCAAGGTGTTCCAGGGGTTGGCGGTTGAACTGCGGTTCTTCGATGCCAAGACGCATCCGCTGGGCAACCCGAAACTGTCGGTGCCGGTGGAGGTTTAGAGCCAGGGCAGGCACGGCCCTGTAGCTTGTGGGGAAGGGATTTATCGGTGGGAGCAAAGCTTGCTCCCACATTGCCCCTCGGCTTTTGGCGTCCTGTCAAAGCGCCGCCAGCGTCTTGTCCTTGATCACCGTCGTCGGTCCGTTGGCCATGACGCTGGCAATGCCCTTGTCCCGGGCGGCGTCAGAGGAATAGCTTTCGCTGCTGCCGATCACTTCGTGATTGCCAGCCTTGAGGTTGAAGTAAGGATGGCCGTCCTTGGTGCTCTTGAGTTCATAACGTTCAGCCAGTGGGCTGTTCTTCTGCACCGAAGCGATGCCACCGTCGGCACCGCTGCGGGTCGTGTACAGCTCGCTGGTCAAAATCGTTTCGGCGTTCGCCGCCTTGAGCACAAACTTAAACTGGCCGTTGCTGCTTTTGCTGACTTCGTACCATCCGGACATGTTCTTTCTCCTGGGCGGTTGAGGCATCCCCAAGAGTAAAGACCCGCTGCGCTTGTTCTGCCAGTGCCTTACAAGGTGATGGCCGTGCCCAGCAGCGTCAGGAACCCCGCCAGCCAGTTCGGATGTGCCGGCCAGGCGGGCGCGGTCGCCAGATTGCCTTGAACGTGGCCTTCGGTGACCGCGCACTCGATAAAGGTCCCTCCCGCCAGACGCACCTCCGGGGCACAGGCGGGATAGGCGCTGCATTCGCGCCCTTCCAGGATACCCGCCGCTGCCAGCAATTGCGCACCGTGGCATACCGCTGCAATCGGCTTGCCCGCCTGGTCAAATTCACGCACCAGTTGCAGGACTTTCTCATTCAGGCGCAGATATTCCGGCGCACGTCCGCCCGGCACCAGCAACGCATCGTAATCAGCGGCCTCGACACCGACGAAATCATGATTCAGTGCGAACAGATGCCCCGGTTTTTCGCTGTAGGTCTGGTCGCCCTCGAAGTCGTGGATCGCCGTGCGCACGGTCTGCCCGGCGCTTTTGTCCGGGCACACGGCATGAACGGTGTGGCCGATCATCTGCAAGGCCTGGAATGGCACCATGACTTCATAGTCTTCGACGTAATCGCCGACCAGCATGAGGATTTTCTTTGCGGCCATGGGGTGGACTCCTTGAAAAATGCGTAGGGGGTGAACGCATTAAAGGTAGACCGGTACGTCGGTAGATGAGGGATAAGCGGCGATTACCTGACGGGCTGCACATCGCTGGATGCTGAATGCAACGTGTGGGAGCGAGCCTGCTCGCGATTCAGGCGACGCGGTTTTTCAGGTGCACCGCGTCATCGTTCAATCGCGAGCAGGCTCGCTCCCACAGGGTAATGTGTCAGTCACTCAGGCGAGGTAACCGTCAGCCCGCAGCAGGGTTTCGAGGCAGTGCTCGGTGATGTGGTAGAACGCCTTGAGTTCCTGGATCTTCGCCAGCAGCTCTGCCGGGGCCACCGGTTCGGCGCGTTTGACCGCCAGGATCATCTTGTTCTTGTTGGTGTGGTCCAGGGAAATGAACTCGAACACCTTGGTTTCGTAGCCGCATGCCTCCAGAAACAGCGCCCGCAGACTGTCAGTGACCATTTCTGCCTGCTGGCCCAGGTGCAGCCCATATTGCAGCATCGGCTTGAGCAACGCCGGACTCTGGATTTGCAAGCGGATCTGCTTGTGGCAGCACGGCGAGCACATGATGATCGAAGCGCCCGAGCGAATGCCCATGTGGATCGCGTAATCGGTGGCGATATCACAGGCATGCAAGGCAATCATCACATCCACCGCGGCCGGCGCCACGCTGCGCACATCGCCGTGCTGGAAGCTCAGGCCCGGGTGCTCCAGCCGCGCGGCAGCTTCGTTGCACAGCTTGACCATGTCCTCTCGCAGTTCGACGCCGGTCACAATCCCTTCAGCCTGCAAGGTGTTGCGCAGGTAGTCATGGATGGCGAACGTCAGATAACCCTTGCCCGAGCCAAAGTCCGACACCCGCACCGGTTGATCCAAGGCGAGCGGCGAAGATGTCAGCGCGTGGCTGAAGACTTCGATGAACTTGTTGATCTGCTTCCACTTGCGCGACATCGCCGGGATCAGCTCGTGCTTATGGTTGGTCACGCCCAAATCCGCCAGGAACGGGCGGTTCAGGTCGAGGAAGCGGTTTTTCTCGCGATTGTGCTCGGCCGATGGCACTTCTCGCAGCTGCTGGGGCTTGCTCTTGAACAGCGAGCTTTTGCCCTTTTTGCTGTATTCCAGCTGCGCTTCGTCGGTGACAGCCAGCAGGTGCGCGTTCTTGAACGACACCGGCAACAACGCGGCGATGGTCGCCACGCCTTCGGCCAGCGGGAAATTCTTGGTGATGTCGCGGGTTTTGTAGCGGTAAACGAAGGACAGGCAGGGCTGATCCTTGACCGTCAACTGCTTGATGATCAGCCGTTGCAAGTCCGCTTCGTCACCGACGTACTTGGCCAGCACCAGTTTGATGAAGGCGTTCTGCTCAAGGCTGCTTTGCAGCAGCTCGATGAACTGGGCGTGGTGATCCGGCGCAGGTCGGGCGGGGGTAGCGGTGACAGACATGGAAAAAGCGGCCTCGGGGCGGGCGGATCGGGAATGGCGTTTATTTTAGGGGGGATGGGCAGTGAGGGCACGGAAAAGTTCGTGTGGCGAGCAGTAGCCTCTGTGGGAGCAAGGCTTTGCTCCCACAGGCTTGTGCTGGCAGAAATTTTTTCAGCCCAGCACCACCAACCGATTCGGCAGCTCATTGCGCGCGTGAGTCACGGGTACATGCTCCTTGAGCAATTCGCCGCAGGCCTCGATGCAGGTGACGAAGCCCTGCAACGTCTGTCCTTGGCGGACCTGCTGGGTGAAGGTGGCGACAATGGCCTCCCAGCGCGTGTTGTCGAGATGCTTGGAAATGCCTTCGTCCACCAGGATTTCCACATACCGCTCGGCCTCACAAACGAAAATCAGCATTCCTGTGCCGCCGACGGTGTGGTGCAGGTTCTGCTCGAGAAACTGCCGGCGCGCCAGATTGGAGGCGCGCCAGTGGCGCACGGAACGGGGGATCAGGTGAGTGGTGATTGCAGGAATGCGAAACACCAGGCACAGCACGATAAACAGGACCCACTGCACCAGCAGCAGACTGTGCATGTTCAGCCAGCCCGTGAGGTAATGCACCATGCCGGGCACCACCAAGGCCAGCAGGCTGGCCCACAGCAGCGGGATGTAGGCGTAGTCGTCGGCGCGGGCAGCAAGCACGGTGACCAGCTCGGCATCGGTATCGCGCTCCACCCGGGCGATGGCCTCGGCGACCTTGCGTTGTTCGTGTTCAGTCAGTAATGCCATGGTTAAAAGTGCCTGCTCATTATTATTGTCACCAGCCGCCCGACGAACCGCCGCCCCCGAAACTGCCCCCACCACCACTGAAGCCGCCGCCACCGCCGCCGCCAAAACCGCCGCCACCGCCATAGCCGCCCCCGGAACCACCGCGTCCGGCCGGCAGGATACCGAGCATCTGGCACACGAACACCGTTACGATGAACAGCAGCACCAACAACACGAACAGCCCCGGATGGCGCCCGACGAAATCGCCCTCCTCCTGGCCGTCGGCACCGTACACCGCAGCCGGCTCATCCAGCGCATTGCCGCCCAGCACCATCAGCATCGCCGCTACGCCGTCGCTGATACCTTTGTTGAAATTGCCGGCCTTGAACGCCGGAGTGATCACCTGGTTGATAATCACCGAACTCTGGGCGTCAGTCAGACGATCTTCCAGGCCGTAGCCCACTTCGATCCGTAGTTTACGGTCATCCCGGGCCACGATCAGTAGCGCGCCGTTGTTTTTATCCTTCTGCCCAATGCCCCAGTGACGCCCCAGTTGATAACCGAAGTCTTCGATGCTGCTGCCTTGCAGGTCCGCCAGCGTGACCACGACCACCTGTTCATCGGTGGCCTGTTCATGGGCCTTGAGCTGTGCATCCAGTTGCGTGCGCACCGAGGGTTCCAGCATCTGGGCAGTGTCCACCACCCGCCCGGTCAGTGCCGGAAAACTCAACTCGGCCTGGGCCGTGATGGCAAACATGCAGAGCAGCAAGGCGCAGCTGCAAGCTGCAAGCTTCAAGCTATAAGCAAAAGCAGTGAGTATTGACTGTGCTTGAGGCTTGTAGCTTGAAGCTTGCAGCTGCTCCATCAAAACTTCACCTCAGGGGCTTTTTCGGCGTTGGGGCTGGTGGCTTCGAAGGTTTCGCGGATCGGCAGATCGCTGTACAGCACGCTGTGCCACAAACGACCGGGGAAAGTGCGGATTTCGGTGTTGTATTTCTGCACCGCCAGGATGAAGTCGCGACGAGCCACGGCGATGCGGTTCTCGGTGCCTTCGAGTTGTGATTGCAAGGCCAGGAAGTTCTGGTTGGCCTTGAGGTCCGGATAACGCTCGACCACCACCATCAGCCGGCTCAACGCACCACTCAACTGGTCCTGGGCCTGTTGGAACTGCTTGAGTTTTTCCGGGTTGTCCAGGGTACCGGCATCGACCTGAATCGACGTGGCCTTGGCCCGCGCCTCGACCACCGCCGTCAGCGTTTCCTGTTCGTGCTGCGCATAGCCCTTGACGGTCTCCACCAGGTTGGGGATCAGGTCGGCTCGGCGCTGGTACTGGTTCTGCACCTGTCCCCAGGCGGCCTTGGCCTGTTCGTCCAGGGTTGGAATATTGTTGATGCCGCAACCGGCCAGCAGCGTGGTGAACAGTATCAGCGCCAGTATTGGCAGGTGGCGAAGGTGATCGAGTCGTAGATTCATCGGTTGAAACTCCCCTATACAGTCCATTGAAGAAAACACAGCCACCTATCTCACCAGCGTCTGGGGCATAATCTGCCGCCGCCACGGGATTGAATCGGGTCGATGGGCTAAAAGATGCCCGGTGCGAAACTAAGTTCATCCGCGTGCGTTCGAAAACAGTGCTGCTCATATTCAGACAATACTCGAACAACAATAGCCGCTCCTCACATTTTGCTGACCGGCGAGTCCTGATTACCGCCCTTAGGCTTGCGAGAAACCATTCATGAAGAAGCTGTGTTTGCTGGGCCTGTTCGTCACACTGGCCAGTCAATCCGTATTAGCCGACAACCTGCCAACCCCGATAGAGAACAAGAATGCCTTCATCAGCAACCTGATGAAGCAGATGACCCTCGAGGAAAAGATCGGCCAGTTGCGCCTGATCAGCATCGGCCCCGAGATGCCTCGGGAGATGATTCGCAAGGAAATCGCCGCCGGCAACATCGGCGGTACGTTCAACTCCATCACCCGGGATGAAAACCGCCCGATGCAGGACGCGGCCATGCGCAGCCGGCTGAAGATCCCGATGTTCTTCGCCTATGACGTGATCCACGGCCATCGCACGATTTTCCCGATCCCCCTGGCCCTGGCCTCCAGCTGGGACATGGACGCCATCTACCGCTCCGGCCGCGTCGCTGCCAAGGAAGCGGCGGCCGACAGCCTGGACATCACCTTCGCGCCGATGGTGGATATTTCCCGCGACCCCCGCTGGGGCCGGACCTCCGAGGGCTTTGGTGAGGACACCTACCTGGTGTCGCGCATCGCCGGGGTGATGGTCAAAGCGTTCCAGGGCAGTGGCGCCAACGCGGCCGACAGCATCATGGCCAGCGTCAAGCACTTCGCCCTGTACGGCGCGGTGGAAGGTGGCCGGGACTACAACATCGTGGACATGAGCCCGGTGAAAATGTACCAGGACTACCTGCCACCCTACCGCGCCGCCATCGATGCGGGTGCCGGCGGGGTGATGGTCGCGCTGAACTCCATCAACGGCGTGCCCGCCACCGCCAACACCTGGCTGATGCACGATCTGTTGCGCAAGGAATGGGGGTTCAAGGGCCTGGCGGTGAGTGACCACGGCGCCATCTTCGAACTGATCAAGCATGGCGTGGCCCGGGACGGTCGCGAAGCGGCGAAGCTGGCGATCAAGGCCGGCATCGACATGAGCATGAACGACTCGCTGTACGGCAAGGAGCTGCCTGGACTGCTCAAGGCCGGTGAAATCGAGCAGAGCGACATCGACAATGCGGTGCGCGAAGTCCTCGCCGCCAAATACGACATGGGCCTGTTCAAGGATCCGTACCTGCGCATCGGCAAGGCCGAGGACGACCCGGCCGACACCTACGCTGAAAGCCGCCTGCACCGCGACGATGCCCGTGACGTGGCCCGCCGCAGCCTGGTCCTGCTGGAAAACCGCAACCAGACCCTGCCCCTGAACAAAAACGCAAAAATCGCCCTGGTCGGACCGCTCGCCAAGGCTCCGATCGACATGATGGGCAGTTGGGCCGCTGCCGGGCGCCCTGCGCAATCGGTGACCTTGTTCGACGGCATGACCCGCGCACTGGGCGCAGAATCGAAACTGATCTACGCCCGTGGCGCCAACATCACCGGCGACAAGAAGGTGCTCGACTACCTGAACTTCCTCAACTTCGACGCCCCGGAAGTGGTGGATGACCCGCGCCCTGCCCAAGTGCTGATCGACGAAGCCGTGAAGGCCGCCAAGCAAGCCGATGTGGTGGTGGCCGCCGTGGGTGAGTCGCGCGGCATGTCCCACGAATCCTCGAGCCGCACGGAACTGAGCATCCCCGCCAGCCAGCGCGAGCTGATCAAGGCCCTGAAGGCTACCGGCAAACCACTGGTGCTGGTGCTGATGAACGGCCGCCCGCTGGCGCTGGTGGATGAAAAGCAACAAGCCGATGCGATCCTGGAAACCTGGTTCAGCGGCACCGAAGGCGGCAACGCCATCGCCGACGTGTTGTTCGGCGACTACAACCCGTCGGGCAAACTGCCGATCTCCTTCCCGCGCTCGGTAGGACAGATTCCCACCTACTACAACCATCTGAGCATTGGTCGGCCGTTCACGCCGGGCAAGCCGGGCAACTACACCTCGCAATACTTCGATGACACCACAGGCCCGCTCTACCCGTTCGGCTACGGCCTGAGCTACACCGAATTCAGCCTGACGGACATGGCCCTGTCGTCCACCACGCTGAACAAGACCGGCAAGCTCGATGCCAGCGTGACCCTGGAAAACACCGGCGAGCGTGACGGCGAAACCGTGGTGCAGCTCTATATCCAGGATGTGACCGGCTCGATCATCCGCCCAGTGAAGGAGCTGAAGAACTTCCGCAAGGTGATGCTCAAGGCTGGCGAGAAGAAAGTCATTCACTTCACCATCACCGAAGACGACTTGAAGTTCTACAACGCCCAGCTCAAATACGCCGCTGAACCGGGCAAGTTCAACGTCCAGATCGGCCTGGATTCCCAGGATGTGAAACAACAGAGTTTCGAGTTGCTCTGATTCATCAACAGCGCAAATAACCGTGGGAGCGAGCCTGCTCGCGATGAGGGCCTACCAGTCACCGCATCATTGACTGTCAGGCCGCCATCGCGAGCAGGCTCGCTCCCACATTGTTTTTGCTGAACCTTAACCCCGCCGCCCCAGCACATTCACCACCAACCGATCCACCAACCCCCACACCCGTTGCTTGACCCGTTTCCACAGCGGCCGGCGCTTCCAGGTGTCGAGACTGACCTCCAGGCTCTGGGCGAAGTCTCGCTCGAAACTCGCCGCCACTGCCGTGCTGAGTGCGGAGTCGAGGGCTTCGAGGTTGGCTTCCAGATTGAAGCGCAGGTTCCAGTGATCGAAATTACAGGAGCCGATGCTGACCCAGTCGTCCACCAGCACCATCTTCAGGTGCAGGAAACACGGCTGGTATTCGAAGATTTTCACCCCAGCCTTGAGCAGACGCGGGTAATACCGGTGCCCGGCGTAGCGCACGGACGGGTGATCGGTGCGCGGGCCGGTGAGCAGCAGGCGCACATCGATGCCCCGGGCGGCAGCCTTGCGCAAGGAGCGACGCACGTTCCAGGTCGGCAAAAAATACGGGGTCGCCATCCAGATCCGCTTCTGGCCGCTGTTGAGGGCCCGGGACAACGATTGCAGGATGTCGCGATTCTGGCGGGCATCGGCATAAGCCACCCGCCCCATGCCCTCCCCCATGGGCGGAACCCGGGGCAAGCGCGGCAAACCGAAGTTGGAAGCCGGTTTCCAGGCACGGCGATGGCGGTTGGCGAGCCATTGGCGGTCAAACAGCAACTGCCAGTCGAGCACCAAGGGGCCGACGATTTCCACCATGACCTCGTGCCACTCGCAGCGGTCATCCAGCGGGCTCCAGAACTCATCGGTGACCCCGGTGCCGCCAACCACCGCCAGGCGCTGGTCCACCAACAGCAGCTTGCGGTGGTCCCGATATAAATTCCGTACCCAGCGGCGCCAACTCAGCCGATTGTAAAAACGCAGCTCCACGCCCGCCTCGATCAGGCGGTGGCGCAGGTCCTGGGTGAACGCCAGGCTGCCGTAGTCATCGAACAGGCAACGCACGCGAACACCGCGCTCGGCAGCTTGGACGAGTGCCTGAACCATCGCCTCGGCGCAAGTTCCCGCCTCCACCAGGTACAGCTCCAGCTCGACCTGTTCCTGGGCGCGGGCAATTTCCACCAGCATGCGCGGGAAAAACTGCGGGCCATCGATCAACAGCTCGAAGCGATTGCCCTCGCGCCACGGAAATACCGGGCCGCTCATGTCAGCGCGCCGTGAAAATCAGCACCGCATTCACCGGCACTGCGAGGCTGATGGCCGACAACCCGGCCTGTTTGCGCAACTTCTCCAATCCCGGCGCCAAGTCGAAATCCGCGGCATTGAGCACCACCGGCTCCAGGGTCACGACCTGGAACCGTCGTTCATCCAGGCGCGTTGCCAGCAGTTCGGCCTGATACACATGTTGCTTGCCATGCAGGTCCACGGTCAGCGGCAAGCGCAGTTCCAGTTGAGCACCGTTGGCCAGGTCCTGGATCGGTAACAGGTCGAGCTGCGCGGTAATGGCGGCGTCGGCAAATTGCTTGATCTCAAACAATTCGGCGCGCATGCGCTCGTCACGCAGGGGAATGCCACTGTTGACCGACTCCAGCTCCACTTCCAGCCGGACCATCCCCTTGGGCTGGACCTGACCATGAAGCACCAGGAAACGCTGGACCTCGGAAACGTTGCCATTTTTGCTGCTGATAAACGACAGCCGCGACGATTCGCCGTCCAGATACCAATTGGCTTGGACCGGCAGCGCGGCGCAGGCCAGCAGCAAGGTCGCGACAGCGTGAGAAAAAGACCGCTTGAACATACACACTCGGAGGGCAGATAAACCTGTGGCGAACCTTAACCGGGCCGAGGGCACTTGCAAACCTTCTGTTTCAATCCTCTGCGGGAATACACAGGTCCGGTCACGGCTCCAACCGACAGCCCTGCCGCTCCCCCAGCCATCGTGCGCTATTGCTTCGCCCCAGCCCGGCGACGGTGATGCGTTTCGCTTCAGGCGTTTCGAGAAAATCGCTGATGGGCACCGACTGCTTTACATAGCCACGGCAATAGTCAGCCGGTTGCTCCATCACGTAGCGACACGAGCAATATTCCTTGGCGGTGTAGGCGCTGATGATGTCGGGGAAGGCCCGCAGCGCCACCCGCTCGAGCCAGATCCAGCCGAGCAGGGCCACAACAAGTAACGACATCAGCGTGAGCAGCGGTCTGCGTCTCATGGCTGCACCGTCCCGGCGAACGCCGCCATGGCTCGCTTGAGCAGTTCGTTGTGGCGGTAGCTGCCGTCGCGGTCATCAGCGTAGCGCACGATCACCAACCGGGCGCTGGGGATCACGTACAGCGCCTGCCCCCAATGGCCCAGCGCGGCAAACGTATCCGGCGGTGCATCGGGCCACGGGTGGATGGCCGGGTCGGCCGCGCGGTTGAGCCACCAATGCCCACCGGGCACCGCTTCATCCTGGCCGGCCCGGAAGCGGGCGAAGGGTTCGCGATTGAACGCCACCCAGGCTTGCGGGATCAGTTGCCGCTCGCCCCAGCGTCCCTCGCGTTGCATCAACAGCCCCACACGCGCCAGGTCCCGCGCCGTAAGGTAGGCGTAGGAGGACCCGACAAACGTGCCGGCGGCGTCGGTTTCCCAGGTGGCGTGGCGGATACCCAGCGGCTCGAACAGGGCCGTCCAGGGGTAATCGGGATACCGCGCCGGGCCGACGATATTTTTCAATGCCGCGGCCAGCAGGTTGCTGTCACCGCTGGAGTAACGAAACACCTGCCCCGGCGGACTGTCGCGTTCATGCTGCGCAGTGAACGCCGCCATGTCATGACGCCCACGGGTATAAAGCATCGCCACCACCGAGGACTTGAGCGGTGCGTATTCGTAATCTTCCTGCCAATCCAGCCCCGAGGCCCAATGGAACAGATCGGCCAAGGTCATGTCCGGATGCTTGCTCAACGCCGGGTAATACCTGGCGACAGGATCCTGCAGACTGAACAGCTTTTGCCCATAGGCCACGCCAAACACCGTCGCCATCAGGCTTTTGCTGATCGACCAGGTCAGGTGCGCAGTGTCGGCACGGGTGGGCCCCGCATAACGCTCGTAGACCAGCCGACCGTCCTGTATCACCAGCAGCGCATCGGTGCGGATGCCCTGGCGAGTGGCATCGTCGCGGGGTGGGAAGGCGTATTGCTCCAGGGCTTCGATGGCCGGCCCGGTGGGGGTCGGGCCGCTTGACCATTGCTCACCGGGCCAGTCTTCAGCCTGGGCGTACAGGTTGAGCAATAGCAGCGGGATCAGGAACCAGCCTTTGGACATGCTCGGGGCTCGCAGGATTGAACCTTCGGAGCCTATTCAGACTTGATGACAATTTGGGTATGGGTGGCATTTCCCTGTGGGAGCGAGCCTGCTCGCGATAGCGCTGGCTCAGCAGCATTGATGTCAACTGACACTCCGCTATCGCGAGCAGGCTCGCTCCCACAAAGGGTTATCCCAACGCCTTGGCCAACCGCTTGGCCCGCGCACCCGCCGCCATATCCATCACGGCTTTATCTCGCGTCCACATCTCGCGCCACACCGCCGGGCCGGCGGCCAGGGCGTCGTTCAGTTCTTCATCGAGCCCGTTGAACTGGGCGAACAACCCACCCAGCAGCACATGCCCGGCCGCGCTGGACGGGTTGTGACGACTCACTTCAGCGCAACCGGCCAGCAATCCCAGCAGACGCAGCTGCAGGGCTTGGGGCCAAGCGCACTCCTGCCCCACGCCATACAGCCAGGCGGCCATGGCACTGAGCACATAAAGGTCTTCCAAGGTGCGGAACGGTTTGACGTAGGCGTCCCAACCGTCCCCGGCCAACAACTCGCACAGCGCGCCATCCAACAGCACCCGGCCATGGCTGATCTCTGGCATCAGGGCGATGGCCGGGAGTTTTTCCAGGGTCACCCCCGGCTCTCCGGGATAAACCACCGCAAGATTCAACCGCGGCGGCTCGCCGGCTGCTTCGCTGCGGGCGGCAATCAGCAGCCACTCGGCCGCATCGCCCGCAGTAACGAAATCCTTGCGCCCGTTCAATCGCAGGTCGGTGATGCGAGTCTGCATGTCCGCCGGGCGCAGGCTGCGCTGCTCCGTGGCGCACAAGGCGCCCAGGCTCTGGGGCGCGCTCGGCCAAAGCACCCGCAGCGCCGCCTGATACCCCACCAGAAAAGCCAACCCCGGCGTTGCCATCAATCGCGCCCCCATGACGGCCAGTTCGAACGGCGTAACCGGCCCCAGGCGTTGTAGCAAGGCCGCATAACCCTCAGCCAGGTCCGGATGGGCGGGCAACCGCTCGCCGCGTTCGATCAGGTTTTGCCAGGGCATGGGAGGCTCCTCAATGGGCTGTCATATAAGCATCACCAAAGCTTCATGGCGATGACACCGGGGCTACATAGCCTGACTTTGCACAACATGGCTGCATAAAGAAAGTCGATCGGCTGCAACTGAACAGCCCGCACGGAGATTCGCTATGACTCAGATCGCCCGCATCAGCGACACTGGCAATGAACGCCGCCTGCAAGCCGAACGCCTGATTGGCGCCAAGGCTTTGCAAGAAGCCCAGGCCCTGCGCTTCAACGTCTTCAGCGGCGAATTCAACGCCAAGCTCAAAGGCGCGGAAATGGGTCTGGACATGGATGACTATGATGTTCACTGCGCCCACATCGGCGTACGCGACCTGAACACCGGCCGCCTCGTGGCGACGACGCGCCTGCTCGATCACCACGCCGCCAGCAGCCTGGGCCGGTTCTACAGTGAAGAAGAGTTCAGCCTTCACGGCCTGGTCCATCTCAAGGGCCCGATCCTGGAAATCGGCCGCACCTGCGTCGACCCGGCCTACCGCAACGGCGGCACCATCGCGGTACTGTGGGGCGAACTGGCCGAGGTGCTGAACGAAGGCGGCTACAGCTACCTGATGGGATGCGCGAGCATTCCAATGCAGGACGGCGGCGTCCAGGCCCAAGCGATCATGCAGCGTCTGCGCGAACGTTATCTGTGCACCGAACACCTGCGGGCGGTGCCGAAAAAACCGTTGCCGGCCCTGGACGTACCGTCCAACGTCATCGCCGAAATGCCGCCTCTGCTCAAGGCTTACATGCGCCTGGGCGCGAAGATTTGCGGTGAGCCGTGCTGGGATGAGGATTTCCAGGTGGCCGACGTGTTCATCCTGCTCAAGCGTGACGAACTCTGCCCACGCTACGCCCGCCACTTCAAGGCAGCGGTGTGATGAGTCGGTTGCGGGTGTACGCGCGAATCGCGCGAGTGTTGCTGGTGGTGACGCTGGGCCTGAGCATGGCCAGCGTATTCGGGCTGTTCGAACGGTTGGGTGTGGCCAACTCCATGGTGCGCCGCCAGCGCTGGTCGCGTTTTTTCATGGCGCGCCTGAGCAATGCCCTGCCCTTCTGCGTGACGGTGCACGGGCAAATGCCGCAACAGCCCATGCTGTGGGTCAGCAACCATGTGTCCTGGACCGATATCCCGCTGCTGGGCATGCTCACGCCCATGTCCTTCCTGTCCAAGGCCGAAGTACGCACCTGGCCAGTGGCCGGATGGTTGGCGGCCAAGGCTGGCAGCCTGTTTATCCGGCGCGGCTCGGGCGACAGCCAGTTGATCCGCAAGCAAATGAGCCGACACCTGGAACAGGCCCATCCGCTGCTGATGTTTCCCGAAGGCACCACCACCGATGGCCGCTCCCTGCGCACTTTCCACGGTCGTTTATTGTCGGCGGCCATCGATGCGGACGTGGCGCTGCAACCGGTGGCGATCCGCTACCTGCGCAACGGTGAACCGGACTCGCTGGCGCCGTTCGTTGGCGATGATGATTTGCTGTCGCACCTGATGCGCCTGTTCGCCAATGACCGGGGCGAGGTGCACATCCATCTGCTGGAACCGATTGCCTGCCACGGCCAGGAACGCGCTGCCCTGGCCTTTCAGGCGCAACAGGCGGTGCACAAGGCATTGTTTGGAGCGATTCCCGAGAAACAGCAAGCGCCGGTGCGGCCTGCAGCGATTGCGGCCTGATCCGGAGCCCTGCGCAGATCCCTTGTGAGAGCGAGCCTGCTCGCGATAGCGGTCAGTCAGTCAACTGATTCTTGACTGCCAGGCCCTCATCGCGAGCAGGCTCGCTCCCACATTTGATCTTCAGTGATTGCAAGAACCGGCGCCAACATCACCCCTGCCGTGTTGTCTGGCTCAACGCAAAATCCTGCAACTGCGGGTAGAACAGCTGAAAGTCTTCGCTCAACGGTTCATAGAGCCTGATCAATTCTTCCATGGCCCCGGCCAGTTCCTCCGGCCGGGACAGGCGTCGGGAAATCCCCCGCAATACTTGCCCAAGCACATTGAATTCTCGATAAGACCCCAGCCAGTCATCCGCCGCCATGTAAGGCGCGATTTGCGCCAGACGCCCAGGCAACTGCGGCTCGGCGGCGAGCACTCGGTAGACCTGGGAGGTGAAGTCCATCAACGGCCCTTCGCCATACAGCGCCCAGTCCCGGGCCAGGCAATGATCAAAAAACACGTCGAGCACAATTCCGGCATAGCGCCGCCGTACGGTGGAAAAGCGCGACAAAGCGATATCCACCACTGGGTGGCGATCGGTGTACATGTCGATGCGTCGATGCAGGGCAATCGCCGCTTCGATCTGCGGATCGTACAGCCCTTGCAACGGCCCTTTGACGAAGTCGCCGTAGAGGCTGCCGAGCAGTCGTTCCCGGCCGGGACCGCCGAGGTGCAGGTGTGCGAGATAGTTCATGGCGCGAAGCTTAGCACCGCCGCGCCAATATCGTTATAACCCGATATAGCGATTTATTCGGTTTTCAGATCAAATCCATATTGGTGTATCGCGAAATAACGATTTAAAGTTCGCCCCATCGCGATATAGCGTTTTACTCATTCCGAGCAGCCAACCATGCCCCTCGACCTCGACGAAATAATAAAAGCCCTGGCACACCCAGTACGGCGAGACATCCTCAACTGGCTCAAAGACCCCAAGGTCCAGTTCCCCGAACAGTTGCACAACCACGAATTCGGCATTTGCGCCGGGCAGATCGACCAGCGTTGCGGCTTGTCGCAGTCCACGGTGTCCGCCCATCTGGCGGTGTTGCAACGGGCGGGGCTGATCACCAGCCAGAAGGTCGGTCAATGGCATTTCTTCAAACGCAACGAGGACGTGATCCAGCAGTTCCTCAAGCAAATGAGCCAAGAGCTCTGACCCGACAAGGATCCACCATGCCCCTCTCACTTCTCATCCTGGCCCTGAGCGCCTTCGCCATCGGCACCACCGAGTTCGTCATCATGGGCCTGTTGCCTGAGGTGGCGGCCGACCTGGGTGTATCGATTCCCGGCGCCGGCTGGCTGGTGACCGGCTACGCCCTGGGCGTGGCCATCGGGGCACCGTTCATGGCCCTGGCCACCGCACGGTTGCCGCGCAAGGCCGCCCTGGTCGCGCTGATGGGGATCTTCATCGTCGGCAACCTGCTCTGCGCCATCGCCAGTGATTACAACGTGCTGATGTTCGCCAGGGTCGTCACCGCCCTGTGCCATGGCGCGTTCTTCGGCATCGGTTCGGTGGTGGCCGCCGGCCTGGTGGCACCCAACAAGCGCGCCTCGGCCGTAGCCCTGATGTTCACCGGCCTGACCCTGGCCAACGTACTCGGCGTACCGCTGGGCACCGCGCTGGGTCAGGAAGCCGGCTGGCGCTCGACCTTCTGGGCCGTGACCGTCATCGGCGTGATTGCACTGATCGGCCTGATCCGCTTTCTGCCGGCCAAGCGCGATGAAGAAAAACTCGACATGCGCTCGGAACTCGTCGCCCTCAAGGGCGCAGGCCTGTGGCTGTCCCTGAGCATGACCGCGCTGTTCTCCGCCTCGGTGTTCACCCTGTTCACTTACGTCGCCCCGCTGCTGGGAGAAGTCACTGGCGTATCGCCCCGCGGCGTGACCTGGACCCTGGTGCTGATCGGCCTGGGCCTGACTCTGGGCAATATCATCGGCGGCAAGCTGGCGGACAAGAGCCTGGCGAACACGCTGATGGGGGTTTTCACCACCATGGCTGTGGTGTCCACCGTATTGAGCTGGACCAGCGTCGCGCTGATCCCCACTGAAATCACCCTGTTCCTCTGGGCCACCGCCTGCTTCGCCGCCGTGCCGGCCCTGCAAGTCAACGTGGTGACCTTCGGCAAAGACGCGCCAAACCTGGTTTCCACCCTGAACATCGGCGCCTTCAACATCGGCAACGCCTTGGGCGCCTGGGTCGGCGGCAGTGTCATCGACCACGGCCTGGGCCTGACCAGCGTGCCCCTGGCCGCCGGTGCGCTGGCCGTGCTGGCGCTGCTGGTCACCCTGATCACTTTCCGCCAGGGCGGCAATGCCGACCTGGCCCCTGCCACTCACTGACTTTTAACCCTTAACTTTCGAGGTTGTAATTGATGACGACTATTTTCGATCCAATCAAACTCGGCGACATCGAGCTGAAGAACCGCATCATCATGGCACCGCTCACCCGCTGCCGTGCCGACGCCGGCCGTGTGCCCAACGCGCTGATGGCCGAGTACTACGTGCAGCGTGCCTCCGCTGGCCTGATCCTCAGCGAAGCCACCTCTGTCACGCCCATGGGCGTGGGCTACCCCGATACCCCCGGCATCTGGTCCAACGACCAGGTGCGCGGCTGGAGCAACGTGACCAAGGCCATCCACGGCGCCGGCGGCAAGATTTTCCTGCAACTGTGGCACGTGGGCCGGATCTCCCATCCGTCTTACCTGAACGGTGAATTGCCGGTGGCGCCCAGCGCCATCCAGCCCAAGGGCCATGTAAGCCTGGTGCGTCCGCTGGCCGACTACCCGACGCCACGCGCGCTGGAAACCGAGGAGATCGCCGATATCATTGAGGCTTACCGCGTAGGCGCCGAGAACGCCAAGGCCGCCGGTTTCGACGGCGTGGAAATCCATGGCGCCAACGGCTACCTGCTCGACCAGTTCCTGCAAAGCAGCACCAACCAGCGCACCGACAACTATGGCGGCTCCCTGGAAAACCGTGCCCGCCTGCTGCTGGAAGTGACCGACGCTGCCATTGAAGTCTGGGGCGCCGGCCGGGTTGGCGTGCACCTGGCGCCACGCGCCGACTCCCATGACATGGGCGACGAGAACCGCCTGGAAACCTTCAGCTATGTGGCCCGCGAGTTGGGCAAGCGTGGCATCGCCTTTATCTGCTCCCGTGAAAAGGAAGGCGAAGACAGCATCGGCCCGCAGCTCAAGCAAGCTTTCGGTGGCCCGTACATTGCCAACGAACGTTTCACCAAGGACAGCGCCAACGCCTGGCTGGCCGAGGGCAAAGCGGATGCCGTTGCCTTTGGTGTGCCGTTCATTGCCAACCCGGACCTGCCGGCGCGCTTGAAAGCTGACGCACCGCTGAACGAGCCGCATCCGGAAACGTTCTATGGGAAAGGCCCGGTGGGTTACATCGATTACCCCGTGATGTAAATAAAAAACCGGCCTTACAAAAAGCCCCGACTCGCAAGAGCCGGGGCTTTTTTACATCTGTTGACGGCTGACGCAATCAAACTCCGCAGACATCGAAACATCAAATAACAACACCACACTTACTCACTATGGATTAACACACCGTACAGCGTTAATAATAAGCCCGAACAACAACCCACTCAACCAATGGATTTAACCGACATTTATCAAACTTAATAAGCAACTTCAATTCTTGTAAAAAACAACACTAAACCGAGCAACTTCAATTACGCGCCATTATCTTACGCAGGCTTTAGCGCGCCTCGTAATACATGAGAGACACATTACAATGAACATGATGAAAAACTTAATCCTCGCTCTGCTACTGGGACCGGCAGCCGTCGCCACCAGCCTGGCCAACACCGGCATCACCGTGGAGCTGGTAAACAAAACTTCTCACGCCTTGGAAATGACCAACATTTTAAGTGAGCAACCCACGCCCCCGGACATGTCCTTGAGCGCTTATGATGTCCCCGCCAAAACAACCCGCGAATTCTATTTCGCCCATAACAGGAAATTCACTTATCCCGCTGCTGGCTGGCAACCGACGCTGAGAAAAATCAAACCGATTGAATTAGTTCTCTCCTATCAAATGAGCACCTTCAACTTCGGCTGCCAAATGCAAACCCGCTTTGAAGCCCCCATCGGTTTTGGCGTCCTGGAATCCAGTTACAGGCCAAACAGGAAAAGCAAAACTGCGTATACCGGCAATGGTGAATACACCTGCCGCTCGGAAATCTTTCAGAAGATGCTCGAACCCCCTTTCAACTATTCCGTGCGCCTCATTGTTGAATAAACCAGAGGGTCGGTAACAGGCCAGCACGACAAGTACAGGCGCCTCAATGGCGCCGGTACATCAACACGCCATAATCCTCCTGCACAATCGCGAATCGCGAGCGATCAACGTGTCTGCAGTTCGTCTATAAATGACTCTGCCGGGATCAAGGCCCGGCGGGGTCCTCGCCGTTCAGCTATTGACACAAACCGATGAAATTGAGCATTTTGTTTTATTTGCGCAGGTTGGGGCTCAGGTGCAGCATATCCAGCCCGATCTCCACCCAGCGCTCGGCCTCACCCGCCAGTGCGAAGCTGTCGGGAGCCAGTAGCCACTGGTACAAAATGCCGTCGATGTAGGCATGAATGGCGACTGCTGCCCTTTCGGGATCCAGATCGCCCGGCAACTGGCCACGCTTCATCGCATTGCGCAACGACAACGCGATACGCACGTTGCAATCGAGACTGACCTGGCGCCGCTGCTGGCGCAAATCGCACATTTCATCGGTGAATTCGCACTTATGAAACAAAATCTCATTAATGCGTCGGGTTTTCGGGTCCAGGGCCACCTGTTGGAACAACCGCACCAGCAGCTTGCGAACACAACCCAGGGGGTCAAGCTCCTCTTCACTTTCACTGGCGCGGGCCAGATCGTCGAGCGGCTCGTGCAACGTATCGAGCATGGCCTGGAGCAGGTCCGCCTTATTGCTGAAATGCCAGTAGATGGCACCGCGCGTTACACCGGCCAGCGTCGCGATGTCAGCCAGTGTCGTGCGGGCCACACCGCGCTCGAAAAAGGCTTTTTCGGCCGCTTCGAGTATCTGGCTGCGAGTCTCCAGAGCTTCCTCTTTGGTACGACGGACCATGGCAGTAAACACCTCAATCAGGATGCGTAAGCAATGCGTAAGGATCAACTGAACAAAATGTGAGGCGGCGTTCTTCACAACGCTTCTGCGACCTGCGCAGGCCTTTTGTCAGGCTTTTGTAAATACCGATGGTACGCAATTTGGGTGTTTACAAACAACCGTGTACGTAAGTATATTTCTTAGCATCCTACTAATTGTTTATCTCGCTCTTTTTCACCTTCCACTTTCTTGTGCGCCTCTTACGCGCCTGGACCCGAGGATTTCCATGCAATTCAAGCCAGCTGTTACCGCTCTGGTTACCGCCATCGCCCTGGCATCGCTGCTCAGCGGATGTAAAAAGGAAGAGGCGGCACCTGCCGCACCGGCTCCTCAGGTCGGCGTCGTAACCCTCAAGACCCAGCCGTTCACCCTGACGTCGGAGCTTCCCGGTCGCACCAGCGCGTTCCGCATCGCGGAAGTTCGTCCGCAAGTCAATGGCATCATCCTCAAGCGCCTGTTCAAGGAAGGTGCCGACGTCAAGGCCGGCCAGCAGCTGTATCAGATTGACCCGGCCATGTACGAAGCGACCCTCAAAAGCGCCGAAGCAAACCTGCGCTCAACCAAGTCCATTTCCGATCGCTATAAACAATTGGTGGACGAACAGGCCGTCAGCCGCCAGGAATACGACACCGCCGTGGCCAACCGCCTGGAGTCGGAAGCCAATCTGCAAACCGCCCGGATCAACGTGCGCTACACCAAGGTTTACGCGCCGATTTCCGGTCGCATCGGTCGCTCCTCGGTGACCGAGGGTGCGCTGGTCAGCAACGGTCAGGCCGATGCCCTGGCAACCATTCAGCAACTGGACCCGATTTACGTCGACGTGACGCAGAGTTCCGTGGAACTGCTGCAACTGCGCCGTGAACTGGAAAGCGGCCGCCTGCAGAAGGCTGGCGACAACGCCGCCATGGTCAAACTGACCCTGGAAGACGGCAGCCAATATGCCCATGAGGGCAAGCTGGAGTTCTCCGAAGTGTCGGTCGACCAAACCACCGGTTCGGTAACCCTGCGCGCGGTGTTCCCTAACCCTGACCACACCCTGCTGCCGGGCATGTTCGTCCACGCACAACTGCAGGCCGGTGTGGACAGCGCGGCGATTCTCGCGCCGCAGCAAGGTGTCACCCGCGACCTCAAAGGCATGCCGACCGCCCTGGTGGTGGGCCCGGACAACAAGGTCGAGCTGCGCCAGCTCAAGGCCAGCCGTACCGTCGGTAGCCAGTGGCTGATCGAAGACGGGCTCAAGGCTGGCGATCGCCTGATCACCGAAGGGTTGCAGTACGTACGGCCAGGGGTGGAAGTCAAAGCCACTGAGGCCACCAACGTTGGCGCAAAGAACCCGGCCCCCGCACAGGCAGCTGAAAAAGCCGCCGGCGGCAAAGGGGAGTAAACCATGTCGAAATTTTTTATCGACCGTCCGATTTTCGCCTGGGTTATCGCCCTGGTGATCATGTTGGTCGGGGCCCTGTCGATCCTCAAATTGCCGATCAACCAATACCCCAGCATCGCGCCGCCGGCCATTGCGATCCAGGTCACCTACCCGGGCGCATCCGCGCAGACCGTGCAGGACACCGTGGTGCAGGTCATCGAGCAACAGCTCAACGGCATCGATAACCTGCGTTATGTCTCCTCGGAAAGTAACTCCGACGGCAGCATGACCATCACGGCGACCTTCGAACAAGGCACCAACTCCGATACCGCCCAGGTCCAGGTCCAGAACAAGTTGAACCTGGCCACTCCGCTGCTGCCGCAAGAAGTGCAGCAACAGGGCATCCGCGTGACCAAGTCAGTGAGAAACTTCCTGATGGTGATCGGCGTGGTGTCGCGCGACGGCAGCATGACCCGGGAAGACCTGTCCAACTACATCGTGTCCAACATGCAGGACCCGATCTCGCGCACAGCCGGTGTCGGTGACTTCCAGGTCTTCGGTGCCCAGTACGCAATGCGAATCTGGCTCGACCCGGCCAAGCTGAATAACTACAGCCTGACCCCGGTAGATGTGACCAACGCCATTTCCGCGCAGAACGTCCAGATCGCGTCCGGCCAACTCGGCGGCCTGCCTGCCCTGCCCGGTCAGCAACTGAACGCCACCATTATTGGCAAGACCCGCCTGCAGACTGCCGAACAGTTCAAGGCCATCTTGCTCAAGGTCAATCCGGATGGCTCGCAAGTGCGCGTCGGCGACGTGGCGGATGTCGCCCTGGGCGGCGAGAGCTACAGCATCAATGCCCAGTTCAACGGTGCCCCGGCCTCCGGTCTGGCAGTGAGACTGGCTACCGGTGCTAACGCCCTCGACACGGCCAAGGCCCTGCGCCAGACCGTCGAAGATCTCAAGCCGTTCTTCCCGCAAGGCCTGGAAGTGGTGTTCCCCTACGACACCACACCGGTGGTGAGCGAGTCGATCAAGGGTGTGGTTGAAACCCTGATCGAAGCGGTTGCCCTGGTGTTCCTGGTGATGTTCCTGTTCCTGCAGAACTTCCGCGCCACCATCATCACCACGATGACGGTGCCGGTGGTATTGCTCGGCACTTTCGGGATCCTCGCGGCATTCGGCTTCAGCATCAACACCCTGACCATGTTCGGCATGGTGCTGGCCATCGGTTTGCTGGTGGACGATGCCATCGTCGTGGTGGAGAACGTCGAACGGGTCATGAGTGAAGAAGGCCTGTCACCCAAGGAAGCCACCAAGAAATCCATGGGCCAGATCCAGGGCGCCCTGGTGGGTATCGCTCTGGTGCTCTCGGCGGTACTGCTGCCGATGGCGTTTTTTGGCGGCTCCACCGGCGTGATCTACAAGCAGTTCTCCATCACCATCGTCTCGGCCATGGCCCTGTCGGTACTGGTGGCCCTGATTTTCACTCCGGCCCTGTGCGCCACCATGCTCAAGCCCATTCCCAAGGGTGAGCACGGCACGCCGAAACGCGGCTTCTTCGGCTGGTTCAACCGCACCTTCGACCGCGGCGTCAGAAGCTACGAGCGCGGCGTGGGCAACATGCTCAAGCACAAGGCGCCGTACCTGCTGGCCTATGTGATCATCGTGGTTGGCATGGTCTGGCTGTTCACCCGCATCCCGACGGCGTTCCTGCCGGAAGAAGACCAGGGCGTGCTGTTTGCCCAAGTGCAGACCCCGGCGGGTTCCAGCGCCGAACGGACCCAGGTGGTGGTGGACAACATGCGCGAGTTCCTGCTGCGTCCAAGCAAGGATGGCGGTGAAGGCGATGGCGTGGCCTCGGTGTTCACCGTGACCGGCTTCAACTTCGCTGGTCGTGGCCAGAGCTCCGGCCTGGCGTTCATCATGCTCAAGCCGTGGGAAGAGCGTGACGCTGAGAACACCGTGTTCAAAATCGCTGGCCGCGCCCAGCAACACTTCTTCACCTTCCGCGACGCAATGGTGTTTGCCTTCGCTCCGCCGGCGGTGATGGAACTGGGTAACGCCACCGGTTTCGACGTGTTCCTGCAGGACCGCGCCGGCATCGGCCATGAGAAGCTGATGGAAGCCCGCAACCAGTTCCTGGGCATGGCTTCCCAAAGCAAGATTCTCTCCCAGGTGCGTCCGAACGGCCTGAATGACGAGCCGCAGTACCAGTTGGAGATCGATGACGAGAAGGCCAGCGCCCTGGGCATTACCCTCTCGGACATCAACAACACCCTGTCGATTGCCCTGGGCAGTAGCTACGTGAACGACTTCATCGACCGTGGTCGGGTGAAGCGGGTGTACGTCCAGGGTCAGCCGAATGCACGCATGAGCCCCGAAGACCTGCAGAAGTGGTATGTGCGCAACAGCGCCGGGACTATGGTGCCGTTCAGCGCATTCGCCAAGGGCGAGTGGGTCTACGGCTCGCCGAAACTGGCCCGTTACAACGGCGTGGAAGCGATGGAAATTCTGGGGTCCCCGGCCCCGGGTTACTCCACCGGTGAAGCCATGGCCGAAGTCGAGGCCATCGCCCAGAAACTGCCGGCCGGCGTCGGTATTTCCTGGACGGGTCTGTCCTACGAGGAACGTCTTTCCGGCTCCCAGGCGCCTGCGTTGTACGCCTTGTCGCTGCTGATGGTATTCCTCTGCCTGGCTGCGCTGTATGAAAGCTGGTCGATTCCGATCGCGGTCATGCTCGTGGTACCACTGGGGATCATCGGTGCCTTGATGGCGACCAGCCTGCGCGGCCTGTCCAACGACGTGTACTTCCAGGTGGGCTTGTTGACGACCATCGGTCTGGCGGCGAAAAACGCTATTCTGATCGTGGAATTCGCCAAGGAACTCCACGAACAGGGCCGCACGCTGGTGGAAGCCGCCATTGAAGCCTGTAGGATGCGTCTAAGGCCGATCATCATGACGTCCCTGGCGTTCGTTCTCGGCGTGGTGCCGTTGGCGATTTCCACCGGCGCAGGTTCAGGCAGCCAGCACGCCATCGGCACCGGTGTGATCGGCGGTATGTTGACCGCCACCATCCTGGCGATTTTCTGGGTGCCATTGTTCTTCGTGACTGTGTCGTCGATAGGCCGTCGCAAAAATATCGACCAGGACGACACTCCTGAAACTTCTAAAGAGGCTGGCCAATGAGCAAGTCGCTCCTCTCTCTGACCATCGCCGCCGTCGTGCTCAGCGGCTGCTCGCTGATCCCCGATTATCAGCGGCCCGAAGCACCGGTCGCCACGCAGTACCCGCAAGGTCCGGCCTACGAGCCGGCCAAGGCGGCCAGCCAGGCCGCCGCCGAACAGGGCTGGAAACAGTTTTTCCATGACCCGGCCTTGCAACAGCTGATCCAGGTTGCCCTGGAAAACAACCGCGACCTGCGCGTCGCGGCGCTGAATATCGATGCTTACGCCGCGCAATACCGCATCCAGCGGGCGGACCTGTTCCCAGCGGTCTCGGCCACCGGTTCCGGTAGCCGTCAGCGAGTGCCGGCACGGGCGTCGCAAACCGGTGAGGCGGCCATCAGCAGCTCCTACTCCGCGACCCTGGGCATCAGTGCTTATGAACTGGACCTGTTCGGCCGGGTGCGCAGCCTGAGCGAGCAAGCGCTGCAAAGCTACTTCGCCACCGAAGAGGCCCGTCGCAGTACCCAGATCAGCCTGGTGGCCAGCGTTGCCAACGCCTACCTGACCTGGCAGGCCGACAAGGAACTGCTCAAGCTGACCCAGGAAACCCTGGGCACCTACGAGCAAAGCCTCAAGCTGACCTCCCGCAGCGCCGAAGTCGGCGTGGCCTCGGCCCTGGACCTGAGCCAGGCACGCACGGCGGTGGAAAACGCCCGCGTACAACTGGCGCGCTATACCCGCCAGGTGGCTCAGGATGAAAACAGCCTGACCCTGCTGCTGGGCACCGGTCTGCCGTCCAACCTGAGCACCCAACCGCTGAGCGATGACCTGCTCAGCGAAGTGCCGGCGGGGTTGCCGTCAGACCTGTTGCAACGTCGCCCGGACATCCTCCAGGCCGAACGCAACCTGCTGGCCGCCAACGCCAACATCGGCGCCGCACGGGCCGCGTTCTTCCCCAGCATCAGCCTGACGGCCAACGCCGGCACCCTGAGCCCGGACCTGTCCGGTCTGTTCAAGGGCGGTTCGGGCACCTGGACCTTCGCCCCGCAAATCAACCTGCCGATCTTCAACGCCGGCAGCCTGCGGGCAAGCCTGGATTACGCCAAAATCCAGAAAGACATCAACGTCGCCAATTACGAGAAGTCGATTCAGACCGCGTTTCAGGAAGTCTCCGACGGCCTGGCCGCACGCCGGACCTACAATGAACAGTTGCAGGCCCAGACCGCCTTCGTCGCCGCCAACCAGGACTACTACAGCCTGGCCGAGCGTCGCTATCGCATCGGTGTCGACAGCAACCTGACCTTCCTCGACGCCCAACGTCAGTTGTTCAGCGCCCAACAATCGCTGATCACCGACCGCCTGGCGCAACTGACCAGCGAGGTCAATCTGTACAAGGCGTTGGGCGGTGGTTGGAATGCCGAACCCGGCAAGAACGAACCGGTGGCGGAGAAAGCGCCGCCGCTGAAATTGTTCTGACTTGATGCCTGAACGCTGAAACACGAAGCCCACCGGAAGGTGGGCTTTTTGTTTGTGCACGCTGTGTGGGAGTGAGCCTGATCGCGATGGCGGCCTACAGTCGGCCAGGATGTTTTTGACTGAGTACATATCCGTTTCTGCGGTAACGGCCACTTAGGGTTCCGCCCTTACGGCGGGTCACTTTCGAAAATCCGGAAGCCGGCCCAGGCGAAAGTAACCAAAGCGCTTCTGCCCCACCACTCGGTGCCTCGCCTAGGCTCGGCATGCCCTCACTCCGGCATTGCTCCGTGGGCCGCCGCGAAGGGCCATCCATGGCCCAGCGCGGCTACCTCGGCATCCATGCCGAGGTGCCCACTGCGCAATGCCTGCGTTCGGCCAGCGTGGTTAACGGGGCGCCCGAGATCAACGTCCACCGCGAGGCGGCCTGATAGCCGACCTGATTTTTGGTGATCGCGTTCCTCCTGTGGGAGCGAGCTTGCTCGCGAAGAGGCCAGCACATCCAACATCGCCGCAAACTGACCCTACGCTATCGCGAGCAGGCTCGCTCCCACATAGGTTTGCGGGTGTTCACAACATTCGCACACGATACAAAAACCTGTGGGAGCGAGCTTGTTCGCGATGACGCCAGCACATCCAACACCACCGCAAACTGTCCCTCCGCCATCGCGAGCAAGCTCGCTCCCACAGTTGGATCGGGGTATGGCCGGAGAGACAGGTCGGCTGTCAGACCGCCTTCGCGAGCGGGCTCGCTCTCACAATGGGATCGGCGTACGACCGGGAGAGCCAGGTCGGCTACTTGGCCGCCTCGCGGTGGACGTTGATCTCGGGCGCCCCGTTAACCACGCTGGCCGAACGCAGGCATTGCGCAGTGGGCATCCCGGCATGGATGCCGGGATAGCCGCGCTGGGCCATGGATGGCCCTTCGCGGCGGGCCCACGGAGCAATGCCGGAGTGAGGGCACACCGAGCCTAGAGTGGTGGGGCAAGAGCGCTTTGGTTACTTTCGCGCTTTTCGAAAGTGACCCGCCGTAAGGGCGGAACCCTAAGTCGCCGTTACCGCGAAAATGGATATGTACTCAGTCAAAAACATCCTGGCCGACTGTAGGCCGCCATCGCGATCAGGCTCACTCCCACAAAGATCCAATCAGTTTTTGCCGTTCGATAATCGCCCAAAACCCGCAAACGACAATTGAACCGATCCCAGCCGGCCCTTCACCATCCCTGGCACAAAACCAATAACAACAGGTTCGATGCCATGCCCATAGACCCCGCCTCATCCGGCTGATCCTTCGATCGCCTTACCGTCCAGCTCCACAGTGCCGACTGCAACCCAAGGTTGCGGCAGCGACCCGCTTTGCCCACAAAAACTAGAGACATGCCCATGAAACCTACACAGCATTTATTCCCCAGTCTTATCGCTATCGCCCTGTCTGGCGCCACCCTGCCCGTCCTGGCCGCAGAGTCGGGTTTTGTCGAGGACGCCAAGGTCAATCTCAACCTGCGCAACTTCTACATCAACCGCAACTTCACCAACCCGGCTAACGCCCAAGGCAAAGCCGAGGAATGGACCCAGAGTTTCATTCTCGACGCCAAGTCCGGCTTCACCCAGGGCACAGTCGGTTTCGGTGTAGACGTGCTGGGCATGTACTCGCTCAAGCTCGACGGCGGTCGCGGCACTGCCAATACCGCCTTGTTGCCGGTGCATGACGATGGCCGTCCGGCCGATGAC
>LNAP01000441.1_pt1 | contig 46747 bp, 33 predicted proteins | sample 602601 | NCBI WGS metagenome assembly LNAP01 (sample SAMN02440304, study PRJNA202911) | soil metagenome | biome: Subtropical and temperate rainforests or woodlands; isolation source: soil samples (1 kg each in a 20% v/v slurry with milli Q water) were... ...
ATTGCCGATCTACCGCAATTTTTCAAGCATGCCTATAGTGGCGTTTCTTGCAAGCTCAGGAACGCTACAGAGATGGCTTTCGCCCCACGCAATCGCTCGGCTTCCAATGCCTCCTCCTACCGCAATGATTACGACTCGCCCTGGAAAGAAGCGCTGGAACAGTACTTCGAGCCGGCGCTGGCCCTATTGATGCCCGAGTTGCATGCCATCATAGACTGGTCGCATCCACCCCAGTTCCTGGACAAGGAGTTCCAGGCCGTTTCATACAAGCTGCGCCGCGGGCGGCGCCAGGCGGATAAATTGGCCAAGGTCAGGACTCTGTTTGAACGACCCGCATGGCTGCTCGTGCATGCGGAGGCTCAAGGCGGCGGCGCAGGGCCTCGGGCATTGGCTGGGCTAGCCCTTCGCATGCAAATCTATTGTTATCGGATAGTGGATCGCAATCATATCGACTTTGCCCAGGGCTCATTGGGGTTTGCCAGCTTTGCGATCCTGACCAACAGCCGCGGCGGACCGCCGCAGCTAAACCACAAGCTGGAATTCCAGGGCAGCGCAGAATCCCTGGGCGGCGGCATGCAGTTCCACTGCCCGGTGATACACCTGGGGCAGTGGTGGTCGCGCTGGGCGGAGCTGGAAGCGCTGGCCAGCTCCAATCCCTTTGCCGTGATCGTCATGGCGCAGTTGCAGGCCCATGCGCATCATCGGGACGGCCCCGGGCGGCTGGCCGCGAAGACCCGCTTAATGGAGCTGCTCTATCGCCATGAATACGGCCGCGACGATATAATCAGCCTGTATCGTCTGGTCGACTGGATATTGATATTACCGTCGGCGCTGGAGCCGGCATTCGAACAAGCGCTGGAAGCAATAGAAAAGGAGCATAACGTGGCTTATGTGACGAGTATTGAGCGGCGGGCCGAAAAGCGCGGCATGGAGCTGGGCAAGTTGATGACTTTGCAGCAACAAATGGCTCTGAAATTTGGTCCCTTGCCGTCCTGGGCGAAGGCGCGGTTGGCGACGGCCGAAGAGACAGCGTTATCCGACTGGACCGGCCGCATTCTGATCGCCAGTTCGCTGGAAGATCTGCTGGGCGCCGCCGAACAAGGCTGAATCCGGGTTTATCCAAATCGCGGCTTTTATCGACGATAGTCCCGTCGCTTGGCAGAAGGGCCCCGGCGACACCAAGGCTTTCACGCATCCGTCCCTCAAGATCCAGGACTACGAAGCCACGTTGCATATTGAGTCCGGTCCGTGCCCATGCCGCGCCCGCTTCTTCAGCGAACATAAGCCGGTACTTCTTGAGCGAGCTCTCCAGCTCTCCGGCCAGATCGCGTTTTAATTGCGCCACACTCCATTCCACGCGACTGACAGTCAGGCCTAGCGTTGCATTGACTGTATCCGCCAGTTGTCGGTCGATAATGGCGTTCCCGCAATGCATCCCCTCCCGCAAGGGTGAAAACCAATGGCATGGCTCGTTCATCATCAGACATCCTCTCTCGGTTCATGGTGCCGCTTCGATTTTTCCGGCTTTGACAGGAGGCACGATGAGAACGTCTGTTTTGGAGTGACTCAAAACTTGTGCCGCCACACTTCCCAGCACAAAGGCGGTGAGGTTCGAACGCCTTCTACTACCTAGAACGATGAGATCGGCCTGGATACGTTGCGCGAAGGCGAGGATGGCCGAGGCCGGGTTGGATTCCATTGGAACCGCATCAGCCAGGCCAATCAATCCGGCTTTCCTCATTTGGGCGCTTAGCTTTTTGTCGAAGTCTCGTTGCTGATGTGCGATGTGCTCGCGAACCTTGTCGATCGAATACGTCGAAGCTTCAACCATGAGGTTCACCTGCGGAGCCTCGTACGCGTATATGGCCCTGCAACCCGCCGGAGCTAATCCCAGGGCCTTGCTCGTTCGCATGATTTCTATGGATTGGGGCGACAGATCGACCGCCAGCAAAACGCGGCGATAGTGACTAGGTGTATTCAACCGGTCGTCGCAACACCCTTAATCATGGAGGTGTTTTATGGGACGACCAGCGGGGTGGATACAGAAGTTGACAGGGCGAGGGGCGATGCGCTCGCCAGGTGCGCCGTCACTTCGGTGTGAGATTGAACGTAAATTTTGGGATCAGATCGCGACCGGGATCACAAGTGAGAAGGCTGCTGAAGCGGTTGGCGTGTCGCAAGCAGTCGGCTCCCGCTGGTTCCGTTATCGTGGCGGGATGCCATTGTTTATGTCTAACCCCATATCCGGAAGATATTTGTCGTTCGCAGAGCGAGAAGAGATCGGACTGCTCCGAATCCAAGGCGTCGGCATACGCGAGATCGCTCGCCGCCTTGGCAGAAGTCCGTCGACAGTTTCGCGGGAGCTTACACGTAATGCTGCAACTCGCGGCGGTCGGCTCGAGTATCGAGCTTCGGTTGCACAGTGGAAGGCAGAGCTAGTTGCCAAGAGGCCGAAGCCGTCGAAACTGGTAACCAACTCGCAACTGTGCCACTACGTCCAAGATCGCTTAGTCGGCAAGATTCGTGACGCTAAGGGTCGCGAGATTGCAGGCCCTGGGCAGTCACCGTTCAAGGGTCGGAATAAACCACATCGCGGTGATCGAAAATGGGTCAATGGTTGGTCACCTGAGCAGATTGCTAACCGACTTCCGATCGATTTTCCAGATGACAAAACGATGCGAATCTCTCACGAAGCCATCTATCAAGCCCTCTACATTCAGGGCCGCGGTGCTCTTAAACGCGAACTGGTGCACTGCCTGCGCACTGGACGGGCATTGCGCGTACCAAGAGCCCGAGCGCGGGCCAAGGCTTGGGCGCATGTCAGCGAGAATGTGATGATCTCCAGTCGCCCAGCAGAGGCAGAAGACCGAGCTGTGCCAGGACATTGGGAAGGTGATTTGATCATAGGTCTGAACCGGTCGGCGATCGGAACGCTGGTCGAGCGATCAAGCCGATTCACCATGCTCGTCCATCTGCCTCGCGAGAGTGGCTATGGGTTGATTCCTCGGACGAAAAACGGCCCGGCATTGGCTGGCTACGGGGCGGTCACCATGGCCAATGCACTCAAAAGAACTGTGACGGCACTGCCTGCTGAGTTATGGCGGTCATTGACCTGGGATCGTGGTAAGGAACTCTCCGATCATGCCCGGTTCTCCATCGAGTCTGGGGTGAAGGTCTTTTTTGCCGATCCTCACAGCCCCTGGCAGCGTGGCACGGTAATCCCCCCATTTTCAGCAGTAAGCGACTGTAGAATCGGTTAAATATTTACTGGCTAGTTTTTGTTTCGGGGTGATGCCGCCCAAGGCCATGTTGGGCCTTTCATTGTTGTAGGTCCAGAGCCAGGCGGTGGCGCCGTGCTGAACTTCGTCCAGACTGCTAAACAGGTTTTGGGCGAGCCAATCATAACGTACAGTCCGGTTATAGCGCTCGACGTAGGCGTTTTGCTGAGGATTTCCAGGCTGGGTATGGATGAGGGTGATACGCCGTATGGCGGCCCATTCGAGCATCGTTTTTCCGATGTATTCGGGGCCGTTATCGCAACGTAGGCAGGCCGGCTTGCCGCGCCATTCAATGATCTGGTCTAATGCTCGCGTCACGCGTTCTGCCGGCAGTGAGAAGTCCACCTCGATCCCTAAGCCCTCGCGGTTAAAGTCGTCGACCACATTAAAGAGCCGGATGCTGCGACCGTCGGCAAGCTGATCATGCATAAAGTCCATCGACCAGATTTGATTGATGTCGGTGGCGGTGCCTAGCGGGTCTGGCCGCTCGCGTACCAAGCGTTTCTTGGGTTTGATGCGCAGATTCAGTTCCAGCTCGCGGTAGATGCGGTAAACGCGTTTATGGTTCCACTTGAAGCCTTTGATGTTGCGCAGGTACAGGAAACATAAGCCAAAACCCCAATTGCGTTGGGCGGTGGTCAAACGGATCAACCAGTCAGCGATCACGTCATTTTCCTCGGTGTGCTTGGCCTGATAGTGGTAGCCGCTTTCGCTGATACCAAACGCCTGGCAAGCCAGGCGAATACTGGATTTAAAGTGCTCAACGGCACACCGCGCCATCTCTTTGCGTCGAGATGGCGCTACCACTTTTTTCGTAGCGCTTCCTGGACCATTTCAGCCTTCAGGCGCTCTTCGGCGTACATCTTCTTAAGCTGCCTATTTTCAGCTTCGAGCTCCTTCAGGCGCGCCATCATCGAGGTGTCCATGCCGCCGTATTTGGCACGCCATTTGTAAAACGAGGCGCTGCTCATGCCGTGCTCGCGGCACAGCTGCGGCACAGGCGTGCCGGCTTCGGCTTGTTTGAGGATCGCCATGATCTGGCTGTCTGTGAATCGGGATTGCTTCATTTCGAATTTCCTTGTTGTGGAAATTCTACCTTCGATCACTGCGGTTTAACGGGAGGATTACCGCACGAACGAGAATACGAATGGCCTTCTACGACAATACTTTCCGAAAGGCACTGACCTGTCTCGATGGAGTGCAGAGGAGATCCACGCCGTTGCTCACACGCTGAACACTAGGCCTCGGAAAACGCTTGGTTGGAAGACTCCGGCTGAAACCTTGAACGAGCATCTACAATCCATCCAACAGCCCAGTGTTGCGACGACCGGTTGAATACACCCAGTATGTATCCATTCGGTATACCGAGCGCTTGGGTGAAGCGGGTATCAATCCTTCGGTGGGCAGTACCGGAAGTGCCTACGACAACGCTTTGGCTGAAACGATTAACGGGCTATACAAAACTGAATTAATTCATCGCCGGGCCCCCTGGAAAACCAAAGCATCCGTGGAGCTAGCTACTTTGGAGTGGGTATCCTGGTTCAACCACCAACGGTTGCTCGGGTCGATTGGCGATGTGCCACCGGCCGAAGCCGAAGAGCGTTATTATCGACAGCTCGCGGCTCCCACTGCGGAATCTGTTTTACTTTAACCAAACAGCCTCCGCGATTCCCGGTTTGATTCAGGTAGTTGCCCTGGCAACTACCGGTGTTCAGCTTTGGGTGGGCCAACAAAACAAGCTTGAAAATGATACTCAGCAACGGGAAACAGAACGTATCCTGCGACAGCAACTGGAGGCCTTGCAGTCTATGAACAAGCAACTTTCTGAAGGGCCTACGGCGCAGAATGGAAAACTGGTTCTTTTCGGCCAAGGTTAATGGACGAGAGGCTCACAACTCGATAACCGACCAGTTTTGTTGAGGGAAGAGCGGCAGCGTCTGATAGTCGAGCACCATTACCTTAGTTGTAAATCGACATGCCGGCCGGGATGAGTTTTATGAAAGTGAGTGTCATGCTTAAACCTACGGTGATGGGGAACCCCACTCGGTATAAAGGAATTGGTCAAGTTCAAGCATCGACGCAGGGTGCTGTAGAAGCAAATCGGCTAAATTAGTTTGGTCTATAAGAACAACCTCGTTGAACGCGGCTTGTTCTTGCGCTTGGCTGTTGAAGAATTGGTTGGTGATGCAGACCTTTTGGAAGTCAACATTCTGGTGCTTCCGTTGATAGAAGGCGGCACCAGCAACGACTTCTTTAACGGCGTCCCAGCCCAGTCGCTTACCGTCGGTACTCGACGTTTTGGCTTGAATGAGTACCCCTTTTTCCGCGTGTGTGCCTACGACGTCTACGCCTTGGTCTCTGGACTGAGGTGTGCAATAGCACGCATAGCCTTGTTTCCCCCAAAGTATGGCGACGAGCCCTTCAAAGTGACGAGGCTCCATGCTAAGTGCATGGCTTAGGGTGATGCGCTCGTTTAAGGAGTCCCTGTCCGCGGGCGGGACTACGTCCTCCACGTTGAAGTCCCCCGGTCGAACGTCTCCCGAGCCATTGAGCATGTCGCCCGCGAGTTCACGTTTGCGTGTCAGGAGTTGGTCCAGTTTGACGTCGAACGTTGCAAAGTCATCTGCCTTAACGACTGGGTAGTAGACATAGACGTCTTTCTTTTGCCCAATGCGGTAGGCTCGGTCCGTTGCTTGGTCCTCCTTAGCGGGGTTCCACGTGCGGGTGTAGTGGATAACGTGATTCGCTGCTTGTATGTTCACGCCAAAGCCTACGGCGACAGGCGACAGAATGATGGCCCCAAATCCGGCCGCCTCCTGAAATTTCTTAATCTGACGCTGGCGGCTATCCGCATGACCGGCGGTCGCGCTCGTGTCACCGTTTATTATGGGCGGAGAAATGTTGAACTGTTCTTCGATGTAATGCCTCAGCAACCGCTGGATATTACGAAATTCGCAGAAAATGATGACTTTTTCGTCTTTTTTCTGAATGACTTTCAGCTGCTCGAGCAGCCAATCCAGTTTTGGAGATTTTTCTCGGTATTGCTTCAAAGGTTCTGGGTTCGGCGCGGTTAATCCGTATCGACGAGGGTCCGTGCAGATTAGCCTCAGGTAGTGCAACAGCCCCAACATGTTCTTGAAGGGGGAGATGGCGCCAGGGTCCTTCCTTGCTTTAAAGCTTTCGATGGCTGAGGCGTAGAGCTTGCGTTGCTCAGAAGACAGCGCCAGGTGACGACACGCCTCGACGATTATTTTTTGAGGGAGGTCTTTTGCGACTTCGGCTTTCGTTCGGCGTAGGATTTGCGGCTTAATTCGGAGCCTAAGCTCTTCAACGCGAGCCCGTTCTTCGTCAGTCTTGGCTTCGATGGGCTTGCTGTAGCGGGTACCGAAGTCATTGAGCGCGCCGAGCAGCCCAGGTTGCACAAAGTCAAAAAGACACCACAAATCGACCAAGCTATTTTCGACGGGCGTACCGGTACAAGCAATTTTGAAGTCCACATTCTGCTTTTTTGCAGCCCGCGTCACCATGGCAGCGGGATTCTTGATGCGTTGCGCTTCATCACAGACCATCACGGACCAATGTTCTGCAGCAAATGAAAACTCTAAATCACGGAGGGTTTCATAGGTGGTCAAGACCACTTTGGCAGAACCAATCCAGCCTGGTTTGAGAAACCGAACAAGCCCATCTTCTGTTTTGAGTCGCTCTTCAATGTCTGCTCGCGGTACGCGCAGACCGGCCAGCGCATCACCGTAGGCGGTCAGAAGGGGCAAGACTCCAGGACGAATGAACTTTCCGGCTTCTTCTGCCCAGTTTTCCAGTAGCGATACGGGAGCCACAACGAGCATAGGAGCGACGCTTGGGTCGCGTTCCACTAGCCACGCCATCAGCGATAGCAGCTGGAACGTTTTCCCGAGCCCCATGTCATCGGCCAGGATAGCTCCTCTTACTTCACGCTCGACTCGCGACTTATGCAGATGTTGAAGCCATGCCAGCCCTTGCTCCTGGTGCGGCAGTAACGAAAATTCCGGGTTGAGAGCGTTTGGGATATCTGCCGCCGAAGGCAGGGCGAGCAGGGCTTCTCGCCGGCTTTCTTCGTAGTCAACGGTTTCGATGTTAGGGCGAAGAATGAGTGTTTTACGAGGCGGTGCTTTCGGGGCTGTGGCCTTTTCCCGGGTCGTCGGGTCTTTACCTTGCTGGACATCCCTTAGCGCGCTGTCAATGGAGTCGACGATATCCTGAGCCTGTTCGAGAGGAATATCGTTGGAAAGCCCACCAACTTTAACGGAAGGCCTCCCTTCAGCTTGAGCTTGCGCCACAGCCTCACGAAGTGTTTCAAGGACTTCCTTGGTAACAGGAATCCCCTCCAAAGCGCCCTGTGGCCCCTTAGCGTTCGAGGCAATGAGAACCTGGACGTTCTCGGGAACCCAATCGCCACTGTCTTTCTTGGCGATGAAGGGGGAGTAGTAGGGCTCTTCGAACCCAATACCTTCGATACGAGAGGAGTAAGCACTCAGGTCATGTACCTGTTCGTACCTAACAAGAGCATTGTCCTGTTGGCGTTGCGCCAAAGCTGCTTTTAATTCAGCAAGATAGTCCGGCGTTTCGCCAAGCAGCTCTAGGTCGAAGCCTCGCCAGCCGAGCAATTGAAAATTCTTATTAAATGCGGTTTCCAGCCGAGCAATAAACTCAGCAAGTTCGGTGTCATCGAGCTCGATGCTTTCTGAGAAACTCAGTCCGGAGGCGTTCGCCGATTCAATTAATAGGCTAATTTTCCGGGGGTAGCCACCCGCGTCTCGCTCGATGACGGGGGTGAACCGGTCAAATTGAATGCCTGCCGCTTCTCTGGCTTGCTCAAATTGTTCTTCGTCAATGACCGCCTTAGCGTCCTCCCCAAGGGTGGCAAAGGGGTTCAACGAAAAGGCTTGGGCTCGCGACCCTGCGATACGTCGATACGGTAACCGCTTGACCTCTTGAAGAACGGTTTTGACTTGAGGGACAATCAGAACCTGGACGATGCCGTCAGGTGTTGGAATATCGTAGCGGTCAGGAATGCTCCGCAGCGCATCAAAGCGTTCGAGCCATCCTTCGGGTGCCCCTTCGAAGGATGGGGTGATTTCAATGACCTGGTCCTCTGCGATGGCGATTTTTCGAAGACCGATATCCAATCGCTCAGGAGTGAGCACCACCGTGCGGCGAAGAAAGTCATCCAGGCGCGCATTGGCTTCGAGCGCGAGCGCTCGAATTCTCCCCCAGGCTTGTCGGTGCTCTAGGTCGTGGCGAGCCTCAGGCGGGCGCTTAGAGAAGGCGAAAACCTCCTTGAGGAGCGGCCAATGCTCGGGGCGCACGAGCTCATCCGTCCCCGGGCGCGACAAAAGCGGGCCAACCAGCTTGCTATCGACGGTGCGCCCGCTTTGGTCCTGCCAGCCCGCTAGCAGAATGGAAAAATTCTCGTCCGTGAGGGCGTTGCGACTTTGCAGGACCGGCCGCATGGTGGTCAGAGAAGGGAGCGCTAATACGCTGATTAAGTCTTCATAGTCCGGGCGTTGGAGCGCCGTAAAGATAGCATCCCAAGGAATCGTCACCTCCTGCTCTGATTCTAGGGCAAGGCCATCATCAACGAGTTGCGCCAGGTAGCCGGCAAGTAGCGCAGAATCCAAGCGCATTGCACCCTGGGATTGATGGACGACGACGCCGTTTGCAGAGAGGGTGCGCTGCCAAGCTATCGAGGAGGAATTCTTTTTCTTAAAGAGCTTGAATACCATGGTTTACCTTACTTCCACCAGCCTTTTCCGGCCTTGTACTGGAACCCCCAAGATTGAAAGAGCTGGATTAATTCAGGGTCATTGCTTTGCGTATACGCCCAAATATTGCCGCCCTTGGTCCGAAGGTCTGCGATATCGAACCCTCTGTACTTCGATAGGGCCTTGAGTTTGTATCCGGCAAAACTGCCATATTTGGAGATGAGCGAATTTGGCGAAGGTTCTGTGGGTGAGGAGATGCCTGAATTAGGTTCCGAACGGGAAGTATCGGAGGCTGCCCGGGTGGGCGAAGTCGCGCGAGGCGCGCGCGGTAGAGCATCATCTGGAAGAATGCCGAAGCTTTCTCTGAGGGTCGCTTCGTACATATCCTCCCATCTGTTCCATCCGTGGATATTGTCTTTGTGCAGCAGCCAAATAACACTTTGGTTTCTGTCTTTTAGCGTGTTAACCGCTCTACCAGAAAGGCGCAACGGCTCAGATGAGTCAAAGACAAATGGCAGGGCTCCTTTCTGATACCCATAAAGGGCGTTTCCCGTGGCACTAAACTCGACAGCGACTAGATTTCCCAGCGTCATAATGAATGCGTTGTTCGCACTGCCCGAGTCTTTTAACTCTGTGTACAAGCCCTTCATTTTTTCCAACAACACTGCGAAGTCTCGACTGGGCGAATTCAGAGCGCGAGGTCCAAGGGCAAATTGCACATTCGTCATGGACTTTACGTAGCGCAGCCAGAAGTTAGCGCGCCTACGGTCGCCGATGCCATCCTGGGCAAGTTTGGTGAAGAATGTCTCAATGAATTCGCCTCGAAGCCATTCCGAAACCATTTCTCTGGCTTGCGGCGATACACCGCCCCACTGGGCCGCGGTAGAAGGAAGCCATGGATTTCCCCACCAGTCTACGGATACGTCTCGCAGTTGCTCGAAGATGGCAGGGGTGCTGCCCTGGGCATAGGCGTCAAGGATGAGCGATAAGCCTCGATTGCGCACCTTGGTTCCGTGTCGAGCTAGACTCGCCAGCATCGTCAGTAGATTGGGGGCTTGCGCCTTAAATTCCTCATACGGCAAAGCAACCGCGTGACGGACTTGGGAGAGTACGAGCTCATTGGTGAACCAGGAGTCGTCTGTAATTCCCAACTGCTCTCGGATACGGTTAATGGAGGACATGTCCCCCGATAGCGCCGTCTTGGCATAGGGCAAACAGGGGTTTTCTGAAAATAAGCCTTTATTTTCAACGGCAGTGATGGCCCAGTCGGGGTTGATTCGTTCCGGGTCGATGATATTTGAAGACCTATCGTGCAGATACTCACGCAGTTTCTTCCAGTTTTTGCGGCCCTCATCTGGCGCCACTTTCCCCTTACGGTCGTCATAGCTGAAGTAGCTGCGGACTAAGCCCTGGTAACAGCGGCGGAACCATTGAGGCTTTTTGACCCATTGGTCAACGCCGGTGTCGCTGCTAAGCGCTGCATCAAATCGCTTGGAATCCTCCAGAAGACAGGGACCGTTCGGATGGCTGGGTAAGCACATGCCGAAGGATACGAGTCTGGCTTCTTTGAGCGTGTCAAGCCGAGTCGTTTCCCAAAAACGTCGTACAGCTTTTGCTTGAAGGTCTTCTGGCTCGTATGGACTTGAGCCGACCTTTACATGCTGCTGTAGCGCAGCCAAGTGTCTATCAAGGCTACTCTCTCTCATCGTCAGATTGGCAGAGAGGTCAAAACTTTGAGAGAGCTTGTCGGCTAGATGCTGAAGAGCGCTATTCATCGCAGAGCACAGTCCCCAAAGTTGTCATCGATATTTATTGGCGTAGCGCGGGGCTCCTCCTTCAATCCCCTAAACTCAAGACGCATTTCGACGCGCCGGCTTTCTTCGTCGCTTTCTTTCGCGGCGTTGAAAGAGTAGCCCCCAACAAAAAACAAGTTCCGCACATCTGCTTTCTGAGAATCATCAAGCAAGTTTGGCCCAGAGGTCGCAAACATGGAGCACAGTACCTTTTGACTTCGCTGCAGACTGAGGTTCAGGTTAGTGAGATAGGAGCCTGTTTTATCGGTATAGCCCTCTATGACAACCCGTTTTAGAATGTTTTTTCCCAGCTCATCATTAGCGATTGCGAGAATTTCTGGGACAAACTGTCGAAGCACAGACTCTTGCTGGGCGTTGAGTCGCCATGTTCCGAAAGCGAATTGTGCCCGTTGTCCGAAGTCGATGGCATGGCGGTCCCTGTGGATGGTGATACCCTCGTAGGATGCTGCGGCAGATTCAAAACGGTCGAGTATTGCTTGAATATTGTTGTTGTGTATCTCTTCTTCGGTCTGTATATCCGTGACGGTTTGCGTAACCGACAGTAGAGCAACGCCCATTACCACTAAGAACAGCACCACCAGAGCGCTCATTAGGTCAGCGAATGAAATCCAGAAGGGTTTTTCTGCTTCTTCGCGACCCCCGCGCTTAACGATGATTTTTGCCCCGAACATGCTTATCGCCTATCGGGAGCAGCAATCGTACCAAGGCTGCCTTCGAGTTCTTGAACAGCTGTCGCAAGCAGCCCAACGGCAGAACTCAGTTTTTCATGGAATTCGTAGTTAACCTTTGATAGCGTGTTTACAACGGCGTCCCTGAAAGAGTCCGAAGATTGTTCCAGAACCAGGCTGACCCCGTCCAAGTACTCGTCCGCTGCTTTTTGTGCCATACCCAGCTTAGTCGTCGAAACCTCAATGCGTTGTAGTGCATCCGCTGTGATGCTGGCTTCCTTTCCTGCGAGCCCAATCATTTCTCTAACCTCAGCTAACACATGCGCAAGTGCTTCTCGTTGTGTTCTGTAGTCGCCAAGCGCCTCATGCAGCGAGGTTGAACTCGTAGAGAGCGAGCTAGAAACTTCCGCCAACTTATTTCCAATCGCTGTGGTTTGGGTCATGACTTCGGAGACACGCTCGCCTGCGGTAGAGAATGACGAAGCCGCCGCCCCGAGGCGTTCAGCGCCTGCGTTCATCTTCTCCACCGACGCACTTGTTGCAGAGGACAGCGCTGAGACACTTTGGGTCATTGCTTTCGATGCTGCGCTGATTTCTTGGATGGCCGCTTCAACGCTGCCCGACATTTGGCTTACAGCGTTGGTTGCACGGTCCGCCATCGCTTGCTCACGAGCCTGATTCTGGGCGAAGACTTGGGCTTGGGACGTATTGAGAGACTCCAAGATGGTTGCCATCTGTTGCCCGACAGAATCCAGGGTGCCTTGAAGCTTTTGTTGCGTTTCTGATTGGGAGTTCTCAACCAGCTTGCGAATCTGGTCGACAAAGTCTTGGGTCTGTGCATTGATGCTGGCTTGCCTTTCCTCCATCGCTTGAATCGACGAGGCCATTTTTAAAGCCATTTCTTCAGTGGCGCGCTTTCCACTATCTTCGACCTTTCCAAGAAGGGTGTTGAGCGCGGTCACGGCGTCTTGCATGCTTTGCGCCGTTTCCTTATTAAGTTCGTTGATGCCGCTAATTTGTCCGCCAAAAAGGTCGTTCAGCCGTTGACTGAAGTGAACCATGACATCGTTAAGCATATCAACGGCGGCTTTGCTCTGGTCTCCAGAAGCGCTTTTTACTGATGAGGCAATTTCATCCAAAGGCGTTTTCAGGCTTTGGTCAATGCTGGAGGCAATCACCTCTCCCAAGGTTTTGTTGCCTTCCTTTGCCGCTGCAAGCTGCTGGGTATGGAGGGCCATCCCGGCTTCAATCTGGGACTGAGTGAGCTCTTGAAGTACCTGCTTCAGGTCGCTCACCAAGGAGTCTTTCAGAATCTTTGCTTGACTAGCAGAAGCTTCAGAGGCATCAACTAATCTGGATAGATATTCTTCGCCAGCACCCGACTTGAAGTGTGCGTCGATAGTTTGGGAGATGTCTTCGGTTTTTCTATAAAGAGACGCTAGAAGGAGCTTTTCCAGAAGGGTAAAAAGCATCGCTAGCGCAATTGCGCACGCTGAAACGAGGAAAGCGTGCCCAACCGACTGCATGAGAATTTCAAGACTATTCCGAACTACAGAGGTGTCTTCGCTAACCTGGAATTGCCTCAAACCGTCAATGATGCCCCCGAAGGTGGCAACAATACCAAGTCCCGTAAATATGCCCGGTAAGTGCTTAAAAAACTCGGTTCTTAAGTGACTGTCAACGACGTATTGGTCGTTAAAGTACATCTCGGCGGGAATGGTGGAGCGTATGACCCCTACCTGGAGTTGGCCATCTTGCTCTTCATATTGAGCATGAAGGGTTTGATTGTATTCCTGCCATAGATGACGAAGACGTTTGGTGGGGAAGATGTTCTGTATTGCCTCACGGTTAGCTTTGGCGTTCATCCTCCGCAACTTCCTCAGTACGCTACCTAGGCGAGCCCGGTACCATAGGCCTCGAAAGAAGAAGAGAATGGAGAGAAGGGTTAAAGCACCTAAAACGTGAGGCATATAGGCTGCGAATAGCCGTAGGCCTTCAATTGCCCAGCCCCCGACCTGGTCCAAGTTGGCCAATAGGTCTTCAGTCATGTTGTCCATGTTCGACAATTATTCTATGCAAAGGTTTGATTTTCCTATTGTGTTTTTATAATCAATAGGAAATATCTAAATTTAGATGAAACTGCCCCAGTCTAGGCGGTGTCGAATGAATCCTCACGATACAACGGTTTTCATGGGGTTACAAACGCAGTGAGGTCTAGGCCATCAAACGAGGCACCATTTATCTGGACAGCGGGGGAGATTTGTGAGGATGCATCCCTTGAGGGAAGGGGTGTTGCTATACAGTAGAGCGCCCTGTTTCAGCGTTTACCGTGGTGATATCGCCAACGTCCGCCCGAATATGCTCCGTGTCGATCAGCACTGTTGCATACATGGAATGAGTATTCACCGTGTTCGCATATACCGCGCGAACGTCATTCAAGTCGTTGTTATTCATATCGATGCTGGTATTCATCCGGTTGTGGTCCGGATCTCCAGTCTCGCTACGGTGCAGGTATTTTTCTCCTGGTTTGGCCGCATGATCAACCGCAACTGCAGACACCAACACACCTGGTCCTGGGCTCACGCCAAACGCTCCCAGATCCAGGCTGTAGTTGCCGTAGGTTGAGATAACATCCTGGGGGTCCGTATCACTCGTGTACCCGCCGGTCACGCCCACCATGCGCGAAATTTCCATCGCATGCTTAGGCTCAATGGCAAAGTTCACATCCGAGTAGCTGGTGTGCACCAGACCCTGCAGGGCATTGTCTGACCCAGGCCGACGCACCGTCAGCACGTACTCATGGTTGAAAGGGGTGCGGTTCTGAAATGCGGCTGGAAGGTAACCACCGCTCTGCAGATCGCTAATCGAAACAGTGGTCCGGGCACCGACGCCGGGCACCAGCGCCCTCAGCGCCATATGGTGGTCGTCCATATAGCGTGAGAAGGCGTCTGTGACCTCCTTCATTTGGTGAGCGGCAGATTTGTTAGTTAGGCCGCTGAGATAGTCCGAGTACATACTCGCACCTGCCGCAAGCGCGGCCACTGCCACGATCATTACGATCGTGGTTTCAATGAGCGTCATCCCGACCTGTTTCTTGAAGTTCTTCATAGCGAATATCCGAATTAAATCGGACCAAGTATTGTTACGAACAACATATCGGTACACGCGTCTTTATGCAATGACAAAACGGGCAGATTTTCTTAATTAATGGAAATATAAATAACGCCGAAAATTAATTTTCAATTGGATAGATTAAAAATCAATTGAAAGCAATTTGAATGCTACTGGCTTTTCATGGCGCGGAAAAATTATTAGACGCCACCCATTGCAATTACCGTTCATGGAATTCAATGAGCAAGGCAACCGTGCAAGTTTTAGGTCGTCAGCATTGACGCTCTGGTCTGGGATCTCAAAGTACGGCTAGTTGAGTAGAACTCCACTGGGAGGCTCCTCGTCTTCCGGCAAACCCTCAGCAATCCCGCGGATGGTCTCGTCAATCTCGTCGCAACAGCGCTTAATCCTAAGCAGCGCCTCCTTGTGCGTAGTGGGGTCTTCAAGACCAGCATCCGCATGATTCGAAATCTCAACAAGAACAGACAGGCACTCATCAAGGGCGGCAAGTGTTGGCATGGCGTTGTCTCTCAGGAAAAGGGAACGGTCTATTCTGATGCTCGCGAGCGCCCCACACAATCCGTAGAAACCGAGCCCCGCCGCGTCCCCATCAGTCACACCCTCGACGTTGCGTAGCACGCATGGCCCCAAACGAACGATCCAGGCAGTAAAATGCATATCTGTAGCGACCTCGTTGGCACAACCCACACCTGCCCTAGGGTGCGAAGAGTCGGAGGATCAATATGCAAAACGCCAAAGACAGCGCGACACCAAGACAAAGCCTTAACAACGAACCCACGCCGGGTGAGACGATGTCGTCCGCCTCACTGAAAAAAATGCGCGAGCAATGGGATACCCAATTGGCGTGTCTCGATGAGCCGGGCGCCGCAGATCGCCTGGCTGGCGTTATGAAGACTACCTGCAGGCTGGATGACAAGGTCATTGCCGGCAAGACATTTTGAGGGTGATGTCAGAGTCATAGTCAGACCTAGAATTGCCATTCAAATTCTATGGTGACCAAAATGGCAATAGTGACTCACCTGCGTTATCCATAACGATTGCAACGCTTTGTTCAGCCCTAGTCACAGCGACGTAGAAACTGGATGCTGAAGTCGCCGTCAGGTAAGCCCCTGACATGATGAATTTTTGGATTGGGCCCGTGGGTATGATCAAAACGCGCTCGAACGTCATACCCTTTGATACTTTGAAATTCATGAAATCCAGATTGAATTTCTTTCCGGATGATACGTTATAACGTAAACACTTTGGCTCGTAACGACTGACATACTCCTCAATATCCTTGCTGGTTAGGAGGAACACACCATCGTGACCGGTAACGTTGATGTTCTCGGAGTGGGTGGAAGCGAAGTTCCATGTTGGATCAAAAATGGTGTCCGAGAAAGTGGCTATGCTAGGATGACAGCGCCAGGTGGTTGTCCTTTCTTGGATCTCCAGCAACCCCTCGGTCTCCCGTTCGCGGAACCAGGTGATAGCGTTAGCGTATGAATATTTTGAGTTCTTCTTACTACGAGGGTTAGTGGCCAAAACTGATTGCCGTATGTCCCCGACCATTCGAATGCTGATTCGAGAGCGGAGAAGCGCATCAAATATTTCCCAGTCGTGTGAGCTCAAGTCCTGGACTTCATCAATCAGTATTTCATCGTATATAGATTCCAACCTCTTCATCAAGGCTCCGCCGCTTTCAGCGATAAGCTCATGAGCCAGCCTGCCGAGCTGACACGCATAGGCTGCACCATTTGAATCTAAAAAACGACTCTTTCCACGCGCCATCCTGGCCGGCTCGCCTTCGAAATTGAAACCCAAAATTCGTTGGCCCTGAAACTTGAAAGGTAGGAAAGGCTTGGCGAAGTGGCGCAACAAAAAGGTAAACCAACCCATGACCTCTACGTTGTGATGATCACCTGCATGTTGCCTCAAACGACTACGGAGCTCGGCTTGATTAGCTTGCGTGTAAGTAAGAATCAGAACACTGCGATTTTCTGGAAGAGATGCGCAGTGCTCAACAATTCCTTGCGTTTTCCGGGAGCCGGCTACCGCCAATATGAGCAGATTAGCCATGCACGAAATTAACTGCTTCGAGAATATATGGTGGTGGAGTAATCTGCTTCTCTGATTTGCTGATACGAATCGCAGACTCCGTTTTTTCTCGGGTCATCCACTTTAGCAGGTCAGCTGCAGAGCTAATACCGAGAATTTCACGCAGCAGAGGCTCACCATTGTGGTGAATAAGTTGCGGCTCCAGGGTGTGGCCCTCCGCAGTATCGCCAATGAAAAGTTCACGCTCGCCTGGTTGTAGCCAACATGAAACAGAGCTGCGCAGGTCCTCCGGATCATGCCCGTCGTTATCGCGCAGCGCTGCTACCGGTTTGTTCAATGCCGCACAAAGCTCCATTCCACGTGCCAGCGATACACCTCGCATGCTAAGCACGTCGATCCCGCATTGCATTGGCCACTTCCCGTGAATATCATGGAAAACCCGCTCAAATATGATCTCGTCTGATGGTCCTTCAACAAGCACAATTTTCTTCGCCAGAACAATGCGCAAGGTGTCGTAACCGGGAAGCCTCTGAAAATAGGATACGGTTTCAGCGTCGAGGCCAGTAAGCTTGACCACTGAGCTGCGGCCCATTAGCAGCAAAGAATCCAGCCCGAGGCGATTCAGAACAAACGAGCTATGCGTGGAAATAAATAGTTGCTGTTGGTCTCCCGCTAGAGATTCTATTCTCTTCAGCAGAGTCACGAGGCTGGTGTGCGACAGATGGTTTTCCGGCTCCTCTATCATTACAAACTTAGCTCGCCCTGCATGTCTATTCATCGCAAGTGAGATCTTTATTGCGGACTGCTGCCCCTGGCCAGACATCGCAAACGGTACGTTGTTGACATGAGGGGTGACTGCTCCTTCCCAAGATGTGCGGGAGCTCTGATCCATTGCCAAGGCTATTGGTTGGTCATGTAGCGTTGCATGCACCGATCCCATGCGAGAATTAACAGCATTTAAAGCCGTTTCCGACATGGAGGATTTAACTCTCCGGTATTCAAGTGAGATTGCCGCGCGTTCTGGGGCCTCTAGCTGGTCACTGAGGATTTGGCGTAGGTGGTAGTCGATACCCGACGTTGTCCGCACCGTGCGAGAATCAATAACAGCAGTAGCCAACACTTTGGGTCTCGCAGTTATTTCCGCATCGGAGAAAGTTCTCCATTCGCATTTGTAATATTCGACTGGTAGTAAATGATTCGGCGTCTTCGCCCACTCCTCCAGCTCATTTGCATAGTCAGGATTAGGGGCGATCTTCATGGTCACCCCCGGACAGGCATACGTAGGTACATACGTATTAACTGCTCCGCAAAGACGTTGCAACTCGGGGGAATCATCAAAGGACAGCTCAATTAATATTTCAGGAAAGGCTACCCTCTCTCCCTCGTTTCGTTTCTGAATGAAATCAGCTACTGTGGCTGTATTAAACCAATAAGGGTTAAGCTCTTCAGATACGCTTCGTCCATTTATCCTGCCGGTCAACGCTAGTGCGACGGCTTCCATGAGAGTGGACTTACCAGACTCATTCGAACCCACAAGGATATTGAATGTTCGGTTCGGTTCAACTGTGAGGTCTTGGTGAATACGGTATCCCTGTATTTTTATTCTGGTAATCATGTAGATCCTATTCCGCTCTAGGCGCCATTTAGCTAGATGTTTAGTTATTATCCAATGCAGCAGGCAGTGAACGGACGATCTTAATTTTGCTTAGGCCCGACGGGATCGCCCGAAAGAAAAGCTCAAGCGGATACTTCGGATTGCTCACTGTATCGATCGCCCATTCGTTGGTGTCATTGACGATGCCCCTGGCCTTGATGGTCTTGACGCACTGTCGCTCTATCACGCAGCCCAACGCAGGCTTGCCGTTAACTGCGTAATCGTGGGTTTCTAGCGGGGTACGAGTGTTCGCTTCGTGAAATCGTACCCATATCGCAAACCAGGCCTGCACCCTTGTCCTACTTCTTATTAGAAGGAGCGGTCTTTACAACGCGTTTTCTGGCATTAGGATTCAAGGCCCCAAATCCTCCGGCATTGGCTTGAGGTTTGCCACTGATAGTCCTTAGAGCTATGTTACGGTAGCGGAGAAAATTTTCTCGACTGGGATCTAGCCCATTTTGTTCCAAGTACCTTAAAACTATTTGCGTTAATTTCTCGTTCACACTCGTCTCGCGTTTAATCAAGACCAAAGTTAACTTTTATTCTTCGTGGAAACAGGAGGAGTCACTGGCTGGGGCTTCGGTTTTAATGCTGCCAGCCCACCCGCGTTATTCGTCTGTATCCCGGAGACAGGCCTGAGCTTGGCCAGCCCGGCTGCGTTATCACCAACCATTATCCGCTTCGGTGTTTTATTACTCATTCAATCGCCCTCATCATAATAAGTTATAAAAAACGAGCACAAACAAGCCTACCGCTCCGAGCCAGAAGGCCCAATTGCTTATTTTCTCTAGTACCAGCAATAGTTTTTCAATGCATTCAGCCGAATCGTCAGTAATAATGGATTTTAAATAGGACGGGCTATATTTCAGCTCCAGCAAAGAAGATGACAAACAAACAAAGAATGCTAAAGCGCACCCCATCACCAAGAAAAAATAAAAGCCGTATTCTTTAAGTGGTTCTGACTCAGGCGAAACGATACTCACTAATAACGCCAATGCACCAGACGACAACAGCAATAGTTGCTTATTGGCCTCCTGCCTATAAGCTAGCCACGCATTTACTGCGCTTGCATAAAACTCTATACCTTTCTTTTCATCCAAACTGTCGTGAAGGTGGCTGCCGCCGATGATGCTCCGCTTTACGTCCTCGTATTCTTCGTCACCAATCAGCTGGTCACGCTTCAGCTCAGCAAGCTTTCTAAGTTCATCTACCACGCTCATGACGATTCCGTAACAGTTGATTACGTATATTAGCCTAGCGTCACCAACGTGGCTAGACGCAGCGCAGCCACTGTCATCACCGTTCATGAAATCGAATGATCGCCACATAGCTTTCACTTGTCACGTAAACTTACATGACCTTGGAACGCCGTAGAACGAGAAAATGGAATGCCGACGCTGAATTGGATTGGGAAAGAAGCTGTAGTCAAACACCACAAAGATGTACCTTTTCGCTTGCTGGAGCCCGACGAATCGCTCTCTTGCGGGGCATCCGACGACGGTAATCTCATTGTCCAGGGTGACAACCTGCACGCCCTCAAAGCCCTTTTGCCGCGCTACGCCGGCCAAGTGAAATGCATCTTTATCGATCCACCCTACAACACCGGCAACGAGGGTTGGGTATACAACGACAACGTCAACAGCCCCGAAATCCGAAGATGGCTAGGCGAGGTTGTGGGCAAGGAAGGTGAAACGCTAGATCGGCATGATCGCTGGCTCTGCATGATGTATCCGCGCCTTATGCTTCTGAAGCGGTTTCTAAGCGATGACGGGGCCATTTTCGTAGCTATCGATGACAACGAAGTCGCAACACTTCGTTTATTGATGGATGAGATCTTCGAGGGCCGCAACTTTGTAGGCACCATCGTCTGGCAAAAAAAATACGCAGTCGCTAATGACCATAAAAGCATTGCTCCCATGCACGATTTCATATTGGTGTATCAGCGGTCAGGACAGTGGAAGCGAAACTTGTTGCCTAGAACCGAAGATAAAGACAAGCAATATAAGTACGAAGATGATAAGGGGGTGTTTCGTAGTAGCGATTACACGTGTGCGAAGACTGCCGAAGAACGCCCGAATCTTTATTATCCAATAGTCAACCCCAACACTGGGGAGGAGATTTGGCCTAAACGAACTCGCGTCTGGGCCTATTCCAGAGAAGAGCATGAGCGAAATGTAGAACACGGCCTGGTTTACTGGGGAAAAACTGGTAAAGGCAAGGTACCCGCATACAAACGCTATAAGCACGCATTACGCAATGACGGGGTCGTCCCTCAGACGCTTTGGACTCATGACTTTGCAGGCCATACAGACGCCTCACGTAAGGAATTACGCGAGATATTGCATGATATTCCCTCAGTATCTGATTTCGCTACGCCAAAACCATCACTACTTATCCAGCGGATATTGCAATTAGCCACCAACAAGGACTCCCTTGTGCTGGACTCCTTTGCAGGCTCAGGTACGACCGCACATGCGGTGCTCAAGCAAAATGCAGAAGACGAGGGCTCCCGCCGCTTCATTCTCGTAGAAATGGACGGTGACATTGCCGAGAAAATCACTTCTGAGCGGATCAGACGCGCTGCCACTGGATACAAAGACGCCAAAAATGTATTTGTGGAAGGCTTAGGTAGCGACTTTCAGTACTGTCGACTCTCAAAAGAACCTTTGTTCGCGGCCGATGGGAAAATTCGCGACGATGTGACATTCGCGCAACTTGCTGAATTCGTCTGGTTCGCTGAAACAGGTACGGGCTACACAGGCACAGCCGACTCCCCTCTCCTGGGCGAGCATGAAGGACGAGCGATATACCTTCTCTATAACGGCATCCTCAAAGACAAGACTGTCGGAGGCGGTAACGTACTGACGGGCCCGGTCTTCGACTCGCTCCCAGCCTTCTCCGGGCCAAAGACCATCTATGCCGCTGCGAATCGCATGGGCACTCGCGCAGCGCGTGAAGGCGTTGTTTTCAAACAGACCCCTTACGCGCTGGAGGTTTGAGCATGTCCACTTTCATACCCAAAAACTACCAGCAGCAGGTTCTCGAGAGCATCGAAGCCTATTTCAACGCCTGCCACGAGCTACCCACCCCATCAACTGCCTACACGGTTACAACTGAGCGCCTATGGGGACGCGGGAATCCATACAACTCACTGCCAGGGTTTCCTGCTGCCATGCCGTACTTTTGCCTGAGAGTACCCACGGGAGGCGGCAAGACATGGCTGGCAGCCAAAAGCGTCACGATGGTGAACAAGCTCCTGTTGCGCGTCGAGCACAGTGTCATCTTGTGGCTTGTGCCCAGTAAGCAGATACGCGATCAGACGATGAAGGCGCTGAAGAATCGTACGCACCCGTATCACACGGCATTGCGCGAAGCGGGGGCCATTACGGTTCTCGACTTGGATGAAGCCAAAAGTGTCACCCGCGCCACACTGGACACCTCCACTACCGTCATTGTCGCAACTCGCCAGGCATTCCAGGTGGAGGATGAGGAAAGTCGCAAGGTATATCAGTCCAGCGGCGCGCTGATGCACCATTTCGACAACGTTTTAACCGAGCAGCAGTCTGAACTTCTGACCGACGGTGAGGGTGCGGATCGTACCGTACCGTATTCGCTGGCCAACGTCCTGCGCCTGCGCCGCCCATTTGTGATCATCGATGAAGCGCACAATAGCCGCACTGACCTAGCTTTCGACATGCTCGCACGTTTCCGGCCCAGCGGCGTGATGGAGCTGACTGCCACCCCCGACACGGTTCGTACACCGAGCAATGTTCTTCATAGCGTATCGGCAGCGGAGCTAAAAGCAGAAGAGATGATCAAACTGCCCGTGATGCTCCAAACCGAGCCAAACTGGCAACAATGCCTCGCAGACGCCCTTAGCCGCCGCGAAGCGTTGAATTCCCTCGCCCTGGAGGAACAGCGCGCTGGTGCCCCTTATCTTCGGCCCCTCGTTCTTATCCAATCCGAGCCCCGGCGTGCAGGCGTCGAAACGCTGGATTACGAGCGCGTGCGTGAAGAGCTCATTACTAACCATCGCATACCAGCCGACGAAATTGTTGTTGTCACCGGCGACGAGAAAGGTCTGGATGAAATTGATGCCAAGTACCCACTGGGCATCGCGGATCCCACCTGCCCGGTAAAGTTCGTCATCACTCAGAAAGCACTGGCCGAAGGCTGGGATTGTCCGTTTGCGTACATCCTCGTCAGCATGGCGTCACTCACCTCCAGCACTGCCGTCGAGCAGCTATTGGGCCGAGTGCTACGCCAACCCAACGCTACGCATCGCAATACGATCGCACTAAACCAGTCCTACGCATTTGTCGTATCTCGAGACTTTGCTGAAACAGCCTCTGCGTTACGTGATCGGTTGGTAAGCGGTGCTGGCTTCGATAAGCAGGAGGTCTCGCAGTTCGTTACTGCAATCAAGGAGTCCCAAGCGAGATTTGATCTGGAGGGCCACCAAGGGCGTGTCATTTTTACTCCTGTCGCCGTTAAGCTGGCGGAAAAGCCTGATCTCAAGAATCTGTCAAAACCCACTCGCGACAAGGTTGAATGGAACAGAAAAGAGCAGATCTTCACCATACACAAGCCCTTGACCGCCGATGAAACTGACGAACTGCGGAAAACTGTCTCCTCGCAAGAGTCTGCGACGGCCCTTGCTGAAGCCGCAGAATACAGTCGTACCACGGCCGTGGAGTTTTTCACGACGCCGGCAGAGCAAGGGCAGCATTTCCTCATCCCTCAATTGGCCTACCGCACACAGGGCAAACTTGCCCTGTTCGACGACCCCGAGGCGCTTGAGTACCCCTGGAACCTGACAGCGGTCGATGCGATGCCCACGCCGTCTGACTGGGCCGCATTGAATGCGGCACTAATGGCATCCGCCGGCGGGAAAATCGACGTAAACGAAAAAGGTCTTGTCGAGCCTCGTTTTTTGCCGGAGCTTCAACGTGATCTTGGGTTGGTCTATACCCCGGAACACTGGGATGAGACACGCCTTGCAGCCTGGCTGTGTAAGAATCTCCCTGAGCCGTCCTTGACGCATGAGAGCAAACAAACCTTCGTGGCCGCCTGGTTGACAGCCCTACTAAAAATTGAGGGTTATTCGCTGTCTCGAGCCAACTTGCAGAAATTCTTGATTAGAAACCTCCTGGAAGCCAATATCCGGGCCATGCGCAAGTCCTCGATCAACAAGGCTTACCAAGAAGCGCTATTCGGTGAGGGCGCCAAATCCCGCGTCGCGGTTACTGGCGAGCATCTCTTTCAGTTCCATCCACAAGCCTACGCCCCCAGCCGCGATTACGACGGTCGCTTTGGCACCTTTAATTTCCGCAAGCACTACTACGGGCGTATGGGAGATTTCGACAGCAAGGAAGAGTTTGAATGCGCATGCCGTCTTGATATGTGGGCTCAAGGGGGTCGCATCCTCTACTGGGTACGCAATCTGGTGAGAAAAGAAGGCTGCTCATTTTTCCTGCAAAAAGCTACTGATCGGTTCTATCCTGACTTCCTATGCCAGCTACCAGGCGAGGGGGATCAGCTAGGTCCTGTTCTAGCGGTGGAATACAAAGGCGGCGATCGGTGGGCAGCTGCCAGCGATGACCGACTCGTGGGAGGGTTATGGGCAGAGCTATCCGACGGTCAGTGTCGCTTCATCATGGTGAAAGACAAGCAGTGGGAGTTGATTGAGGATCAGCTGTAACCCCATATCAGAAGAGAGCCATAACTAAACAAAGCAATCGGCCGCTTTTGAACTGCGGCCGATTCTGTGGATCCAAGGTAAGGGTCTCAATGCTGCACGAACGGCTGTCCGTTGTGCGTGTTACCCAGCATATCGATCAAAGCCATCCGCATTTGCCTGGGCGGTAGCCCCGCCAGCCGGGACTTCAGGCTTTCGCAAAGCGAGATCGTTCCTTCCGGTAGTCGCCATGCCTGCTCCAGATCTCGCACCATCCCTCTCACGATTACGGCAGAGTGCTCCGGTCCCGGCTCTGGGAAGTACACGATTCGCAGCCGTGAAAGCAACGGATCCGGCAGCCTCTCAAGGGAATTGCTTGTGGCGATGTACATACAGTGAGAAAGATCACACTCAGTCATGAGGTAGACGTCGCTGTAGCGCGCCGCATTGCAAGGCTCAAGCAGATCCAACAGTGCCTCTTGAGGATCACCTCCGTAACCATATCCCCCCGTCTTGTCCACTTCATCGAGAACGAAGAAAGGGTTGGCCGTCTTTGTTTGCAACATAAACTCGACGATGCGGGAAGTGCGATTGCTCGCCCAACCGCGTGTCACGCCTTTCAGCACTTTGACGTCGCTCATGCCTGCCATGTTGATGACCGTGTTCGGCGTGCCCAACAGGTCACTCACGCGTCGGCAGAATCGCGTTTTCCCGCCGCCGGGCAGGCCAACCAAAAGGAGCGGGCTCATACCGAGAATGGCGGCGCCATGCCGCTTTCGAGCAAATAGCTCGCTCAGTACAGCCGATACTGCATCCTCGGCCCACGGGAACTCCGCGCGCAAGGTTGCTTGGATAGCATGAAGTCGATCCAAACTGGGCATTGGCGACAGCGGAATCGGTGAACGCAGTACCTCATATTGCTTCAGAAATAACATTTCTGATCGCTCTGGAGAGCGCGGAATTTCGCCCGGAATAACGACAGTATCTAATACCCTATTCAACGACAATTAACTTGTCCGGCCAGCGACAATTATCTTGGCCGGTTGATCTGATAGGGTTCGACACAGCAAATCGGAGGACGCGCTGTGTCGGGCAAACGTATTACAGATCAACAAATCAAGTTATATATGGAACATCGCAAGGGCAGTATCCAGACTGTGGCGGCGGCCAAGGCCGGTATCTCTGAACGCTCAGCCAGGCGTATCGACACGCAGCAACCTCAACCCAGCCCGTCCCCGCGGCCATGGCGCACACGCACCGATCCTTTAATTGACGTTTGGGATTCCGTTGTCGTTCCGCTCTTGGAGCGCACGCCGTCAATTAGTAGCGTCGGGCTATTCGATCACCTCTGTGAGTATCATGCCGACCGGTTCGATCCCAGAGCGCGGCGTACGCTAGAGCGCCGCTTACAGGCGTGGCGTCAATTACACGGCCCGGATCAGGATGTGGTGTTTCTTCAGACCCACGCCATGGGCGAGCTTGGCATCGCAGACTTTACGGTAGTGGACGAGCCGGTCACGATTGAGCGCAGTCCTCTACATCATCGATTGTTCAACTACCGGTTGGTTGCCAGCGGATGGGCCTACGCACAAGTGGTGTGCGGCGGCGAGAGCTTCAGCGCCTTATCTGACGGGCTTCAGAATGCCTTCTGGAAAAGCGGCGGCGTTCCGCGAGAGCTGCGTACCGACAGCCTGAGCGCGGCTTACAAGAATCGGGCCGAGCAAGAAGACTTCACCAAGAACTTCGAACAGTTATGTCAGCACTACGGCGTCTGCCCGACTCGGAACAATCGAGGGGTGGCGCATGAGAACGGCGCGATTGAATCGCCCAATAACCATATCAAGCGGCAATTACGACAGGCTCTGCTGCTGCGCGGCAGCTTCGAGTTCACATCAGTTCAAAACTATAACGACTTCGTGCACCAGGTGGTCGCACGCCGTAATCGGCGTATTGCGACGGCCTTTAAAGACGAGCAACGACAATTACGGCCGCTGCCCTTGATACGCAGCGTCAATTACACCGCGCATACGGTTCGAGTATCGCGCAGCAGCACGATCGAGCTTAAGCGGGTGGTATATACCGTTCCGTCTCGGCTAATTGGCAGCCGGGTTAGTGTTCGCCTCTTCGATGCAAGGCTCGAGATCTGGTGCGGATTGGTACACACGCTGACATTGGACAGGGTCTTTAGCGCGAATGGCAGAAAGCGGGCAAGGTCGGTGGACTACCGTCACGTGATTGAAGCGCTGGTCAGAAAGCCGCGTGCATTCCGCTACTCCCAGATTCGCGACGAACTCTTGCCCAGTCACGACTACGAGCTTATCTGGGAGCATGTTGACCGAACCTTGGCGCCGGATGCTGCTTGCCAGTACATCGTGCGATTGCTGCACCTTGCAAAGAAAACAGACAACGAAGGCGCTGTCGGTCGCTATGTCTTGGGCAAACTGGCCAGCGCTCACTTGCCGAGCACGTTGGAGTGCGAGGATCGATTCCTTCCCAAACGAATTACGCCACCCCGAATCACGGTACGTCAGCATGCGCTTGCCGATTACGACGCTCTACTGAGCTCAGGAGGCATGCATGGCTAACGTAGCGGCGTTGCCGATCATGCTCAAGGCATTGCGCCTGGCCAGCATCAACACGCATTGGGAGGCCGTCGCAAAAAAGGCTGTCGCTGAACACTGGATGCCAGAGCAGTATCTGGCCGAGCTGTGCGCCATGGAGTTGTGCACGCGCGAAGACAAGCGATTGCAGCGATACCACAAAGAGTCCGATCTGCCGCCAGGAAAAACCTTAGCCAGCTTCGACTTCGACGCCGTCACTGGCGTGACGGTGCAACAGATCAAGAACTTGATACAGAACCCGGAGTGGACTGAACGCGGGGAGAACGCCTTGATCTTCGGCGCTAGCGGTCTGGGCAAAACACATCTTGCCAGTAGCATCGGCCATGGCTTGATCGAGGCCGGCATCCGCGTGAAGTTCGCCAGTGCTACCCATCTCGTGCAGGAGCTCCAGCTAGCCAAGCAGCGATTCAGCTTGGTGGAGGCGCTAAGTAAACTTGATCGATACGCCGTCTTGATTCTGGACGATCTGGGCTATGTGAAAAAAACCGACCAGGAAACCAGTGTGCTGTTCGAACTCATCGCGCACCGTTACGAACGCGGTAGCCTCATCATCACTTCGAATCAGGCCTTTAAAGACTGGGATCAGCTGTTCGAGGACAGCGTTATGACCGTCGCTGCCATTGATCGGCTGGTCCATCACGCCACAATCATGACCTGCGAAGGAGAAAGCTATAGACGAAAAACGTCGCTAAAGAGAAAGCAGACTGGATAACCAGTTTACCGGGCGTCAACCGGCCAAGTTAATTGACGCGCACCGGCCAAGATAGTTGACGTTGGACAATACCCCAACCGCCGGCGCATAATGAACGAGCTTCGCAGACGCCTCCATTCCAGAATCATAGCCTCGTTGACTATCCAGAATTAATAGAGCGGCTTCGAACTGTTCGAATTTCTTTCTTGTGTACTCTTCTTGATCATGCTGGAGTGGCGCAGCGGCTTTAACCAGACGCGACCAGAGTGGTCTGATCCATTCCACTTCATTCAATCGCCGCTGAGCATTTGCTCCTGAATCAATGGCTTCCGCTCTGCGTGGGGTTGAGATCAAGTACGCCAGAATACACGTAAATGCCGCCTGAAAAGTGCTTCGATTCCAACTCCAGAAATTGCTCTGAACGTGGCGAAGCGTTATCCGTGCTCCTCGATACCAGTTTCGTTCTGCTCGTTCACAACACTCATCGAAGCTCATTCCATCGGAATTCAACCGTTTGAATTCGGGAAGCGAAATATCCGAATCAGATATCAACTCCAATTTTGCTTTGCTTAAATAAAGCGATGCAACATCTGCAGCAGCTTCGACAGAATTTAACTGAATAGCCAAATCGAACCATTTGATAGCACAGGAAAAATCTGTGGATACGAGTGCGTCACGCGTCTCTGCGCGCTTAACGACTTCGCGCCCTAAGTGGAGCGCAGCTTTAGCTCTGGAGCGTTTCCTGATCTTCCTATCGGAGACGACCTGTAGTTTATTCCTCAATACCCTTAGATTAGCGGGCAATACTCCTTGGCTCGTATAGATGAGCATAAATAAGTCATCATCGAAGAATCTTCCAAACGGGGCGAACACCGACTCCTCGAAAATTTCTTCGCCCTCTAGGTCTTCATGAGCTATATCGATAACCGGCGAATCCATATCCATCTCCTACCGTCGTCAAAGACTGTTGATCTACGACTTAATGGTAGGAGTGATTTTTGAACCTAGGAAGAGGGATGGCTGCGGAGTTAGAAATATTCTTTGAGCTCATGCGTGCAGCAGCGTTTAGCAATGTTGGCACCCGTATGGTTCTACGACTCTCTCCTTATGTGAGTCTATGCGATACGGTATGGCAGGGAGGGCCTTAGCTATTGGGCCCGTAGCTTCGTTAGAGAAATATCATGAAATTTGGGATGGCCAATTTATGGTTGTTTTTCTCACCTTCGGCCACTTTATGGGTGTATTCCTGGGTTGGTCTTCACAGCATCTCAGGGGAAAGCGGCCACTTTATGATTGTTTTACGGCCACTTTATGCTTGTCGTCACAATAATAAAGCAGTTCTAGGTCGTTGGGGCCTTGTGCCTGCACAAACCAGGCCGGACTACCTTCCTAAAGCACTGAAGCTGCCTACCTCAAATGCTCGCTGGGAGACTGCCAATGAGCGATACAGCTTTCGAAATGCTTGGTCCAAGAAACAGCGTTGCATTGTGCCGGCAGAATCGATTTTTGAACCTGACTGGCGTACTGGAAAGTCCATTCCAACCAGGTTCACCAGAAGCGATGGTGCTCCAATTGCTGTGGCCGGTCTATGGGATGCCTACAAAAACGAGGCTGGCCAGTGGGAGTTTTCTTACACCATGCTCACTATGAATGCTGACGATCACCCATTGTTCAAGCATTATCATCGAGAAGGTAAGGAAAAAAGGATGGTATTGATCCTTCCAGAAGAGAGTTATGAGGGCTGGCTAGACGGCGAAGATGCAGCTAAATTCTTTAGGCCATTTGAGCCTGAAAAATTGATTGCTAGGCCAGCTGGTGAAGAGCAACAACGTACGGCTTTAGTCGGCCAGTGATGACAGTTTAAAAATACAACCAGCAGGTCATACGGAAAATCGCACTGATTTGCCGTCATAGACGATGCCAATATCTGTCATTTGATTTTCAATACGAATTTGCATGGGTGTGGACTGGAGCGTGATATCACGATGCAGCAGGTCATCGTTCCCCTGTGTAACGAGAACGAGTTTTTTACCATTCTCGATAGCTTTTTGTTCGAGTATGGCAATGCCCACGCGCACGGACTCTGGCTCCCACATCAGTACTTCATCAAGCGCAACGGCAGCGAAAACCTCATAATCGGCCAAGGACGGATCGAACGCCTCTCCTATTTTTTTGGGAGTGAGTATTTGAAGCGAATTTGGGTTGGTACAGGAAAATCTTTCCAAGAAAAATGTCTTTCCTGCACCTGCCCAGCCTGTAAGATGAAGCACTGTGGGTTCCATATGAATTACCTTTTATTTGTGTGAAGTTTTGATGGTTGAATCGTGGTCAAGGCACGATTCGATATGTGGATTTGTATAGCTTAGTTATACGTCTTTAAAGCAAAATTCTTTATTGATAAAACAGTTCTCTGCATGAAGATTTAACGTGTTGCTGATATCCGCTCTTTGGCTAATTTCAGCCTCTTTTCTTCATCACACTTTGCGTCTTTGGCTAGAACTCGTTGTTGATAGTCAACGCATACATGGTAGTCAAATCTGTTCAGTTCATGACCTTCATTTTGTGCTTTCGCAACTGCTTCTTTTAATTCGGGGTACGAATCGCATATATCTGCAATTGACGTTGCCATGTAACTGTCAACACGTGGGTACCTATATTCCGAGCGAAGGATATCAAGCACGAATAAGATGGCGATGCCGGCCAAGATCATCAACGTCATATAAATTGCCTCCGCTTTATCGGTCTGAACCTGTCGGAGCATGATGGAAAATTTGTATTCGCTTAGACACAACAGAATTAGCAGTACCGAACAAATTGCGATAAGTAGACGGTTAAAGCGACGGGGTGTATGTTTGAACATGTGCGTATACCTTAACGATTGCCTCCAATCATGCTTTTGGACAGTTCTTGGGAAAGCATCAAAGCCCCAAGACGACTTTCATCGAGCTGCTTGAGGGGCCCAATGAGCTTTTGACACTTTTCTTCCGGAATGTTGGCCATGCTGGGATCATCCATAACGGTACGAATTGCCGATTCAACTAATTCAATGCTTGCCTGATCAGTTCCTTGGAGCATTGCGGCGACGTGCAGTTTGGAGTTACCTACAAACGTTGTGGCGAATTCTGGGTCACCACATTGCACGGCAATGCTTCGAAACTGACCTTCCAGCACGGCGGCTTGCTCCAGGTCAAATGCATTCGACACCGGCGCCGCCAAACATATTGCAGCGAACAGGATTGAAAGGATTGGGCGCTTATTGATCATGATGTCAAAGTCTCAAAATAAAAAAATGAATAGTTTGTGTTAAATCAGTTGGGCCAGACCCAGGAGGCGTTTTGATCGAAACAAACCGCGCTGCCGGCCACGTAATCAAATACGCGATCTGTACAGATCCAGCGTCTGCCCAAGGCTTCTGCAGCCATACCTACTTTGTGCCGTCCAGCCATAGAATCGACAACAAGGTCGCCTTTATCAGTTAGGAACTGAATGAGAAATTTGGCTAGGCTGATGGGCATGGAAGCGCCATGGCGAGCTAGGCCATGTGTTTCGCAATACGCTTTGTACTGACTGTTCATATCATCACGCCCCATTGCAAAGCGCTGAATATTCCGGGGAATCCTTCCAGCTGTCTCCCGGCCGTAGCTACCAGGTTTGAGACGGTAAGCACCATCTGAATTGACTGCCGCGGTTTTGGCGCCACCTGCACGTACAAAAGCTAAGTGCTTCTCCGAATGGGGTTCAAGCACTCGCTGATTGTTTGAACGAACACGCGAAGGATCATTGGTCAGCCAGTAGACTGGTTCAAAGCCGCAATGGAGTTGTACGCGGTGCTTGCTGGCCCACTGCACTGGCCCTGGTGGTTTATTGGCCTCCCAGATCAGTTCGTCCATTTTGTGAAGTCCAAACCGATCATGCAATGCCAATATCAAGCGTTCCCGGTACATGGACCGAGCAGGGGAATTGGACATGAAAACATCGTTCCCGATTTTATAGACAGACATGATTTGGTGTCATATTAAGGCACGCATCAAATATATCGGTAACTATTTGGCCACCATCAGATGGAAGCTTCTTTAAAGACTCAATCCGAATTTCCTACTGGTGTCTTTTTTATATCTTATTATCAACTGCAAAACAACTCAGCGGTTCGAATATTAAGATCGCGTCCTCGAAAAAAGAGCCGTAATCTAAAGGCGTTTTAACCGTTTATCCAAAATGGTGCCACGGTAGCTAGGATCCACGACTCGATTTTTGTTACTGGGCGCATGCGCCATCGAAGATCATTTCTCGGCCAGCGGCCTGCAAATGTAGAGATCAATCGGCCGCTCCTCGTACCTAAACTGTGTGCAGAACAGCCAATCGCTTTGATCAAAAACGGCTGGAAGTAATTCGTCCAGTGACGCAGCTACCTTCTTTCATTTTTATTCAATTTGATCGAGCTCGTTTTTTTGAGTGGGTCGGCTATTTATTATTCGGGGCTCGGATAAACGCCCGGAGTTCACAATCAACACAACTGGAGCCACACTTACGACGCTCCCTTCTTCCGCATTCTTCACAAATTATCAATGAAGTTACATACGCGAGGTCAACGGCGTCTCGAATGCGGTGCCATATGGGATATTCCGCCAAATAGCCTTGAGTAAGCACTATATTTAGCATTCCCTTCTCGGAATAAATTGCTTTGCAATAAGGAATTAGGACGGATGGGTGGGTTGCATTCCATGGAGTGTCGGCCACTCCAATAGGCGCAGTCCGTTGCAAACGATGCTCGACATCAACCACCGTGTCGGGCTCATTGATTCTTGCTAGAGCTTCAAGCAGTTCTTTTTCTATGGCAGTGCAGGTATCGTCGATCAGGCTGTACCAGCCTAAACCACAGTTAATACCATTTTTAGCCAGGTCGCTCGGATGGGAGTCCGGATTGCGTAATGCCCGGAAGAGCAAGGGATAACGCTGGATCAGTCCAGCATATGTTTGACTTACGTCGCCTCGGCTGACGGGAAGAAAAATTTTATTCATATAAGGCATTCATTCAGAGCGCGGCACATGAAAGTATACACAAATAGTCTAATATAGACTAGTCTGTTTTGGACTATTTGTAAATTGGCTGCAAGCTATCGGTGTTTGACGCAGGAGCACCGATGGAAAAAACGATATACGTGCGCGAGTACGAGCTTTTCTGTAGCCTATTGAGGGGCTGCAGAGAACAAGCTCGCGTATCACAAGAAGAACTCGCTAGGAGGTTGGGGGTTGCACAAACGTTCATAAGTAAATGCGAGCGTGGAGAGCGCCGTCTAGACTTTGTCGAACTTGCTCAATGGTGTGAAGCGATCGGTATCGGCCTGCCTACATTTGCACAACATTATCAAGAAGCACACAGTAAGCTCATTGAGTGGAGGTCAACCCAATAAATCTCCAGGATTTAGCGGACTCACGCTTCCGGCGCTGAACCATACATGTACCTGCATTGGCTCTAGTGCGCGCGTTCTTCAAGTCCAACCAACTGCTATTCTCGGCGAGGTATACACTAACTAGTGCGACTCTATTCATTTTTTCGAGTACTGGTGAATGACATTAAAGTTCTGCGCCGGAACAATAAGTTCTGCGCTGGCGCTTTTGTGACAATAAGTTCTGCGCTGGAGAGCTGTTTTATGTGAAAAACAGTGACATTAAAGCTCTGCGCTCCTATGGAAAACACAAACCGAAGCCACAGCGCAGATTTCACCCAGAATCTGGTACGGCATGCTAGAACTCCCCAAATCTATCGATTTTCCCTAAAAAAGCTGAAAAACCAGCGAAAATGACAATAAGTTCTGCGCTGGAATTCGAAGTGACATTAAAGTTCTGCGCTGAACTTATCTATCGCCCCCCGTAAACTTAAGCAGCAGTGAACGGCAGTACCGCGGCATCACCTCGTTAGTAACTCACATTTTCTCAAAATTTGAGTTTGCGAGCTCCCTGCTAGAGTGTGGCTAGAGCGACAGTGTCTTTTGTTACAATCGACATCATTTACCGGTAGCCCACAAGGCAGAATCGTTGACAGTTAACGCGCTGTAATTAGCCAAGGAACAAGATGTACAAGCCAGGCGGTACGATCAAGCAGTTATTGGACAAAGTTGCCTCCCAGGAATACATCTTGCCTGCAATTCAGCGCGAATTTGTTTGGTGGCCTGAGCAAATCAGCCAACTATTCGATAGCCTCATGCAAGGCTACCCCTTCGGTACCTTCCTATTTTGGCGCATTGAGCCAAGAAAACGCCAGGAGTACCAGTTTTACGATTTTGTTCGTGACTACCATGAGCGTGACAACTACCACTGCTCCCTGCTAACGGCCCTTCCCGACAGAGATCTTGTCGCAGTGCTTGATGGCCAACAGCGGATGACGGCGCTCAACATTGGCCTGCGTGGCTCCTATGCCTGGAAACTTCCTGGCAAATGGTGGTCAAGCAACGAAGCTTTTCCTGTACGCCATCTTTACTTGGACCTGCTAGGAAAACCGGATACGGAAACCGGTTCCGAATACCGTTTTGAGTTTCTCACTGAAACCGTAACAGAGATCACGACAGACGGTAATTTGTGGTTACGCTGTGGACGCGTTCTTACGGAGAGCGAGGACGACCTAATAGACAGCTTAGACGATCTTGAAATCAGTAACGATCAACGCCGACAAGCGAAGAAAGTTTTGCGTCATCTATACCGAACGATCCACCATAAAGAACTTATTAGCTACTACGAAGAAACCGAACAGGACCTTGAGCGGGTCCTGAACATCTTCATCCGCATGAATAGTGGAGGAACTCCACTTTCCTACTCCGACCTGCTGCTGTCCATCGCCGTAGCTCAGTGGTCCAAGCTAGATGCGCGGCAAGAGATTCATAAGCTTGTCGATCAGATGAACAAAGAGGGCGATCAGTTCAATTTCAGCAAAGATCTGGTACTCAAGGCCGGGCTAATGCTGTCGGACATCGGTAGCGTCGGGTTCAAGGTAGAAAACTTCAACAAAGCTAACATGGCGACGCTCGAGAGTAACTGGTCTCACATTCGCGAAGCTTTACTACTTTCGGTTCAGTTGTTGGCCAGTTTTGGTTTTAATAGTCAAAATCTGCGTGCCGACAGTGTGTTGTTACCGATTGCCTACTATTTGTTCGTACGCAAACCAGGTGAGAGATACCTATCCAGAGCCGAGTACGCGCAAGATCGTGAGAACATCCGTAAATGGCTCGTCCGCAGTCTACTCAAGGCCTCTGGCATCTGGGGTAGTGGTCTGGATACTTTGTTAACTGCTTTGCGTGAGCAGATTCGCAATCACGCAAATGCAGGGTTTCCCGTAGCACAGATAGAGAGCGTAATGTCAGCTCGCGGCAAGCCGCTCTCCTTCACCGCCGAGGAGCTGGACGAATTGGCTGACCTTCCCTATGGCGACAAACGAACCTTCGCGTTGCTCTCGTTGATATTTCCGGGCTTTGATCTTTCTAGGCACTTTCACGTTGACCATATCTATCCGCAAGGTCGCTTCACTAAGGCTAAACTTCGGAAAGCTGCTGTAGCAGAGGACTGCTTAGAGGAAATCTCTGATAAAGCCAATCGCCTTCCAAATCTACAATTACTCGAAGGTAGCATCAATAATGAGAAACGACAGAAAATGCCGCATGACTGGTATGCTCTGGCCAAACCGGATGCCGCTGCACGCAAGCAGTACTTGGCTGGTTTGGAAATTACCGAACTTCCCGAGACTCTGAGTGAATTTCCAATGTTCTATGAACAACGCCGTAAAGCTCTGAAAGCTCGAATAGTCTCAGCTCTTCAGTAATCAAACTCAGCACCGAACCATGCTATCCCTACTCACTCGCGAAGAGGCGGAATAGGAAATAGCATGGGGCAAACTTTCGAGTCACGGCTTAGATGCACGAAATTAGCCCTCATCAGCCAAGTCGACTTTCATCTCGGAAATAGGAACCATCGCCTGGCCTGCCCTATAAAGCAGCCCCACCAAGTCAGCAACACTCCGGTTTCTGGGCCTCGCGACTAAGGTACCGTCGCTTAACAGCGAGAATGTAATTTTGTCGCCAGGTTTTAGGCCCAGCCTTTTCCGGATATCTCGAGGTACGGTAACCTGGCCACTGGCTGTAAGCGTTGTAGTGTTTGCCATATCTAGCATCTCCCAAGCTACTTCGGTATCTACGAATATACCTGAATCGAGCTCTTGCCCATACTGCTGTATGAAATGCGGTATTGAAGTAGTTATTTAGGGCTTACTAACTACAACGCGCCTTATCTAAAACTGAAATTGTGTCGACGTAGATATAACCACCCTACTGTTCAAAACCATCCGGGCTGACAATACGCACGCACTCACCCTTTTTCAATATTGCCAGCCCACGCATCTCGGGCGAGCGCGTCAATTTCCTCAATAGACCGCGAGATGTTTTTTGTATTTCTCTCTACCAGAATGCCGAAGGCGTCACCGATCTTACGGCCTGATTTGGCAGCTTTTATCGATATTCTGCCATCTGGTAGTTTGTCGATTTCAAGTTTATCGCCAGGTATCACACCTAGATGCTTTAGTAATTCTTTCTTGAAGGTAACTTGGCCTTTTGCCGTAACCGTCAGCGTTAACATTTTCGGAACCCTCCTGTTTAAGGCATCTCCAATGTAAGGCGCGTTTGCCTTACATGCAAGAGCGAAATGGACAATCGCAGCTACCTCGGAAAGCGCGAATTTCCATCCAGCCAACTTTCGCCCAAACTACCCTGATGGACGAAACTACAGCAAACAGACTCTTCGACACCGCAGTTTATCTTGCGTACTCCAGCGGGGATACCTCCAACGCGACGCATCCCTGAAGAATGAGGGCGATCAAAAGGAGCGGGAGTATTGTGAGCTTTTTCATTAGTGACGCAGTAAAAACATTAACTGAAAGTATCTAGTTATTACTATAGATGATTTCGACTAATGTTTCAGAACCTAGCGCGACCGCACAACTCTAAACGAACTGTAATGTGCCGTAAAGCATAAGTTGACCGGAAATAAAGCATAATCTGGCCAAAATTCCGCGAATGCATGCTTATATTGGACGAAAGGGCCACAGCTTCAAACACGAGTAAAGCATTGAGGTCCCCCTGTTTTTGGGGAGGACGTCAGCAGGCACGTCACTTACCGTGCCACGACCTCAGATCTTGGAAATCATGGATACAACTACAGGCGAACATCTTACTTGAGGCTGTGAACGGTTCTAACAGCTTATGTTCGTAACCTGCTGATTAAGTTGGTTACTGCGTCATGAACGCCGGTGTACCGTCGCGTTGCACGGCACCGGGTACCGTTTTGACGGTTGCCGGCAACTATGCGGGTCCGATGCTAAGTTGAGCGAAAGATTTTCATTCCGCTAGCCTCGAGTCGGCGCTGCAACGTATTTGTGAAGCGTCGAATTTTTATGTGCGCTGGCGTGCGCAGACTTACCCCAATGCAGCGCCTCATCGGTTTCCTGTGCAGTCAGGCCAGCGCTTTGCCTTCAGGCTCCCAGTCACCCGCGAAAACTCTTGCCCTTGCTGGGCGAGTAAGGGACTTACACACTCTAGTAGGTGCGCCATGCCGGGCGCACCAAGAAAAATGGGCAGCGCCCTTTTGCGCTGCCCAACGATGCTGTAATGCTGTATTACCAGCGCACGCGCACGCCCACTGTACCCTTCACTTCATTGCTGTTCCCGAAGCTCTTCAGACTCGTGTTGGCAAGCGCTTCAGCATAGACCGAATACTTATCATCGGACGAGTTCAGCGACCAGCCCACGCCAACACCGCCGCGCAGCGCGTCGTTCTTACTCTTGAACGGCGTTGCACCCACGTTGACACGGGACCCGTCAGCGAAATCGTAGTAGAGGTTGGCGATGCCGTAGATACGTGAGCGGTCAACTCGGCCGCCTGCGCCCGCCCACTCGGTCTCATGCTCAATAGCCAGACCCAGGCGACCGACAAGGCTCTCGCTCTTATCGATCGATACATCTGCACCGAAGGGATCGATAAAGTCATCGAACTTGACGGATGAGTACGACAGTTGCGCTTGTGGCGTCAACGACCAGGGCCCGCCCAGTGCGACGCGCTTGCCGCCTTCGACACTCAATGCGTAACCCATGCCATCGTTGCCATCAACAAGGCGACGTCCAGCAGTCTTCGAGCGCAGATCGCTGTCATACCGTGTCACCTGCACCTGACTGTCGAGATACGCACCGGAGTTGCCGTACCACGTCAGCGTGCCGCCCAAGCTGTAGCCCTTCGTGTCGATCGCACCCTTGCCATGGATCGAGTTCAAGTCAGTGTCCATGGTGCCGTACTGAGCATACATGCCAATGACGGCGCGTCCGGCTGCGTTCTCGCTAATCGTGCCATCGATACCGGCCTGGATTTTCCATGTGTCGACATCGTAATTAGTGCCACTGGTCGAAACATCAGGATCGAAGCTGGCATGGCTGGCTTCGACACGAGCCCAGACACCACTGGCATCAACGGAACCATTTGGCATAGCGCGCACACTGCCTTGATCTTTCCATGACCGGGAACCGACCCGTTGCTGCAGCGTACCCAACTGGTTGAAGGCCTGCAACGCGCCTGCGTAAGCCTCGTAAACAGGTACGCCCGGCTGATACAACGGCTCGCTTGGATTCGTTGGATTCGTTGGATTCGTTGGATTCGTTGGATTCGTTGGATTCGTTGGATTCGTCGGGCCTGTGGGATCGGTCAAGCTCGATCGCAGGTACCAGTCGCCGTCGGCAGGCGTACTGACACCCCCGTTGTAAAGTCGGTAGGCATAGGCGCCCGCAACAACCGCCTGATCGCCCTCAAACACATAGTCTCCCTGCAGGGAGAAGTTGCCGTTCGAGGCCCCAGCCACGTCGATGACCTTGATGCCTTCTACGGTTGCCGCGCCACCGCCACCTATGTTATTCACACGCAGATTCGTGCTGCCAGAGGTATCGCCACCCACAACGAGCCGGTCCGTGGCCGAGCTATCGTTGCCCAGCACCGTGTCCAGCACCAGCAACCCACCGTTCCCTGCGTAGTTGCCGTTGACGGTTAGGTTTGTGCCCGGCGTGCCCGAGAGGCGCACTGTACCAGCGTTGGACAAGGAAGCGACAGATTGGCTGAAGCCAGCCAGATCAAGTTCGCTTGCGGCCATCACCGACACGTCGGAGGCTGAGCTGAGCGCATTGGCAGCACCCGCCCGCAATGTACCCTCGGCGACAGTCGTCGCACCAGTATAAGAGGACGTTCCCCCCATAATCAGCGCACCAGCGCCCGTCTTGGTCAGCCCGCCAGCCCCCGCAAACGCACCGTTCAGCGTCAATTCGGTCGCGTCGTCAGTCAGGATCGTGCCGGTGCCAGTCAAATCAACATTACGCCCGCTCTCGAACGACGCCGTCGTATGCAGGGTGCTGTTCTCGATCGCAAGCGCACCAGCGGAGTCGCCAAGGTTCGCATCCTGAGAGACCTGTAGCGTGCCGCCCTTGATCGACGTGCCACCCGTGTAGGTGTTCACGCCGTCCAGCACCAGCGTGCCCAGGTCCGTCTTTTCAAGCACTGAACTACCGCCGAGTGAAGCCTCAATCGTCGCCGTCATACCCACACCCGCAAGTGTGCCGTCTCCCACCCGGATCGTCGAAGCGTTGGCGGTATCACCCACCAGGGTGAGTTCTTCCCCGGCAATAACATAGCCGTCAGCCGCAAACTGCATGCCCAGCGCTTGTACCGCACCATCACTGTTGTTGACCGTCACTGTGCCAGGCTCGCCTGCAAAGACGGCGAACGCGCCATTCTCATAGGGAGCGTTAATCGCGCCCGTATCCGTGGTCCAGTACTCGGTGACTGATCGATTCCACTCGCCATCACCGCCGTGAATCTTGCCATCGTTCAGACCACCTGCCGGACCATCCCAGAAGTTCAGCGTCAGGCCCGTCGCGTTGACTAGGTTGACCTGATTGGCCACCGAGGTCTGCACACGGAAGTCACCAGCCGGCATGGCACCCAGCGCCAGGCCGTTGTCCGTCAGTGCGCCGTCGTAGCTGATGACACGATACAAGCCAGGCCCGAAGTCGCCGCCCGCCGATTGCGTAACGTTCAGAACGCCATCGAGAGTCAGATCGCCGCCGACGGTCACCAGGTCGTTGAAGGCGCCGCCCACGACGCCCGCCTCGCCAAAGTTGTAGTCTAGGGCCGACGTATCGGCCAGCGTCAGGCTGCCATTGATGGCGAACGTATCAGGTGTCACGCCCAAGCCGCCGGGGCGAAGCGCACCGCCATCGGCCACGTCGACGTCACCGCCAACAATGCCAGTGCCACCAAGCGCACCGCCGCTCCCAACGAAAGTAAGGCCCGTTGCGCCCGACTGGTCACCATTGATCAGCAAAGCGCCAGACTGCACGGTCGTCTGACCGGCATACGTGTTGTTGCTGGTCAGGACGGTCGTACCGCTGCCCACCTGGTTCACTGCACCACTGCCAGAGATCTGGCCGTCAAAGGTATAAACGTCGGACCGGTTGAAGGCCAGCGTGCCTTCGTTGACCACGTCGCCGTCAATAGCGCCCGAAGCACCGCCGGCGCCCAACTGCAACGTGCCGCTCGAAATCGTTGTGCCGCCGGTGTAGGTGTTTGCGCCAGTGAGCGCCAGCGTGTCGGCTCCCACCTTGGTGAGCGCGCCAGTACCGTCTATCACGCCCGACAGCGTCAGTCCGGCATCGGTCTGGAATATGCCGCCGCCGGCTTCTAGCGTGACCTCACGCGCAGAAGCGAACGCCGCCGTATTCTGCAACGTACCGCCGTCGAAAATCATTGCGCCAGAGGCCGCCCCGAGGTTGCCGTCGCTCGATACCGACAGCGTGCCCTCATTAATGTGGGTGCCACTCGCATAGCTGTTGGCGCCCGAGAGCGTGAGCGTGCCCGTGCCTGCCTTGCTTAGCGCGCCGGTACCGTCGATAGTGCCCGACAGCGCAAGATTCGCATCGGTCTGGAATGTGCCGCTGCGATCTTCTAGCGTCACGCCACGTGCAGAGGCGAAGGCCGCTGTATTCTGCAGTGTGCCCCCATCGATCTCAATCGCGCCTGCAGCAGCGCCCAGATTGGCATCGCTGGATACAGATACCGTGCCATCCTCGATGCGTGTACCGCCCGCATAGGTGTTGTTGCCAGACAGCACCAATGTGCCCAGGTCGGTCTTAACCAGCGTCGTTGCGCCGGTAAGATCCACACCAATCGCGACAGACATACCTGCACCCTCGGTGGTGCCGTCGCCCACGCGGATCGTCGAAACCGTGGGATCATCCAGGCCACCGACCAGGGTCAAGGCGTCGCCAGTCAGTGAGTAGCCGTCGACGGCGAACTGCATGCCCGAAGCCTCGACCTGACCATCCGTATTATCGATGCTTACCACGCCCGGTGCGCCAGTGAAAATTGCGAAGGTTCCATTCGAGTACGGCGCGTTGATATCGCCCGCATCGGTGGTCCATAACGCATCGGCCGAACGGCTCCAAGTGCCATCACCGCCATTGACAACATTGTCGTTCTGCGGCCCTGCGCCACCATCCCAGAAATTCAGGTTCTCGCCGGCGGTGTTCACCAGGTTCACTTGATTGGCCACCGCCGTCTGTAGTACATAATCCGTGGAACTCAGGTTCACGCCATTGTTGGTCAGCCCGCCTTGGTAACTGATGACACGATAGATGCCCGCGCCAAAGTTGGCGCCCGTCGTCTGCGTCACGTTCAAGTTGCCATCCAGAACGAGGTCGCCGCCCACGTTAACCAGGTCGTTCAGCGCACCTCCAACCACATTGGGCTCACCGAAGTTGAAGGCCAGGTTGGAGGTATCGTTCAGCACCAAGTCGCCATTGATGTTAAGCGTGCCCGCTGTACCGTCGGACGTTCCCGGACTAAGCGTCGCGCCGCCCGCCACACTGACATTACCACCGATGGTGCCGGTGCCGCCCAGTGTCGCGCCGCTGGCTACCGTCGTGTCGCCCGTCGCCGCGGACTGGTCACCGTTGACCAACAAGATGCCAGCCTGCACCGCGGTCGGTCCAGCATAGCTATTGTCACCCGTCAGGGTGGTTATTCCAGCACCGATCTGGTTCACACCGCCTGTGCCCGAAATCAAGCCGGCGAACGTATAGCTATCGGAGCGATTGAAGGCGAGCGTGCCATTATTGAGCACGTCGCTGGCCAGTGAACCCGAGGTGCCACCGCCGCCCACCTGCACGGTCCCAGCCGCGATTATCGTGCCATCGGTATAGGTATGGTCGCCCGTCAGGGTGAGTGTGCCGGTATTCAGCTTGTTCAGGCTTTCGAAGCCACCGACGCTTGCGCCGTCCAGGCTCAATGCAAGTGCATTGTTCACCTGCAGCAGATCCGTACCGGCACCTGCCTGGACGTTCCCTGTTATCTGCGCCCCATCGTTCAAAACCAGCGTGTCGTTGCCATCGCCCTGGGCCAGCGCGCCCGCACCTGTATCGAGCGTGCCCCACAGCGCCACGGTATCAGCCCCTGCGCCCAGATCGCCGTTGGCGTGCAATGTGGCGCCAGCATTGACATTAATCGTGCTCGCGCCCGCATCCCCCGTGATCGTAGCCTGCGTCGCACCAGCCGCCTGCACGGTACCACTCACATCGAGCGTGGAAGCGCCCGTCATCGCAATCGTCGGCGTCGTCAAACCGCCATCCACCTGCAAGGTACCGGCGCTGATGGCAGTAGCACCGATTACATTGGTGGCCGAGGTCAGGATGCTAATGCCGCTACCGACCTGCGCAAGCGTACCCGGTCCGCTCAACGTACCGTCGAGGGTAAAGGTATCGCTGCGGTTCAGGGAAAGCGTCGATGTCGCCGCGTCCACGATCACATTGCCGGTGCCCACATTCCCGGTGGCGCCGCCATTACCGACAATCAGGTTGCCATCGTTAATGACAGTGTTACCCGTATAGGTATTGTCACCCGTCAGCACCCAGGTACCCGGACCGTTCTTGGCCAGCGTCGTGGCTCCCCCGACACCGTCGCTGATGGTGCCACCCAAGGTATTAAGATCGGTATTGGTGCCGCCTAGCCCCACCGTGCGAACACCACTACCGGAGTAGGTCACCGGTGCTGTGTTCTCGAAAACGGCGGCGCCCGTACCCGAGGACTCGATGAAGGTCACCCCTGTGGCGAGCGTGAACAAGCGATCCGTGGTGTCGCCCGTTCCGGTGTAGCGTAGCGTCGAGTTATTGCCGATGATCAGGTTCGAGGCAGCACCGGTTGAAGCGCCGATGCTACTCGCCTGGCCGCCATCCGATAACTTATCTACGGAAAGCACCCCACCGTTGATCGTCGTAACTCCCGTATAGGTGCTCACTGGATTGGTCAGGCGCCAGGTACCGACATCAGTTTTGGTCAGCGACGTTACTCCTGTACCATTATTGTCGATCTGTGCGGCAAAGGTGTTGTCGTCAGTATTGGTACCGGTCAAAGTAAATGTGCGCGCGGTGTCCGCGCCCGCAAGGGTGATCGGGGTCGTGCTGGTAAAGTTGAGAGCTCCCGTGCCCGAGGCATCGAGCCCCCCGCCCGCGGTACCCAGCGTGAACTCGCGATTCGTGCTGGCACCTGTGCCCACATAGCGCAGCGTGCCGCTATTGAGCACTAGATTGGATGGATCTGCAGCCGACGCGCCGATCGAACTATTCGCACCACCATCGTCCAGGCACGAGGTCTCGATCGAACCGCCGTTGATCGTGGTACCGCCCGAATAGCTGCTGTCGCAGCCGTGAAGACGCTGGGCTGCCCCGCCATTCTTTATAAGGCTACCAGTGCCACTGATTGCTCCCGAATAAATAACGCTGGAGGTATTATTACCGGCGCGGATCGTCAGCGTCGCATCGCCCAGCGTGATATCGCCGCCGTTGGCGCCGCCCCCCTGCAGGTGAGCAACCGTGGTGTTGAAGCTGTCCAGATCGAGCATAGCTCCGGCGGTATTGCCCAAAACCATCCCGCCAGCGGCCGCACCTGTGCCAAACGCATTTTCCACTCCTGCACGCAAGATGCCACCATCCACGAAGGAGCCGCCTGTATAGGTGTTGCCCCCTGTCAGCACCAGAGTTCCCGCCCCGGCCTTTCTCAACGCGCCGGCGCCCACAACCGGGCCGCCGAATCCCAATGTGGTTGAGCCTTCGGCGACGTTGATTCGACCCGAACTATTCGGTAGCGTCAGCCCCCGATCAATAGCAACCGTGCCGCCGGTATAGCTCAGCGTGCCGTTGCCGCCAATAGAAAGATTGGCCGAGTCGCTGGTGGAGGCACCAATGCCGCTGGCTTGGCCGCCATCTGCCAAACTGTCAACAGAAAGGTTGCCCCCATTGATGACGGTAGCCCCTGTATACGTGTTGTTGGCGCCAACGAAGGTTTGCGTCCACGCCCCGGTGCGGGTGATGCCTCCCGTGCCGCTGATGGTTCCCGAGAATATGCCAGAAGCGCCGCTTGACGTCAGCGTCGCCGAGCCAAGATCGACATTTCCAGCACCCGCAAGCACGCCAACCGTATTGTTAAAGTCATTCAGATCCAGCGTTGCGCCATTGGCGACCGTCATGACAGCAGCCGGGCTCCCGAACGCTTGTATCGAACCCGCCTGCAGCGTTCCCGCTTCGACGACGGTGCCCCCTGAGTAGGTGTTGGTACCCGACAAGACGAGCGTTCCATCGCCCTTTTTGGTCAAGCGTTGCGCAGCCGTGCTCTGATTTTCGACAACACCCCCTACGGTCAAAACCGAGCCAGCGTCACGCACACCGATGGCACCGCCACCGATGCCTAGTTGCATGCCGCGACCAGTGGCTGTGGTAGCACCGGTGTAGTCCAGCGTGCCGCCACTGGTCAGGACCAGGTTGGCCGAATCACTGTTTGATGCGCCGATCGAACTATTGACACCGCCATCGGCCAGCGCGGCCACAGCCAGCGTACCGCCGCTGATCGTCGTAACCCCGGTGTAGCTGCTATTGGTGTTGCTCAGCGTGAGCGTACCCGCCCCGGTTTTAGTAAGACCCGCATCGTCGGCGCTGACCACTTCGCCACCGAAAGTCAGGTTAGTGGTGGCCTGGGTGACCGCGATGGTGCCGCTGGTAACCGCACCGGAGCGCCCAACCGTAAAGCCACGGTCCGTCGTGGCCGTGCCGCCGGTGTACTGCAGCGTAGCCCCCTGAATCACCAAGTTGGATGCATCCGCACTTGAAGCGCCGAGGCCGCTCGCTGCGCCACCGTTACCGATGTTGGCAACGGACAGCGTACCTTGGCCAACCGTGGTGGCACCGGAGTAGTTGTTGTTGGCATTGGCCAGTGTGACCAGCCCGGTACCCGCCTTGGTAAAGCCAACGCTGCCGCCGTTGTCGACGACCTGCGAGGCAATGGTAAAGTTGCCGGTACTATTCTGCTGTATGCCCAGCTCTCCCCCTCCTGCCGTGCCGGTAAGGGATTCACCTGTGATGATCTGGTCACTAGCGTTTACAGAAGGTGCGACGATAATGGTCCCGTCCACACCCAGCGTCTGGCCCGTCGCCACAGTCACCGTTGTCGCGGTGGGCTCGGTATACCGAAGCCCAGCAAGCTGCACCGTAGTGCCTATTGTGCTGTGAAAGCCGTTGACATCGGTAATGTACTGGCCACTCTGCCAGTTGCCCGCGTCATCCATATCCGTATAGTCTGCGTCGGTAAAGGCAACGATGTTGCCGGCGTCGACCTTGGCGTAATCCGTGCCATTGACCGTTGCCCAACCGCCCAGTGTCGTGCTGCTGGTCGTAATGTTGCCGCTGCCAGACTTGATAAAGTCGACCAGGCCGCCGCTATGGGCAATCGCACCCAAATTCACATTCAACACGCCGCCGGAACCCGCAGTGGCCCCGACCGTGTTGTTCCCACCGGTTACGTTCATGCCGTTGAAGGTCTGCGAATTCGTTACGCCCGCTGCGCCCGTTACGGCCAGCTTGCCGCCTGCCATATTCAGTGTCGATGAGCTTGAAATGATGTCGCTGGTCGGCGCGCCCGCCGCCGAAAAATCCAAACCAAGCATACCGCCGCCCACCGTGGTATCCCCGGTGTAAGTATTGCTGCCCGTCAGCGTTAGCGTACCCGCCCCTTGCTTGGTGAAGGCCCCCGCTCCAGTGATGGCTCCGGCATAGGTGGTGTTCACACCAGAACCGTGGTTCACGGAGAGATTCCCGCTGCCAAGCGCGAGTGTGCCGCCTGAGCCGGCCAGCGCCTGTGCAGCAAGATCGAAGCTATTCAGATCCAGCGATCCGCTATTAACTGTGAGGTTGGTCGTAGTACCGAAGGCCGCAGCACTGTCTGCGCGCAGAGTTCCTCCTTGCACAGTAATAGCACCGCTGCGTATGTTGGTGCCGCTCAGTGCCCAGACATTGCCAGCGCCACCGTCCATAATGAGATCGCCTGGACCGGAAATGGTGCCTGAAAGCGTGTTGACGCCCGAAAAACTGCCGCCGAGGGTGAGGCTATTGTTCGCAACACTGTTCAAAACAACATCGCCACTCAGCCCCAAGGCGCCAGCACCATCATTCAGGATGCCGCCGCCAGCCCCTATCGTCCAAGCGCGATTGCTATTGTCGCCAGTGCCGGTATAACTTACGGCACCACCGTTGTTAAGGATAACGCCGCCTGCCGTACCTATGCCAAACGAACTGGCAACACCCGTATCCGCCAGCGACGCTGCGCGTACAGTCGCCTTATCGATTGCTGTAACCCCATTATAGGTATTGGCGCCGCCCAGAGTAATGCGGCGGTCTATGCTGCCCCCCTGAAAACTCAGGGGGCCGCCAGTAGTACTGCTGATCACACCCAAGAGTTCCAGATCAGCCTTCTGCGCTAAAAAGATCATGTTTCTGGCACTCATGCGGCTCTCGATATCGCCGCTCAGCGTCAAGGTGCCCGTGCCATCATTCATCAATATGGCACCCGACGTGGCGCCGCTTTGAGTAAATATCCAGTTCCGATTGGAACGGTCTCCATCTCCAACATAGAACAACCGGTCCGCGTACTGATCGCGTGCGACGAACGTGATCGTACCGCCCGCGCCGAGCGAACTGGCTTCACCTGTATTGCCCACAGAAGAAAAAGAAGCGCTGCCGTTGACGCGAAACGTTACGTCTCCGGTGAAGTCGCTAGCGTCATTGTTCAGCGCGACGCTGGTGCTCACCGTCAACCCGCCTGCGCCAGTAAACTTTGCCGAGCCAACACCGGCGCCGCTTATTGAAACGGCCCCGCTTTCAAGCTCAACCAGCCGATTGACACCCAAGGCGCCAGTGCTGATTAGTCCAGAACCATCAGCCATTGTTAATGGCCAATTAAAATGACCCACTAATGGCCAATAGTTTTGACCCACCTGACGGTGGCTGCAAAGCCATGAAACGTGTAGCGTTCCTGCCATAT
>LNAP01007719.1_pt1 | contig 46730 bp, 44 predicted proteins | sample 602601 | NCBI WGS metagenome assembly LNAP01 (sample SAMN02440304, study PRJNA202911) | soil metagenome | biome: Subtropical and temperate rainforests or woodlands; isolation source: soil samples (1 kg each in a 20% v/v slurry with milli Q water) were... ...
GCGCGCCTGCTTTGGGAGCAGGATGTCAGGAGTTCGAATCCCCTTACCCCGACCATATTAAAAATCCTCGTATCGAAAGATACGGGGATTTTTTTTGTCCGCAGGAAACTCAAGAACGCCGCAAAACCAGTGTGGGAGCGGGCTTGCTCGCGAAGGCAGTGTGTCAGTCGACATAAATGCTGAATGACATGGCCTCTTCGCGAGCAAGCCCGCTCCCACAAGGGGTTGTTTTAGTGCAACTTCAGGCGCGGCTCGGTGCCACGTCCGATCTTGCTGCCGAGCATCAGCATCGCCGTGCGGAACGGCCCGTACAGCGCCATCTGGTGCATGCGGTACAGCGACACGTAGAACATCCGTGCCAGCCAGCCTTCGAGCATCACGCTGCCGGTGAGGTTGCCCATCAAGTTACCCACAGCCGAAAAACGCGACAGCGAGATCAGCGAGCCGTAGTCGGTGTACTTGTACTCCGGCAACGCCTTGCCTTCAATGCGCAGTTTCAACGATTTGGCCAGCAGCGAAGCCTGTTGGTGAGCGGCCTGGGCCCGTGGCGGTACATTGCGGTCGCTACCCGGTTGCGGGCAGGCGGCGCAATCACCGAACGCGAAGATGTTTTCGTCACGGGTGGTTTGCAGGGTCGGCAGCACTTGCAGCTGATTGATGCGGTTGGTTTCCAGGCCATCGATGTCCTTGAGGAAACCCGGTGCGCGAATCCCCGCGGCCCAGACTTTCAGGCTGGCCTTGATTTCGTTGCCGTCGGCGGTGATCAGGCTGTCGGCCGTCACTTCGCTGACAGCAGCATTGGTCATGACGTTGACCCCGAGTTTCTCCAGGGTTTTATGCACAGGCCCGCCAATGCGCTCCGGCAGCGCCGGCAGCACCCGTGGACCGGCTTCGATCAGGGTGATGTGCATGTTTTCCGGCTTGATCCGGTCCAGGCCATAGGCTGCCAATTCGTGGGCGGCGTTGTGCAGTTCGGCGGCCAGTTCGACCCCGGTGGCACCGGCGCCGACGATGGCCACGCTGATTTGCTCGATCGTGTCGGTCTGACCGGCGTGCGCGCGCAAATAGTGATTGAGCAGTTGTTGGTGGAAACGCTCGGCCTGTTTGCGGGTGTCGAGGAACAGGCAGTGTTGCGCCGCGCCCTGGGTGCCGAAATCGTTGGTGGTACTGCCGACGGAAATCACCAGCGAGTCGTAAGGCACTTCGCGGGCCGGCACCAGCTCCAGACCGGCTTCGTCGTAGGTAGCGGCCAGCTGGATTTTTTTCTTCGCGCGATCGAGCCCGCTCATGCGCCCCAGTTGGAACTCGAAGTGGTTCCATTTGGCCTGGGCGACATAATTGAGTTCGTCTTCGGAAGAGTTCAGAGAACCGGCCGCCACTTCGTGCAACAACGGTTTCCAGATGTGGGTCAGGTTCGCGTCGACCAGCATCACGCTGGCCGTACCGCGCTTGCCCAGAGTCTTACCCAGACGGGTAGCCAACTCCAGACCGCCGGCGCCGCCGCCGACAATGACAATACGATGGGACATAAGGCTAAAAGAAATCGGTGCAATTACCCGAGCGAGCGCAAGGCAGCTCATAGCGTCAGGTAGCTGATAAGTCGGCTCAACAGGCCCAGGCCAATGGTCACTGCCAATACCAGTACAAGGAGCATCCACGGCCGGAAAGGCCGGCGCTCGACTTGGTGCTGGGACAACTGCAGGTACTCTTCGACATGCTTTTGGTCGTCGGGGTTCAGGCGGCTGGTCATAAAGGCCTCGTCAGGTAGACGTAGCTGAATGGGCAGAAGCTACAGGCTGATTTAACGAACGTTGAACGGAGCATAGCCGCTGTCCGGAAGGGGTTCGACGCTCACCGTATCGTCCAGGCGAATGATGCCACTTTGTAACACCCGGGCAGTGATTCCGCCATGTCCTCGCACGGCCTGAAAGGTGCCGATGCCCAGGTTGCTTTCCAGGCGCGCACAGGGCTGGCACCAGCCGGTGGTTTCGAACGTTGCCTGGCCGATCCGGAAGCGGCGGCCCTTGAGGCTGAACAGGTTGATGCCGCTGATAACGAGATTGCGCCGCAGATCTTCAGGCTGGATCGGATGATCCTGTGCTCGCCCCATCAGTGAACTGATCACCGCCAGATGCTCCCACTGAATCAGCGTTACCTGGCGCGCATTGCGTACGCCGGGACGGGCGTGGTCGCCGGTCAGACCGGCCTCCAGGCGCGCTTCCACGGCCTCGAGTGCAAGCATCGGTGAACGTGATTGCGGGCGCACGCCGATCCAGCGTACACGGCCTTGTTGTGGCACCTCGGCGATCAACTCCTGAAGCGGGCTCACAGGCTGATCCCGACGTCGAACACAATGCTGCGCCCCAGGTTGCTGCGCAAGAAGTCCGGCGCATCCGGGTGAGCGAACAGCACGCGGGCGAATGTCGGCCCAGCGAGCGCCAGCCTTGGCGCAGGTATTCGGTCGGCGGCGGGAAATGGCTGTTGAGGTCCAGTATTTCGCGTTTGAGGCTGGCGAAGGCAATGATGTCCAGCTCACCCAGATCCATACCGCGCTCTTTGTAGTTGTGCGCTTTTTTGCGCAAGGTCGGCGCCAATCGCAGCAAGAACTCATTGGCGGGAATGCGTCGTGGCTTGGCCTCGCGGCGCACCAGTTGGCTCAGGGAAAACGCGCTGCGTCGGCGTTGCAGTTCGTCGCGCCATTCATCGTTGAGGCGCCGGCCCTCGTCGAGCACGAAGAACACCTCGAAACTGGCATCGCGAAACAACACATCCGGCGGCTCCCCGGCGGGGGCGAACTCATCGGCGCGATAGGGAATGTTCAAGCCTTGCAGCAGGCGCTGGCAGACCCAACGCTCACGCTCCCACTTGCGGGCATTGGACAGGAACGCGTTGGCTTGCTCGGCCGCAATGGTCAGCAGGCGTAAGTAATCTGAGTCATCCATAGGCCCAAGCTTAGCGTTCAAATGTGATCGCAAAGAAGACAATTTGTCGGAGAGGGTCAATGCCTCCTGCTCCCATGCCCGTTTCAGGGCTCTGCACAAAATGGATAGTGATCTGCGCGCACTGGATATTGCCACGTATCGGGCGGCTCTACCCTCGGCTGTACGGACGTAAGCCGTGTTACCGACGCTCTAAAAAAACAACAACAAGAGATATATGCCATGCGCAAGATCGACGTACATGAGGTTATCGACAACGCTCGCTTCAACCGCTTTCACTGGATGGTGCTGTTCTGGTGCGCCCTGATCATCATCTTCGACGGTTACGATCTGGTGATCTACGGCGTGGTCTTGCCAATGCTGATGAAAGAGTGGGGACTCAGTCCTCTGCAGGCCGGCGCACTGGGCAGTTATGCACTGTTCGGCATGATGTTCGGTGCGCTGTTCTTCGGTCCGCTGTCGGACAGGATCGGTCGCAAAAAAGCCATCACGATTTGCGTGATGCTCTTCAGTGGCTTCACCGTGCTCAATGGTTTCGCCCGAAACCCCACCGAGTTTGGCCTCTGTCGCTTCATTGCCGGGCTCGGCATTGGCGGCGTGATGCCTAACGTCGTGGCACTGATGAACGAGTACGCGCCGAAAAAAATCCGCAGCACTCTGGTCGCGATCATGTTCAGCGGTTACTCGGTGGGCGGCATGCTGTCCGCCGGACTGGGCATTGTGCTGATCCCGAGTTTCGGCTGGCAGTCGGTGTTTTACGTGGCGGTCCTGCCGTTGCTGTTGTTGCCGCTGATCATGTATTTCCTGCCCGAATCGGTGGGCTTCATGTTGCGTCAGGGGCGTAATGAAGAGGCGCGCAATATTCTTCAGCGCATCGATCCGGCCTACGTCGCGCAAACCTCTGATCAATTGCACATGGCCGAAGTGAAAGGCACGGGCACCCCGGTGTTGCAGTTGTTCCGTGAAGGCCGTGCGCTGCGCACGCTGATGCTGTGGCTGGCGTTTTTCTGCTGCCTGTTGATGGTGTACGCGCTGAGTTCCTGGCTGCCGAAACTGATGGCCAACGCCGGTTACAGCCTGGGTTCGAGCCTGTCGTTCCTGCTGGTGTTGAACTTCGGGGCGATCTTCGGCGCGGTCGGTGGCGGGGTGCTGGGCGACAAACTCAATCTGCCGAGAGTGCTGGCGGTGTTTTTCGCCATGGCGGCGGTGTCGATCACGCTGTTGGGCTTCAACAGCCCGATGCCGGTGTTGTACTTGCTGATCGCCATTGCGGGTGCCACCACCATTGGCTCGCAGATTCTTTTGTACGCCTGTGCCGCGCAGTTTTACTCCATGACGATTCGTTCTACCGGTCTGGGCTGGGCGTCGGGCATTGGGCGCAACGGGGCCATCGTCGGTCCGCTGCTGGGGGGGGCGTTGCTCGGGATCAGTTTGCCCCTGCAACTGAACTTCATGGCGTTTGCCTTGCCCGGTGCGGTAGCGGCCCTGGCCATGACCGTGTTCGCTATCAGCAGCCGACGCAGCGCTGCTGGCGTCAACCCTGCGTTGTCAGCGACCGGTGCCTGAATCATGAAAGCGTTTTTCCAGGACTTCTCGTTGTCAGCCGCCATGGCTGGATTCATTGCCACGGTGATTTCCTATGCCGGTCCGTTGGTGATCATCTTTCAGGCGGCAGAAGCGGCACATCTTTCGCGGGAAGTGTTGTCGTCCTGGATTTGGGCGATCTCCATTGGCAGTGCCGTGCTCGGTATCGGTTTGAGCCTGCGCTACCGCGTTCCGGTGATCATTGCCTGGTCGGCACCGGGCTCGGCGTTGCTGGTGACGCTGTTGCCGGACATCTCCATGGCAGAGGCGGTGGGGGCGTATCTGGTCAGCAGCCTGATCATTTTCGTGGTCGGTATCTCAGGCGCTTTCGACCGGATCATCAGCAAACTGCCCGCCGCCATCGCGGCGGCGATGCTGGCGGGGATCCTGTTCAGTTTCGGCACTGGCTTGTTCGTGTCGATGCAGCACAAACCGTTGCTGGTCCTGGCGATGTTCGCCTGCTACCTGATCTGCAAGCGGGTGTTGCCGCGTTATGCAGTGATGATGGTGCTGCTGGTGGGTTGTTCGATTGCCGCGTTCACCGGTGAGTTGCACCGTGAAGCGCTGGTGATCGGCCTGGCCACGCCGGTGTGGATCACGCCCGAGTTCAGCCTGGGCGCGATCCTGAACATCGCCTTGCCGCTGGTGATGGTGGCGCTGACCGGTCAGTTCGTGCCCGGCATGGCGGTGCTGCGCGCCAGTGGATATCCGACGCCGGCGAGTCCGATCATCGCCAGTAGCGCGCTGGGCACGGCGTTGCTGGCGCCGTTTGGTTGCCACGGACTGAATCTGGCGGCGATCACCGCGGCGATCTGCACCGGTCGCGAAGCCCACGAAGACCCTCGCAAACGCTACGTGGCCGGGGTCGTCGGCGGCTTGTGCTACCTGCTGCTGGGGATCTTCGGCGCCACGCTGGTCTCGCTGTTTTCAGCGTTCCCCAAAGAGTTGATCGCGGCGCTGGCCGGGCTGGCCTTGTTCGCTGCCATTGCCGGCGCGTTGACCGGCGCGATGGCGGTACCGAGCGATCGCGAAGCCGCGTTGGTGACCTTTCTGGTCACGGCTTCGGGCATGTCGTTGTTCGGTTTGTCTGCAGCGTTCTGGGGGCTGATTTTCGGCATGGTCACCCATGTGCTGTTGAGTGCTCGTCGTCCCGTTCCCCTTCGCAAATCCACTGCAACTGAAGTCCTTCAATCAGTCGATCAATAACAATAAGAGAAAAACGATGAAACAGATTCTCCCAACAACCGGTTCTGCGTTGTCCCTGGCTGTCGTCTCGGGTTTTTCCACCGGTGCGATGGCGGCTGAAATCGGCTTTGTCGAAGACACCACCGCGACGTTGCAGGCGCGCAATTACTACTTCAGCCGCGACTATTCCGACATCGTCGGCGCCAACCAGCAATCGAAGGCTGAAGAGTGGGCCCAGGGTTTCATCCTCAACGTGAAGTCCGGATACACCCAAGGCACCGTCGGGTTTGGGGTGGACGTTATCGGCTTGCTCGGACTCAAGCTCGACAGCGCTCCGGACCGGACCAACACCGGTTTGTTGCCGGTGCAGGACGACGGCCGCGCGGCAGACAACTACAGCCGTCTGGAAGGCGCGTTGAAGATGCGCTACTCCAAAACCGAGCTGAAAGTCGGTGAGTTGCAACCCAATCTCCCGGTGTTGGCATTCAGCGATATTCGCCTGTTGCCACCCAGTTATCAGGGCGCAAGCATCACCTCCAACGAGATCAATGGCCTGACAGTGCAGGGTGGTCACTTGAGTTCAACCAGCCTGCGCAACGAGGCTGGCGACGAAAAGATGCAGGCGATGCTGGGTCACGTGCCGCAGCGTCAGGTTAGCAGTGACGGTTTCAATTTTGCCGGCGCTGATTATGCGTTCAATGACAAGCGCAGTTCGGTCAGCGCCTGGTACGGGCAACTGGAAGATATCTACAACCAGCGTTTTCTGGGCTTAAAGCACAGTGAGCCTGTGGGCGACTGGATCCTTGGCGCCAACCTCGGTTACTACGATTCGCGTGAGGACGGCAAAAAACTGCTGGGCAATATCGACAACCAGGCGTTCTTCTCATTGCTGTCGGCCAAGCGTGGCGGCCATACGTTTTACGTCGGCTATCAGGGCATGTTCGGCGACAGTGCATTTCCACGGGTATTTGCCAACATCTCGCCGCTGGGCAACGAAGTGCCGACCTATGAGTTCGCCTTCACCGATGAGCGTTCCTGGCAGGCGCGCTACGACTACGACTTCGCGGCGCTCGGCGTACCAGGGCTGACCAGTACCGTGCGCTACATCAGCGGCAACAATGTCGATACCGGAAAGGGTTTCGAAGGCAAGGATCGCGAGCGTGACCTGGACATCGGCTATGTGTTGCAGAGCGGCAGCCTCAAAGGTTTGGGCATTCGCGTGCGCAATGCGATGGCGCGTTCCAACTACCGCAGTGATATCGACGAGAACCGCTTGATCCTCAGCTACACGTGGACCTTGCTGTGAATCCATCGATCACAGGTTGCTGGTGCAATCACCCATGACGTCGTAGGTCACGCGGTGGCTCTGGCCCTGATGATCGACATAGACCATGGTCGCCGGTACAACCCCGCACGCGGTCGCGGTGTCCGACACAGAAACCACGCTGGCGATGTCCAGTGGCTGCGCCGGGTTGTACAGGACTGCGAGGGGCTCGTTGTCAGCGGCCATGGCCGAGGTGGCGATGACGGTCAGCAACAGGCTGATCAACGTTTTCATGTTGGCGTGCTCCGTGTCGGTTTTGATGTCTGAATTTTAGTCTTTGCCACCGACGGATAAAGGGGCGAACGGCGGATGCAGCCTTACATAAAACGTAACAGTCATCGCCCGAGGGGGGCTTAAACTTGCGCGTGTTCATCCGGGTGGTGGACTGCGCCAGTTTCACCGGGGCTGCCGATGCGCTGGATCTGTCGACCGCGCAGGTATCCCGATTGGTGGCGGATCTGGAGGAACATGTACAGGCGCGTCTGCTGCAACGCACCACGCGGCGCTTGAGCCTGACCGACGCCGGCGAGCGCTTCCTGCTGCGCAGCCGGCAAATCGTCGAGGCCATGGATGAGGCGACGGCCGAGGCCCGCGGCGCTCATATCAATCCGGCCGGACGCCTGCGGGTGCACAGCATGAACGGCCTGGGTGTGCTGCTCACGCCGTTGATCGCCCGCTACAGCGAGCTTTATCCCGATGTGGTGTTCGAGCTGACCTTGTCGCAGCGCAATCCCGATCCGCTGGAGGAGGGGCACGATGTGGTGATTTCGATCGCTCCGGAACTTGCCGATTCGCAAATGGTTGCGCAAGCCATCGGGCAGATCTACAGCGTGCCCTGTGCCTCCCCGGCCTATTTGCGATGCCGGGGTGTGCCGCAGCAGCCGCTGGCGCTGAGCGATCATCAATGCCTGCGCATGCTCGACCCGCTGTACGGCGATCAATGGCTTTTCCAGGACCAGGACGGCGAGCACGCCGTCAGCCCGGCCAAGACCTTTCAGTGCAATGTTGCCGAGTCGATGGTCAAGGCTTCGGAGGCGGGCATGGGCATCAGCCTGCTGCCGTTCTACACCGCGACGCGGCCCTTGAGCGACGGTACTTTGCTGCGTGTGTTACCTGCATGGCGCCTGCGCGAACGCAATGTGTATGCGCTGTATCCTTCGCGACGCTTTCTCGATGCCAAGGTCCGCACCTGGGTGGACTTTCTCAAGTCTGAGCTACCGAAGCTGTTCGCCGAACATGACGCGGTGATGAACGATCCGCGGTATTGGGCTTGAAGTCGAAGGGCATGCGGGCGGCGGTGTAGACTGAGTGCCGGTTGTTCTTCGCCTGGGAGGCGCACGTAGCCATGATCGGTGCAGAGTTGCTGTCATCGCAAACCCTTGCGGTCGGCTGGCTGATCTATGTGCCGGTGTTGATCTGGGCGATCTGTCGCGCGCCGTGGGTTGAACTGTTCACCGACAGCCGTCGTCAGCATCTGCTGTTTGGAACGGTGTTTGCGCTGTTTCTGTTGTGGCTGGTGCGGCGCGACTTTGATACCGGCGTGTCTTACCACTTCATCGGCATGACCGCAGTGACGCTACTGCTGGACTGGCCGCTGGCGCTGGTGGGGGGCCTGGTGGCGCAAACGGGGCTGGTGTTGCTCGGGCGACAGGACCTGGCGGCGGTCGGGGTCAATGGCGCGCTGTTGATCGCGTTGCCGGTGCTGGTCACCGAGTGCTGCGCCATTCTGGTGGAGAGGGCGCAGCCACGAAATCCCTTCGTGTATATCTTCGTTTCCGGATTTTTTGCCGCCGCGCTGTCGGCGTTGCTGTGTCTGCTGCTGGCGCTTTGGTTGTTATGGTTCGACGAGCGTTTTGCCATGCCGTACTGGCTGGAAGATTTTGTCGGATATCTATGGCTGATCATTTTTCCCGAAGCGTTTATCAACGGCATGATCGTCAGTGCGCTGGTCGTGTTTTGTCCGGAGTGGCTTGAGACGTTCAACCGCACGCGCTACCTCTCGGCTCCCTGGAAGGACGACGATCCCAAGTCCTGATCCGCATCAAAACCTGGAATCGCCCACTCGATGGATCAATGGCGCGGGTCGAAGTCACCGCTGAACATCTCGTCCTCGGCATCGGGAGCCACTGGAATCTTGTGTTCTTCGGACGCCCAGGCGCCCAGGTCGATCAGTTTGCAGCGGTCGGAGCAGAATGGCCGGAATTTGCTCTCGGCGGTCCATTCCACGGGGGCGCCACAGGTTGGGCAGTCGACGGTTGTTGGTTGGCTCATGACTGGCCTCCACGCAAAGTAAGATAAAAGTGATGCAGGCGTTCAACCTCGCTGTGCAACCAGGCAAGGTCGCGGTCATTGATCACGACGTCGTCGGCATGGCTCACGCGATCCTGGCGACTGGACTGGGCCTTGAGGATCGCCTGGACCTGCTGCTCGCTGGTCTGGTCACGTTGCAGGGTACGTTCGATCTGCAATTGTTCGGGGGCATCGATCACCAGCACCCGTTGGGTCATGGCGTATTGTCCGGACTCGATCAGCAGCGGCGAAACCAGAATCGCATAAGGCGATTTTGCCAGCGCCAGGTGGTGAGCGATTTCTTCGCCGATCAGCGGATGCAGGAGGGCCTCCAGCCAGCGGCGTTCTTCTGGCACTTCGAAGATCAATTTGCGTAGCGCGGCGCGGTCCAGTTGCCCGTCGGCCTGCAGCACGCCGGGGCCGAAGTGTTCGGCGATTTGTGCCAGTGCCGGGCGACCGGGTTCAACGACCCAGCGAGCGGCATGATCGGCGTCGACCACATGCACGCCAAGATCGATGAAGTGTTGGGCGGCCGCACTTTTGCCGCTGCCGATGCCGCCGGTCAGGCCGAGAATCCAGGGTTTTTCCACAGGGCTATTCATTTCAAACCGACAAACTGCCAATAGAGGTCGGTTATTTGACCACCCCAGAGCAACGCAATCCAGCCGGCAATGGCCAGATAGGGACCGAAAGGGATCGGTGTCGAGGTTTTTGCATTGCGCCAGCGCAGCAGCATCAGCCCGATAATGGCCCCCACCAGCGAGGACAGCAGGATGGTCAGCGGCAAAATCTGCCAGCCACCCCAGGCGCCCAGCATCGCCAGCAACTTGAAATCACCGTAGCCCATGCCGTCCTTGCCCGTGATCAGCTTGAACAGCCAGAACACCGACCACAGCAGGCTGTAGCCGGCTATCGCCCCCCAAAGCGCCTCGTGCAACGACACGAACAGGCCGAAACTGTTGACGATCAACCCCAGCCATATCAACGGCAGCACCAGTACGTCCGGCAATATCTGATGCTCGGCGTCGATCAGGCTCATCGCCAGCAAACCCCAGCTCAGGACCAGCATCAGGCAGGCTGGCCAACCGAAGCCGAAGTGCCAGGCAACAAATGCCGACAACAGGCCGCAGGCCAGTTCGGTCAACGGATAGCGCGGGCTGATCGCGGCCGCACAGGCTGAGCAGCGGCCGCGCAAAAACACATAGCTGAGCAGCGGGATGTTTTCCCAGGCGCGGATGCGGTGACCGCAGTGCGGGCACTGGGAGTGGGGCAGCAACAGGTTGTAGGTCGGCAGCGGCGTTTCGCCTGGCAGCCCGAGAATGTCATGGGCCTGCTCGCGCCAGTCGCGTTCGAGCATTTTTGGCAGGCGCCAGATCACGACATTGAGGAAGCTGCCGACCAGCAGGCCGGTGATGCCTGCGAGAAGGACAAAGGCCAGCGCAGATTGAGTCAGGATTTCATTCAAGGGCATGTCAGATCGCTGAGCCAAGTTGGAAGATGGGCAGGTACATGGCAACTACCAGTCCACCGACGATAACACCCAGCACCGCTCCATCAGGCTGGTGAGGTTATCGACCATGTTATCGACGTTGTCTTCGTAGAACCCCGCGACTTTGTCGAGCATAGCGTCCAGGGTGCCGGACTCTTCGCCAATTGCAGTCATTTGTATCGCCATGTTCGGAAAGACGCCGCAGGTGCGCATGGCGAAATGCAATTGCATGCCGGTCGAGATGTCCTGCCGGATGCGCAATACCGCGCGCTTGAACACGCTATTGCCGGTCGCACCGGCCACTGATTCCAGAGCCTCCACCAGCGGCACGCCGGCAGCGAAAGTGGTCGACAAAGTACGGGCGAACCGGGCCACGGCGGACTTGTGCATCAAAGAGCCCACCAGCGGCAGTTTCAGCAGCCAGGTATCCATCCGGTCACGCAAGGTCGGGGAGGTCCTGAGGGCGTGGCGTACGCCGAAGGTCATCGTGATCAGCGTGACAAGGACCACCCACCACCAGGCTTGCATGAATTGCGAGAGGCCAATGACCATCACGGTGAAGGCCGGCAGTTCGGCGCCAAAGCCTTTGAACACCGATTCGAACTGCGGCACGACATTGACCAGCAGGATCCCGGTGACAATCGCCGCGACGAACACCACCACCAGCGGGTAGGTCATGGCTTTCCTGATCCTGGCCTTGAGGCTTTCGCTTTTTTCCTTGTAGGTCGCGACCCGCTCCAAAAGGGTGTCGAGGGCACCGGCCTGCTCGCCGGCATCCACCAGGTTGCAATACAGCTCATCGAAATACCGGGGCTTCTTGCGCAGGGCGGCGGCGAAACTGCTGCCTGCCGCAACTTCCTGTTTCAGTTCGTCCACCAGCTTGCGCATGGCCGGATTGTCGAAGCCCTCGCCGATGATGTCGAAGGACTGCAACAACGGCACGCCGGCCTTCATCATCGTCGCCATTTGCCGGGTGAACAGGGCAATGTCCTGGGCCTTGATACGCTTGCCCATGCTGAAAACCGAATGGTTTTTTTTGCGAACCTTGCCCGGACTGATGCCTTGCTTGCGCAGTTTCGCCTTGATCAGCGCCGGGTTCTGAGCGCTGAGTTCGCCGGTCACTTTTGTGCCTTTGCGGTCGATGCCTTCCCACGCATACACGCTGATTTTCGCTGCCTTGACCGCCATGTTCAGTCCTGGGTATTCCGATTGAATTGCTCTTATAGCCTAGTCAAAGGATGGGGCCAAACCCGCAAGGGTGATGTGACAAAAAACGTCAGATAGTACTGATCTTGGTAGTAAGTAAGGGCTTTGCGAACACCACGCCCCCGGTCAACAGGGGCTTCTGGCCTTGGCACAGGCTGTGCTGCAATGGGGCAGGTCATGAGCCTTCGACTCATGCATGGAGCTTGTACATGAACTATCAGAAAGGTTTTACCCTGATCGAGTTGCTCGTCGTGGTAGCGATCATCGGGATCCTGGCAACCCTGGGCCTGCCGATGTATTCCAAGTACCAGGCGCGGGCCAAGGTCACGGCGGCGATGGCCGAGCTGACTGCAATGAAGGTGCCGTTCGAGGATGTGATCAGCCAGGGGGAAACCAACGTGGCGCCCGCTGGCAAGACATCGACCAACCATTGCGCCCTGTCTGTGACGGCTACAACGCCGGGGGCGGGATCAATCGTTTGTACGTTGCACAATGCCCCGGGGGTGGTCCAGGGCAAAACCGTCACTCTGACACGGGACGAAGCCAAAGGCTGGTCATGCAAGAGCAGCGTTACCGAGGACTACTTGCCTAAAGGGTGTTCCGGTTCTGCGGCATGAATTGCTGAATCAAGTCCCCGCTTTTGCGGGGATTTTCCTGTTTGTCGACCCGTCGTCAAATGTTGCAGATAAAGCTCAGAAATTTCAGCATCTTAGGAACTTTCCATAAACCCGCAACTTGCATGCAGTGTTTGTGCTTCTCGTGCATTTTGCATGATTCCGAAAATTGGATGATTTTGTAACTTATTGATTAATAAGGTTTTAGTTCCTTCTCCAAAGTTGGCACAGCGTTCGCAATATCCTTGGTAACCCTGCCGACAAGACATCCGGCAGACTTTCCGAAAAACAGGAGTTACTCGTATGAAGAAGTTCGCTATCACTGCCGCTGCTGCTACCGCGCTGACCCTGACCATGGCCAACGCCGCGTTTGCCCAAACCACCCAGGCAACCCAGTCGCCAATGGTGCTGGCTGCCGGTGAAATGACCGAAGTGAAAGAAGATACTTCCGATACCTGGATCACCACCAAAGTCAAGGCTGACCTGATGACTGAAAAAGGCATTCCAGGTAGCGACATCAAAGTTGAAACCAACAAAGGCGTGGTATCGCTGTCATCGACCACTGCCGTAACCGATTCGCAAAAAGAAGCGGCTGTGGCCATCACCAAGAAAATCAAAGGCGTCAAGGCGGTCTCCGCTGACGGCCTCAAAGCCGAGTAAGGCAGGCTTCTCGCCTGGACCGGGAGAAGGCGCAACAGACGGGCAGAGTCATACGTCTGTTGCAACCTGAGTGTTCATGCGAAGGGCCATAAGGATGTTGGCCACTGCAGGCCCCGCGCACTTTTGCCGGGGCCTGTTCTATATGTAACGCTGAAAACCCAATGTGGGAGCGGGCTTGCTCGCGAAAGCGGTGTGTCATTCAACCAATAAGTTGACTGATCTATCGCCTTCGCGAGCAAGCCCGCTCCCACATTGGATAGTGCTAATCAATTGCCGCGTTTACTGGTGATCTGCTTCAACCGATTACCTTCGAACCGCAAGTATTGATACATCCCGCCATTCGGTCCGTAGGTCCACTCCTCGACCTGAAACTCCTCGCGTCGATCGGCACTGCGCTTGTACCCCAGCAAGTCGCGGCTGACCGGCTCACCGCATTTCTGCACGACCTCACTCGAGCGGTCGCCGACGCTGATCAACTGGCTGCCACAGCGCAGGGTATCGGCCGCCCAGGCCTGACTGACGGAGAGCGCCAGAGCCAGGCCTGCCAGCTGCCGATGCATCACTCGGCATCCAGATGCATCGGCGTCACCACGCGGCCGTCGCTTTGCGCCTCGCCCAGATTGGCATCGATGAAGTACACCCGGTCATCTTCCAACTGGGCCTTGTCGACCAGATAATCTTTGATGCTGCTGGCGCGTTCCTGGCCCAGTTGACGCAACAGTACGTCGCTGGCACTCCAGAACTTGATCACCTCGGCACGCATTTTCGCGGTGCGTTCTTCCTTGCCCAGGTCCTTCCATTCGGCAGGGGGCTGGGTTTTCAGGCGGGTGCGGTAGATACCTTCGAGCAGCGGGCCCTTTTCTCCGTCCGGCACTTCCAGCAACGAAGCCTGGGCCGGGACCTTGTCACCGCGGCGCTGGAGCATTTTGTAGTAGTTGTACTGGTATTCACGCTCCAGGCGTTGTTCGGCGATCAGCGGGCCATCGCTGCTCTGGGCGGCGGTGCCTTCGATTTCCAGACGCAGGGCCGGGCGTTCCTTGAGTGCCTTGGACAGTTTGTCGAGGGCGCCTTCGGCGTCCTTGCTCAATTCACTGGAACCGGCTGCGAATGAAACGCTGCCCAGGTCTTCCGAACCACCACCGTTGACCAAGCCGCCAATGAGTTTGAACGGTGCTGCCGCGGCCTTGACGATCAGGTTGCGCAGGGTCTGCCAGATAATCGGCATGACGCTGAACTGAGGATTGTTCAGGTCGCCAGTGACCGGCAGTTCGATGGAGATCTTGCCGTCGACGTCCTTGAGCAAGGCAATGGCCAGTTTCAGTGGCAGGCTCACGGCATCCGGGCTGTCGACTTTTGTTCGACCACCACTTTGTTTTCAGCTTTGAGCTGGCCCTTGGTGATCTGGTAGTGCAGGTCGAGATTGAGCCGGCCCTTGCGGATACGGTAGCCGGCGAACTTGCCGGAGTAGGGCGTCAGCGTGGTCAGTTCCACGCGTTTGAAGCTGGTGGCGATGTCGAAGCTGGCCATCGGGTCGAACGGGTTAACCGAACCCTTGATGGTCACCGGTGCGTAGCGATCGACCTTGCCCTTGACGTCGACACTGGCCGGTTTCGGCCGGCGGCTGTCGATGGTGCCGATCTGCCCGTTGAGTTGCTGGATGGCGGTGGCGAAGTTCGGGGTCAGGCTGAAGTCGGCGAAGTTGGCCGAACCGTCATTGATGAAAATGCCGCCGATGTGGATGCCCAACGGTTGTTCGTTGCTGGCCGGTTTGTTCGCCGCCGGTTTTGCCCCGGAATCCGCTGGCTGTGGAATCAGCAGATCATCGATGTTGGTGGTGCGATCATCGTTGATCATGAAACGCACATAGGGCTGGAACAGGTTGATCTTGTCGATCGACAGGCTGTCCCCATGCTGATAGTTCAGGCCTTCGACCACGACCTGCTGCCACTTGAGGAAGTCGCGGGTTTTCAAGGTGTCCAGGGTGTGCAACTGATCGACCTGGGCACGGCCGGTGACACCGAAGGCCAAGGGCTCGGTGCTTTTCAGGTCTACCGCCAGATCGCTGCCGAGCATGCCGCTGCGCAGTTCCAGGCGAATGAACGGCGTGATGTAGGACTGGGCGACCCGCAGGTCGATGTCCTTGGTCTGTACCTTCAGCCTGGCGCTGACCGGGGCCAGGTTGACCTCGCCGTCGGCCATGATCTTGCCTTGCTTGCCTACTCCGGTATCGAGCTTGAGGGTAAAGGGGGAACCGTTGAGGCTGTCGAAATTTTGCAGGTCGAGGTTCAGCGGGCTCAGTTCCAGGGCGACGGCGGGTTGTGCCTTGCGGTCAGCCAGATGCACCTTGTAGTCGCGCAGTTGCACATCCTTGAGCAGCACCTGCCAGGGTTTGTCTGGCGCGGCCGGTTCAGGTTTCGGTGAGTCTGCCGCCGCCGGAGTGCTGGTCGGTTCGGCATCCGCCATGGCTTTGGCAGAGTGTTTGGCCGGCTGGCTGGCGAACAGTTTCTGCCAGTCGAGTTGGCCGTCCGATTCCAGCGCGGCCCAGGTTTCCAGTTTGTGGCTGCGGATCTTGCCCACCACCACTTGCTGCTTGGCCAGGTCCACGGTGGTTTCGCTGACGTCCAGGCGCTCGAGCTTTACCAGCGGCCGACCATCCGGAGCCTTGATCGCGAAGGGGGCGATGCTGACCGCTACATTGCTCAGTAGCAGCTCGGTTTCCTTGGCCAGGTTGAGTTTGTAGTCGGTGCTGATGCTCATGACGCCGTTTTCAAGATCCAGTGGCACGGCATCGCGCACATAGGGCCAAAAGGCTTTCATCTTGCCGTCAGTGATTTTCAGCTTACCTTCGGAGGCGATCGGGATCAGGCTGAAGTTGCCGGTCCAGTCGATCTGTCCGCCATTGGGGCCGATGGCCACCAGGGTCATGTCTGCGCTGTCATCGGGCAGGGTACTGAGGTTCTTCAGTTCGAAATCGAGTGTGTCGTAGAGAAACTCGATGGGCTCGCTGGGCCGGGCATCTTCAAAATGCACGGCGCCGCCCGCCAGTTTGATCCGCTCGATGCGCAGTGGAAACGGCTTGGCATCCGGGTCGGCCGGCGTGGGTTCGCTCTCTGGCAGTTTGAACAGCCCGAGCAGATTGAGTTTGCCGTCCTTGCTGAAGAGGATTTCGGTCTTGGGCTTGGTCAGTTCGACATCAGACAGGTGCACCGCCTTGGTCCACAGGCTGTCGAATTGCAGATTGGCGTACAGGCGCTCGAAACCTACCTGCTCCTTGCCGGGTTCGCCGATGTTCAAGCCCCAAAGGGTCAGTTCAAGGCTGAACGGATTGAATTCGATCCGCTGGATGGTCGCGGGTGTGGTGGCGTAGTTGGCCAGTTGCTGGTTGGCAACGCGCAACGCGACACCCGGTAAAATCAGAAAACCCAGCAAGCTGTAGAGGGCCAGAGCAGTCAACAAGGCGCCGATGGCGCGAATCAATCCTTTGTGCATGTGCGGCTTCATCTGTCTGAATCGGATAGCCTTGGAGTATGGCACGCGTTTCCGGTTCCGAAGTGATTGGCCTGTTCATGAATTTTCAGATTTCTCCGACGACGGTCAGAGCTGCAGGATCAGGGTTTTCAGCGGTGGCTGTTGATCCATTGACGGAAAATCGGCGCCCGGTTTCATCACGGTCCATTCACGCACCGGCCGCCCGGCCTTCTCTGCACAACGCAAAACCTGTTCGCGCCAGTCGTCCATGCTGACCTTCGCCAGGTTGTTGCAGCAGATCAGCACGCCGTTGTCGGCAGTGGTCAGCAAGGCCGGTTTGAGCAGGCTCTGGTAGTCGCGCAGCAGGTCGACGGTGCCAAATGCACTCTTGGCCCAGGCCGGAGGGTCTAGCAGCACCAGATCGTACTGGCGCTGTTCCAGGCGCTGATAGCTCGGAAGTTTTTGCCCGCGGCGCTGGCTGATCGGCAGGCCGGCCAGTTGGCGAATGGCCGGGAAGTAGTCGGACTGGATAAATTCCATGGTCGGCAACTGCGGGTTGAGCTGCCCATTCTCCCGACCGACCGCCAGGTTGCCTTCGGCGAAGTCCAGGTTGCACACCTCACGCGCGCCACCGGCGGCGGCACTGAGGCCGACACCACAGGTGTAGGCAAACAGGTTCAGCACGCTTTTGTTCTTGCTGTGATCCTTGACCCAGCCGCGGGTGTTGCGCAGATCGAGGAACAGCAGCGGGTCCTGTCCGGCATGGCGACCGCGCACCCGATAGTTCAGGCTCCATTCGTGGCCGACCAGGTCTTGCAGGGCGGCTTCGTCGGCGCGGTAGACGGTGTCATCGCGATCGATGCGCGAGTTGCCACGGGAGCGGTCGTTGTAGACCAGCAGGGTTTCTAAACCCAGGTGCTGATTGATCGCTTCGTGCAGTTGCAGCAGCGTCTCGCGCTCCAGCGCCTGGTGGAAACTTTGCACCAGCAGCTGCGGGCCGTAGCGGTCGATGGTCAGGCCACCGGCGCCTTCCTGGCTACCGTGGAAGAGGCGATAGCAATCGGTGCCTTGCAGGTGCAGTTCGGCGAGCAGGTCCTGGCGTTGATCGAGGGCGGCGCGCAGCGCCTGATTCAAGGAAGACATGCTGGGCGCCTTGCAGGAGAGAATTGGGCGCGGGAGTTTAACAGTTTTGGCGCGGGGCCGAGGCGCTGCCTTCGCGAGCAAGCTTTTGACTTTGTTCTTTCTAAGTAATCCCCATCCGCCGCTTGGCCCGCTGCACAGACCCATTACGTACTGCCCAGCGCAGCATCGGCGCACTGCGATTGACGCTGGCGCGGATCAGCTTGCGTTGCAACGGGTTCTGGCTGGCGCCGAGCATGTCGCTGGCCCAGTCCGGCAGCAGGTCTATCCCGGCCTGCATCATCAGACCGCCGAAAGGCTTGGCCAAGCGACTGGGGGAGGGGGCGTTCAGCAACAGGCGCAGGACTTCCCGACTGCGTTCGTCACACAGCAACTGAGGGCGTATACGCTCAAGATAGTCGGCAATTTCCTGCCGCGTACGGGGCACATCCCTGGCTCCGAGCCGCTCGGCAACCAAGGCGATTTCAGCGTAGTAGCGATCCTGATCGACCGGGGACAGGTGCGGGTTGCGATAGCGCAAATGCGCGGCGAGGAAGTTGCTGACTTCCGCCACATGCACCCACGTCAGCAGTTCTGGATCGCTGGCGGCGTAGGCACGTCCGTCCGGCGCTGTACCAGTGATCTGCAAATGGATGGTGCGTACTTTTTCGATCAGCCAGTCGGCATCCTGTCGAGAGCCGAACGTGGTGCCGGAGATGAACTGCCCGGTGCGGCGCAGGCGGCCGAGCATGTCTTCACGAAAGTTCGAATGGTCCCAGACCCCGGCCAATGCCAGCGGGTGCAGGGCCTGCAGCATCAGGGCGCTGATGCCACCGATCAGCATGCTGCTGAAATCGCCATGGACTTGCCAGCTCACCGAGTCTGGCCCGAACAGCCCGGGGTCGCCCTTGGGGTTTTCCAGGTCGAGTTTGCCCAAAGACAAACCGGACAGGCTCATGATCTGGGTTTCGATGCGGGTACGGATGAATTCCATGGCCACTCTGTAATTTTCTGTAGGAGCGAGCTTGCTCCGGGCGGCGTTCCGACGATGGACGTTAACGGTAACGCGTTTCTCCTGAATGTACGCGGCGCGCTTGAGTTCATCGCGAGCGAGCTCCTACAAAGGCCAGAACGTTATTGATTCAGGCGTTTATCGATCAAGCCTTGTACCACGCTTGGATCGGCCAAGGTCGAAGTGTCGCCCAGATTATCCAGTTCGTTGCAGGCAATCTTGCGCAGAATGCGCCGCATGATCTTGCCTGAGCGGGTTTTCGGCAAAGCTGGCGCCCACTGGATCAAGTCCGGTTTGGCGAAACTGCCGATTTCCTTGCTGACCATGGCCAGCAATTCTTTCTTCAGTTCATCGTTGGTTTCGACGCCATTCATGGGTGTGACGAAGACATAGATGCCTTGGCCCTTGATATCGTGGGGATAACCAACCGCAGCGGCCTCGGCGATGCTCTCGTGCAGCACCAGGGCGCTTTCCACTTCGGCGGTACCGATACGGTGGCCGGACACGTTGATCACGTCGTCGATGCGCCCGGTAATCCAGTAGTCGCCATCTTCATCGCGCCGCGCGCCATCACCGGTGAAGTAGTAGCCGGGATAGGGCTTGAAATAGGTGTCGACCATGCGTTGCGGGTCGCGATAGACACTGCGGATCTGTGCAGGCCAGCTGGACTTTATGGCCAGAACGCCGCTGCCGGCGCCCTTGATTTCCTTGCCTTGCTCATCGAGCAGCACAGGTTGCACGCCGAACATCGGTTGTGTGGCACAACCGGGCTTGATCCGCTGGGCACTGACCAGCGGGCTGAGCATGATGCCGCCGGTTTCGGTCTGCCACCAGGTGTCGACGATCGGGCAACGCTCTTCGCCGACCTCATGGAAATACCATTCCCAGGCTTCCGGGTTGATCGGTTCGCCAACCGTGCCGAGTAGCCTGACGCTGGCGCGGGATGTTTGCTTCAACGGTTCCGGACCTTCGCGCATCAATGCGCGCAGGGCTGTCGGGGCGGTATAGAAAATGTTCACCTTGTGCTTGTCGATCACCTGCCAGAAGCGCGAGGTACTCGGGTAGTTCGGCACGCCTTCGAAAATCAGCGTGGTCGCGCCGTTGGCCAGCGGACCGTAGACGATGTAGCTGTGGCCAGTGACCCAGCCGACGTCGGCGGTGCACCAGAAGACTTCGCCGTCGCGGTAGTCCAGCACGTACTTGAAGGTCATCGCTGCTTGCAGCAAGTAGCCACCCGTGGTGTGCAGCACGCCTTTGGGTTTGCCGGTGCTGCCGGAGGTGTAGAGGATGAACAGCGGGTCTTCGGCGTCCATCGGTTCGGGCGGGCAATCGGCGCTGGCTTCGCGCAGGGCCTGTTGGTATTTGATGTCCCGTCCTTCGACCCAGTTCACCAGCCCCTCGGTGCGCTCGACCACCAGCACGCTGCTCACGTCCGGGCAGCTTTGCAGCGCCTTGTCGACGTTCTGCTTGAGTGGCACGACCTTGCCACCGCGCACGCCTTCGTTGGCAGTGATCACGGTGCGGCAGTCGGCGTCGAGAATGCGGTCGCGCAACGAGTCCGGGGAGAAGCCGCCGAACACTACCGAGTGCACCGCACCGATGCGGGTACAGGCCAGCATGGCGTAGGCCGCCTCGGGAATCATCGGCATGTAGATGCATACGCGGTCGCCTTTTTTCACGCCACGGTTTTTCAGCACATTGGCCAGGCGGCAGACGTTTTCATGCAGTTTTTTGTAGGTGATCGATGTCGAGTCGGCAGGGTCGTCGCCTTCCCAGATGATGGCGACCTGATCGCCGCGTTTTTCCAGGTGTCGGTCGATGCAGTTGTAGCTGACGTTCAATTGCGCACCGGCAAACCAGCTGGCTTCACCGGTTTTCAGGTTGTAGCGCTGGACGGTTTCCCAAGGCGCGCTCCAGTCGAGAAAACGCGTGGCCTGTTCGGCCCAGAAGGTGCTGGGGTGTTCAACGGATTGGCGGTACAGGCGCTGATAGTCGTCTTGACTCAATTGTGCGGCCCGGCGGACGGCATCGGCTTTGGGGAACGTGCTGATATCGAACATGACGGTTCCTTATGCTTGTTTTGCGACAAGGATAAAGATGCGCCGAGAGGTCAATGGGTTCAAGTCAGATACAAAACAACTGTGGGGGCGAACCTGATCGCGAAAGCGTTGGGTCAACCAACATCAACGTCGACTGACAAACCGCATTCGCGAGCAGGCTCGCACAGGTATAGCAGTGGGCTCTAGATCACCCGCGGTGACGACCACGGAAGTAATTGATCAGCCCTTGGGTCGAGGCGTCCTCGGCCGGGGTTTCTTCGCTGCCGACCAGGCGGTTGTAGACGCCTTTGCCCAGTTCCTTGCCCAGCTCCACACCCCACTGGTCGAAGGCATTGATGCCCCAGATCACGCTTTGCACGAAGACTTTGTGTTCGTACATCGCCACCAGAGCACCGAGGCGACGTGGGCTGATGCGCTCGACCACCAGGGTGTTGCTCGGACGATTGCCCGGGATCACCTTGTGTGGTGCGAGTTTCTGTACTTCGGCGTCACTCATGCCTTTGTCGCGCAGCTCGGTTTCGGCCTCGGCAAGGGTCTTGCCGAGCATCAGCGCCTGGCTCTGGGACAGGCAGTTGGCGTACAGCCACTGGTGGTGGTCGGACACTGGGTTGAAGCTGACGATCGGCACGATGAAATCGGCCGGGATCAATTGGGTGCCTTGGTGCAGCAACTGGTGGTAGGCGTGCTGACCGTTGCAGCCGACGCCGCCCCAGATTACCGGTCCGGTGTCTGTGGACACTGGCTTGCCGTCCTGGCGGACGCTCTTGCCGTTGGATTCCATGTCCAGCTGTTGCAAGTGCTTGGTGATGTTACGCAGGTAGTGATCGTACGGCAGGATCGCGTGGCTTTGCGCGCCCCAGAAGTTGCCATACCACACGCCGAGCAAGGCCAACAGCACCGGCATGTTCTGTTCGAACGGTGCGCTCTGGAAGTGTTGGTCCATGGTGTAGGCACCGGACAGCAATTCCTTGAAGTTGGACATGCCGATGGCCAGCGCAATCGGTAGACCAATGGCCGACCAAAGCGAGTAGCGTCCGCCGACCCAGTCCCACATCGGGAAGATGTTCTCTTCGCGGATGCCGAACGCTACCGCGGCGGCGTTGTTGCTCGATACCGCGATGAAGTGGCGATACAGCTCGGCTTCCGAACCACCCTGGGCCAGATACCATGCACGGGCCGCCTGGGCGTTCTTCAGGGTTTCGAGGGTGTTGAAGGATTTCGACGAGACGATGAACAGCGTGGTCTCGGCGCGCAGCTTCATGGTCAGTTCGTGGAACTCGCTGCCGTCGATGTTCGCCAGGTAATGGCAACGCACGCCTTTCTGAGCGTAGGACAGCAAGGCTTCGGACACCAGCTCAGGGCCGAGGAAGGAGCCGCCGATACCGATGTTCACCACGTCAGTGATCGGCTTCTCGGTGTAACCGCGCCACAGACCATCGTGGATACGGCCAACAAGGTCGGTGATCTGGTTCAGCACCTTGTGCACTTCGGGCATCACGTTGACGCCGTTGACCGATAGCTTGTCGCCGACCGGGCGGCGCAGGGCCGTGTGCAGGGCCGGACGACCCTCGGAAGAGTTGACGATTTCGCCATCGAACAGCGACTTGATCGCGCCCTTGAGGTCGACTTCGTTGGCCAGGCCCACCAGCAGATTGCGGGTCTCGGCGTTGATCAGGTTTTTCGAATAGTCGAGAAACAGGCCGCAGCTGCTGAGGGTGAATTGAGTAAAACGCTGCGGATCAGCATTGAAGGCTTCGCGCATGCTGAAATCCTGCATGGCTTGGCGGTGGTCATTCAACGCTTGCCAGGCGGGCAGAGCGGTAACGTCGTGAGGAGTGCGGTAATACGCCATCGCTGCGGGTTTCCTTATTACTTGAACGGCCTTTTGAACACTAAAAATCCCGGAGCGCTGTGGGTGGGCGTTCCGGTCAACTGCGTCGACACGATTTCATGGCGCAGGGCGAATACAGTAAACCCCACGCAATGATCTGTCTTGACTTTGTCTGACCTGTTTCCGGTACTTTTTTAACATCGAAGTTAGGAAAGACCCGACAAACGGAAGAGACAAGACTCGTATCAGGCAACCTGGACCGGAATGGCATTGCTGGTATGGCTCAGTTCATTGCCCGGTGCCATGTAGAGCATGCGTGGCTTGAAGTTGAGCAGTTCAGCTTCGCTGTAATGGGCGTAAGCGCAGATGATCACGCGATCACCGACCTTGGCCTTGTGGGCAGCGGCGCCGTTGACCGAGATCATGCGCGAACCTTCTTCGCCACGGATTGCGTAGGTGGTGAAGCGCTCGCCGTTGTCGACGTTGTAGATCTGGATCTGCTCGTACTCACGGATGCCGGACAGATCCAGCCATTCACCGTCGATGGCGCAGGAGCCTTCGTAATCGAGTACAGCGTGGGTGACTTCGGCGCGATGCAGCTTGGCTTTGAGCATGATGGCGTGCATGAGTATTTCCCAGGTCGGAATCGAACGGCGGGCAGTTTGCCCGAGCAGCAATAAGGTGTGGAAACTGCCGCAGATCGAATGCGGGAGCGGGCTTGCTCGCGAAGGCGTTGCGTCAGTCGACGTATGTGTCAGCTGACAGACCGTATTCGCGAGCAAGCCCGCTCCCACAGGGTATTGCAGTGTTTAGATTGGCGCGTCGAGGTTCAGGTGCAGGTTGTCGATCAACCGCGTCGTACCGAGGAACGCCGCCACCAGAATCACCAGGTCACGATCCTGCGCCGTCGCCGGGCGCAAGGTCATGGCATGGCGGATTTCCAGATAGTCGGGACGCAGGCCGGCTGCTTCGAGCTGTTTGATCTGGGTGCCGATCAGCGCCGGGTAGTCGCGTTCGCCCTGCTTGATCGCCTCGCCGATCGCATTCAGCGAGCGATAAACCACCGGTGCCACAGCGCGTTGCTCTTCGCTGAGGAAACCGTTGCGCGACGACAGCGCCAAGCCATCGGTTGCGCGAACAGTGGGCTCACCGATGATCTGGATCGGCATGTTCAGGTCATGTACCAGGGCGCGAATCACTGCCAGCTGCTGGAAGTCTTTCTCGCCGAAAATCGCCAGGTCCGGCTGGACCATGTTGAACAGCTTGCTGACCACCGTCGCCACACCTTCGAAATGTCCCGGCCGGCTGGCGCCGCACAGTCCTTCGGACAATTGCGGGACACTGACGCGGGTCTGGCCGGCCATGCCGTCGGGATACATCTCTTCAACAGTGGGGGCAAACAGCAGGTGGCAACCGGCCTGGAGCAGTTTTTCCTGGTCTGCGGCGAGGGTGCGCGGGTACTTGTCGAGGTCTTCGCCAGCACCGAATTGCAGCGGATTGACGAAAACGCTCGCCACCACGAAGTCCGCCCGTTGAGAGGCCTTGGTTACCAGCGCAATGTGGCCGCTGTGCAGGTTGCCCATGGTTGGCACAAAGGCAATGCGCTTGCCTTCGCTACGGGCACGGGCCACGGCGGCCCGTAGTTCGCGTACGGTTTTTACGGTGTTCATGCAGAGAATCCGTGTTCGATCCCAGGGAAAGTTGCCGCTTTGACTTCAGTCACGTAGGCATTCAATGCAGCTTCAATGCTGGCCTGGCCAGTCATGAAGTTTTTCACGAATTTCGGCACGCGACCGGTAATGGACAGGCCCAGCATGTCGTGCAGAACCAGCACCTGGCCGTCGGTGCGATTCGATCACCGGAATCTTCACCGCCTGGGTGATTTCTTCTGCCAGTTCGCTCGGGACGCACTCGAGCAGCAGCATTGCTGCGCCGGCCTGTTCCAGGGAGATCGCGTCGGCACGCATCTGCCGCGCCTGGTTTTCATTGCGACCCTGGACCTTGTAGCCGCCAAGGATGTTCACCGACTGTGGCGTCAGGCCCATGTGCGCGCACACAGGGATACCACGCTCGGCCAGCAGGCGGATCGAGTCTGCCAGCCACAAAGCCCCTTCAACCTTGACCATGTGCGCGCCGGCTTGCATCAACAGCGCGCTGTTGGCCATGGCTTGCTCGGTGGTGGCGTAGGCCATGAAAGGCAGGTCGGCGAGGATCAGGGCATCACTGTTACCGCGTTTGACGGCAGCCACGTGGTAAGCCATTTCCGAGGTGGTGACAGGCAAGGTGCTGTCGTGGCCCTGCAAAACCATGCCGAGGGAGTCGCCCACCAACAGCACTTCGACGCCGGCCTGATTGCAGGCGTGGGCGAAGGTCGCGTCGTAGCAGGTCAGCATGGTGATTTTTTCACCTTTTTGCTTCAGACCTTGCAGGGTGGTCAGGGTGATGGCTGGCATGAAAAGTTCCTCATTCAGGCGCTGTGGAAACTACTGCGAGTAACGCGCGTGATTCTTCGTTGAATACAGGCGCACGCTCTTTCGTCGTGCTTTTAAGGCCTGGATTGCGCCCTTGAACGCCGTGTAGGCGGCAGCGGGACGCCTATAGTCGTGAGGAGAACGAGGGAAGTCAATTGCGTGTGTTACCGCATTGTTACGGGTGGGGTGTTACCGGGGTAACTGATGCGATTCAGCAGCAGATCTTGTGCGCGACACAAAACCAATGTGGGAGCGGGCTTGCTCGCGAAGGGCGCATCAGATTCAACATTAATGTTGATTGATACACCGCTTTCGCGAGCAAGCCCGCTCCCACAGGGTATTTGTGTCACGTCGGGAGGAGGCGTTCCAGGCCGACGAACGGGCATGCCTTGAGCAGTTCGGCCAAGTTCCGGCCATCGGCCAAGTGCAGATCCGAAGGGGCCAGCTCCGCCAGCGGATACAGTACGAAGGCCCGTTCCTGCATGTGGTAATGGGGAACCTTGAGGCGCGGTTCGTCGATCAGGCGATCACCGAACAGCAAGATGTCGAGGTCCAGCGTGCGCGGTCCCCAGCGCTCAAGACGCTCGCGACCCTGGCCGTTTTCGATGGCCTGCAAGGCATCCAGAAGATCCAGTGGCGCCAGTGTGCTGTCGAGAGCGGCGACTGCATTGGTGTAACGCGGTTGGCCGGGCAGAAGCGAGTCACTTTGGTAAAACGCAGAAACCCCGACCAGCTCCGATTGCGGCAAATGTGCCAGCGCTTCGACGGCGCTGCGCAATTGTTCGGCGGGGTCAGCCAGATTGCTGCCCATGCCGATGTAGATGCGCTCCATGGATTACTCGCCCGTGGTGCTCGAAGCGCCGGCAGCGCGTTTGCGCTTGGCGCCACCGCTGCGGCGACGCTTGCGCGGGGCGCCGGTGCCTTCGTCCTTGCCGCTGAGGTCGCGAATCATATCGCGACGCTCGCTTTCGTTGGCGTCCTGATAGTCCGTCCACCATTCGCCCAGGCCATCGGTCTGCTCGCCGGCGCTTTCGCGTAGCAGCAGGAAGTCGTAACCAGCGCGGAAGCGCGGATTGTCCAGCAACAGATCGGCACGCTTGCCGCTGCGGCGGGGCAGGCGTTCCTGCATGTCCCAGATTTCGCGGATCGGCATGGTGAAGCGTTTCGGAATCGCAATGCGCTGGCACTGCTCGGCAATGAGCTCGTGCGCCGCTTCCTGCATCGCCGGAATCGGCGGCATGCCACGCTCTTGCAGGCGCAGGACGCGGGCCGGCAGGGCAGGCCAAAGCAGGGCTGCAAACAGGAACGCCGGGGTTACCGGTTTGTTCTGCTTGATCCGCAGGTCGGTATTGATCAGGGCTTCGCTGATCAGGGTGTGGGTGTAAGTCGGGTTGTATTCCAGTGCTTCGGCGCTGGCCGGGAACAGTGGATCGAACAACTGCAGGTCGACCAGCATTTCAAACGTGTCGGCGGCATGGCCGGAGAGGAACAGCTTGAGCACCTCTTCGAACAGACGAGCCGAGGGGATCTCGCGCAGCATCGGCGCCAGGCCGCGGATCGGCAGGGCGCTGTGTTTTTCGATGCCGAAGTTCAGCTTGGCGGCGAAACGCACGGCCCTCAGCATCCGTACCGGGTCTTCCTGGTAGCGTTGCGTCGGATCGCCGATCAGGCGGATCAGATGATTGCGAATGTCGTGTACGCCGTTGGCGTAGTCGAGGATGCGTTCGCTGACCGGATCGTAATACAAGGCATTGATGGTGAAGTCGCGACGTTGCGCGTCCTCTTCCAGCGTGCCGTAAACGTTATCGCGCAAGATGCGCCCGCTTTCGTTGCGCGAAGACTGGTTGCTGTCTTCCTCGTCTTCGTTTTGCGGGTGATTGGCGCGGAAGGTCGCGACTTCGATGATTTCGCGGCCGAAATGGATGTGCACCAGTTTGAACCGGCGCCCGATGATTCGCGCGTTACGGAATTCGGCCCGTACCTGCTCGGGTGTGGCGCTGGTGGCAACGTCGAAATCTTTCGGGGTGATACCCAGCAGCATGTCGCGCACGCAACCGCCAACCAGATAAGCCTGATAACCGGCGTTCTGCAGGCGTTCAACGATATTCACCGCGTAACGGCTGAATTGCGCCTTCTGCAGCGAGTGTTGGCCGCTGTTGAGCACTTCAGGCGTGCTGCGAATGTGTTGCGTAGGACGCTTGGGAGAACGGAATGACTGGAACAGCTTCTTCAGCATGGGATGCACTGTTTGAAGGAATATTCGGCCATAACAGAAGAATGACCGCATGATGGGCGGGGATTCTAGCATTTAGTCGGGGGATGGTGTAGGAGACAGCAGATATGAGATGTAGGAAGCAGGGGGCGGGGGGCGGAAACCACAAGGGGAGCCGAAGCTCCCCAAGAAGTAGTTGCATGCTCTATTTTTATTTTTGGTTTCGGGCTTCTTGTTTTTGTTGAGTGCCCTCGCCATGAAGCTTTCCTTCATGACCCTCCCAATCGGGAGCCAAGAGCAAACGGATTGCTTTGGTCGCTGAATTGCAGTGATCTTTCGATCCAACCAGTACAGGCTCTGTCTTAAGACAGTTTTTTGTTGTTCTCGGCCTGGTCGTGGGGCAAGCCCCAAATACAACGCCTCTCCAAAAGAATCAGTTAGCTGCGCCTCTCGCCGTCTTGTTTTTATTGTGCGTGAGTCGATTCGTCTTATTTCTTGTTATTGTTCTTGTACCAAACATATAGCAGGGTGCGTGCCAACTTTTGCGAAACCCAATAAAACAAGGGGTTAGGCCGGTCGACAGGCATTTCTGGGGCCAAAAAAAGCCGGGGCTTCGTTACCGTAAGCCCCGGCTTCTGTTACGTGAAAAGACTGAGGTAACAGTTTCTCCACAAAGTCATGTGTTACCCGCACATGAGACAGGGACGGTTCAGCTTTCGCTGGTCACCCCGGTCTTGCGACGTGGGATGCCCAGGCGCTGACGGCGCTCCCACAGGCATTTACGGCTGACCCCGAGCTTGCGGGCCAGTTCGGTTTCGGTCATGTGGTCCTGATGTTCGAGGACGAAATGCTGGAAGTAATCTTCCAGGGAGAGATCTTCGGTCGGTTCGTGGTTGCTGTTACTGGCGTTGGCCTGTTGTGGCGCCAGGCCAATGAATTCGTCGTCTTCCAGGTCGCCCAGTTCGATGTCGATACCCAGCAGCTCGGCGGAGATTTCCGGGCTTTCGCACAGGATAACGGCGCGCTCGACGGCGTTTTCCAGTTCACGAACGTTGCCCGGCCAGGAGTAGTGACGAATGGCTTGCTCGGCGTCGGCGGCGAACTTCAGGTCGGTGCGGTTGATCCGCGCACTTTGCCGCGCCAGGAACGCATTGGCGATTTCGTTCACGTCCGCACCGCGTTCGCGCAGGGCTGGGAGCTTCAGCGCGATAACATGGAGGCGGTAATACAAGTCTTCTCGGAACTGGCCGATCTTCGCCAGGCTCTTGAGGTCGCGGTGAGTAGCCGCGATCAGGCGCACGTCGACTTTTTGCGACTGCACCGAGCCCACGCGACGAATTTCGCCCTCCTGCAATACGCGCAGCAGGCGAGCCTGGGCTTCCAGTGGCAGTTCGCCGATTTCGTCGAGGAACAAGGTGCCACCGTCCGCCGCTTCCACCAGGCCGGCGCGCCCGGCGCTGGCGCCGGTGAATGCACCTTTTTCGTGGCCGAACAGTTCGGATTCGATCAGGCTTTCCGGAATGGCCGCGCAGTTCACCGAAATCATCGGCGCCTTGGCACGTTTGGACAGGTTGTGCAGGGCGCGCGCCACCAGTTCCTTACCGGTACCCGATTCGCCCTGGATCAGAACGTTGGAGTCGGTCGGTGCCACTTTGCGGATCTTGACGTACAGGTCCTGCATCGGTGGGCACGAGCCGATAATGCCGATCTCACCATTGCTGTTATCGGTACCGGATTTCGCCGCGCCGTTGGCGGCTTTGCCGGCAACCGTTTCACCTCCGGCTTGTACCGTTTGTCGGTCACGCAGAATTCGTGCGGCCGCTTGCAGCATTTCGTCATGGTCGAATGGCTTGGCAATGTAGTCCACCGCGCCCATTTTCATCGAGTCAACCGCCGAGCGCAGGCTGGCATAGCTGGTCATGATCAGCACCGGCGTGCCCTGGGCGAGCTTGATCAACTCCGTGCCAGGCGCGCCCGGCAGGCGCAGGTCACTGATGATCAGGTCGAACGAGGGAATGGTGAAGCGTTCTTGTGCTTCCTGCACTGATCCGGCTTCGCTGACCTGGTACTGGTTACGTTCCAGCAGGCGGCGCAAGGCGGAGCGGATAATGGTTTCGTCTTCGACGATCAAAATGTGCGGCATTGATTCGATACTCTCGACGGTCTCAGTTCACAGCGGACGTCGCTTCGACATGACGCGGTAAGGTCACCCGGATACGGGTGCCGCGTTGGCTCTGAACATCAGCCGGGCTGTCGATGGTGATTTGTCCATAATGCTCTTCAACGATGGAATAGACCAGTGCAAGGCCCAGGCCGGTACCTTCACCCGGGTCCTTGGTGGTGAAGAAGGGTTCGAACAATCGATCCATGATGCTCGATGGAATGCCGCTGCCTTCGTCCTCCACGATCAAGTCGACCGTGTGTTCGCCGGCTTCGCTCTTGACCCGCACCGCGCTGCCGGGAGGCGAGGCGTCGCGGGCGTTTGAGAGCAGGTTGATCAATACCTGGGCGAGCCGCTGCGGATCGCCTTCGACCCAGTGATCGGGATCGCACAGGTTATAGAACTGCACTTCGAAATTGCGCCGGTTCAGGGCCAGCAGGCCAATGGCGTCCTGGGCCACTTCCGCCAGACAGACGGGCTCGTCGCTGTGCTGGTGGCTGCCGGCATGGGCAAAGCTCATCAGCGACTGGACGATGCGCGAGACGCGCTTGGTCTGTTCGAGGATCTGCCCGCTGATTTCCTTGAGTTCGCCGTCTTCCTCGCGCTCTTCGCGCAGGTTCTGCGCCAGGCAGGCGATGCCGGTGATCGGGTTGCCGATTTCGTGGGCCACGCCCGCGGCCAGGCGACCGATGCTGGCCAGGCGCTCGGAGTGCACCAGTTTGTCTTCGAGCATCTGGGTTTCGGTCAGGTCTTCCACCAGCAGCACCAGGCCACTGTTGCCCGGAGCGAGGGGTTCGTCGATCGCCGCTTTGTGCAGGTTCAACCAGCGGGTCTGGCCGTCAAGGGCCAGGTGCTGTTTGTGCAAGTGCTCATCCGGGACATTGATGAAGCCTTGCAGCAGTTCTTTCCATGGATCGGCAATGGTGCTCAGGCGCGAACCGACCACGCGCTGCGCGGCGATCCCGGTCAACTCCTCCATGGCTTTGTTCCACATGAGGATTTCCTGGTCCTTGGCCAGCGAGCAGACGCCCATCGGCAATTCCTGCAGGGTCTGGCGGTGATAGCGGCGCAGGGCATCGAGTTCGGCGGCCAGGCCGGTCAGGCGCGAATGGTAATCCTCGAGGCGGCTTTCGATGAAGTGGATGTCCTCGGTGACATAGTTTTCGCCGCCGGCCTTGTAGGGCAGGAACGTCTCGACCATGTCCTGGGCCACGCTTGGCCCCATCAGGCCGGACAAATTGGCTTCGATCCGGTCGCGCAAGCGGCGCAAGGCGTACGGTCGACGCTCGTCGAAGGGCAGGTAGAGATCGCGCAGGGCTTGTTCGACTTCCTTCTGCGCAGCCTTGGCTCCCAGCGGTTTGGCCAGCTGAGTGGCGAATTCCTGGGGCGAGGCGGCGTGCAGCTCCCGGCGTTGCGGGCGGCGCACGTTGTCCACGGCACAGGCTTCGGCGGCGCTGGCCTCTTCAGTGCTGGCATTGGTGAACAGCGAAATCAGGGTGAACATCAGTACGTTGGCGGCCAGGGAGGCGATCGCAGCCATGTGCCAACTGGTGTCGTCGAGCACGTAGATCATGTTCAACAACGGTATGTAGAAGCCCTGCAGGTTGCCGACCAGCGGTAGCAACATGGTCACCAGCCACACCAGGATCCCCGCCAGCAGCCCGGCGATGAAGCCGCGACGGTTGGCGGTCGGCCAATACAGGACCGACAGCACGCCCGGCAGGAACTGCAGCGTGGCCACGAAGGCGACGATGCCGAGGTTGGCCAGGTCCTGCTCCGCACCCAGCAGCAGGTAGAAACCGTAGCCGGCCATGATGATGGCGACGATCAGGGCGCGACGGGTCCACTTCAACCAACGGTAGATGTTGCCTTCAGCCGGTGGCTGGTACAGCGGCAGCACCAGGTGGTTCAAGGCCATGCCCGACAGGGCCAGGGTGGTGACGATGATCAGGCCGCTGGCCGCAGACAGGCCGCCGACATAGGCCAGCAGTGCCAGGGCCTTGCTGTTGGCCGCGATGCCGATGCCCAGGGTGAAATATTCCGGGTTGGTGGTGGCGCCGAGTTTCAGGCCGGCCCAGAGAATCAGCGGCACTGCCAGGCTCATCAGCAGCAGGAACAGCGGCAAGCCCCAGCTCGCGCTGACCAGCGAGCGCGGATTGAGGTTTTCGGTGAAGGTCATGTGGTACATGTGCGGCATGACGATCGCCGAAGCGAAGAACACCAGCAACAGCGTGCGCCAAGGGCCTTCCTGCAGTGGCGTGTGCAGCGCGGCCAGGGCGGTCTGGTTTTGCAGCAGCCACAACTCCAGTTGTTGCGGGCCGTCGAATACGCCATACAGCGCATAGAGGCCGACGCCGCCGAGGGCGATCAGCTTGATCACCGACTCGAAGGCGATCGCGAACACCAGGCCTTCATGTTTTTCCCGGGTGGCGATGTGCCGGGAGCCGAAGAAAATCGTGAACAGCGTGATCAGTGCGCAGAAACTCAGCGCCACGCGATGCTGTACCGGCTCGCGGGTGAGGATGCCGATGGAGTCGGCGACTGCCTGGATCTGCAGCGCCAGCAGGGGCAATACCCCGACCAGCATGAAAATCGTGGTCAGCGCGCCGGCCCAGGTGCTGCGAAAGCGGAACGCGAACAGATCGGCCAGGGATGACAGCTGATAGGTTCGGGTGATCTTCAGGATTGGATACAGCAGCACCGGCGCCAGCAGAAACGCGCCGGAAACACCCAGGTAGCTGGACAGGAAGCCGTAGCCATACTGATAGGCCAGGCCCACGGTGCCATAAAATGCCCAGGCACTGGCGTAGACCCCCAGGGACAAGGTGTACGTCAGCGGGTGGCGAATGATCGCCCGCGGGATCATGCCCCGTTCGCTGACCCAGGCTACGCCGAACAGCACCGCCAGGTACGCGGCGCTGATCAGGATCATCTGGGTCAGGCTAAAGCTCATCGGCATCTTTTTGGCTCTGCAGGATGAAGGTCACAGCCAGAGCAGATAAGGGCGATACCAGGCGCCGGTGGCGTCGATCCACCAATCCATGATGGCCGGGGAAAACAGATAAATCCCCACTACCAGGAGCAGGACCAAGCGATAGATGTACATCCCGGCCTCTCTTTTTTATGCCCGTGCCCGAAAACGTGCGGCGATGGTAACGGATGGGCGCGCCACTGCAAGCACGATCACTGTAGCTGCGCCTCGGGCAGGCTCAGTGTGCGCGGGATCAACCGGGCATCCCAGTGGGCAATGCCCCAATCCAGCACTTCCCGTGGCGTGGCGTAGGCCAGTTCGGCACCGGGTTTTTGTCCCAGGGCGCGCAAGGCTCGCAACAACAACGGCGTAGCCTGATCTGCGGTGAGCGGCGGCGAACGGTAGGACTTGCCGAGTTTGTTGCCATCGGGCTGGGTGATCAGCGGGATGTGCAAGTAGCGCGGCTGGCGCAGGCCGAGAAGCTCCTGCAGGTAGAGCTGGCGCGGCGTGGAATCGAGCAGGTCGGCACCGCGCACGATGTCGGTGATGCCTTGCCAGGCATCGTCCAGCACCACCGCCAGTTGATAAGCATAGAGCCCGTCGCGCCGGCGAATCACGAAATCACCGACATCCCGGCCCAGATGCTGGTGAAACTCGCCTTGCACCCGATCAATGAAGTGGTAATCAAGTTCGGGGACGCGAATGCGAATGGCGGCATCTTCGGTGCCGTGTCCGGCATTGCGGCACAACCCCGGATAGATGCCGTGGTACGGCTCCAGTTGTTTGCGCGAGCAGGTACAGGCGTAGGCCAGGCCCTGGCTGAACAGGCGATCGAGCACTTGGGCATAGGCATCGTGACGGTCGCTCTGGCGCACCATCTGGCCATCCCACTCGAAACCATAGCTCTCCAGTGCCTTGAGGATTGCGGCCTGAGCGCCGGGCTCTTCGCGGGGCGGGTCGAGATCCTCCATGCGCATCAACCAGCGCCCACCCACCGAGCGCGCGTCGAGGTACGAGGCCAATGCAGCAACCAGCGAGCCGAAGTGCAGGTGACCACTGGGCGTGGGGGCGAAGCGGCCGATGTAGGTGGGGGAGGTGATGGCGGTCATGAATGCAATGTTACGTTGTCCGGTCGTGCGCAAGTCCCATGTGGGAGCGAGCCTGCTCGCGAAAGCTGAGTGTCAGCCTGCATCAATATTGGGCCTGGAAGCCCCTTCGCGAGCAGGCTCGCTCCCACAGGTTTCCTGTCGAAGCATACGTCAGAAACAAAAACGGAGCGTTCGCACGCTCCGTTCTTTACTCAAGTCGATATTACTTGCCGACTTGCTTTTCCTTGATTTCCGCCAGAGTCTTGCAGTCGATGCACAGGTCAGCGGTAGGGCGTGCTTCAAGACGCTTGACGCCGATCTCGATGCCGCAGGACTCACACCAGCCGTACTCTTCGTCTTCGATCAACTGAAGCGTCTTGTCGATCTTCTTGATCAACTTGCGCTCACGATCGCGGGCTCGAAGCTCGAGAGCGAACTCTTCTTCCTGGCTGGCACGGTCTGCCGGGTCAGGGAAGTTGGCCGCTTCGTCCTTCATGTGGTCCACAGTCTTGTCGACACCTTCCATCAGCTCTTTTTTCCACTGATTCAGAACCTTGGTGAAGTGTTTGCGCATGGGCTCGCCCATGTACTCTTCGCCAGCTTTCTGAACATAGGGCTCGAAGCCGCTGATCGCCTGATTCGCTTGTTGCTTTGCTTGGGTGGACATGAAATAGACCGCCTCTACTCTTGTAATCCATCTGCGCAGGATTGCTCCATCACCGGCACCTGCCGGCCCTGCGGCTGCAAGCGGGCGAACTTACCAGATCAAATCAGACCGCGCTACTCCCGGATGTCGAGGCCGCGGCCTGCGGCGCTTTCAAATGATGGCAAAGCGTTGCCTGGTGGCTCTGGAACCCTGCTCAATTAATGATTTTAGTCAAACCCCGGGCACTCGCTCAGTTCGTTTGTGCCTGGGTCATAAGGCCTCTGACCGCTTTAGGTTCTCGCTCGTTCCTGCGCTTGGGTAGAATTGGTTCTTTTCCCTGTTGAAGGAAGGCCAATGGCTCAGTCCTACAGTGCCCGCAGTCGCGCAATCGAACCTTTCCATGTCATGGCGTTGCTCGCGCGGGCCAATGAATTGCAGGCTGCAGGTCACGATGTGATCCACCTGGAAATCGGCGAACCGGACTTCACAACCGCCGAGCCGATCATCCGCGCCGGACAGGCGGCACTGGAGGGGGGCAAGACGCGTTACACCGCCGCGCGCGGAATCCCCGAGCTGCGCGAGGCTATTGCGGGCTTTTATCAGCAGCGTCATGGCTTGAACATCGACCCGCGACGCATCCTCATCACGCCCGGCGGTTCCGGTGCGTTGCTGCTGGCCAGTGCCTTGTTGGTCGATCCGGGCAAGCACTGGCTGCTCGCCGACCCGGGTTACCCGTGCAACCGGCACTTCCTGCGCCTGGTGGAAGGCGCCGCGCAGCTAGTCCCGGTGGGGCCGGACGTGCGTTATCAACTGACGCCGGATCTGATTGAGCGGCATTGGGACCAGGACAGTGTGGGCGCACTGGTGGCCTCACCGGCCAACCCGACCGGTACGATCCTCACCCGCGACGAGCTGGCGCAACTGTCCCAGGCCATCAAACAGCGCCACGGTCACCTGGTGGTGGACGAGATTTACCACGGCCTGACCTACGGCACCGATGCGGCCAGCGTGCTGGAAGTCGACGACAGCGCCTTTGTGCTGAATAGTTTTTCTAAATATTTCGGCATGACCGGCTGGCGTCTTGGCTGGCTGGTAGCGCCGGATGCGGCGGTGAGTGAGCTGGAAAAGCTCGCGCAAAACCTCTATATCAGCGCGCCTAGCATGGCCCAGCACGCGGCGTTGGCCTGTTTTGAACCGGCGACCATCGCGATCCTGGAAGAGCGTCGCGCCGAATTTGGTCGTCGTCGCGACTACCTGCTGCCTGCCTTGAGAGCGCTTGGTTTCGGTATCGCCGTCGAGCCGGAAGGCGCGTTCTACCTGTATGCCGATATCAGCAAGTTCGGCGGCGATGCCTTCGCGTTCTGCCGTCATTTCCTCGAAACCGAGCATGTCGCGATTACGCCCGGGCTGGACTTCGGCCGGTATCAGGCCGGGCATCATGTGCGGTTTGCCTACACCCAAAACCTTGAGCGCTTGCAGGAAGCGGTGGAGCGTATCGGGCGTGGCTTGCGGAGCTGGCAAGGCTGATGCGTTTTCATCCCCCACTCGAAGAAGGTCGGCTGATTCGCCGCTACAAGCGTTTTCTCGCCGATATCGAAACCGTCGATGGTGAGTTGCTGACTATTCATTGCCCTAACACGGGCTCGATGCTCAATTGTCAGGTCGAAGGCGGGCAGGTCTGGTTCAGTCGCTCCAATGACCCCAAGCGCAAGTTGCCCGGCACCTGGGAAGTCGGCGAAACCCCGCAAGGGCGCTTGTTCTGCGTGAATACCGGGCGGGCCAATGGCTTGATCGAAGAGGCGTTGCGAGCGGGGGTGATCACCGAGTTGAACGGCTTCACCGAGCTCAAGCGCGAAGTCGCTTACGGTCAGGAAAGCAGTCGCATCGATTTCCGCCTCGAGTACCCGAGCGGGCACGCGTACGTGGAAGTAAAAAGTGTCACCCTGGGCTATGAAGGCACGGCTGTGGCGGCGTTCCCCGATGCGGTGACCCAGCGCGGGGCCAAGCATTTGCGGGAGTTGGCCCATCTGGCTCGGGACGGGATTCGTGCGGTGCAATTGTATTGCGTCAATCTCAGCGGCATCGAAGCGGTGCGTCCGGCGCAAGAAATCGATTCAGCCTACGCACAGGCCTTGCGTGAGGCCGTGGCGTGCGGGGTTGAAGTGTTGGCCTACGGTGTTCGCCTGACCCATGAGGAGATGGTGGTGGACCGGCGTCTTGAAGTATTGCTCGGCGGTTAGAGGCTGACCCAGATGCCTTGTGCGTCTTCGCGACAATCGACACGGGTCAGCGATTGTCCTGCGCAAGGGCCGGCGACACATTCGCCGTCCTCGATCAGGAACAGGGCGCCATGGGTGGCGCACTGGATCAGGCTGTTACTGGGGTCGAGGAATTGGTCAGGGGTCCATTCGAGTCCGACGCCACGGTGCGGGCAGCGATTGATGTAGACGTAGACCTGGCCACCCCGGCGTACGGCGAACAACTTCTGGCCGTCGAGGTTGAAACCGCGGCTGCTGGCGTCGGCCAGTTCAATGCCGGTACACAGAAATTTCATGCTGATCCTCAGGTCGCAAGCACTGACCAAATAGCTGAGTTGCCCAATGCAAACCCGTTTCAGATGCTCAGGATACTGGCTGCAGCGTTGCGCGACTTTCCCGCGGGCAAAAAAAGACCCGGCAAGAGCCGGGTCAAATAACCGTGATTAGCCTGATGAGGAGATAATCTGAGAGTCCGAACCAAGGGCTTTTCAGAATATCGATTGTGATAATCATATCGATTCTCATTACCAAGTCAACAGGTGATTTCCATTTACCTGATTCCTGTCGCACGATGGTTCCAAGTCCTTGTATTCACTGAGCTCTGCCTGTCGTTTTCAGTGCACTCAACTGTGTAACCTGTTTATTCAGCAGGTCGATACGCCGGGCCATGCTCTCTATCAGGCTGTTAGCAATCTTCGGATTGCTCTGGGTAAGGCTCAAGAACTGATCCTTGGGAATGCGCATGAGGGTGCAGGGTTCACTGGTGATGACCGTTGCGTTGCGTTTCTCCCCGGTAAACACGGCCATGGCGCCGAAAATCTCATCCTTGGGCACGTCGCCCACCTTCACCCCATCGACAAACGCTTCGGCATGGCCGTCGATGATCACGAACACATGGTCCGCCTCATCGCCCTGATGGATCAGGATTTCGCCGCTGGCAACTCGCTGGAAGCCGTTGGTGGCGCGAAACTCCGGTTGCTTGAGGCGCGCCACGGCATCGGACAGCAGGGCGGTCTGGCCCGCCATGTACTGCAGGAACAGCTCCGAGCGGGTCGGGTCGGCATAGATGTGCTGGAACACCTGCGATCGAAGGTAGGGTGTCAGCGCCAGGGGCGTCTTGCTGCACAAGCGACAGCGCGGCAATCCCGCGTCCTGGCGCAGGCCGATCAGATCGCCATGCTGCAGGTAGAACAGTGCGCGATCGTCGATGCATCCATGCAGCCGGCCGTCATCCAGCATGAACAGTTGATCGGCGGGCAAAACGGCGGCCAGGTCGTCGATGGCGGAAAATTCGACGGCGGGCCCGCTCGGTGTCAAACCCTGCAACAGCCGGGCGGGAATGTTCTGCAGGCGAGTGATCAGTGTTTCGGCGTAGGCCGGTTGTTCCCCAAGTAAGTACATGGCGAGCGGTACTCGTTCAATTCTTGTGGCGTGACGAGATGGCTTCGAGTTGTTTGTTCAAGGCTTCCTTGCGTTCGGCGGGGATGTCATTCCAGTGCACGTCCATCAAGGCGCCTTCGATCGCGTACAACAACACCTTGGACGCCCGGAACCCGCGCGTGCGCACGGCTCGATAAGCATCCACCGCCCCCAGGCGACGCAAGTCCGAGGCGCTGTGGATGCCCACGGCATGCAGCCATTGCGCCGACGTCTTGCCAAGATTCTTCAGGTGTTGCAGTTCATCATTCATCAAGCCTCCTTGCGATGGCCGAATGGTGCATGGGCAAGCTTCTGAGGAGTGTAGCCATCAGTAGGAAAAGCGTGATTGTTTGCTCGTTTTTGACGCAAAAGCTTCTAAGAGGCCGCTGGCTGTGATGCTGCCAAAAGCAAGGAAAAGGTGAGAAAAGCGATCAATTTGCCAAGTTTTCAGGCAATACTGCCCAAAATTCAGCGCAATGTCGGGGCGCTGGACTTGTCAATTCAGACTGGCGGTCAGCGGGTGCGATAACGCAGGCGCGTACCGAAGTTCATCGACATCAGGATTTCGTCCGCGCTCAGCTCCACTGGAAAATAGGCGCCGGAAATCTGTGCGTGGGCCAGGCTCGCACCTTCGAGCGAAGCGTTGCGAAAATCGATGCCGCGCAGATCGGCGGAGCGAAAATAGGCGTCGGTGAAGTCGATGCCCTCGGCGTTGAGTTCGCGCAGGTCGAGGCCGCGGAAATCACCACCGATCATGTCGATAGGACCCTGTTTGGGGCGCTCTTTGTTAAAACCGGTGATGTCGTCTTTATGCAGCAAGGCATACAGCGGGGAGTCGAGCAGTTTCGGCTGGCTCATGTCACGTCACCTGTTGGATTTATGACGCCAGTATAGTGCCACTGTTTGAAGGCCGTGAAGCCGGATCAGGCTTCACGGCTCAAATGCTCCTTACAGGCCGGGCAGGCGCTGGCGAATCTGTTCTACGACTGTGTCGAGGGTTCCGCTTTCGTTGGTCTGCACGCGTTTGCTGCAGAGGATTTCTGCGGGCGTCAATGCTTCACGACTGGCTTGCTGGGCTTCGATTACGGCCAGGGTGGCGTCGGACGGATCCTTTTTGTCTGCCTGGCGCAGGGCCAGCCAACTCTCGATCACCGCTTGTGGTGCATTGCAGTCAAGGATCAGGAAAGGCGCGCCGGTCGCTTCGGCCACTTTCGCCGCCTTGTCGCGCTGTTCATGCTTGAGGTAGGTGGCATCGACCACCACCGGGAACCCGGCGTGCAGGATCAGCCCGGCAATTTCATGCAAGCGCTGGTAGGTCGCGACACTGGCATCGGCACTATAAATGCCGGCTTGCAGGTCATTGGCGACGGTTTGCTCGCCGAACAGGCGTTTGCGTTCGACATCGGAGCGCAGGCGAATCGCCCCCAGTGCTTCGACCAGGCGCATGGCCACGTGGCTTTTGCCAACGGCGGAAACGCCGTGGGTGATGGCCATGAAGGGGGACGGGATGGTGCTGTAGCTTTCCGCCAGGTTGGCGTAGTTGCGGTATTGGCGCAGTGCCGTGGCGCGCTGCACCGCAGTGGCCTCGGCCGGCATGCTGAACAAGGTGACCTTGGCGCGCACCAATGCTCGGTAGGCTTTATAGAAGTTCAGCAGTTCCAGACCCTGGTAATCGCCGGTCAGCTCCAGGTATTGGCTGATGAATCGACGTGCCAGGCACTTCAGGCCGCGGTCTTCCAGGTCCATCGCCAGGAAGGCGGTGTCGGCGTACACGTCGGTGAAGCGGAACGGTTCGTTGAACTCGATGCAGTCGAAGATCACCACGCGGCCGTCGATCACGGTAGCGTTGCCCAAATGGATGTCGCCGTGGCATTCGCGAATGAAGCCCTCTGCCTTGCGTTGGGCAAACAGTGGCTTGAGACGTTCGAAGCTGCTTTCAGCCCAGGCCAGCAGGGCGTCCAGTTGCAGCAGATCGGCCTTGTCGCTGAGGAAGGGGCGAATCTGCTCGAAGTTCTGTCGTACAGGGGCCATGACGCTGTCTGCGGTCCCGGCTTCGTGTTCTGCCGGCACTCGCGGTGCGTCCAGATGGAAGCGGGCAATCTGTTCAGCCATCTGGTCGATGTGCGCCGGTGTCAGTTCGCCATTGGCTTGCAGAGTGCTGAGCAATCCGTCCTGATCAAACTGGCGCATTTTCAGCGCGTACTCGATGGCTGGACCCTCGCCGCCCAGTTGCGGTGCTTCGGCGCTACCGGTGATCGGTAACACTTCGAGATAAAGATCCTGGGTCAGGCGCTGGTTCAGGCGCAGCTCTTCTGCGCAGAAGTGCTTCCGAGCCTCGAGGGTGGTGAAGTCGAGGAAGCCGAAGTTCATCGGCTTCTTCACTTTATAAGCAAAGGGGCCGGTAAGCACGACCCAGGAAATGTGGGTCTCGATGACCTTGAAACCATCTACAGGATGCGGGTAGAGGGCCGGGTTTTGCAGGGCGGCGATCAGGGACTGGCTCACAGGCGATCCTTAAGAGTCGGAAAAAATTCAGGTCGTCATTATGGCGTCTAGCCAGCCTAACGCAAACTCGCGGGCCTCCTGTTGACTATGAATAAAGTGCGTATAATCCGCCGCCATGACTCGTACTCGATCCCCCCGTACCCCAAAGAATCCCCCCTCCAGAGGCCTGCGGCCCTGGCTTGGCTGGGCCCTTAAACTCAGCCTGGTCGGCCTTGTGGTGCTGGCCGGGTTCGCCGTTTACCTCGATGCCATCGTGCAGGAGAAGTTCTCCGGTAAGCGCTGGATGATTCCGGCCAAGGTCTACGCACGTCCGCTCGAGCTGTTCGTCGGACAAAAGTTGAGCAGGGACGATTTTCTCACCGAGCTCGATGCCTTGGGTTATCGCCGTGAAAGCGTGGCCAACGGTCCGGGCGCGGCTTCCGTCAACGGCAATACCGTCGATCTGAATACCCGTGGCTTCCAGTTCTATGAAGGCATGGAGCAAGCGCAACCGGTGCGTGTGCGCTTCTCGGGCGACTACGTGGCCGAGCTGTCGGCGGCCAAGGGTTCGAAACTGTCGGTGGTGCGTCTGGAACCGCTGCTGATCGGTGGCCTGTACCCGAAAAACCTCGAAGACCGGATCCTGATCAAGATCGATCAGGTGCCGCCGTATTTGCTCGAGACCCTGGTCGCGGTCGAGGACCGTGATTTCTATCACCACTTTGGTGTCTCGCCGAAGTCGATTGCCCGGGCGATCTGGGTCAACGGCTCGTCGGGTCGCATGCGTCAGGGGGGAAGTACCCTGACCCAGCAGCTGGTCAAGAACTTCTACCTGACCAACGAGCGCAGCCTGACCCGCAAACTGACCGAAGCCATGATGGCGTTGCTGTTGGAACTGCACTACGACAAGCGTGAGATCCTTGAGGCTTACCTCAACGAAGTGTTTATCGGTCAGGACGGTCAACGCGCGGTGCACGGTTTCGGCCTGGCCAGCCAGTTCTTCTTCAGTCAGCCTCTGGCCGAGCTCAAGCTGCATCAGGTGGCCTTGCTGGTCGGCATGGTCAAGGGGCCGTCCTCCTACAACCCGCGCCGGTATCCGGAGCGTGCACTTGAGCGGCGTAACCTGGTGCTCGATGTGCTGCAGGAGCAGGGTGTCGCCACGGCGGAGCAAGTCGAAGCGGCGAAAAAAATGCCGTTGGGCGTGACCAAGCGCGGCAGTCTGGCGGACAGCTCGTTCCCTGGCTTCCTTGACCTGGTCAAGCGCCAGCTGCGTGAAGACTACCGCGACGAAGACTTGACCGAGGAGGGGCTGCGGATCTTCACCAGCTTCGATCCGATCCTGCAGATGAAGGCCGAAGCGTCGGTCAACGACACGTTCAAGCGCCTGTCCGGTCGCAAGGGCTCGGATGAGGTCGAGGCGGCGATGGTGGTGACCAATCCGGAAACCGGCGAGGTGCAGGCCATGATCGGCAGTCGCCAGGCCAGCTTTGCCGGTTTCAACCGGGCGCTGGACGCGGTGCGGCCGATCGGCTCGTTGATCAAGCCGGCGGTTTACCTGACGGCGCTGGAAAAACCGAGCCAGTACACATTGACCAGTTGGCTGTCGGACGACTACTTCTCGGTCAAGGGCGCCGACGGCCAGGTCTGGAAACCGCAGAACTATGATCGCCGTTCCCACGGCACGGTCTTCCTTTACCAAGGGCTGGCGCACTCCTACAACTTGTCGACCGCACGCCTGGGCCTGGCCGTGGGTGTGCCGAATGTCCTCAAGACTCTTGGGCGCCTGGGTGTCAGTCGCGAGTTTCCGGCCTTCCCGTCGATGTTGCTGGGCGCTGGCGGCATGACCCCGATCGAAGTGGCGACCATGTACCAGACGCTCGCCAATGGCGGTTTCAATACGCCGATGCGCGGGATCCGTAGCGTCCTGACGGCGGAAGGCGAGCCGCTCAAGCGTTATCCGTTCCAGATCCAGCAGCGTTTCGACCCCGCGTCGATCTACCTGATCCAGAGCGCCATGCAGCGCGTGATGCGTGAAGGTACCGGCAGCTCGGTCTACAACGTGTTGCCAAAGACCTTGACCCTGGCCGGCAAGACCGGCACCAGTAACGACTCGCGAGACAGTTGGTTCGCAGGTTTCAGTCAGGACTTGCTGGCGGTGGTCTGGTTGGGACGCGACGACAACGGCAAGACACCGTTCACGGGTGCCACCGGTGCGTTGCAGGTCTGGACCAGCTTCATGCGCAAGGCCGACCCGTTGCCGCTGGACATGCCGCAGCCGGATAATATCGTTCAGGCCTGGGTCGATTCGCGAACCGGCCAAGGCTCCGACGCCGGTTGCCCCGGCGCCGTGCAGATGCCGTATATTCGCGGCAGCGAACCGCCTCCCGGTCCCGCTTGTGGTGGCGAAAGCCCGATCAACGGTGAAACGGTGATGGATTGGGTCAAGGGCTGGATGAATTAAGCAAAGAGGGTTTCAAGTGAACAAGTGGTTGATTCCAGCGATTACCGCCGTGGCTTTGCTCAGCGGTTGTTCTTCGGTACAGCGCGGCTCGATTCCGGTGGTGGACTCCGGCACCAAGGTCTCCAATAGCGAGCGCGTATCGGCGAACGGCGGCTACCGTCAGACGACGGTAAAGCGTCCTGTGCAACCCCAGGCCCAGGAGATTCCACAAGGCGATACTGGTGTTGTCGTGATGGTGCCGGGTGGTGGTGCGGTGACGTCGGCACCGATCAGCACGACTCCGATTACTCCGGGACCAATAACCCCGGGCCCGATTACGCCCGGGCCGATCGACACGTCGCCGGTTCAGTCCGCGCCGGTCAATCAAGGCAGCTACAGCATGCCCTCGACACCGAGCGGGATTCCGTCGGCCACTTCCGGTGGCTTGTCCGCCGACGAGCAACTGGACGGGCCGGTGCTGGCATTATTAACCACCGCCCAGCAGCAACAGGCCGGCGGCGATCTCAATGGCGCTTCTTCCAGCCTCGAGCGCGCCCAGCGTGTCGCCCCGCGTGAGCCGCAAGTGCTCTATCGCCTGGCGCAGGTGCGCATGGCCCAAGGTGATGCGCCGCAGGCCGAGCAATTTGCTCGCCGTGGCCTGACCTTCGCCAACGGGCGTCCGGCACTGCAGGCCAGCCTTTGGGAGCTGATTGCCCAAGCGCGCGAGAAGCAGGGTGATTCGGCGGGCGCCGCTTTGGCTCGCCAGAAAGCCAAGGTTACTTCGTGATGGATGTACGGTTTCCGAAGATTGCCGATCAACTGCTGCTGATCGAACGCGAATTGCGGGTGCAAGGGTGGTGGGACGAGGTCGCGCCATCCGCTGAAGCGCTGTCCAGCGTCGAGCCGTTTTCAGTTGATACGCTGGACTTCGAGCAGTGGCTGCAATGGATCTTCCTGCCGCGCATGAAAGCAATCCTGGAGCAGGATCTGCCCTTGCCGAATGCATCGGGGATTCAGGAGATGGCTGAAATGGTCTTCGCCCAGCGCAATGTCCAGGGCAAGGATCGGCAGCTGCAGGCTTTGCTCAAAGAGTTCGATCAACTAATCACCGCCTCGCGCTGAGCTGCGATCCCCTGTAGGAGCTGTCGAGTGCAACGAGGCTGCGATCTTTTGATCTTGCTTTCAAAAAAAGATCGCAGCCTCGTTGCACTCGACAGCTCCTACGGGCTCCTACATGCAGTTATCCGCAATCTGCATTTGCGTTTCATCGATGCGCTCCTGACGCTGGGAGTCGTCAATACGCCGCATCTGGCCATCCACTTCCTCTCTCAAGCGCGGATTATTCTGTAGCTGCGCCAGGTTGGTTCGTGCCTGTTCGCAGAAGACCTTCAGCTGGTTCTGTTGCTCGCTCACCTGCTTCTTCACCGACTTGTCGATCGCCTGTTGGTCGCCAATGGCCCCGTTTTGTGCGCCAGTGCCCGACCTGCCAGGCTTTGGGGCGGGCGTGACGATGGTAGTGGCAGGCTGATCCCGAGGCGGTTGAGCATCGAAATGGGTAACGCCCTGGGCGTCGACCCACTGGTAAATCTGCGCGGCCATGCACATCGGGCTAAGGGCGAGCATCAGGCCGGCGATGAGGAAGTGCGTACGCATGCCAATTCCTTGTCAAAAGTTGCGCAATTGAAGCTAACACGCAGGGGGTTTACAGGTTTTTTCTTGCGTTCTCATGTGGTTAGTAGAATAAAGCTCATAGACGACTTGACTTGCAAGGGATGAAACAGAAGAATCCAAAGTCCGCTGTAGAGGGACTGCCAGAAGCAGACCCACTCGGCAGATCATGAGGCGCACATCCGCGCCGACCTGTTACACCCGCAACGCGTTACCTCGCGCTGGGTGGGAAAGGCCCGCAACACTTGGGACGTCAGTCAGTGCTGACGTAGTCGGCGACCACCGTCGCTCATGCTCTGCTGGGAAGTAAACCTATTAAGACCCGTCCCCCTTTTCGTGGACGGTATTCTGGCGTTTTAGAGGTGAACAACGTGGAGCTTTTATCTGGCGGTGAGATGCTCGTCCGCTTTTTGCGCGACGAAGGCGTCAAATATATCTACGGGTACCCGGGTGGTGCTCTTCTTCATGTCTATGATGCCTTGTTCAAAGAACCGGAAGTGACTCACATCCTGGTTCGTCACGAGCAGGCCGCGACCCATATGGCTGACGGCTACGCCCGTGCCACCGGTAAAGCCGGCGTGGTACTGGTGACCTCCGGCCCGGGCGCGACCAACGCCATCACCGGTATCGCCACGGCCTACATGGACTCCATTCCGATGGTGGTGATTTCTGGCCAGGTGCCTAGCACCATGGTCGGTACCGACGCCTTCCAGGAAACCGACATGATCGGTATCTCCCGGCCGATCGTGAAACACAGCTTCATGATCAAGCATGCGTCGGAAATCCCGGAAGTCATGAAGAAGGCGTTCTACCTGGCGCAATCCGGTCGTCCTGGTCCGGTCGTTGTCGACATTCCGAAAGACATGACCAACCCGGCCGAGAAGTTCGAATACGTCTTCCCGAAAAAAGCCAAGCTGCGCTCCTACAGCCCGGCCGTTCGCGGCCACTCGGGGCAAATCCGCAAGGCGGCAGAAATGCTCCTGGCGGCCAAGCGGCCTGTGCTGTATTCGGGCGGTGGCGTCATCCTGGGTGGTGGTTCCGCGCCGCTCACCGAGTTGGCGAAGATGCTCAACCTGCCAGTGACCAACACCCTGATGGGCCTGGGCGGTTACCCTGGTACCGACCGTCAGTTCATCGGCATGCTGGGTATGCACGGCAGCTACACCGCCAACCTGGCGATGCACCATGCTGACGTGATCCTGGCCGTCGGCGCACGCTTCGACGACCGCGTCATCAACGGTGCATCGAAGTTCTGCCCGAACGCCAAGATCATCCACATCGACATCGACCCGGCTTCGATCTCCAAGACCATCAAGGCCGATGTGCCTATCGTGGGTCCGGTCGAGAGCGTCCTGACCGAAATGGTCGCGATCCTCAAGGAAATCGGCGAGACCCCGAACAAGGAGTCCGTGGCCAGCTGGTGGAAGCAGATCGACGAGTGGCGCGGTGACCGCGGCCTGTTCCCTTATGACAAGGGCGACGGCAGTGTCATCAAGCCGCAGGCGGTGATTGAAACCCTGTGCGAAGTGACCAAGGGCGATGCCTTTGTAGCCTCCGACGTGGGTCAGCACCAGATGTTCGCGGCGCAGTACTACAAGTTCAACAAGCCGAACCGCTGGATCAACTCCGGTGGCCTGGGCACGATGGGCTTCGGTTTCCCTGCGGCCATGGGTATCAAGTTGAGCTTTCCGGATGATGACGTCGCCTGCGTAACGGGCGAGGGCAGCATCCAGATGAACATTCAGGAATTGTCGACCTGCCTGCAATACGGTTTGCCGGTCAAGATCGTCATCCTGAACAACGGTGTACTGGGCATGGTTCGCCAATGGCAGGACATGAGCTACGGCAGCCGTCACTCTCATTCCTACATGGAATCGCTGCCTGATTTCGTCAAGCTGGCGGAGGCCTATGGCCACGTTGGCGTGCGCATCACTGATTCGAAAGATTTGAAGTCGAAGATGGAAGAGGCGTTCGCCATGAAAGATCGCCTGGTGGTAATCGATATTTCGGTCGACACCAGCGAGCACGTCTATCCGATGCAGATCAAAGACGGCTCCATGCGCGATATGTGGCTGAGCAAGACGGAGCGTACTTAATCATGCGGCACATTATTTCCTTGCTTCTGGAAAACG
>LNAP01000442.1_pt1 | contig 46720 bp, 46 predicted proteins | sample 602601 | NCBI WGS metagenome assembly LNAP01 (sample SAMN02440304, study PRJNA202911) | soil metagenome | biome: Subtropical and temperate rainforests or woodlands; isolation source: soil samples (1 kg each in a 20% v/v slurry with milli Q water) were... ...
AAGGCCGGAGGCCGCCGCCGCGCCGCCGCCGATCGCCGCCTGCACCAGCGGCAGGCCGGCATACTGGTCGAAGATCACGGCCAGCGTGATGAGAATGGCCAGGGGAGCGGCCATGAGACCGCCAAGCGCCGCGACGGAACCGACCGGTCCCTGGAAGCGATCGCCGATCATCACGGAGATATTGACGATATTCGGCCCCGGCAGCACGGAGCCGATGCTCAGCAGATCGGCATATTCCTTATCGCTCAGCCAGCGCCGGTCCTCGACGATCAGCCGATGCGCCCAAACCTGGACACCGCCGAAGCCGCACAGGCCCATTTTCAGGAAGGTCCAGGATAATTCACCCAGGCTCACATCACGGGCGGGCGGGTCGGTGGCGGCCATGGTGATTTTCGTCATCTCATCTCCTCTGATACGGCCTTAAAACTACGCGACCTCGGAAATGTCACAATGGATTTCTCCGCCGAAACGTTGTGATATATAGTCACAACATGTCTCGCCGATTGCCCTCGCTCACCGCCTTGCGTGCCTTTGAAGCTGCCGCCCGCCATGAAAATCTCAGCCGGGCGGCGGAAGAACTGTTCGTGACCCATGGTGCGATCAGCCGCCAGATCCGCGACATCGAGATCGATCTGGGGACAGCGCTGTTCGAACGCCGCGGCCGGCGGCTCATCCTGACCGAAGCGGGCCGCCAGTATCAGCGCTCGGTGACGGCGGCCTTCGACGACCTCACCGCCGCCACCGACCGGCTGCGGCAGAATGCATCGGCGCGGCGGCTGACCCTGAACGTGTTGCCGACCTTTGCCATGCGCTGGCTGATCCCGCGGCTTGGCCGGTTCCAGCAATTGCATCCGCAGATCGAATTGCGCCTGGCGACCTCCGACCGGCCGGTCTCGCGGTTGGGCGAACCTTTCGATCTCGCCGTGCGCCGGGGACCGGAAGACTGGTCCGGACATCGCGCGGCGCCTTTCATGGAAGAACAGGAATTTCCGGTTTGCAGCCAGGAGCTGCTGGCCCGGCGGCCGATCAACGGGCTGGCGGATCTGGCGCAGCATGTCCTGCTGGAAGCCGAGACGCGGCCGGATAGCTGGCGCCGTTGGCTGCGTGCGGTCGATGCACCACAATTGCGGCCGGCCGGGCGGCAGCATTTCGACCATTTCTATCTCTGCCTGGAAGCGGCGGAAGACGGGCTCGGTGTTGCGCTGGGGCCGATGCCCCTGCTGACCGATGAGATCGCCGCCGGCCGGCTGGTGGCACCCTTGCCCGATCTGCTGGTGCAGGCACGGGATTATTACTGGATCGTGCCGGATCGTCTGGTCAATGACCCGGCCGTCCGCTCCTTCAGCCAATGGCTGGAGGAAGAGGGACGGCGCAAGGCGGCGTGATACCGGTCCGTCGCCAAGCTGGCCGGTGGCCAAGCTAGTGAGCGCCGCCAGCACTCACATGGCCGGGTTTCTTCAGCAGCAGGCTCGCCACCAAAGCGATCGAGAGGGCGACGCCCAGCAGGAAGAAGGTATCGCTGAAGGCCAGCACGAAGGATTGCTCCTGAACCGTCTGTCCCACCGCGATGACCGCCTGATGCCAGGCTTCCGCGCGGTCGCTGGCGCCGTGGCCCATGAAATACGCCGTCAGGGCGTTCAAGCGCGCCGTCGTCGCCTGCTCCAGCAGCGAGACGGATTGCGTGATGATGTTGGAATGGAATTGTTCCCGCTTGGTCAGGAAGGTCTGCAATAGCGCAATCCCGACGGCGCCGCCGACATTGCGCATCATGTTGAAGAGCGCCGAGGCGGAACCGGCATTCTCCTTTTCGATGCCGGCTGTCGCCACCGCCGCCAGGGGCGCGAAGGCCAGGGCCTGACCGACCGCACGGACGATATTCGGCAGCATGAATTGCGGGCCGGCATAATCACTCGTCATGAAGATGTTCATGAAATTGCTGCCGGCGAAGAGGGCGAAACCGACCGCGATCACCAGACGCGGATCGAAGCGCTGCATCAGCCGGGGCACGAAGGGGATCAGCAGCAATTGCGGCAGGCCGGTCCAGGCGAGAACCATGCCGATCTGCTCGGCGTTATATCCCTGAATGCGGGCAAGATAGACCGGCAGGATATAGACCGACCCATAGAGGGCGACACCCATCAGGAAGTTCGCCAGGATCCCGAAGCCGAAATTGCGCCGCACCAGGAGCCGCAGATTGAGCAGCGGCTTGGCGGTGATGAGCTCGATCCAGAGAAAGAGGCTCAGCGAAACGGCGGCGATCACCGAGAGGCGAACGATGAAGGGCGAACCGAACCAATCGTCCTTGTTGCCCTCTTCAAGCGCTGTCTGCAGGCAGCCGAAGCCGATCGCCATGGTGATGATGCCGGGCCAGTCGCCTTTCCAGAAAAGGGACAATTGCATCGGCGCCGGATCCAGCGCGTACCAGAGCATCGCGACCATCAGTGCGCCCGGCACCAGGTTCACATAGAAGATGTATTCCCAACTCCAGTTCTCGGTCAGATAACCGCCGATCGTCGGGCCGATTGCCGGAGCAAAGGTGGCGGAGAGAGCGAACAGGGCCAGTCCGATAGGCTGCTTGGTCTTCGGCAGCAGCGTGATGATGACGGTGAAGGCCATCGGGATCAGCACGCCGCCGGCAAAGCCCTGGATCGCGCGCAACACGATCATCTGGCCGAGATTTTGGGCGAAAGCGCAGCCGGCGGAAAAGGCGAGGAAGACGATGGCATTGGTGAGCACATAGATGCGGAGCGAAAAGACCCGGGCCAGCCAGGCCGTCAGCGGAATGACGATGATCTCCGCCACCAGATAAGAGGTCGAGATCCAGCCGCCGTCATCGATCCCGGCACCGATCGCGCCCTGGATATCCGCCAGTGAGGCATTTACGATCTGGATGTTGAGCACGGCCATGAAGGCACCGATAGTGGCGCCGATGACGGCGATCCAGTTTCTCAGGGATACGCTTTCCGTTCCTGCCGGTTCGGCTGCGGGCGCCGTATCGCTGATCGGCCCGCCAGCGGGCGCGATCGTTTTCGCTTCAGCCGCCATGGCTTTCACCCGTTTGGCCATCGGCTGCGATACGGTCGCCGACTTGATCATGCGGGGCGATCGCCGTCGCTTTCGTATTGATGGTCGGCTGCACCGACATGCCGGAACGCAGCAGTCCCACCAGGGAATCATTGTCGAGCACGATCTTGACCGGGATGCGCTGGACGATTTTGGTGAAGTTGCCGGTCGCGTTGTCCGGCGGCAGCAAGGCGAATTCAAGGCCGCTCGCTGGTGACAGGCTGTCGACATGGCCGGTCAGCCTGACGCCCGGAAACGTATCGACCTCGATCTCGACCGGCTGATTCTGGCGCACATAGGTCAGCTGGGTTTCCTTGAAATTGGCGACGATATAGACCGCATGCAGCGGTACCACCGCCATCAACTGAGAGCCGGCCTGAACATATTGCCCGACGCGCAAGGTGCGGGCGCCGATGGTGCCGTCGACCGGCGCGATGATCGTTGTATAGGACAGGTTGAGTTCGGCCTGATGGGCGATGGCGAGGTTGTGGTCGCGGATCGCTTCGGCATTGCTGCGCTCGGTGGTCAGCACGTCGATCTGCTTTTGCGCGGCGATCAGGCCGGCACGGCTGCTCTGCAACTGCGCCGTCTTTTCGCCCAACGCCGCCTGGGTCTGCTGTGCCCGCTGCACCGTGCCGGAACCCGTCTTCATCAGGTCCTGGTAGCGGCTATGGTCGGCCTGCGCGAAGGTCAGGTCGGCTTCGGCGGCGGCGATGCTGGCTTTCTGCTGTTCGATCACGGATTGCTGCAGCGTCAGCTCGGCATCGAGATGACGGATCGAGGCTTCCGCGGCGCTGACATCCGCGCGGGCCTGGTCGAGTGCCGTCCTGAAATCGCGGTCGTCGATCCGGGCCAGAACCTGGCCGGCCTTGACCGGCTGGTTGTCCTGGACCAGGACCTCGGAAATGTAGCCGGCGACTTTCGGAGCGACGATGGTGAAATCCGCTTTGACATAGGCATCGTCCGTCGATTCCAGAAAGCGGCCGATGGTCCAGTATTGGTGTCCGTAATAGCCCGCCGCGGCGATGCCGGCAATCAGCACCAGGCCGGACACGCCGCGTTTGAGGGCCCGTTTGAATGACTGGCGGGACGGCAGCAATGCGCCGGCCGGGCTTGTGACATCTGAACTGTGAAGGGTCTCAACCATCGCGCCAATTCCTATTTTTGATTTTGAATGTCAGATATCTGACAAATCACTTTTTCCTGGTGAAAAGGTAGGTCTGGCCGGTCCGTTTGATAATCAGGCCTGGATCGATAAGATCGTCCGGCGGGACGGAACAATCGATGGCTGGGGATGCGGGGATGGATCGGCTGACGACCCTGACGGTATTCGTGCATGTGGTTGAAAATGGTGGATTTTCTGCCGCAGCCCGGCGCCTGAACATGTCGACGACCACGGTGAGCAGCCATATTCAATCGCTGGAAGACCGGTTGGGCGTCCGCCTGCTCAATCGCACCACGCGCAGGGTCAGTTTGACCGATATCGGCAAGGCCTATTACGAGCGGAGCACACAGATCCTCAGCGATCTTGAGGAAGCCGATCAGATCGCCAGCGCCTCGCAGTCGACGCCGCGCGGCACCCTCAGCCTTTATACCAGCACGCATATCATTCGCTTCATCGCGCCGGTCGTGACCGAATATCTCTCGCTCTATCCGGGGGTCACGGTCGATCTGCGCATCGGCGAACACATGATCGACCTTGTCGGCGAAGGCGTCGATCTCGCCATCCGCACATTGCCGCCACCGGATTCAACCCTGATCGTCCGCCGTCTGACGACCTGGCGCCATGTCCTGTGCTGTACGCCGGCCTATCTGGAGAAACACAGTGCGCCGAAAGAACCCGTGGACCTGACCCACCACAATTGCCTGCGCTATGCGCTTCACCCCTTTGGCAATGAATGGCGGTTTACCGATGGCAGGGGTTCACTGGCTTCCGTCCATGTATCGGGCAATCTGATCACGAATAGTGGCGAAACCCTGCGGGTGGCGGCACTTGCCGGAGAGGGCCTGTTCCTGGCCCCGCCTTTCGTCACCATGGATGATTTTGAAGCCGGACGCCTGGTGCCGATCATGCCGGAATACCGCCCGGTCGAGTTTGCCATCAATGCCATTTATCAGCATCGCCAGCATCTCTCGGCGAAGGTCCGGAGCTTCATCGATCTGCTGGCGCAACGCATCACCGAGCATCGCCAGTGGATGTTGCCCGAGCAATTAGACGCAAGAAAAACTTGACGAGAAAAACTTTTCTTCTGACGCAAGGCCGATGGGGATCGCCGGCGGACTAAAGCATCAGCGCGGAAGTGCTTGATGAATATGGGTTCCGGCCGGGGAGCAGCCGGCCTGGCGATGGCCCGGACAGCATCCTTCGGATCATCTCAATCCCGATCGGGACACAAGTATTTCTAGCTTCCCAGGCAAAGCCGGCTTCCTAAATAGTCGCATCACGGCCTGCGTCGGAATCCTTCGCAGCAATGCGTCATGAACCGGAACAGTCAAACAAGAACACAGGGAGTTTCCATGCAGGGGTTGACGGTGGTGCGGCGGTCGGCAAGATCGCTGCTGATGGCGATCGCCACGATCTTGGTTTTGAACGGGATGGCGCAGCCCGCGGCGGCCGGCGATCATATCCGCATCGCGCAGCAATTCGGCATCGGCTATCTGCCGCTGATCGTCGTCAAGCAGCAAGGGCTGCTGGAAAAGGCCGCTGCTGCCGAAGGCATCACGGATCTTACTGTTGAGTGGCTGCAATTCAGCGGCGCGGCCGCCATGAATGACGCGTTGATTTCCGGCAATCTGGATGTCGCTTCGGCCGGCGCGCCGCCGATGATCACCGTCTGGGCCAGGACGCGCAACAATCTCAAAGTGCATGGCATCGCGTCTCTGGGCTCGCTGCCGAATTATCTCAACAGCAACAATCCCAACGTCAAGACGCTGAAGGATTTCACCGAGAGCGACAAGATCGCCTTGCCTTCGGTGAAGGTCGGCTTTCAGCCGATCGTGCTGCAAATGGCGGCGGCCGAGGCCTTCGGTTTCGATAATTACGCCAAGCTCGATGCCTTGACCATCAGCATGCCGCATCCGGATGCGGCTGTGGCCCTGCTCTCGGGCAGCGGCGCCATCACCGCCCATTTCACCAGCCCGCCTTTTCAGAATGTCGAGTTGAAGGACCCGAAGATCCACCGCGTCCTCAGCAGCTATGACGTGCTGGGTGGTCCGCATACCTTCAACGTCCTCTATGCGACGGCCGCGTTTCACGACGCGAACGAGAAGCTGATCAAGGCCCTGGTCGAGGCCTTGCAGCAAGCGGTCGCCTTCATCGCCAAGGACCCGAAAGCGGCAGCGGCGCTTTATGCCAAAGCGGAAAAGTCGCCGCTCTCGGTCGATGAGATCGAAGCCCTGATCCGCGACAAGGACAATATCTTCACCGTGACGCCGCAGCGCGTGGAGAAGTTCGCCGATTTCCAGTATCAGGTGAAACAGATCGACATCAAACCGGATAGCTGGAAGGATCTGTTCTTCCCGGAAATTTACGATCTGCCGGGAAGTTGATGAGCGTGGTCGCGGTCGATTTCCCGTCACGTAACCCGGTCGAGCAGCCCCTGCTGCGGATCGACAACGTCACCCTGCAATATAGCGATGATCAAAAGCTGATCACCGCGACGCGGGATGTTTCCTTCGATGTCTATAGAGGCGATCGCTTCGTCCTGCTCGGCCCGTCGGGTTGCGGCAAGTCGACCTTGCTGAAAGCGGTCGGCGGTTTCCTGACACCGCGATCGGGCCAGATTTTGCTGGACGGCCAGAAGGTCACGCGGCCCGGTCCCGATCGGATGATGGTGTTCCAGGATTTTGAGCAATTGCTGCCCTGGAAGACGGTGCTGGGCAATGTCGTTTTCCCGTTGCTGAAGAGTGGTAAATTCCGGCGCCGCGAGGCCAGGGAACGCGCGGTCGCCGTGATCGAGCAGGTGGGGCTTGGCAAATTCCGCGATTCCTATCCCCATACGCTTTCCGGCGGCATGAAGCAGCGCGTCGCCATTGCCCGGGCCTTGGCCCTGGAGCCGGCGATCCTGCTGATGGACGAACCTTTCGCGGCGCTCGATTCCCTGACGCGCCGCCGCATGCAGGAGGATCTGCTGTCCCTGTGGGATGACCGGCAATTCACCTTGCTGTTCGTCACCCATGCGATCGACGAGGCCATCGTTCTCGGCACACGCATTCTGGTGCTCAGTCCCCATCCGGGACAAGTGCGCGCCGAGCTGAGCGCGACAGGCCTGGACCACGACCAGCGCAGCAGTCCGGATTTCGTGGCACTGGAAGCGCGTCTGCAAAAGATGCTGACGGAGCCGAACGAGGCGTTTCAGGAAAGAGCCGATCATGGCGCATCTGTCAGCCGCACGGCGTGACCTTCTCGAAGGCCGGCTGGTGCAGCGGCCGGAACGCAATGCCGCTGCCATCGCACCGGTTTCCGCCGCCGATGATCTAGTGCAGCCGCTTTCTTTGATCGCGCGTCTGCGGCGGTCGCCCTCGACGCTGAGCTTCCTGTCGCTGATCCTGCTCGCCATCTGCTGGGAAGGTTACGGGCGCTGGGTGCAGAACGATCTGCTGTTCCCGACCCTGACCCAGACCTTGCGGGCCTTTGCCGCGAGCATCGCCGATGGCGAATTGCCGGATCGCGTCGGGACCTCGCTCGGTATTCTCACGACGGGATATGTGATCGGGATCGTTCTGGCGGCGGTCTTGACGACCTTGGCCGTGGCTAGCCGCTTCGGCTCGGCCCTGCTTGGCATGCTCAGCGCCATGTTCAATCCGCTGCCGGCCATCGCCTTGCTGCCTTTGGCCCTGCTGTGGTTCGGGATCGGCCGTGCCAGCCTGATCTTCGTGATCGTGCACTCGGTGCTCTGGGCGGTGGCGATGAATGCCCAGACGGGATTCCAGGCGGTCAGTCCGGTTTTGCGCATGGTCGGCCAGAATGTCGGGTTGCGCGGCTGGCGACAGGTTGTCTTCATCCTGGCACCTGCGGCCTTGCCATCGATCCTGGCAGGGTTGAAAATCGGCTGGGCATTCGGCTGGCGGACCTTGATCGCGGCGGAGCTCGTCTTCGGCGCGGCGGCGCAGTCGGGCGGGCTCGGCTGGTTCATCTTCGAGAACCGCAATCAGCTGCGCGTCGATGCCGTCTTTGCCGGATTGCTGGCGGTCATCCTGATCGGCCTGGTGGTGGAGACGGCCTTGTTCCGCGTCATCGAGCGCTGGACCGTCAATCGCTGGGGCATGCAGCGTGTTTAGTTATGTACGGGAGTGGGTATCGTGAGCGTTTCAATCGGAAAACTGTCCGATGTCATGGGGTCGGAAATTCGCGGCCTCGATCTGTCGCAGCCGGTGGATGACAACCTCTTTCAGCGTCTGAAAACCGCTTTGGACCAGGCGGCATTGCTGGCTTTTCGCGATCAGCGCGCCTTGACGCCGGAACAGCAGATTGCCTTCAGCAAGCGCTTCGGCCCACTGCAGATTCATGTGCAGCGACGATTTCACCTGCCAGGCCATCCGGAGATCCTGGTGGTCTCCAACGAGTTCCGCAACGGCGAGCCGATCGGGCTGGTCGATGCCGGCAAATACTGGCATTCGGATCTTTCATATATGGCGGAGCCCAGCCTCGGCTCGCTGCTGCACGCCCAGACATTGCCCAGCGAGGGCGGCGATACGCTGTTCGTCAATATGTATGCGGCCTATGAGGCTCTGCCGGCGGAGATCAAGCGCAAGTTAGCGGGCCTGGAAGCCGAGCACAGCTATCTCGCCCGCAACCAGGTCCAGGCGGATAAGAGCCAGCACCGGCCGAAGCTCGATGCCGGTCAGGCAGCGACCGTCCCGCCCGTCATCCATCCCGTGGTCCGCATCCATCCGGGCTCGGGTCGCCCGGCTTTGTTCGTCAATGAAGGTTTTACCACCCGCATCCTCGGCCTGCCGAAAGCCGAAAGCGACGAGTTGCTGCAATATCTCTTCCAGCATTCGACCAAGCCGGACTTCATCTACCGCCATCACTGGCAGGCGCATGACCTGATGTTCTGGGACAACCGCGCGACCATGCATTTCGCCACCGGCTGTCCCGACCATCTTGCCCGCACGCTCTACCGCACCACCGTGCAGGGCGACAAACCGCGCGGGCTGGCTGCCTAACGGCGCATCACGCGGCAGCCTCGATCGCGGTCAGCGCAGCTTGTTTCTGCTGCGGATCGAGTGTCAGACGGCGATCATGGAAACGGGTCAGGCTGTCGCGATGCGCGATACTGATGATCGAGGTTTGCGGCAGCCTTTCCACCAGCAGGCGATAGACCTGGACCTCATTCGTCTCGTCCAAGGCGGATGTCGCTTCATCCAGGAACAGCCAATCCGGCTTTGACAGAATGGCGCGGGCAATCGCCACGCGCTGCTGCTCGCCACCCGACAGCACCATCGACCAATTGTCTGCCTCGTCCAGCCGCTCGATCAGGTGGCTGAGATTGAGGCTGGTCAGCACCTCGGTCAGCGCCGAGGTGGGAAAGGCATCGGGCCCCAGAGGGAAGGTCAGCGCATTGCGCAACGTTTCGATCGGCAGATAGGGCTTCTGCGGCAGGAACAACGAGGTGCCCTGTTTCGGCAGATGCACCTTGCCGCGCCCGAACGGCCAGAGGCCGGCCAGGGCACGGAACAAGGTCGTCTTGCCGCTGCCCGATGGGCCGCTAACGATCACGCGCTGTCCCGGCTCCAGAGTCAGATCGACGTCATTCAGCAATTTCCGGCCATTGGGCAAGGCGAGATCGAGATCGCTGACGACCAGCGTATTGTCCGCGCGGTCATGCGCGCTCAACCGTGCCATGCCGGCTGCATCCAATTGAGCAAGATCCATGGCATCGACGAATGCGACCAGACGATTCACGCTGGCTTTCCAGTCCGCCAGGCTGGTGAACGCATCGACGAACCAGGACAAGGCGCTCTGCACCTGGCCGAAGGCCGAATTAATCTGCATCAGCCCACCGAGCTGGATTGTGCCGGCGAAATAGCGCGGCGCACCGACGATGAAAGGGAAGATGATGGCGGCTTGGCCATAGAAGGTGGTGAACCAGGTGATGCGCTTGTTCTGCTTCATATAGAGATGCCAGTTCGTCCAGATGTCCCTGAACGTTCCTTCCAGGCGACGTTTCTCGTCCGCCTCGCCGCCATAGAAGGCGACACTTTCGGCATTCTCGCGCAACCGCGTCATGCCGAAACGGAAATTGGCGTTATAGCGCTCCTGCATGAAATTGATCTGCACCAGGGGACGACCGATCCGATAGGTGAGCCAGCTGCCGATCAGGGCATAGATCAACGCGACCCAGAGCATATAGCCGGGAATGACGATATGCATGCCGCCGAGCGTGAAGCTGAGGGGACCTGACAAGGTCCAGAGAATGAACATGAAGGAAAACAGCGTGACGATCGAATTCAGCAGGCCCATCGTGATGGCAACCGTCGACTGTGTATAGGCGCTGATATCCTGTTCGATCCGTTGCTCGGGGTTGTCGGTACCGTAATCTTTCAGCTGCAGCAGGTAATAGACGCGGTTTCCCAGCCAGCGCTGCATCAGATTCTCGGTCAGCCAGCGGCGCCAGCGGATCATCAGCATCTGGCGCAGATAGAGATAGTAGACGCCAATCACGATATAGACGAAGGCCAGGATCGCGAATTTGCCGAGCTGATATTTGAACGCGGCGAAATCCTTGTTCTGCAGCGAATTGTAGAAATCGTTGTACCAGTAATTGAACAGGACACTCATCCCGACGAGGGCGAGATTGAGCGCAATGATGACAACGCTCAGCAGCCAGGCAAGCTTCCAGTCAGCCGAGCGCCAATAGGGCGCCGTCATGGCCCAAAGCTTCGAGATGAAACTGCGCTGCGGCAAAGCGGCGGTGGCTGGGGGGCTGGGGGGCGTCGGCGGTGTGGCGGCGGTATCGGTCGGTGCCATCGGATCAGCAATCCCATCTGTTGCGGGTTGCCGAGCAGTCTAACCGGACAAGCCAGGATTGCCAGTGCTAGAGAGTAACGCTGTGTGACGCCTGTTACGATTGACGACAAACGGCGGCCGGAACCGGGGTTCCGGCCGCAACTATGTCAGATCGCGTAGGAATCCGTGGGATTACGGCCTTCCGACCCGTCAAGGGCGGAGAGGTGATCCACCAGATCGAGCAGGCGCTGCAGGGCCTGCTCCTCGGTCAGTTGTGCCGTATCGAGCACCAGTTCAGCCTTCTCCGGGGCTTCATAGGGCTGGTCGATGCCGGTGAAATTCTTGATCTCGCCGTTGAGCGCCTTCTTGTAGAGGCCTTTGGGGTCGCGGGCCTTGCAGGTCTCGAGATCGGCCTGCACATAGACCTCGGCGAAATTGTCGCCGATGATGCGCCGGGCCTTTTCCCGGTCCGCCCGCCAGGGGGAGATCAGCGAGACGAAGACGATCAGGCCGGTTTCGGCCAGCAGCTTGGCGACTTCCGCCGTGCGGCGGATATTCTCCGCCCGCGCTTCCGGGCTGAAGCCGAGATCGCTGTTGAGACCCTGACGCAAGGTGTCGCCGTCCAGCACGACGACCTGGCGGCCGCGCTGGAACAGGCGATGCTCGGCGGCACCTGCCAAGGTCGACTTGCCGGAGCCTGACAAACCCGTCAGCCAGAGGACCGCACCGCGATGGCCATTGGCCGAGGCCCGGTCCACGCTGCCGATCGATTGCGTCGGGCTGTAGAGATTGCGGCTCTGATCGACCGCGCCGGCATGCAGAACGATGGCGCCGCCGACGATATCGCCGTCGCGCAGCAAGACACCGCGGCCGGTCTTCGAGGATTCATCGAACCGGTCGAGCGCCATCAGCGCCTGGCTGCGCAAAGTCACTTCGGCGACCGCGTTCTGCTCGATGCGCTCGGATTGCGTGGCGGCGAGATTGCCGACATCGATCACCGCATGGATGCGTTCGACGGTGACCGGATATTCCGCCGTCGCCACTTTCAGCTTCAGCCGGTCGCCGACCTGCAGGATCTCGGTATCGAGCCAGAACAGGCGCACGGTCGCCTGATGGGCGAGATGCGGCTCCTGGCCCGGATGGCTGGCGATATCACCGCGCTGGATGAACAATTCATCGTCGAGGGTGAGGGCGATGGACTGTCCGGCACCGGCGGCGATCTGCGGCGCCGAATTCCAGCTTTCCAGGCTGGCGATATGCGCCTTCTTGCCCGAGGGCGAGAAGACCAGCTGATCGCCCACCCGCAGGCGGCCGCCTTCGATGCGGCCGGCGACGATGCGGCGATGATCGAATTTGAAGACATCCTGCACCGGCAGGCGCAAATGCTGATCGACTAAAGCCGGCGCGGCGACGAAATTGTCGAGCACATCGATGACGGTCGGGCCGTCATACCAGGGCGTCTTCTCCGAGCGGGTGACGATATTGTCGCCGTTGCGCGCCGAGATCGGCACCAAGGCCAGCGGCGTCACGCCGAGCTGGCCGAGATAATGACGGATCTCCGCCGCCACGGCGGCGTAACGCTCGGCATCATGATCGATGAGATCGATCTTGTTGATGAGGACCGCGACCTGGCGCAGGCCGAGGATATGCAGGATCAGCGCATGGCGGCGCGATTGTTCGCGCACACCCTCGGCGGCATCGATCACCAGGAAGGCGGCCTGGGCCTGGGCGACGCCGGAAATGGCGTTCTTCAGGAATTCCTTATGGCCCGGTGCGTCGATGATGACATAGCGCCGCCTGGCGGTGCCGAAGAAGATCTGCGTCGTATCGATGGTGATGCCCTGGTCGCGCTCGGCCTGGAAGGCATCGAGCAGGAAGGACCATTCCAGCACGCCGCCGCGCTTGTCGCTGGCGGCTTTCAACTCGGCCAGCTTGCCTTCGGGCAGGCTGCCGGTGTCATGCAGCAGGCGGCCGATCAGGGTTGACTTGCCGTGATCGACATGGCCGACGATGGCGAAGGGGAAGCGCGCCTTGTCCTCATTGGTATTGGCCGGCGCCTGCGGGGCCGGGCCGTCTGCCACGGTGAGGGGGGTCTGGGCGGCGGTCGATATGGTCTGTGTCATGATCCTGTTCCGCCCTTACATATAGCCGCTGGCACGCAGACGCTCGAAGGCATCCTCGCGCTCGTGATCCATGGCGCGGCCAGCGCGCTCGGATGTCTTGGTGGTTTCCAGCTCGTGGATGATTTCTGCAATGTTGCTGGCATCGGACACGACCGGCGAGGTGATGTCCTGGTCGCCCAGCGAACGATAACGCTTGCCATTCTTCGTGTAATAGAGCGACACGACCGGGATATTCTCGCGCTCGATATAGCGCCAGATATCGAGCTCGGTCCAGGCCAGCAGCGGATGCACCCGCAGATGCGCGCCGTCCGGCAGGTCGCTCTTGAAATGGTCCCAGAATTCCGGCGGCTGATCGCGGAAGTTCCAGGCGCCGTTATCGGCCCGCGGGCTGAAAACGCGTTCCTTGGCGCGCGTCGCCTGTTCGTCGCGGCGGATGCCGGCGATGATGCCCTTGAAGCCGAATTCGTTCATGACGGCCTTCAGGCCCTCGGTCTTGCGGGCGGCCGAGCGCGCGGCCGGCGGCAGGCTGGGATCGACGCTTTCGACCGGCGGGCAATCCCGCACGATCATATTGAGGCCCCATTCCTTGGAATAGCGCTCGCGGAATTCGTACATTTCCGGGAACTTCTTGCCGGTATCGACATGGATGGCCGGGAAGGGGACATGGCCGAGGAAGGCCTTGCGGGCCAGCCACAGCATGACATTGGAATCCTTCCCCAGCGACCACAGCATGCCCAGCGGCTTCAGCCGGTTATAGGCCTCACGTAGGATATAGATGCTCTGGCTTTCCAAAGCGTCGAGGTTACTCACGATCGGTGCTCCCGGGGATGGCTGTCTGTGCGTCTATCAATCTGTAACGTAATCTCTGGTCGTATCAGCTGTCTGTCAGGTGTGAATACCACATTCCGTCTTATCGAGACCTGACCAGCGGCCGGAACGGCTGTCTTCGTTCGCCGCGACACGGGTTGTACAGGGCTGGCAGCCGATCGACCGGTAGCCCTCGTCGAACAGCGGGTGCTGCGGCAGCTTGAACTCGCGGAAAGCGGTACGGATTTCGCCCTCGCTCCAATTGGCCAGCGGATTGATCTTGATGCGGCCGTCGATCGCTTCGGCGAAGCGCAAGGCGGCGCGGGCCGAGGTCTGGTAACGCTTGCGGCCGGTGATCCAGGCATCGACATCGGTGAGCGCGCGCTGCAGCGGATCGACCTTGCGGATCTGGCAGCAGAGATTGGGGTCGCGCGACCACAGATCACCTTTGGGGTCGAGGCGCTGGATCTCGCCGAGATCCGGCTCCAAGGCGCGGGCATCGGTGAAGCCGAAGCGGCCGACCAGGATGTCGCGATACATCAGCGTCTCGGTGAAATGCTTGCCGGTATCGATGAAAAGGATGGGCAGGTCGCGATCGATATCGGCGACCAGGTGCAGCAGGACGGCGGCATCGGCGCCGAAAGACGACACGACAGCCAAACGGCCCGGAAAGACATCGCGGATGGCATCGCGCAGAATCTCCGAGGCGCTCGCCTGTTGCCAGCGCGCATTCAACTCGGCAGCCCGCACCTCCGCCGATACCGGCGCGTCATCCGCAGCGATGGGGTCAATCACCGGTTGGGTCGTCTGAAGGAGGCGGCTCATCATCCATCCACGCAACAAAACAGGGACGAAAGCAGTGCCAAGGGGTGACGGCTGCTTCCGGCAGGCAGGAAATCCGGCTCGGCCAAGGGTGTCGGGCTTGGAAAAATTGGCAGTGACAAGAATTCCTTGTGGATAGATGTCACGCTGTTAATCTATTCACAAGATAAAACATTTCACTGATGTGTTAGAAATTTAAACAACAAAATAATTGTGTTATTAATATCTCACTAAAAATGTCGCAGAAAGCCGGCGTTTCGCGGCGAATCTGGACCTCTACGCGTGATGAGCTTAGACGATGCCCCGTGACGTTTGTTCGCTGCTTGTGCCCTTTAATGCCGCGCCGTGGCCAGCCAGACCATCGGCACGAAAAGGATCGCCGCCAGCGCCACGATGAGCGAGCCGATGATGGCCAGAGGTTCGCCCAGGGGAAGCGGCACGATCGCCAGGGCGATCCCGGGAACCAGAAGCACCAGGCCGATATGGGCCAGCAAGCCTTGAACCAAAGCCAGCCGTGACTGCCCAATACCGGGGAAGCGGGCCAGGAACAGGCCGTAGATCGAAATCGATGCCCAGCCGAGCATGCCCAGATGGGCATGTGCCGGGAACAGGCTGTGATCGCCGATAATGCCCATCCAGATACCCCAGAGCATGCCGATGACGGCATAAATGCTCGCACCGCGCAGATGCCAGGCCGCGATGCACGGCAGGCCGGTTTCGTTCGTCATGTGGATCCCCCGCGATTTGCTCTACTGTTTTTGATTTAGTTCTTGAGGGTTCGAAGATAGGCGATGATATCGGCTCGATCCAGTGGATTGCTGACGCGAAAATTCATCCGCTGACCCGGCACGAGGGCCTGCGGATCGGTCAACCACCGGCCGAGCCGTTCTTCGTTCCAGATGAAACCCGCCGCTTTCAGGGCAGGGGAATAATTGAAGCCGGGCACACTGCCCGCGCGGCGGCCGACGATGCCGCGATGACGCGGCCCGGTACGGTCGGCATCCGGCGAATGACAGGCACCGCAGCGACTGTCATAGAGTTGCCGTCCATGCGCGGCATCGCCTTGCATATCGTCTGTGGCAACCGACGGGGTATTCAAGGCGACAAGACAGAGCGATATCGGCAACAGCCTGCGGACGGCATGCGCAATCATGATCGTTTTTCCATGCGATGCAGACATGCCTGTTGAAGGCAAGCGCGGTTCCGCCCGCGTGGCGATTGCTATCTGCGGGCGGAACCTTGTTTATCTGTGCTGACTCAGGCGCCGAAGCTGAGCGCCTTTCGCGGCAGTGGCCAGCCGAGCGCGCTGGCAAGGACGGTCCAATGCATCGTCTCATCGGCAGCGATGCGGCCGGCAACCTGCGCCAGATCTTTGTCGTTGAAGCCGGGGATCACGCCGAGATAGGCATTGGTCGCGCCCATCTCCAGTTTCGCCGCCAGTTCCAAGACGTCCTTCTGAGATTTCAGGCTGGCGGCATTCAGTGCCTTGGCATATGTCGCCATCGACTGCTCTTCGACTGGCCGGCCGCCGAGCTTGCGGATCGTCGCGATCAAGGCGTCCCGATGTTCCTTATGCTGGCTTTGAAACAACACGGCGACTTTGATGACATCTGGTGTCAGCAACCCGCTTTCGGCGCCGAGCTGATAGGCGTTGATGGCTTCGTTTTCGAGACCGAGCGCAACATTCAATGTTTGCACGTCGCTATCGCTGGCGCTCATGCCGGCGGCCAGGGTTTCACGGCCACCGATCAAGGCAACCGCCGCCGCGGAGAGGCCGATCGTCCCGGCGGAACGCAGCAAGGTGCGGCGGCCGGTGACCAGGCAAGGAATCTGAATCAGCTTTGCTGTTGAAGACATCGTGCTTCTCCCTTGTATCAGCACCTCATCTCGGGCGCCGTACAGAGGAAACGCACCGGTTTCTCCGACGGATGCAGCAGGGCGTGAAATTTTCCGGCTAGCTTAGTTCGTGGAAGCGTAACGCAATTGGCCGGTAAACAGCACCGGACCGGTCGGTGCGCCGCTGGGCGAACCGCCGCTGGGCTCCAGGCTGACGGCGAGGGTGACGCCGTTTTCCAGCGCGGTCCGGGCCGCCGGATTATCAATGCTGTGTTCGGTCGGCTTGTCGCCGTCAATCACGCCCAGCGAAATCGGCGCGCCGTTTTTCGGCACGACCCAGAGTTCATAGGATTTGTCGGCGGGGGCCGACACGGCGCTTGGCGTGGTAGCCAGCATCCGGTTTTCATCCCCCAGCGTGACGCTGAAATGCGCCGCACCGCCGGTAGAGTCCTTTAACTCGGCGATGGCGGCGACGGGCGGTGTCCGAAGGGGGCCCGGCACGACATAGATCGCCAGAATGATGGCCACTGCGGCGGCAAGAGCACCGGCGATCCAGCGTGTGCGATGCGATTTGGCGGGCCTTGTTGCTGTCGTCGTCCGAGGGCGGAACGGCACGACGGTCTCACCCGCCGGTTTGGCGACGTTCGACCCACGACTGACGCGATCCGAGCCGGCAATATGCTGTTCGATCGCGGACCAGAGATGCGGTGGCGGTTGCAGCGGCGCCACCGATCCGGCCAAGGGTTGCAACCGCTCTGCCCAGTTCGCCACCAGGCGCCGGGCGGTTTCGTCGCGTGTCAGCAGGATTTCGAATTGTTCGCGGGCGGCGCCGTCCAGGGTGCCGAGGACATATTCCGCCGCCAGGAGGTCGAGATCATCGCCGGGCCCGACGGGGCCGTCTGTCGGCACGTCGCTCATGGTTCCAGACATCCTTTCAAGCGCATCAGGCCGCGTCTGATCCAGCTCTTGACCGTACCGAGGGGTGTCGCAAGGCGTGTCGCCAATTGGTCATGGGTCAGACCGTCGAAATAGGCGGCAAGGATCGCATGTCGTTGACCATCTTCCAATTGATCGAGACAGTCGTGCAGCCGGCGTGCCTCGATGGCGATGGCTGTCAGGTCATAGGGCGACGGCGCATCATCGGGTATCGCAGCCAGCATATCGTCATCCGCAGCGACCAACGGTCGGGCACGCCGCAACCGATCAAGCGCGCGATTGCGCAGGATCACCGTTATCCAGGCCCGCCCGGTCCCTAACTCGGGCTGAAAATCGCTGGCGCGCTGCCAGATGGCGGTGAAGCTTTCCTGCAAGACATCCTCTGCCCAGTCACGCCTTTTCAGGATACGCAGGGCCTGGGCGAAAAGTTGCGGCGCGGCAGCATCATAGAGCGCCCGAAATGCCATTGCATCGCCGGCGGCGGTAGCAGCGAGCAAAGAGTCTATATCTTTCACAACTCCCCCGACCGGCCGATATGAGATGAATTTGACCATGAGACGGCCATATGCGCAAAGCGGTCATTGGGGGACGGATGCAATTGGGAAGATGGTCCGGCCAAAGCCGCAATGGGCGGTCGGTTTCCGTCGCCGGCCTGTCGAATTTCCGCAAGCCGATCACGGCCGCCGTGCTAATCCTGACCGCTTCTGATATGGACTTGCAAGCAAGGGGAATAAGCGATGAGCGATCAGGTGCGTGTGGTGCGCCGCGGCCATGTGCTGGAAATCACGCTGGATCGACCGAAGGTCAATGCCGTCGATGTCACGGCCAGCCGGGAATTGGGCCAGGCTTTCGTGCAGTTGCGCGACGATCCCGAGTTGCGCGTCGGTCTGCTGACGGCGGCCGGCGAGAAGATCTTCTGCGCCGGCTGGGACATCAAGGCCGCCAATGCCAATGGCGAAGTCGGCAAATGGTGGGAGATCGATTACGGTCCCGGAAAATTCGGCGGTATCACCGAATTGTGGGATCTCAACAAGCCGGTGATCTGCGCCGTCAACGGCCATGCTTTGGGTGGCGGATTGGAAATCGCCATCGCCTGCGATCTCATCATCGCCGCCGATCATGCCGAATTCGGCATGCCGGAACTGCCGATCGGCATCCTGCCGGATTCCGGCGGCATTCAGCGGATCCCACGCCGGTTGCCCTATAACATCGCGATGGAGATGCTGCTGCTCGGCCGCCGCATGAGCGCCCAGGAAGCCGCGCATTACGGCATGGTCAACAAGGTAGTGCCGGGGGAGCAGTTGATGGAAGCGGCCCGCGAATGGGCGGATGCCATCGCTGATGGTGCGCCGCTGACCATTCAGGCGCTGAAGGAATCGCTGCGCGAGATCGAAGCCTTGAAGCTGAAGGACTCATTCGACCTCATCCGCAGCGGCACCTTGCCGACCTATGAGGCCGCACTGAATTCCGACGATTCCAAGGAAGGCGTGCGCGCTTTTGCAGAAAAGCGGAAGGCCAATTTCAAAGGCAAGTGAGAAGAGCCCGCTGGGACGATTTAGAAAAGCGCCGGTCGGTGCCGTCCGGCGCTTTCCCTTTGAGCCTGTGCTGTCTCCTGGACCAGCTCACGCTCTACTATCGTGCGTCAGTCAACTTTGACGCGGATGCGCTGACTTTTCCAGCCGGTCCGCAGATGGTTCAATACATGCCGGTATGAGGAATCAAAGACCGGAACCCATCTTACGATTTTCCGGCCATTCTTTCCCAAGGATTCACTATATCAGCCGCCCGGAAGCATCGAGCGGCTGATCCGGTTCTTGGGCCTGTGTCGCCTATTGTTCGAACGGACGCAGCAAGGCGCGCGAAATGATATGGCGCTGGATTTCCGAGGTGCCGTCCCAGATGCGCTCCACCCGGGCATCGCGCCACAGGCGTTCGACGCCTACTTCCTCCATCAGGCCCATGCCGCCGAAGATCTGCACGGTGTTGTCCGTGACGCGGGCCAGCATTTCGGTGGCATAGAGTTTCGCCATCGCATAATCGCTGTCGGTGACGCTGCCCTGATCGCTTTTCCAGGCGGCGTTCAGGGTGAGGAAATTGGCGGCCTCGATTTCCGTCGCCATATCGGCGAGCTTGAAGGAGGTGCCCTGGAACTTGCCGATGGTCTGGCCGAATTGCTTGCGGGTCGCGGCCCATTGCATCGCCATGTCGAGCGCGCGATACGCACGGCCGACGCATTGCGCCGCGACGGTCAGGCGGGTGGCGCCCAGCCAGGTATTGGCGACATCGAAACCGTGATGCACCTCGCCCAGGACCTGACGCTTGTTGACGCGGCAATTATCGAAGAAGAGCTCGCAGTGATGGAAGCCGCGATGCGAGACCGACTTATGCCCCTTGCGCACGGTCAGGCCCGGCGTGTCCTTGTCGATCAGGAAGGTGGTGATCAGCTTCTTCGGCCCGCGCTTGGTCTCTTCGACGCCGCTGGCCGCGAAGAGCACGATGAAATCGGCGACATCGGCATAAGAGATGAAGTGCTTGCTGCCGTTGATGACGAAATCATCGCCCTGCTGTTCGGCGCGGGTTTGCATCGAACGCAGATCCGAGCCGGCATTGGGCTCGGTCAGCGCCAGGCATTCCACCCGCTCGCCGCGGATGGCGGGGAGGAGATAGCGTTCCTTCTGCTCGTCATTGCTGGCGCGCAGGATGTTGCTGGGCCGCGCCACGGCATATTGCAGAGCGAAAGACGTGCGGCCGAGTTCACGCTCCAGCAAAGCGAGGGCGACATGATCGAGCCCGCCGCCGCCGAGATCCTCCGGCATGTTGGCGGCGTAGAAGCCGGACTGCAGCGCGCGCTCATGGATCTGCTGGATCAGTTCCGGACGCACCTCGTCGGTCTGCTCGACCTCGTTCTCATAGGGCATCAATTCCTTCTCGACGAAGGCCTTGGCGCTGTCGACGAGCATCTGCTGCTCGCTGGTCAATCCGAAATTCATCGTGGTTCCCCTCATCCTGTCGCCCACCCATCTCCTGCTGTCATTGCCGGGCTTGACCCGGCAATCCATGGCAGATACCGCGCATTGCATCTGGCATGGACCACCGGATCAAGTCCGGTGGTGACGAATGAGCTTTTTTAAAGACGTCGGTGCGAACATTTGTTCCTGTTGCGCCTCGGTTAAATTGGATCGTTCTCGATCCGCTCAAGCCTTCGGTTTCAGCCCGATCGTGCGGCTGCTATAGACGGATGGTGGCAAGGCATCCTGCGCCGTCTGGATCGCCTGCAGTCTGGCGGCGATTTCCGGACGGAAGGGTGCCGATTTGGCGCCGTCGGTGGTGTCGACATGCAGCAGCATGAATTCCGCCGCCGCCACCGGCTCGACAAGGCTGGGGCGGAACATTTCATGATAGAGCTGCATGCGCTTGGCGTCGTGGCGGATGAGGCGGGTGCGGATTTCCACATCCTCGCCTTCCTTCACCTCAAGCAGATAATTGATATGGCCTTCCAGCGTATAGATCGAGGTCTTGGTTGCCCGCCGCGCCGCATCGTCCATGCCGATATGATCGATGAAGGCATCGGTCGCCTGGCTGAAGATCACCATGTAATAGGCGTCGTTCAGATGGCCGTTATAATCCACCCATTCCTTGCGCACGGTGGCGCGATGGAGCGAAAGCGGCGCGACGTCAACCATAAGATCAATCCTCGAACTTGAAGCCGTGACGTTCCTTGACGCCCTTGATCGCATCGATGACGGCAATGATGCAGTCGTTGCGATAGCGTTCCAGTTCCTTGATCGAGCGGCCCATCTTCTGCGGCTCGGTGCCATCGACCACCTTGTCGACCAGCTCGTCGGTCAGCTTCGGCGCGATCAATTTGGTCCAGGGCAATTCCAGCGCCGGACCGAATTGCGACATGAAGTGGCGCATGCCGGCATCGCCGCCGGCCAGGGTATAGACCAGGAAGGTGCCCATGAAGGACCAGCGGATGCCGGCACCAAAGCGGATGGCATCGTCGATCTCGCCGGTGGTGGCGACACCTTCATTGACCAGATGCAACGCCTCGCGCCACAGGGCTTCCAGCAGGCGGTCGGCGATGAAGCCCGGCACTTCCTTGCGCACATGCAGCGGGCGCATGCTGATCTCGGCATAGAATGTCTTGGCCGCTTCGATGGTGGCCGGCGCGGTCTTCTCGCCGCCGACGACTTCGACCAGCGGCAGCAGATAGACCGGGTTGAAGGGATGGCCGACGATGCAGCGCGCCGGATTCTTGGCATCGGCATAGAATTCCGTCGGCAGCAGGCCCGAGGTAGAGGATGCGATGATGGCATTCGGCTTCGCGGCGGCCGAAGCCTGGGCATGCATCTTCAATTTGAGATCGAGCCGTTCCGGGGCGCTTTCCTGGATGAAATCGGCATCCTTCACGCATTCCTCGATGGTCTTCACGAAACGCAGGCGCGACTGCGATGCGCCCGGCTTCAGGCCGACCGTCTCCAGCGCCGGCCAGGCATTGGCGACATTGGCGCGCAGGATCTCTTCGGCATTCTGGCCGGGATCCCAGGCGACGACGTCAAGGCCATGGGCAAGGGCACGGGCAACCCAGCCGGAACCGATGACGCCGGTGCCGAGGGCCGCAAAAGTCTTGATATCAGTTATGACGGACATGGGAGTTCCTATAGGTATCGGTCACGGATGTATCCCCCCTCACCCTGTCCCTCCCCCGCGAGGGGGGAGGGGACGCTGTTGCTGGCAGCCTTCACTGCTTTCACAGGTGCTCAGCCGAATTTGAAACTGTGCACCGAACGTCTCCCTCTCCCCTCGCGGGAGAGGGGTGGGGTGAGGGGGAGCAACAAACTCAGTGTTAGCCACGGGCCTTGAGGCCGAGCTTCTTGCGGCCTTCAGCCGGGCTCAGCGGCTTGGCGCCCATCAGGGTGATGATCTCGATGGCGCGCTCGGTCAGCGAACCATTCGAGGCATGCACGCCTTTGTCGAGCCAGATATTGTCTTCCAGGCCGATACGGACATTGCCGCCCAGGAGAACCGCCTGCGCCACCATCGGCATCTGCATGCGGCCGATGCCGAAGCCGGCCCAGATCGCCTTTGACGGCATGTTGTCGACCATCGCCTTCATCGTGGTGGTGTCGGCGGGGGCGCCCCAGGGAATGCCGAGGCAGATCTGGAACAGGGCATCGCCATCCAGCAGGCCTTCCTTCTGCATCTGCTTGGCGAACCACAGATGGCCGGTATCGAAGATCTCCAGTTCCGGCTTCACGCCCAGTTCCTGGATGCGCTTGGCGCCGGCGCGCAGCTGGTTCGGCGTCGAGACATAGATGTAATCGCTGTCGCCGAAATTCAGCGTGCCGCAATCGAGCGTGCAGATTTCCGGCAGCAATTCTTCGACATGGGCGAGACGCGTGATCGCGCCGACCAGATCGGTGTTCTTGCCGAACTTCAACGGATCCTCACCGGCGCCGATCTCCAGATCGCCGCCCATGCCGGCCGTCAGATTGAGGATGATATCGGTGCCGGACGAACGGATGCGGTCGACCACTTCGCGATAGAGATTGACGTCGCGGCTGCCCTTGCCGGTTTCCGGGTCGCGCACATGGCAATGCGCCACGGTGGCGCCGGCCTTGGCCGCTTCGATGGCGGCATCGGCGATCTGCTTCGGCGTTACCGGAATCGCCGGATGCTTGCCGACCGTGTCGCCGGCGCCGGTCACGGCGCAGGTGACGATGACTTCGTAATTCATGACTGCCTCCCTGATATCGGATAGATGCGAAAGCGTCTTTTCGGCCACTTTGGCCGATGCCCAATCCCGCCTTTCGCCTCGGCGCTCATGCTCCTCCGGGTGGTATTTTCTCGTTTGATTATTTTCGACACCGGCATGAGTGATTACGACAGTGCCCGATCGAGGCCCTCAGCGGAGCGACGGCATCACCCCGGCAGCATCCCGGTACCGCTCGGCGCTGGGCGGTTTGCCGGCCCAGGCGTGATAGGACCGCGAAAAATGGGCCGCCGAACCGAAGCCGCAGGCGACCGTGATCTCCACCATCGACATGTCGGTATATTGCAGCAGGGCGCGGGCGCGCTGCAATCGCAGGCCCAGGTAATAGCGGCGCGGCGTGCTGCCGAAATGCCGGTGGAACAGGCGCTCCAGCTGGCGCAGCGACATGCCGGCGGCGGCGCTCAGTTTCTGGGAATTCAACGGCTCTTCCAGATTGGCTTCCATCAGGCCGATGACGCGGGCGAGGCCGGCATGGTTGATGCCCTGACGGATGCGGGGCTCCATGCGCTGGTGGTCATGGGGGTCGCGGATCTGGGCATGGATGAACTGCTCGGAGACGGCGGCCGCCAGACGATGACCATGCCGCACCGAGATCAGGTGCAGCATCATGTCCAGCGCCGCGGTCCCGCCGGCACAGGTCAGGCGGTTCCGGTCGATCACGAACAGGCTGTTTTCGACCTCCACCTGGGGGAATTGCTCGCGGAAACTGTCCAGGCTTTCCCAGTGGGTGGTTGCCCGATAGCCATCCAGCAAGCCGGCCCAGCCCAGCAGGAAGCTGCCGGTATCCATGGCGCCAAGATCGATGCCGCCGCGCCCAAGCCCGATCAGCCAGCGTTTCATCTTGGCATCGAAGCGGCGTTCGGGCTCAAAGCCGGCACAGACGACCACCAGCGAATGCCCCTTGGCCGCGCCATAGGCGGCATCCGCCACCAGGGACATGCCATTGGAGGCGGCGATCGAGTTGCCGTCATGTGACAGGACTTGCCACTGGTAGAGCTGCTTCTGCGCCAGGCGGTTGGCGACGCGCAAGGGTTCAACCGCCGAGACGAAGGCCATCATCGAGAATTGCGGCAACAGCAGGAAGCCGATGGTCTGCGGCATCTCGCCGGCTTCGGGCCCGACGGGGCCGGCGCCAATAAGCGTGGCGTCCTTGGATTGCCTGTTTCCTGACATGGCGGGATATCTAGCTTAGCTGCCGTACCATGTCGATAGTCGTCATGATCTGTCGGGTTTGTGCAAGGCAGCAGAGACCAAAGGCCTATCATTTTCGATAACAAGAAAGTAGGGGGGAAACATGTCCGATTGGGAGCGGCTGCAGATTTCGGCGCGGCACAAAACCATCAGCCGGCGCGATTTCCTGGGCTCTTCGGCGGCCCTGGGTGTTGCCGCCGCCGTGGCTTCAAGCGTGCTGTCCAAAGCGGGCTATGCGGCGGAACCGGCAAAAGGCGGCACCTTGCGTCTCGGTATCGGCGGGGGCAGCACGACCGACAGCCTCGACCCGGTGACCTATAATAACGGCACGGCCGTTTCGGTCGGCTATCAGGTGATGAACGGCCTGATCGAAATCGACGAGAAGCAGAACGCCATTCCCGAATTGCTGGAAAGCTGGGACGTCAAGCCCGGCGCCAAGGAATGGGTGTTCAACATCCGCAAGGGCGTCACCTTCCATAACGGCAAATCGCTGACGGCGGATGACATCCTCTATTCGATCAACCGCAATCGCGGCAAGGAATCGAAATCGCCGATTGCCGGATCGCTGGCTATCGTCGAAGAGCTGACGAAGCTGGATGATCACCAGATCCGTTTCAAGCTGAACAGCGGCAATGCCGACTTCCTCTATGTGCTGGCGGATTTCCATCTGCTGGTGGTGCCCGATGGTTTTGCCGATTGGACGAAGCCGATCGGCACCGGCGCCTTCAAGCTGGATGCCTGGGAGCCTGGCGTGCGTGCCACGACGAAACGCAACGAGACTTATTGGAAGCCGGGGCGGGGCCATGTCGATGCGGTGGAGCTGACGGTGATCGCCGATTCCGCCGCCCGCATGAACGCGCTGATTGCCGGTCAGGTCGATGTCATCGACCGGGTCGATAAAAAAGCCGTCGACCTCCTGAAAGCGGTGCCGGATCTCAGCCTGCTGCAATCGCCGGGCGGCTGGCACGGTATCATGGCGATGATGCTGGATAAGGCGCCTTACGAGAACAAGGATTTGCGTCTTGCCTTGCGTTATGCGATGGACCGCGAACAGGCGCTGCAGACCCTTTTCAACGGATTTGGTTCGGTAGCCAATGATCAGCCCGTGCCGAAATTCGACCCCTATTTCAACAGCGACCTGCCGCAGCGTCCCCATGATCCGGACAAGGCGGCGTTCCATTTCAAGAAGGCCGGCATCGCCGGCACGAAAATCGAGTTGTCGGCATCGGATGCCGCTTTTGTCGGCGCCGTCGACATGGCCTTGCTGTTGCAGGCCGCGGCCAAGAAAGCGGGCATCGATCTGCAGGTGAAGAAGGAGCCGGCCGATGGTTATTGGGATAATGTCTGGATGAAGGCGCCGTTCTCGATTTCCTATTGGAATGGCCGGCCGGCGGCGACCGAATTGCTCGGTATCCCGTATAAATCCGACGCCGCCTGGAACGAGACGCATTGGCGCGATCCCGGCTTCGACAAGTTGCTGGCGGAGGCAAAGGCGGAAACCGACACGGCGAAACGCAAGGTCTATATCTGGGAGATGCAGCGCATGTTGTATGAGGATGGCGGGGCGATCATCCCGGTCTTCTCGGATTTCCTGGACGGTTACAGCGGCAAGGTCAAAGGCCAGGCGCCGCACAGCATGTTCGATCTGTGCAATGGGCGCGTGGCGGAGAAGGTCTGGATGGAGAGCTGAGGCCGCGGGGGCAAGATGCTCCCTGATATCCGGGTGGGAAGGGCCGTATGTCGTCAGGTTACAAAAGAAACTGTCGTTTTTGATCAATTTTTGTCGATTTTCTGAAATTAATCGACCGCGCCAGCGTTATCATCCGCGTTAACAATTTGGCTGGCGGTTCAAAAGCCAGCGAGGGGACGGGGCCACTTATGTCGGGTACGCAGCACGAGCTAGATCCGGAAATCCGCCCATTCGCGGCCAGTTCCGATGGATTTTTCACGGCTGCTTTCGACGCCCTGCCGCCGGCCGAACAGCGTCGCCGTTATAATGCCTGGTGCCAGGACTGGAGCATGCCGCGCCCGGCACTGATCGCCACGACCGATCTGCTGGTACCGGTGAGCGGTGTCGACGTGCCGGTGCGGGTCTATCGCCGCCGCGATCTGCGGGGCAGGTTGCCGGTCGTTCTCTATATGCATGGCGGCGGCTGGACGCTTGGCAGTCCCGATACGCATGATCAGGTGACGGCGCTGATGGCGCTGGAAACCGGCGCCGCCGTCGTCAGTATTGATTATCGCTTGGCGCCCGAACATAAATTCCCCGCCGCTTTTACCGATTGCTACGGTGTGCTCACCTGGCTGGCACAAGCCGGGGCGGCGCTGGACCTCGATACGGATCGGCTGGCGGTCGGCGGCGATAGCGCGGGCGCCAATCTGGCTGTCGCAATTGCCATGGCGGCCCGCGACCGCCATGGGCCGAAAATCGCCTTCCAGGCTTTGATCTATCCCGGATTGCGGTTCGACCGGTCGTCCGATGTCGACGCGGACAGCCCGGGGCTCAGCGCGGAATCCTTGGGCGTCTATGCGCGTGCCTATCTGGCGACGGCGGAGGACGCGCATAATCCCTATGCCGCGCCGCTGCATGCGGCGGATTTCGGCAATCTGCCGCCCGCTTACATCGCCGCCGCATGGTTCGATGTCATTCGGGAGGATAGCGTTCTCTATGCGGAAAAGCTGCGGGCTGCCGGCGTGCCGGTCACCTATCACTGCGCGCCCAGCCTCGTGCACACTTATCTGCGGACGATACATTGCTGTCAGGCAGCACGGAACGAGTTCCTGAGTCTGTGCCGGGCAGTGAAAAAGGCCATTGATTGAAATGAACAAGTGGAACGTTGATTTCCGTGACATGGATTTGTCGGACCGTGACATGGATTTGTCGGACTCTGGGCGCAAACTGTCGCACTCGGAAAGGAAGGAAGCCGGGTGTCGTGACAAGCGTTGAAGCTGCCTCAGATCAACATTGCGACATTAACGTCTTCGTGCATATTATGCATGCACGCTATGCGTCTGTTGCAATATGAAGACGCGTTGGAGAGCGCGCTTCGGGGGCCAAGACGAAACTGGTTTTGCCGGTAGCTGGGACAATGGTGTCACCAAGCCTATCGGCGCAAAGGGAGGACTACGGAATGAATGGTTGGGACGAACTTAAGGCGGCGGCGCTGGCCGGTAGGCTGGACCGTCGTGAATTTCTCATGCGTTCGGCGGCGCTGGGCGTCACCGCGGCGCTGAGCAGCGGCGTGTTGTCCAGCGGCGCGCTGGCTGCCGCAACACCGACGAAGGGTGGCACGCTGAAGCTCGGTCTGGCCGGCGGCAGCACCACCGACAGCCTCGATGTGCGGACTTATACCGACACGGTCGCCTTCAATGTCGGCTATCAGCTGATGAACGGCCTGATCGAGATCGATCCGAAAAACAAGCCGACGCCGGAATTGCTGGAAAGCTGGAATGTCGAGCCGGGCGCCAAGAAGTGGGTCTTCAAGGTTCGCCAGGGCATTACGTTCCACAACGGCAAGACGCTGGATGCCGAAGACATTCTCTATTCGCTCAACCTGCATCGCGGCGATTCGAAGTCACCGATGGTCGGGCCGCTCAAAAACATCACTGACGTCAAAGCATCCGATAAAAATGAGATCACGATCGAACTGGCGGAAGGCGATGCCGACCTCCTCTACGTGCTCGCCGATTACCATCTGCTGGTCGTGCCGAAGGATTTCAACGATTGGTCGAAGCCGATCGGTACGGGTGCCTATGAGCTGGAAGCCTGGGAGCCGGGTGTCCGCTCTGCCGTGAAGCGCGCCAAGGGCGATTACTGGAAGCCCGGCCGCGGCAATGTCGACGGGATCGAAATCACCGTCATCAACGATGCTGCACAGCGCATGAATGCGCTGGTCACCGGTCAGGTCGACATGATCCATCGCGTCGATTCCAAGGCGATCGATCTGTTGAAATCGGCGCCGGGCATCGAGCTCATTCAGGCGCCGGGCGGTTACCACTACATCCTGTCGATGTTCTGCGACACGGCGCCGTTCAACAATAAGGATCTGCGTTTGGCGCTCAAATACGCCATCGACCGCGAGCAGGTGCTGAAGACCCTGCTCAACGGTTATGGCTCGCTGGGCAACGACCATCCGATCCCGAAAGGCGATCCGTTCTACAACACGCAGCTCGAACAGCGCGCTTACGACCCGGACAAGGCGAAGTTCCACCTGGGGAAATCCGGCCTCGCCGGCTCCAAGATCGCGCTCTCGGCCTCAGATGCGGCTTTCTCCGGCGCCGTCGACATGGCTGTCCTCTTCCAGGCGACGGCGGCCAAGGCCGGCGTGCCGATCAGCATCAAGAAGGAGCCGGCCGACGGCTTCTGGGACAATGTCTGGCTGAAGGCGCCTTTCGTGACCAGCTATTGGGGCGGCCGTCCGGCGGCGACCCAGATGCTGACCATCGCGTATAAGTCGGACGCTGCCTGGAACGATACGCATTGGCGTGAACCCAGCTTCGACAAGCTGCTGTCGGATGCCAAGGGCGAAACCGACGAAGCCAAGCGCAAGCAGTATATCTGGGAAATGCAGGCCATGCTGCACGAGGATGGCGGCGGACTGATCCCGGTGTTCCAAGATTGGCTGGAAGCCCACAGCTCGAAGGTCAAGGGCCACGTGCCCAGCAGCTATTTCGACAATAATGGCGGTCGCCTCGGCGAAATGGCCTGGATCGAAGGCTGACATCCGGTAACATGGGGACGCCGGGCGGGGTCAAGGACCCTGCCCGGCGTTGCCTCACGTTATAGCAGGCACATCAAAGCCCGGCACAGATCGGGTATCAGACAGCAGATAGGGATGCGATCCTCCGGCAAGCCGAACGGCAGCATGGCGGAGCATTACAGGACTTACTGTTAGACCTGATGGTCTTATTTATCGGGCCTGTGGGCAGTCATCGCCCGCAGGATGGTGTATTGCCGCAACCTGTTGCACCGATCGGGGTAAGCGCAGATTGCGTCCTCAAATGGGGGTGAATCGCTGATGTTCAAGTTGATCTCGCAGCGGATCGCGCTTGGATTGCTGACCTTGCTGTTGGCATCCGCGCTGATTTTCATCGGTGTGGAGGCATTGCCCGGCGATCTGGCGTCCCATTTGCTGGCGAACAACGCGACACCGGAAAATCTGGCGGCCCTGCGGCTGGAACTTGGGCTCGATCGCCCCCTGCTGGTACGCTATTGGGAGTGGCTGTCGCATATGCTGCAGGGTGATTTCGGCTCGTCGTTATCCAACAAGCGCCCGATCATCGGCGATCTGCAGCCGCGTGCGCTCAACACCTTCTTCCTGGCCGCCTATGCCGCCATCATCGCCGTGCCGCTGGCGGTCACCCTCGGCATCCTGGCCGCGATTCGGCAGGGCAGTGTGTTCGACCGTCTCATCAACGTCGTTACGCTCTTCAGCATCTCGGTGCCGGAATTTTTCATCGGCTATGTGCTGGTGATGCTTTTTGCCGTCAAGATCCGCATCTTCCCCGTGCTGTCCAATGTTACGCCCGATACCGAATTCGTGCATCGCCTGTATCTGACCTTCATGCCGATGGCGACCATGGTGATGGTGGTGGTGGCGCATATGATGCGCATGACGCGGGCCTCGGTGCTGGCGGTCATGGCCAGCCCTTATATCGAGATGGCGATCCTGAAGGGATTGCCGAAATGGCGCATCGTGGTGCAGCATGCCTTGCCGAACGCCTTGGCGCCGATCCTCAATGTCGTCGCGCTGAACCTTGCCTATCTCATCGTCGGTGTCGTGGTGGTCGAAGTGGTCTTCGTCTATCCCGGCATGGGGCAGTGGATTGTGGACTCGGTTTCGAAAAAGGATCTGCCCGTCGTGCAAGCCTGCGGCATGATCTTCGCGTCGGTTTTCATTACGCTCAACATCCTGGCGGATGTGCTGGCTATCGTCAGCAATCCACGCTTGCGTCATCCGCGCTGAAGATCGGGAGCAGAAAAACATGCGGCTTTTCGGTCACAAACTCACGCTCAGCGCCAAGATCGGCCTCGCGATCATCATCATCAACGTGCTGGCGGCCGTTCTGGCGCCGATCATCGCGCCTTATCCGGAATCGGATATCGTCGGCAATGCCTGGGGCGCACCCAGTGCGGCCCATTGGTTCGGTCTCGACAATCTCGGGCGGGATGTCTTCTCGCGTATCCTCTATGGCGCACGGATGACGATCGGCCTCGGCATCGTCATCACTGCCTTGGCATTCATCATCGGCGTGATCGCCGGCTTCGCGGCGGCGGCCCTGGGCCGATGGGTCGATACGGTGCTGTCGCGTATCGCCGATCTTATGCTGTCGATGCCGACGCTGATCTTCGCGCTGGTCATCCTGTCGGTCATGGGAACCGATATCCCGGTCCTGATCATCACCGTGGGGCTGCTCTATTCGGTGCCGGTCTTCCGCTTGGCGCGCGCGGTGGCGATGAATATCGCGGTGCTGGAATATGTCGAAGCCGCCAAACTGCGGGGTGAAGGGCTCTGGTGGATCATCCGCCGCGAGATTCTGCCCAATGCCATGCCGCCGCTGGTGGCGGAATTCGGCCTGCGTTTCTGCTTCACCTTCCTCTTTATCGCGGCGCTCAGTTTCCTCGGTCTCGGCATTCAGCCGCCGCAGGCCGACTGGGGCAGCATGGTGAAGGAAACCGGCCAGATGATCGCGCTGCGTCCGATCGCACTTTATCCGGCCGGCGCCATTGCGTTGCTGACGATCGGCGTCAACCTGGTGGTCGACTGGCTGCTGGCAATCCATTCGCGTGGTCACGGCGAAGAAGTGTAAGGGGAGCCCGATGAACGACAATCGCAGCAATCGCTTCGGCGCCGAAGTCCTGCAGGTCGAAAACCTGCGCATCGAGGTGAAGACCGATGCCGGTCCCGGCCCCGTCCTGGTGGATGATGTCAGCTTCAACCTCCGCAAGGGCGAAGTCCTCGGCCTGATCGGCGAATCCGGTGCCGGCAAATCGACGATCGGCCTCGCCAGCATGGTCTATACCCGTTCCGGCTGCTTCATCACCGGCGGCAAAGTGGTGTTTCAGGGCCAGGATCTCCGCCAGCTGGATGGCGAGGGACGCCGCGAGGCGCGCGGCGTGAAGATCGCCTATATTGCCCAGAGCGCCGCGGCCTCGTTCAATCCGGCCCGCACCATCTATGACCAGGTCTGCGAAGTCGCCGTCCGGCATGGGCTGATGAGTTTCGCCGATGCGAAGAAAGAGGCCGTGAAGCTCTTCAAGGAGCTGGAACTGCCCAATCCGGAGACTTTCGGCGAACGCTATCCGCATCAGGTCTCGGGCGGCCAGTTGCAGCGCGCCATGGCGGCGATGGCGATGGTGGGAAAGCCGGACCTGCTGGTCTTCGACGAACCGACCACAGCCCTGGATGTGACGACCCAGGTCGAGGTACTGGCCTCGTTCCGCAAGCTGATCCGCGAACATGGTACGGCGGCGCTCTATATCACCCATGACCTGGCCGTGGTGGCGCAGATCGCCGATCGCATCATGGTGCTGCGCCATGGCAAGATGGTGGAAGTCGGCGATGCGACGCAGATCCTGCAGCATCCCACCCAGGACTATACCAAGAAGCTGGTCGCCGAACGTGTTGCGGCCTCGACCCATGAATTTGTCGAGGTATCGGATACCGGCGAAGCGCTGCTGAAGATCGAGAATGTCAGTGCCAGCTATCGCACGCTGCTCAAGGTCATCAATGATGTGAGCCTGGATGTGCGGCAGGGCGATACCGTGGCGGTGGTGGGTGAATCCGGCTCGGGCAAAAGCACGCTGGCCCGCATCGTCGTCGGTCTGCTGCCGCGCGAGGAAGGCGATATCCGCTTCGGCGGTGAAAGCCTGCCGCCGCGCCTGAGGGACCGCACCAAGGACCAGCTGCGTCGCGTTCAGATGATCTATCAGATGCCCGATGTGGCACTCAATCCGCAGCAGACCTTGCTGGATATCATCGGCCGGCCGGTCAAGTTCTACTTCAATAAATCCGGTGCCGAGGTCCGCGAGCGGGTCAAGGAATTGCTGCGGCAGATCGATCTGCCGGAGAATTTCATCACGCGGCGGCCGGGCGAGCTTTCCGGCGGCCAGAAGCAGCGTGTCAGCATCGCCCGCGCCCTGGCTGCGGAACCCGAGCTGATCATTTGCGACGAGGTGACCTCGGCGCTCGATCCGCTGGTTGCCGAGGAAATCCTGCGTCTCTTGAAGCGGCTGCAGGATCAGCTCGGCGTCGCCTATATGTTCATCACCCATGATCTCGGCACGGTGAAGCGGATTGCCAACAAGGTGGCGGTCATGCTGAAGGGGCAGCTGGTCGCCTTCGGTCCGACACAGAAAATCTTCGCGCCGCCCTTCCATCCTTATACCGAGCTGCTGCTTTCCTCGGTGCCGGAAATGCGCGCCGATTGGCTGGACGAGGTCCTGGCGAAACGCCGCAAGACCGTCTGATAGAGCAGGTCCGAAGCGGCCCAACCGATGGCGCATTCGCGCTGCTGTCGGTTGGGCCGCTTCTATTTGGGGGCCAGCCGATGGCGTGCTCCCTCACTGTCGGCAGGCTTGCAATAACTATAAGTGATCGCAGCAATGACGCCCGGTTGAGGCAGCTAGCCGCAATATTGACAACCTCATTTTCCTGCCAATAAATCCATTTCGTCAGGTCTTCAACGCTGCCAGCCACCATACCGCCTTCTCCTCGTCCGGCAGATCACGCGTGCAAATGAAAGAAGAAATACATGACCAAAACCATCGCCAAGCTGCCGCATAAGGTCAAAGCCATCGAGCATTTCTGGATCCCGCTGAAGGACGGCACGCGCCTTGCCGCCCGCATGTGGCTGCCGGAAGATGCCGAGACAAATCCGGTGCCGGCGGTGCTCGAATACATTCCCTATCGCAAGCGGGACGGGACGCGCGGCCGCGATGAGCCGATGCATGGCTATTTCGCCGGTCATGGCTATGCCGCCATCCGCGTCGATCAGCGCGGCTCGGGCGATTCCGATGGCTTGGTCTATGACGAATATACCCAGCAGGAACTCGATGACGGCGTCGAGATAATCGCCTGGATCGCGGCGCAGAAATGGTGCAGCGGCTCGGTCGGCATGATGGGCAAGTCGTGGAGCGGCTTCAATTGCCTGCAGGTCGCGGCGTTGCGCCCGCCTGCCCTCAAGGCGATTCTCTCGGTCTGTTCGACCGATGACCGCTATGCCGACGATATTCACTACATGGGCGGCTGCCTGCTCAACGACAATCATTGGTGGGGCGATATCATGCTGGCCTATCAGGCCCGTCCCGCCGATCCCGAAACCTTCGGACCCGGCTGGCGCGAGAACTGGCTGACGCGCCTCAAGGAAATGCCGTTCTGGCCGGCCTTGTGGATGCAGCATCAGCGCCGCGACGATTACTGGAAGCATGGCTCGATCTGCGAGGACTGGTCGGCAATCCAATGCCCAGTCTTCCTGGTCGGCGGCTGGGTCGATGCCTATACCAATGCCGTGCCGCGCATGCTGGAACATCTCCAGGTGCCGCGGAAGGGCGTGATCGGTCCCTGGGCGCATCTCTATCCGCAGGATGGCGCGCCTGCACCGGCGATCGGCTTCCTGCAGGAGGCGGTCAAGTGGTGGGATCATTGGCTGAAGGGCAAGAAGACCGATACGCTCGACGGCCCCATGCTGCGTGCCTGGCTGCAGGATTACACGCCTCCCTCGGCCAGCCGACCGGCGCATCCCGGCCGCTGGGTCGGCGAGGATCAATGGCCGAGCGCCAATATCGCCGATCACCGCTTGTATCTGACGGCAGGCGGTTTGGATAAGGCCGCCGGTGCCGAAACGGCCTTGACTATCTGCTCGCCACAGCATGTCGGCATCGCCTGCGGTGAATGGATGGGGGTCGGCTGCGACAGCGAATTGCCCGGCGATCAGCGTCTCGACGATGCCGGCTCGCTGGTTTTCGATACGGCGGCATTGGCGCAGCAGATCGACATTCTGGGGGCACCGGTCCTGGAACTGGACTTCGCCGTCGACAAGCCGGTGGCACAGCTTTGCGCGCGCCTCAGCGATGTGGCGCCGGACGGCAAGGCGCTGCGGGTCAGCTATCAGGTTTTCAACCTGACCCATCGCGACAGCCATGAGCATCCCACGGCCTTGCAGCCCGGCAAGCGCTACAAGCTGCGGCTGAAGCTGAACGATTGCGGCCACCGCTTCGCACCCGGTCATCGCATTCGCGTGGCCTTGTCGACGGCCTATTGGCCGCTGATCTGGCCGAGCCCCGAACAGGTGACGATGACCGTCTTCACCGGCGCCAGCGCCATCCTTCTGCCGCAGCGGCAACCGCGTCAGGATGACGGTGTCGACCCCTTCCTGCCGCCGGAGATGGCGCCCCTGACACCGATCAGCAAAGTCACCAGCGGCAAGATCGAGCGCTATGCGACCTTCGACATGCTGAGCGGCCTCAGCACCTATGTGACGCGGGGCGAGGGGAGCGTTTTCGGTGGCGGTGCCACCCGCTTCGACGATATCGGCACCGTGCAGAATCATTGCCTCACCCGGCATCTGACGATCGGCGCCGATGATCCGCTCTCCGCCCGCTACAAGATCGAGCAATCCTACGATCTGGGGCGTCCCGGTTGGCAGATACGGATCGAAACCGTTACCGAGATGAGCTCGACCAAGGAAAGCTTCACGCTGACCGGCCGGCTCGATGCCTATGAAGGCGAGACCCGGGTTGCCAGCCGCAACTGGCACGAGACGTTCAAACGCGATCTGCTATAGGGGTGATAGGCGGGGCATCGTCGATGCCGTTTCAGGCGGCCAGTTGCGCAATGTTGCGGCGGTCCGGAAGCAGATGCTCCGCCATCAATTCGCCGAAACGGTCGTAGCCGAGGGGGACACACTTACGGTCACTCCCAGCAGACTCAAACAGACACCAAAACAACGCAGCGCTCGAAGCATATCCTGACCGTTAGCGGTCATATTTCAAAACGGAGCATAATTCATGCTGTAGATTTCGCAGAATCATTAAAGATTAAAGTATATGGGGGGATATAAAATTAAAACAACTATATGGTGTGGTGCCTGCCGCCCAAGAGAAAGACCAAATTACGTGTATAAGTAATTCTTCTTTAAGGCTTTAATTCCAAGATCGCGCTGACTTCGGTCAAGTTATTCAAGAAAAAGATTCGGGCTGGAACTGGCAGGCATGACAAGGCTTAAATTCTCCAATCTCAAGATTGGCTTCCGCATGGCATTCAGCGTCGGCTTCGTCATGGCGCTGCTGGCCATTGTCTCCGTCATGGGATGGCTCGGTCTCCGGTCGACAAATACCCAGTTCACGCAGTTCGGTGATCTGTCGGGCAACGCACTGCTGATGACCAATCTCGATGCCGATATGATGACGATGGCCTGGCATGCCGGCGAATATGTCATCAGCTTCGACGACAAGGTGCTGGCCAAGGCGCGAGAGGCCATGGGCCGCGTCAACCAGGTACGCAAGCAGGCGACCCAGGCGCTGGACGACCCCGCTCAGGTCAAGACTATGGCCGATATGAACAAGGTCATGGATACCTATCAGCAGGGCTTCGACAAAACGTCGGACATCATCCAGAAGATCAAGACCCTGGCCGATGGCACGATGAATCCCGCAGCCGACATCATCGACAAGGGGCTGCTGCAGCTGCTCAAGGAATCGGTCGCGGCCAATGATCTGCAATCGGCGCTCTGGGCAGCCAATGCCCGGGCCGATTTCGCATTGGTACAGAAATTCGCCGATGCCTATGTCAGCCAGAGCGCGCAAAACGCCGTCAGTCAGGTCGGCAAGCATCTGCAGGATCTTTATAGCGACATGGACAATCTGCAGGGCGTGCTGACCAAACCGGAGCATATCGCTTTGGCGGCAGATACATCCTTGAAGATCGGTGAGTTCAATCGTGCCTTCAATACGGCGGCAGCGGTGCGCGGCATCAGCGATCGCCTGATCAGCACCCAATTGACGCCCTCGCTCGACCAGATCGGCAAGCTCTCCGGCGAGGTCAAGACCGGCCTCCAGGACCAGCAAACGGCACTGCAGCAAGAGGTGGCCGAAACCAGCGCCCAGTTGCAGCAGACCACGACAATCATCTCGGTCGTGGCCTTCGTCCTCGGTGCACTGCTGGCCTTCCTGGTCGGTCGCTCCATCACCCGGCCGATCGTCACCATGACAAAGGCGATGGAAACCTTGGCCGGCGGCGACAAGAATGCAACCATTCCGGCGATGGATCGCGGCGATGAAGTCGGCGCGATGGCGCGGACGCTGCAGGTCTTCAAGGAAAACATGCTGCGGGCCGACCAGCTGAGTTCGGAGCAGGACGAGATTCGCGAGCGGGCCGCCGCCGAACAGCGTTCGGCTATGAACAAGATGGCCAATGAATTCGAGGCCTCGGTCAAAGGTGTGGTCGATACGGTCTCCTCGGCTTCGGTCGAACTGCAATCTTCGGCCCAGGCGATGTCGGCAACGGCGGAACAGACCAATCAGCAATCGAACACGGTGGCCGAAGCTTCCGAGCGGGCGACGTCCAATGTGCAGACGGTGGCCGCCGCGGCAGAGGAGCTGTCGGCATCGATCGCGGAGATCGGCCGGCAGGTGTCCCAGGCGACCGCCATCGCCGGCAAGGCCGTCCAGGAGGCAAACCGCACCAACGACTCGGTGCGCGGTCTGGCCGATGCCGCCCAGGCGATCGGCGATGTGGTGAAACTGATCAGCGACATTGCGGGGCAGACGAATCTGCTGGCGCTCAATGCGACCATCGAGGCGGCGCGTGCCGGCGAGGCCGGCCGCGGCTTTGCCGTGGTCGCTTCCGAGGTCAAGAATCTGGCCAGCCAGACTGCCAGGGCGACAGAGGAGATTGCCAACAAGATCGGCGAAATCCAGACCGCCACGACGCAGTCGGTCGATGCCATCCAGGGCATCGGATCGGTGATCGGGGAGATCAACCATATCTCGACCACTATTGCCGCCGCGATCGAAGAGCAGACGGCGGCAACCCAGGAAATCGCCCGCAACGTACAGGAAGCCTCGCAAGGCACCACCGAGGTCTCGGCCAATATCGTCGGCGTGACCCAGGCGGCCGGCGAAACCGGCCGGGCGGCGGAGCAGGTGCTGGCGGCCGCCAGCGGCCTCGGCCGTCAATCGGAGATCCTGCGCGGTCAGGTCGATCAGTTCATCGCCACGATTCGCACGGCCTAGGGCGGTACAAACAACATTGTTCCAAGGCCCGGCCAGGGGCTGAGGGCCTTTAAAAACAAACATTTGAAGCCTGTCTTCAGGCTTGATATCGGCGGCGGGTCATGGCATGTTCCGCGCCGATTCAAACGGCAGGCCGCCGTAGCTCAGTGGCAGAGCACGTCCTTGGTAAGGACGGGGTCGGTAGTTCAATTCTACTCGGCGGCACCATCTTTCCCTTGTAATCATTGAATAACAGGGTCGGTTTGCAACTTCGCAGGAGTTGCAAGAACGCCGATTCATGCGCGCCTTAGAGCGGCTGCTTCACCTTGAAAAGACCGCGCCGCAAGGTGGCGGTTATCGTCCTGCCCCATTATCTGCCAATACGTTGGCCGAGCTGTTTCAACGAGGCCCAGGCCGGTCTTTTGACCTCTTAGGCGTCGATGATCTGGACGGATCTGCGATACGATATTGGTACTGGCGCCGGCAGAATCCGGCGGCGGATTTCGGCGCTGTTGGAAGAAAAACAGCCGCATTTGGGGATTATCAACGATGCCGAGCTGAGCCAGCTGGCTCAGGATCCGCCGGATTTTCTATTTTCCGACGCCGTGCTGAAACATGTCCCCCCGATCGAGCTTGGCCGTTATTTCGCCAATGTCACCCGCTTGATCGGGCCGCGTACCCGGGCGGTCGTCTTCTTTATGGAGGGGCCTCGGCTTTATGGAGGGGTCCCGGCCGCAGCGCATCGGCACCATGTCCTGGACCTATGACGGCGACGCGCTCGTCGCCCTGGTTCGGGAGCTCTGCCCGGATCTCTTGGTAGATCTCCAGCGCTTGACCCATGGCCAGGAGGCGAACCGCCCGGAATTGGGTCATTCCGTGCTGCGCTTGCTGGGGCGAGAGCTTCAGGAAGGGGGCGGGTTCGATAAAACCAATTAACGGGACCTGTTCCGTCCGGCGTCACGATTTTGTCGCTGTTTCGTCAAATCCATGACTTGAGCTTGGCTTAAGCCTCATCCCATTGGCACGACAATGAGGGTGAGTCGGCATGCTGATTCGGATACGCAGTTGGTGGGGCCGGGCCTCGGCGCATCGGCGCTTCCGCCAGGAACTCAAGCAGTTCAACCGCTTCTGGGACGAGCGTGCGGCACGCGGGAATCCGCTCGCGGATTGACCCCTGCCTAGCATTGACGCACCGATGAGCGGTGAATTCATTTTCCTTTTAATTCAAGGCATTGATCTTTTTTCCCTGGCTTGCTAGCAGAACAGCTGCAGTAGGCACAGGAGCAGGTCATGGTGGTCGATCGTCCGGCGGACGCGAATAAGGCGGGGAAGCCCGGCCCATCGGCCAAGGAACAGGCCGATGCCGCGACACGCCAGGCCCGGGAGGCGGAGGCCCTGCGGCGCAATCTCCAGCGCCGCAAATCGCAGCAACGGGCACGCCGGGACGAGGGCAAAGCTGATTGAGGGCATACGGCTGGCTGTGACCTTTGAGGCCGGCAACGCTTGAGCCTGGGGCATCCATACAGTAAAAACGGGCATCTCCGGCCGTTTCCCGACAGTTTGGAGTCGCCGTTCAACCGCGTGCAAGGATGCCCGCTTAATGTCGATTATGTCCGATATCTGGATTCGCGAAATGTCGTTGAAACACGGCATGATCGAGCCCTTCGTCGAATCCCAGAAGCGCGAGGGGGTGATCTCCTATGGCGTGTCGTCTTACGGCTATGACGCGCGGGTGGCGCCGGAATTCAAGATTTTTACCAATGTAAACAGCGCGGTCGTCGATCCGAAGGCGTTTTCCTCGGAGAGCTTCGTCGATCGCACCACCGAGGTCTGCATCATCCCGCCCAATTCCTTTGCCCTGGCCCGCACGGTCGAATATTTCCGCATCCCGCGCGACGTGCTGGTGATCTGTCTCGGCAAATCGACTTATGCGCGCTGCGGCATCATCGTCAATGTGACGCCGCTGGAGCCTGAATGGGAAGGTCATGTGACCTTGGAGTTTTCCAATACGACACCGCTGCCGGCCAAGATCTACGCCAATGAGGGCGCTTGCCAGTTCCTGTTCCTGAAAGGCGAGCAGCCCTGCGAGACCAGCTATCGCGACCGTGCCGGCAAATATATGAAGCAGACGGGCGTTACCCTGCCTAAGCTGTGAGCATTCCTCGGGGATCGGACGGGGGTCTGATTAAAGGCTAAACATAGATGGATAGAATAAGAATTCGCGGCGGTCATCCCTTGAAGGGAGAGATCAGAATCAGCGGCGCCAAGAACGCCGCCTTGCCGCTGATGACCGCCTGCCTGCTGACCGACGAGCAGGTGCGGCTGGACAATGTGCCGGATCTTGCCGACATCAACACCTTGACGCATCTGCTGGTGCAGCACGGCGTCGAAGTCATGACGCGGCTGGCCGGCAAGGAACGCTCGATCATTTTCTCGGGCCATGCCATCACCGATACGACGGCGCCCTATGACCTTGTGCGCAAGATGCGCGCTTCGGTGCTGGTGCTGGGGCCGCTGGTCGCCCGCCATGGCGAGGCCAAGGTCTCGCTGCCGGGTGGCTGTGCCATCGGCACGCGGCCGGTCGATCTGCATATCAAAGGCCTGCAGCAGATGGGGGCCGAGATCGAGCTGGCGGAAGGTTATATCCTGGCCCGGGCGCCCAAGGGCCTGACCGGCGCCGAGATCAACTTCGCCAAGGTCTCGGTCGGCGCGACCGAGAATCTGCTGATGGCGGCGACCTTGGCCAAGGGCGAAACGCAGCTGATCAATGCCGCGCGCGAGCCGGAGATCACCGATCTCGCCCATTGCCTGGTCTCGATGGGCGCCAAGATCGAGGGGATCGGCACCAATCACCTGCGTATCCAGGGTGTCGACCGCTTGCACGGCACGACCCACCGCGTGGTGGCGGATCGCATCGAGGCCGGCACCTATGCCATGGCGGCGGCGATCACCGGCGGCGATGTGGAACTGATCGGCGTTCAGCATGATCTGATCGGCTCGGCACTGGCCAGCCTTTTGCAGGCAGGCGTCAGTTGCACTGAGACCGAGCGCGGCCTGAAGATCAACCGCACCAACGGCCCGCTGACCGGCGTCGATGTGATGACCGAGCCCTATCCCGGTTTTCCGACCGATCTGCAGGCGCAGATGATGGCATTGCTGACCACGGCGGAAGGTGCCTCGATGATCACCGAGACGATCTTCGAGAACCGCTTCATGCATGTCCCGGAACTGACCCGCATGGGCGCCAATATCAATGTCCATGGTTCGTCGGCAATGGTGCGCGGCGTCAAGCGCCTGACCGGGGCACAGGTGATGGCGACGGATCTGCGCGCCAGCGTCTCGCTGGTGCTGGCCGGGCTGGTGGCGGATGGCGATACGGTCCTCAATCGGATCTATCACCTGGATCGCGGCTATGAAAAACTGACGCAGAAACTGGCCGCATGCGGCGCCGAGATCGAGCGGCTGACCGAAGCGGCGGCGGAATGACGGATGAAACGGCGGATGCTTCGGCGTCCGCTCATATCTGTATATCTGTGCGGACGGGTCGTCGTTGAAACCGGCATGATGTTAGGATTGGAATAATGGCGACACAGGGTTTGAAACTGATTGCGCGGGATGCGGAGGATCTGGGCGTCATCGCCTCCTGCCTGCAAGATGCGCTGGTGCCGCTCAACGAGATGAAGTATCTGGCGGCCGAGCGGCGCTTCATCCTGGTGCTGAACCGCTTTCGCTGGGAGAGTCCCCGCGAGACGGCGAAGGCCGCCAAGGTCGATGCCTCGTTCGGAGACACCGACGGTTATCCGGAGGAGCATCAGCGGATCCATACCGGCCTGTGCATCGACCGCGTGCTGTCGGTGCGCAGCCGCGATATCGACCGCAACCGGTCGGACCAGTTCCTCGAACTGCTGACGGTACAATTCGCCGAGGGCAAGCTGGATTTCGTTTTTGCCGGCGGTGGCGTCATCCAGCTGGAAGTGGAAGCGCTCAACCTTTTCATGCAGGATCTGGGCGAAGCCTGGCCGACGCAATGGCAGCCGCAGCACGACGATGCCAGGCAGGCAGCCAATGATGCCGATCTGCGGGCGGGGTTGGCGAATGGTAGGGGCCGCAATGGCCCCCGCAACGGGCGGGTGTGATGACCGCCGAAGACGGCAGCTTTGTCCTGGCCCTGCCCAAGGGCCGTATCCTGAAAGAGGCGATGCCGCTGTTGAAACAGGCGGGGATCGAGCCGGAACCGGAATTCGACGACGAGCATTCGCGCCTGCTGCGATTCCGCACCAATGATCCGCGGCTGGAAATCATCCGCGTGCGCAGTTTCGATGTCGCCACCTTCGTTGCCTTCGGCGCCGCTCAGCTCGGTATTGCCGGCAATGACGTGCTGCTGGAATTCGACTATCCGGAGATTTACGCGCCGGTCGATCTGAAGATCGGCAAATGCCGCCTCTCCGTCGCCGAGCCGGTCGCCATGATGGCGGGCGACGACCCCGAACGCTGGTCGCATATCCGCGTCGCCACCAAATATCCGAATGTCACCCAGGCGCATTTCGCCGCCCGCGGCGTCCAGGCGGAATGCATCAAGCTGTCCGGCGCCATGGAACTCGCGCCGACCTTGAACCTCGCCGGCCGCATCGTCGACCTGGTCTCCAGCGGCGCCACGCTGAAGGCGAACAATCTGGTCGAGGTCGAACATATTGCAGATGTAACATCACGCCTGGTGGTGAACCGCACCGCCTTGAAGACCTATCCGGATGAGATCGGCGGTTGGATCGAACGATTGCGCCAGGTGGTGGATGCTGCTTAGCCTGGGGCATCATGCCGGCAGCGAAGAGGATGACTTGATCAGCGGGAGCGGGGCGCAGAGAGGGCGGGGATGACGGCCGCAAGCGATGCCGGAAGCGGCACGCCGCTGCCGACACAGCGCATCGTCAAGCTGGTGCTGGACGAAGAGAGCACCGCGCGCCGCAGCCCGGAGGTCGAGAACGAGCGCGCCGTCGCGATCTTCGATCTGATCGAAGAAAACCAGTTCGTGCCGGCGATCGATCATCCGGGGCCGTTCCATCTGCGCCTGTCGATCGAAGAAAATCGGCTGAATTTCGACATCCGCGACACCGATGACCGAGAGGTCTATCGCTTCATCCTGTCGCTGGCGCCGTTCCGCCGCATCGTCAAAGAATATTTCGACATCTGCACCAGCTATTACGCGGCCATCCGGCGCGCCAGCCCGTCGCAGATCGAAGCGATCGATATGGGGCGGCGGGGGCTGCATAACGAAGGCTCGGAAGTTCTGCGCGACCGCCTGGCCGGCAAGGTCGAGCTGGACAACAATACGGCACGGCGGCTCTTCACGCTGATCTGTACGCTGTATTTCAGGACCTGACTTCATGGCGGACCTGCCGGGCAGCGTTCTCTTCTGTTGCACCCACAACGCGATCCGATCGCCGATGGCGGAGGGGTTGCTGAAGCAGATTCACGGCACGCGCATCTTCGTCGACTCGGTCGGCGTCCGCGCCGGCGAGATCGACGGCTTTGTCATCGCGGTCATGGATGAGATCGGCATCGATCTCACCCGTCACCGGTCGAAGACCTTCGATGATCTCGAGGATACGTCATTCGACCTGATCATCTCGCTCTCGCCGGAAGCCCAGCACAAAGCGGTCGACATGGTGCGGACGATGGCTTGCGAAGTGGAATTCTGGAACACCTTCGATCCCAGCATCCATGAAGGCAATCGCGAGGAAAGACTGGAAGCCTATCGTCAGGTGCGGGATGGGCTGGCCACGCGCATCCGGGCCAGATTCCCCATCATTGGGGCACCGCAAATATAAGAAAACAAAGAGATTTCCTTGCATTAGCGATGCTGATTGAGGATTTTGCCGAATTGAGTATGATCCGCGCAAATCGCGGGGTCCTGCAGGCTGAGGCCGTCTCGCCCAGTTCCGCGGAAGGAGATGGAATGTCGAAGGAAGATTTGATTGAGTTTTCGGGCACGGTTACGGAATTGCTGCCCAATGCCATGTTCCGGGTGAAACTGGATAATGAGCATGAGGTCCTGGCGCATACGTCGGGCAAGATGCGTAAGAATCGTATCCGCGTGCTGGCTGGCGACCGCGTCAATGTCGAAATGACGCCCTATGATCTGACCAAGGGCCGGATCACATTCCGCTTCAAGTAAATCCGTGCCTCCCGGTCACGCTCCCCGGGGTCGTTCGGACCCCTCCCGGCGGGGGCAATCCATGACGAGCGCCGGGTCCCAGCAATCGCCACAGCAAGAACCGATCAAGCCTTCAGTGACGCAACCGGTGACGCAATCGGCGGCGGGACGGCCCAGGATCGTCCTGGCCTCGGCCTCGCCGCGGCGGCTGGATCTACTGCGCCAGATCGGCCTGGAACCGGATCTGATCGATCCGCCCCATACAGATGAAATGACGCGACGTGGCGAACTGCCGCGCGATTATGCAAAGCGCGTGGCGCTGGAGAAATTGCGCGTGGCCCAGCAACGCCATCCGGGGGCGGTGGTGATCGCCGCCGATACGGTAGTGGCTTGCGGTCGCCGCATCCTGCCCAAGGCCGAAGACGCGGCAACCGCGCGTCGGTGCCTGCAGCTCTTGAGCGGCCGGCGCCATTGCGTGCTGGGCGGCATCGCGCTCGGTTTGCCGGATGGCGGCAGCGCTTTCCGCCTGGTTTCCACCAAGGTCATGATGAAGCGGCTGGAAACCGCCGAGATTGATCGCTATATCGCGGAGGGTGACTGGCAAGGCAAAGCCGGCGGCTATGCCATCCAGGGCCGGGCCGCGATTTTCGTGCGCGAGATCTCCGGTTCCTACAGCAATGTCGTCGGCCTGTCGCTGTCGGACCTTGCAGCGATGCTGCAAGGCCACGGCATCCAGTTCTAACGGCGTGAGCCGACGAAGCGAGTGATTTGATGGCGAAGATGCCCAATAGCACCGGGATATCAGGCACAGCCAGGACGCCGGACAGCGCGAAGATGCCAAGTAACGCCGGCCGCAGCCGTCTCTATCTCGCCGGCCCCGAAACCGGCAGCGAGCTGTTCCGCTGGGTCGATGACCGGCATGGCGATGCGCAGCTGGTTCAGGCCTGGCGGCACGTGCCGGGTGCCGCTTCCCTGCAGGGTGCCATCTATCTCGGCCGCGTGGTCAAGCTGGAACCCAGCCTCAATGCCGCTTTCGTCGAGATCGGCCTCGATCGTCCCGGCATGCTGCCGCTGAAGAAGCAGGGTAATCCCAATGAGGGCGACAGCATCGCTGTCCAGGTGCGGCGCGATGCCAGGGAAGAGAAGGGGGTTCGCCTCTCGGCCAGCCTGCAGACCACCGTCGATATCGCGCCCTTACGCCAGGGCAAGGCGGCGCCCTGCTGTCTGCTGCCGGCGCCGGAGATCTGGCAGTCGCTGCTGCTGGCCTTGCCGCCGCAATCGGTCGAACAGATGACCTGCGCCCGCCGCGTCGATGCCGAACGCATTGCCGCCTGGTGCGAGCTGCACCTGCCGGACCTTGCCGGCCGGGTCAACTATCAGGCCGCGCGTGACTGGACGCCGAGCCGTGCGGAGGCTTTGGAGGAAATTGCCGAGGCGCTGGACGAAGAGGTCACCTTGCCCGGCGGCGGCACTCTGCTGATCGAGCCGGTGCGCACGCTGACCGCGATCGATGTCAATTCCGCAAATGCGACCGGCCGGTCCGGCATCGAACAGACCGCCTTGTCGGTCAATCTCGACGCTGCGCGCGAAGTGCCGCGTCAACTGGCGCTGCGCAATCTCGGCGGTATCGTGGTGGTCGATTTCATCGATCTGCAGAACCGCAACAAGCGCGACCAGGTGATCGAGATGCTGCGCGAGGCGGTGGGGATCGATCCGGCGATCGATTGGGTCGGCAATATGTCGCGCCTCGGCCTGGTCGAGATCCTGCGCAAGCGGATGGGTGCCAGCCTGGCCGAGATGTGGGGCGATGTGGTGAATGGGCGTGCTGGAGCTAATCATGCCGACTGACGGGAACCACGAGACGCAAATAACCAAGCCGGGCGCCAAATGCCCGATCTGCGGCAAGCCGGTGGAGCAGAAATACCGACCCTTCTGTTCGCAGCGCTGCCAGCAGGTTGATCTCAGCCGCTGGCTCGGCGAACGCTACCGGATCCCGGCCGAACAGCCTCTGGGCGAGCTTTCCGACAACGCGGAGTCCGACGAGGGTTAGGCCGAATTTATCAAATCGGCACAATCGGTTGGGCCACCAACATCGATCTTAATTCGAGGCTGGACAAGCCCCGCGATTTTCATTACAAGACCGCATCTTTGCCGACGCGCTCGCGTTTTCCGCAAAGGATGCCCAGGTAGCTCAGTTGGTAGAGCAGAGGATTGAAAATCCTCGTGTCGGCGGTTCAATTCCGTCCCTGGGCACCATTAAATCAAGCACTTAGCTATGACCCATTTTCCATTTAGACAATTTCGTCCTCGGTTTTAGACACGCGGTTTCCGTTTTCGTTCCAATTTGGTGATCGCTGCCGTCCCAGATCTCCGCCTCGACGCGCCCTTGCTGTAATGCTGTGCCATCTTCTCGGTGGCGTGTCCGAGCACCGACATGATCTCCCGATCGGTCGCGCCCGCATCCGCAAGCGCGGTGCCAACTGTGTGACGCAATCCATGAAACGTCAGGCCCGGCCGGATCTTCTCCGCCTTCTCCAATGCCCGGATGCGCTTGAAGAACATCGCCCTGAATCCGTTGAGCGTGTACGGCTTGTCACGCTCATTGACCATGATGACGGGTGACTTGCGCGGGGTGGCGTCCAGGATCGCCCGCAGTTGGCGGTGTGCCGGGATGTCGACCTCGACGCCCGTCTTGCCCCGATCGAACGCTAGCCTGTCGCCGCTATAGGCCGCCCAGGGCAGCGAGACGGCGTCGCCCTCTGTCAGGGCTGCGAACATACCCAGGGCCAAACCAGGCAGCAGCGCCGGCGCCTTCTGGAAGTCCTCCAGCACCACCGCCATCTCTTTCTCG